>Ga0326727_10000875_pt1 | contig 118218 bp, 98 predicted proteins | sample MB2enrmetagenome_FD_207643 | JGI IMG/M metagenome (GOLD analysis project Ga0326727, IMG submission 207643) | Lab enriched peat soil microbial communities from McLean, Ithaca, NY, United States - MB29MY | ecosystem: Environmental > Terrestrial > Soil > Wetlands > Peat | place: USA: New York... | reverse complement strand
GCGACGTTACCGCGCAAGACTCAAGGTCAGAATAGAGTCGCTGCTCCTTTTCTGTAGGGCTCTTTCATCCCCTACAACATGCCGGTTTATCCCGGCGCACTCGCATCCCTGCGTTGCCCTATCCTCCTATCAAGCCCCTCCATTGTACGGCAGTCGCGGATAGTCACGAAAGCAAAACCATCCACTCTGGAAGAAAACTGCGATAAATCCCGGGGGGCTTGGGGGGCAGGGCCCCCCATTATAGTGATGACCTGTTTCTCATGGGCCGGTGCGGGAACAGGTCCGCCGGCGTCCGGTAGTCGAGCGCCTGGTGCGGACGCTGATAGTTGTAGAAACGGAAGTATCGATCCAGCGCTTGGAAGAGATCGGCACCGTTGGCGAAGTCGCCGGGGTAGATGAGCTCGTACTTCAGACTGCGCCACAGCCGCTCGATGAAAACGTTGTCCAGGGCGCGGCCACGTCCATCCATGCTGATCCGCACGCCGCGTTCTTTGAGCGGCGCCAAGAAGTCGGCAGAGGTGAACTGGGCCCCTTGATCCGAATTCCAGATCTCGGGTTGACCAAAGCGAAACGCCGCCTCCAGCGCGGCCAGGCAGAAGCCGGTCTCCATCGTGTTGGAGAGTTCCCAACTGAGCACGAAACGGCTGAACCAATCCATCACGGCCACCAGGTAGAGGAAGCCACCTTGCATCGGAACATACGTAATATCGGTGCTCCAGACGTGGTTGGGCCGTTCGATTGCGACGCCGCGCAGCAAGTACGGGTAGACTTCGTGGCCCGGCGCTGGGCGGCTCAAGTTGGGTTTCGGATAAAGAGCTTCGATTCCCAGAATCCGCATGAGCCGCTGGATTCGTTTGCGATTGACCTGCAGTGTGACGGCCATGCGACGGCTGCCGAACAACGGCCACTCCAGATACAGCTCGTCGAGTCTGCGTAGCAGACGCAGGTTCTCCGCGCTCTCCGGCCGCGGCTGGTAGTAGTAGGTCGAGCGCGGCAACCCCAGCAGTTCGCATTGCCGTTGGACGCTCAGATCGGGATGTTGCGGATCGATCCATAGACGGCGTTTTTCAAGTGATAAGTCCAGCTCTTTTTTTGAGAAAGTCCAGCTCCACTTTCAACTGGCCGATCTGCTTGAAGAGCTCGTCCTTCTCCGCGTCGGACTGTCGGCGGATCTGCTCGCGACCGTTGCCGAACACATCCGGCAAACCGGCCAGAGCCTGTCTCTTCCAGCCCCCAACTTGCGTCGGATGGACGCCAAACATCTGGGCGATCTGGGTGGTCGTCTTCTGGGCCTTGATCGCCTCGATGGCGACCTTGGCCTTCAGGCTGGGCGGGTGATTCTTGCGCGTTCGGGGCATTGACTCTCCTTCATTTTCAATGCCGCCCACCATCTAAGAAAAGGAAAATTTCTGTCCAAAAAATGGGGTCCATTCCATGGGCGCGCGCGCTCGCCGACGTCAGCCGGAATATGGACGACGAGCAGTTGCTGGCTCTTAAGAAGAACGGCGGCGTGATTCAGGTCGTGGGGTTCGCATCTTATATCAAAACGGATTCGAAAGAACGCACCGATGCCCTCGCGAAGTTGCGTGAAGAGTTCGGGCTTGCGCCACAGGGCGGCGGACGTGGTGGTGGTGGCGGAATCGCCGGAGGTCGTGGAGGCGGCGCTGTGGCGAATGCGGTCCGGGCATGTCCCGTAGAGAGTGCCAGCGGGCCTGCCCCAGAGGGTCGTGGGGCAAGGGGTGGCCCCGGCCGGGGGCGAGGAAATGCGGGCCCCGAAGCCCTTTCACCCGAACGGCGCGCGGAATACGACAAGCGGCTGGCTGAGATTGACGCACAGTTGCCGCCTGCGGGCCGAGCCAACGTGAAGGACTTCGTGAATCACATCGACTACGCGGTGAAGCTCATTGGAATTGATCACGTTGGAATTTCGTCGGACTTCGACGGTGGCGGCGGAATTGACGGCTGGAACAGCGCGGCGGAAGCATTCAACGTCACGCTGGAACTGGTTCGGCGCGGCTACACGGAAGAACAGATCGGAAAGCTGTGGAGTGGCAATCTGCTTCGAGTTTGGGGAGAGGTAGAGAAGATCTCCCAACAACTGCGGAAAGAAAAGAGTTTATGAGTCCGCTGCTCTACCCGCTGAACTGAGGGCCCATCAGACTCATTGTGAGGTGTTTACGGCCTCCACTGCAACTCGCTGGCGGAAAAGCTATAGTACCGACATGAGCTACCTTGTGAACCTGGCCCTGGAAGGTAGAGCGGCTGCGGTGATCGGCGGCGGCGAGGTGGCGGCCCGGAAGGTCCAGGATCTTCTGGCAGCCAAGGCCCATGTCACCGTGATCGCTCCGCAACTTTGTGATGGCATTGTGGCGCTTGCCGATGAGAAACGGATCGTGGCGCATGCCAGGCCCTACAGCACAGGGGACCTTGCCGGCGCGTTTGTGGCGATCGCCGCAACCGACGACGAGGGCCTCAACGCCCGCGTATCCGGAGATGCGGCGGCGATGAACGTGCTAGTTAACGTCGTCGATCGCCCGGCGCTGTGCACCTTCACCGTTCCCGCCACTGTCCGCCGCGGCGACTTGACGATCGCCATTGCCACCGAGGGGCGATGTCCGGCGCTGGCGGGAATCCTGCGGGAAGAACTCGAGGCGCGATATGGACAGGAATACGCCGAACTCGTCAGTCTGTTCGGTGAATTGCGAAAGAAAATGATCGGGATGGCGTGGGACGGCCAGCGCATTCGGGAGACCCTGGCCGCGATCTATCGAGACGGCGTGATGGAACGGATCGCGGCCGGAGATCGCGGAGCGTTGGACGATTTTCTGCGTGCCCACTCATCGAACCGCGTGTGAAATCTCCTCCCGGAAGCATCCGTATTGTAATCACTCGATGCCGACCCCATCGATCTGCTACCATAGAGCAACCGTCACTAGGAGAGCGCATGAGTCTGTTATGGATGTTGGTCATCACGCTGGTAATCCTGCAAGCATCGATTTTTTGCACCACGGTTTTCTTGCACCGCTCGAAAACGCACCGCGGGCTGGAATTAAACCCCCTGGTGGGAGCGCTCATGCACCTCGAGTTGAGCCTTTTCACGGGCGTGATCCCGCGCCAGTGGGCGGCGGTGCACCGCAAACATCACCATTTCTCCGACCAGCCCGGCGACCCGCACAGCCCCTATATCTACGGCTTGTGGACCGTGCTGTTTGGAAATTACTTCTTCTATCGCAAAGAGGCCGCCGACCGGGCCATGGTCCGCAAGTACACGCCCGACTGGAAGGACGACGCGCTCGATAAGCTCCCCCTCATGAACTGGGCGGCGCTGGTGGGCATGGCAATCTTCATGCTGATGTTCGGCATATGGTGGGGCCTCGCGGCCTGGACCGTGCATGTGGTCCTGTACATTTTTCTCAACTCCGCGGTCAACAGCGTCTGCCACATGGTGGGCTACCGCAATTTCGACAACCTGGCCACCAACCTCCAGTCCATCGCGTTTCTCACCGCCGGCGAAGGGCTGCACAACAACCATCACCAATACCCGACCTCGGCGCGGTTCTCGCTGCGTGGCCGCGAAATTGACCCCGCGTGGCCCGTCATTCTCCTGCTCGAAACCTGCAAGCTCGCCAAAGTGCGGCAACTTCCCATCGCCAAAGCTGCCGCGTAGAGGTGGGTACGCTGTAGACTGGGATCATGCGATGGCTCCTCGCTCTCGGCTTGCTGTCCCGCCTGCCGCTGGTGGCCGGCGCCGCGGCCGACGTGGCGCGCGCCATCCGCGAAAACAGCTTCGACCGCGACGAGTGCTATCGCATTCGCGATATGACCCTGGTCAAAGAAGATATACGGGTCTACCTCACCGACGGATACCTCATCTTCAGCAAGCCGGTGGCGGGCCGCCCGATCGCGGCGCTTTTCCTGGCGGATACCGACGGCGGTGACGGCGAGGTGATGCTGCTGCCGCCCGATCGCGCCGAGCGCCGCTCGCTCGCCACCTACATCGACTCTCCCAATCTGGATGAGCACTTCCGCGGCGCGGTATTCCTTTTCACCGGCGATGTCTACGACGCGCTGAAAAAGCAGTTGCCGGACAACCCCGCCAACAAGAAGGTCCCCGAACTGGGAGTTTTGCTGGATGAGCACTGGACCTCGGTGCTGCGCAATCTTGGCGCCGACTACCAAACCCGCCTAACGCTCGATCTGCTGGGCTGGCCGGCAAGCCGGCCCGGTCTCCTCGCCGCCTTCTTTCAGGGAATCAAGCTCGGCAATTTCGATGTGGTTTTCGATCCCGACAGACCGGAGCAAGTCCTGGCCGGGCAGCTCACCACCCGTGACAACAGCCTCTATTTCGACGCATGGACCAGTTTCACGGCTAGATCCTCCCGCCTGCACCCGACTGTGCGCAAGCCGGAACTGTTGCTGCGCGACTATCGCATCCAGGCTGTCGTCGGCGAGGATTTGTCGCTGAGCGTCGTGACGCGCGTGAAGGTGACGCCGGCGGCCGGGAGCACGCCCGTGGTGCCGTTCGAAATCGCTCCCGAAATGGCGGTCACCGAGGCCTCCGTCGACGGCCGCGCCGCCGAAGTGCTCCAGAGCGATGCGCTGCGGCTCAATCTGATGCGCGGCGGCAACAATCTCTTTTTGGTGGTCCCTCCCGAGCCGCTGCGCGAGGGAGTCGAGTACGAGTTCGAGTTTCACCATTCCGGCAAGGTCATTCATGACGCCGGCGGCCGCGTTTTGGTCGTGAGCGCGCGCGGCGCCTGGTACCCCATGTTCGGCCAGCAGTTCGCCAGTTACGACCTGCTCTTCCGCTATCCGCACGACCTGGATCTGGTCACCCCCGGAGAGGTCGTTGAAGACCGTACCGAAGGCGACTGGCGCACTACCCGCCGCCGCACCCCCACCGCCATTCGCGTAGCTGCCTTCAACCTCGGCAACTATGAGCACGCCCGGCTGGAGCGCGCCGGGTACGTGGTGGACGTTTGCGCCAACCGCACACTCGAGCGAGCGCTCCAGCCGCGGCAACAGACCATCCTCGCCGTGCCGCCCCCGGCGATGCTGCGGCACCGCCAGCCGGGCGTCGTCGAATCGACCGTGTCCTTGGAACCCAGCCCCCAACAGAGGCTCCAGGTTCTGGCGTCGGAAGTGGCTTCGGCGCTCGAGTATATGGCCTCCAAGTTCGGGCCGCCGGCGCTGCCTCAGCTTACGGTTTCGCCCATTCCCGGCACGTTTGGCCAGGGTTTCCCGGGCCTGATTTATCTTTCCACGCTGTCGTACCTCAAAAACCTGCCGACCACCCGCGCCCCCGCCACTCCCCAGGTGGAACTGTTTTTCGAGGACGTCCTGCAAGCGCACGAGGTGGCGCACCAGTGGTGGGGGAACCGCGTCACGGCAGTCACGTACCGCGACGTTTGGCTGCTGGAGGCGCTGGCAAACTATTCTGCGTTGCTTTACCTGGAGAAGCGCAAGGGCGTGCATTCCGTCGAGCTGATGCTGGATTCCTACCGCGCCGACCTGCTGGCGAAGAGCGATAGCGGCCAGATCGTCGATTCCAACGGCCCCATCGTGCTGGGCGCGCGCCTGGAAAACTCGCAGGAGCCGCGCGCCTGGCGAAGCATCGTTTACGGAAAGGGATCCTGGATCTTTCAGATGTTGCGGCGGCGCATGGGCGACGAGCGCTTCTTTTCCATGCTGCGCGAACTGATGGAGCGCTATGGAGGCAAGGAGATCTCGACCGAGGATTTCCGGGAATTGGCGGCCGGGTTTCTGCCGCCCAAGTCGGACGACCCCAAATTGGAAGCTTTTTTTGCGCAGTGGGTTTACGATACCGGCATTCCCAGCCTGAAACTGGCGTGGTCGATCAAGGGCAAGGCGCCCGCTCTCCGCTTGGTCGGAACGTTGACGCAGTCCGACGTGGGTGAGGATTTCAGCGCGTCCATACCGGTGGAAATTCAGGTGGCGCGCGGACGCAACATCACGCAGTGGGTAAGGTCCGCCACCGACCCGGTCACCTTCACGGTGGCGCTGACGCAGCCGCCGCTAAAAGTCGCGCTCGACCCGCACTACGCCGTGCTGCGCCGGTAGCGGCAGGCGGCACCAATGCGCTACTTTTCCGGTAGATCGAAAACCTTGCCATCGACTTCCTCAATCCGCACCACCAGGCGCTTCCGAGCCTCGAGCGTCGATTCCGGCACTTCGAACCGCGCGGCCACCATGCGGTCCCAGGAATTATGCGGCGGGATCGAATCCCGCATGAGCAAGGTGTCGTTGAACTTCTGCCCCAGCAGCGGAATCACCTGAAAAAGCTGCCTGGCGTCCACTTCGGAAACGGTCTGGCCCTCGGACTCGTTGCCGGCGTTATCTTCCATCACCACCGTGACCTTCCGTATCACGAACGGATAGTCCGCCGGATTGGATACCCGGAAATCGAGCACCGCGACGGCGCTGGCTTCGTCGAGCGGCGCAGTGCGGACTTTGAGGACCTTCCCCGGCAAGTCGATGTACGCGCCGCGATTTATGTGGACCACCCACCAGGCTGCAATCGCGATGCAGGCGATTCCGATGCCAAACGCGATCAAAAAGTTCTTACTCATATTCAGATCTCACCCACTATTCGCATGATCTCGTCCATGGATTTGTGCGCGGCGGCGATCAGCGTGCCGTCGAAAATGTGTGTCTCCAGCGCGATTTTGCCCTTGTAGCCGTCCTTGTCCAGCGCCAGCATGATGGCCTTCCAGTCTTCCCTTTCGGGGCTGTCGGGCATCACCCCCTTGGCTTTCACCTGGACGTTGAGAAGGCGCTTCTTGGGCAGCAGTGCATAGCCGTCGGGGTAGGACGTTTCCCGGCCGTAGGCGTTGTGCGGGTCCCAGTTCATCCCCACCCACTTGGAAGGAATCAGCCCCATGATGCCGGCCAGCTCCGCGGAAGTAGCCACGTTTTGCGAGCCTTCGTTTTCGATGAGAAGGCAGATCTTCTCCTTTTCGGCCTCGAGCGCCATCTCACCGAGCACCTCGGCGATCCGCGGAAACATGGTTCTCGGGTCTTCGAGGCGCGCACCGGTGAAAACCCGCACTTTGTCCGCGCCCATGATCTGGGCGCAACGGAGCGCCTTGTGCAGGTCCTCCATACGTTGGTCCCAGCGGGCTTTCTCGGATGCCAGGCGCTTTTCGCGCGCGGCCGGTTCTTCCGGCTTTCGGCGCGCAGGCTCGCTGCCGGGCCAGCCGAACTTCAACAGGCTGGTGTTGACGAACGAAACCTTGAGGCCCTCGTTCCTGAACCTCACGGCATCCACCTTGATTTCCGGCTCGCTCAGCGAGAAATATTCCTTCCGGCTTCCCGGCGGGTTGCGGATCTCCACAAACTGGAGCCCGTATTGATGCGCGAACGCGATGGCTTCGTCCGTGGACATGCCGATCTCGTCGGTAATGGCGCTGATGCGGGATTTATCCATACGGCCTCGCGCCCGCAGGGTAGACGCGCACACCGCTCCCCCGGCCAGCAGCTCACGCCTGGTCATAGACCGATTGTAATAAATCAATCCCCGCGCAGTTCGAGTGTCACCGGGTTCGCCAACCTCAGGAACGGCCCGGGGATATTTCGACTCGCCGTCCGCTCGACCCCGAAGAAATCCAATTCGCAGTCCTTAACGGCGCCGTGTGCAGCAGCGGGGAGGCGGATTTCCAGGAAAGCAGCAAGCGGTCTTCGTCGAACGGGTTGTTCTGGCTGACGTGGTACGTCCGGGTGTAGCGCGTCAGGTCACTCCAGCTCAGAAACGGCGTCCCGTCGGGCAGGACTGCCTGCGGAACCGCAGGCTGGTAATTGACTTCCGCCATGGCGCTAGCCAAGGCGCCGAATGCCGCCAGGAGCATCGAAAAGAACCGCATATTGGCGATTATGATACACCCAGCCACCAGCTCAGGACGGAAATGCGGGATAAATAGATATAGATATGGAGTGGATAAGCGGTACGGGGCGGAAGATTGTCCTCCAAGAAGGCGACATCACGCGCGTAGCGGCGGATGCCATTGTGAATGCGGCCAACGCGGCGCTGGCGGGAGGCGGCGGCGTGGACGGCGCCATCCATCGCGCCGGCGGAGGGGAAATCATGCGTGAGCTGGATGGAATCCGGCGGCAGATCGGCCGCTGTCCCACCGGCAGCGCGGTGGCCACCGCCGCGGGCAGGCTGCCGGCCAAGTACGTGTTCCACGCGGTAGGCCCGGTGTATCGCGACGGCCGGCACGGCGAGCCGGAGCTGCTGGCTTCCTGCTATCGCAAGTGCCTCGAAATGGCCGAGGAACGCGACGTCCGCACCGTCAGTTTTCCGGCCATCAGCACGGGCGTCTATGGGTACCCTTTGGAGGAAGCCGCCGGGATCGCGCTGCGCGAAGTGAAAGCGCATGTGGAGAAAGCGGGCACAAAACTTCAGCAAGTCATTTTCGTCTTGTATGGCAAGGCGGCGTACGACGTGTACGCGAGGTTTCTGGAAAGCTGAGGTGAAGCCACTTTTGGGTTAATTCAGCACCGACGGTGTAGTGCATAGAAAGACTGCAGTCCTTTCCCTTGTTCCGCTTGGACCAGCCGATAGAAATCGCACTCAACACAATTCGAAAGCTTCTCCGCGAATGTTCCTTGAACTTTTCCGCCGCACAGCGTACCGGTCAGAGCCCAGCAGACCCGCCCGCCATTGCGGCCATCGTTCATCCCACTGGCCTTCTCGTCAATTGAGGCTGGACAGACGCCCAAATTCGGAACTTGGCTACCTCCAGGTTGCCGGCCGCATTTCTTGAAGTCCCAACAGTTCACGCTCACACAATACCTCCCCTTTCTTATCGGCCCAAAACGTGGCTTTCTGTACAACTGGCGTCGCTAATAAACAGATGGACGAACTTCTGGATTTGTCGAATGTGACCTTCTAGGAGCGCGATAATCCGATTGACGGTGCCGTTCGACGGATGAGAATTCACCGAGCATTTCCACAACTTTTTTCTTGCGCTGTATCAGCAGTTCGGTAGCTTGGCACTTAGGGAAAGATGTGGAATTCTTGTTAATAAAACGTACTGGGGGCACCCTGTCATTGCGTCCAAATCTGGGGCATTGATACACTCGGACCCGTCGTCGATTTCCGCGACTGTGCCATCGGCGGGAAAGCGCAAACTCATGGATGTGACAAAAATTATTGCGGAGCTTCGTTCGGAATGGGAAGACATCGAACGGGAGATCCTCGCTCTGGAGCGATTGGACCGGCTCAGTGCCGGAACAATGGAAGCAACGGCACAATCCGTGATCGAAATCAGAAGGGTTAAGGAACCGGATGAGGGTTGGCAATGGGTGTCACCTGGCGTCGCGAACAAGAATAAGCGGGCGAACTTCTGAAACGATACGCAACCCCGCGGCTTCAATTCCGCAGCCTTAGAACGAACCACGCCATCCCGAACACCAGCAGCGCCGACGCCGATACCTCGATCGGATGCAAGCCGCGCGCAACCCGCTTCACACGCCAGAACGCCAGCGCGAAAACACCTATGGCCATCATTTCCGCCGCCGCCGCACCGGCCAGCACGAAGCCCGGACGGTAACCGCTGGTTTGCAGGAACAGGTGGAAGTAGAGGCCGTGGAACCCGCCCAGCACGCCCGCCACCAGCCATCGCGCGCCGGCCTTCGGCAGCAGGAGAATCTCCACCGCCAGGTACGCCACGGTCAGCGCCGCGGCGGCTTCCACGAAGCGCGCTGCCGGCTGCCAGCCGGTATGCGGCATCGCCAGCGCCGACACCACCTGCCCCGCCAGGAACATGGCGGTCAGGGCCAACAGCTCCCCACGGCCGCGCGCGGCCAATACCAGCGCCGCTAGAAACAGAAGCTGCACCAGGCCGGCCAGCGCCCGAATGAACCCAGCCCCGGATTCCGTTGCCGCCGTCTCCAACGGCGTGGGCGGGCGGAAGCGCAGGGTCGCGCGCGTGAAAGTAAGGTCGAAAACCGCCTGGTCCCGCTTGGCCCCCATCTCCGCGCGCAGCAGGTGCACGTGATTCGGCACAGTGACCGCGTGCAAGGTGCATTCCACATCCACGTGTTCCACGGGCGCGCCAAGGTCATAGTCGGCGGTGCACACATAGACTCCTTCCGCCTGGTCGGTGCGGCAACTCTGGACCAATCGTTTGGCTTCGCGGCCTCCGCTTGAAAAGTGGATGTGATCGAGCAGCCCGAGCTGGGGATCGGCCACGTGCGCCATCTCGTAAAGCGGCATGCGCAGTTCGTAGTGGGCGCGCGCGCCATCCAGGGTGAGGTCGCCCGAACTCATGCTCATCATGTGGGCCAAGCCAGGCCATGCCGCAAGCACCAGCCAGATGGGAGCTTTCATGGCGCCACGGCGCCGGTGGGAACCGTGTGCCCACTCAACCGCGCCTTGCGGATCCGCCGGTAAAGAATGCGCACCAGCGCCAGCACCGGCACCGAGAGGAACGCCCCCGCGACGCCGGCCAGCTCCGCGCCCGCGAACACGCCAAACAGCAGCAGCAAGGGATGCAACTCTACTCCCTGTCCCATCAGGTGCGGCGAAGCCACGTAATCCAGGAAGACGCGGTAAGCCAGAACGAAGCCCACCACCGCCAGAACGTGAGCGCCGGACACCACGGTGACCAGCAGAATTGTGATTCCCGCCGTCAGCGGACCGACCGTGGGGATAAACTCCATGAGGCCCCCCAGCATGCCCAGCAGGATTCCGTACGGCACCCCCATGATCGAGAAAAAGACGCTGTAAACCGTGAATGTGCCCAGCGAGATCAATACCAGCGCGCGCATATAATGGGCCAGCAGCAGGTTGGCATCGGCCAGCAAGTTGTTCAGAAACTCGCGGCGTGGGCCTTCCTCCACCAGGTCGAGAATGTGCTGCCGGATCAGGCCGGCGTCCTTGAGGAAGAAAAACGCCAAAATGGGGACGATCACCACGTAAACCAGATTGCTGGCCACCGCCAGAAATTTCACGCCGAACTGCGGAAGCGCGGAGATCAGATCGCTCGACCGCTTGGCTACCTCCGCGCGCACTCTGTCCATCACCTGCGCCCCGAACGATCCCTCCGCCGGCTTCCAACTGGCCAACCACTTGGGGAACGTCTGCTTCAGTGACGTCGCCTGCTCCACCACGCGCGAGCCGATCTGAGTTGCGACCAGAACGATCGCCGCCACGAGGATCACATAGGCGAGGCCCAGCGCGATAGTGCGTGTGCGGCTGCCCGGCAAAACCCGGTCGATCAGGTTCACCAGCGGCGCGAGCATGTAGGCGAACAGCAGCGCCAGAATGAAAATGAACAAGGTTCCGCGGACCAGGTACACCAGCCAGAGCAGCAGCACCACCAGTGCCGCCGTCCAGGTGCAGCGCGCCGCCGAACGGTCAATCCCAAGCATGTCGGTCCAATTTTAACCCGGCGCCGGGGCGGGCGGCTCCGGCATTTTCTCGATCCTCACCCGCGCGATGCGGTTGCGATCCATCTCGAGCACCGTGTAACGCCTGCCCTGGTACTCTATGGACTCCCCCACGCTGGGAATCCTGCCCAGGCGAAACAGCAGAAAGCCCGCCAGCGTCTCGAAGCCGGCGTCAGCGGGAATCTCGATGCCAAACTCGGTTTCGAGGTCGCGAATTCGCGTGGCGCCGTCCAGTTCCATTTCCGCGGCTTCGGGAGTGCGTCGCACGCTCTTCTCGTCGTGCTCGTCCTCGATCTTGCCGACCACGTCCTCCAGCACGTCCTTCACGGTCAGCATCCCGACAATTGTTCCGAACTCGTCCACCACCATGGCGATGTGTGAATTGCCTCTTTGGAACTCATCGAGCATCTGCGAGAGCGGTTTGGTCTCCGGAACCACCAGGTGCGGGCGGATGAGCCTGGCGATGTGAAAAGCGCGGCTGGGCCGGCCCGAGCGAATGGCCCGGCGCCGCTCCTCCCAGACCGGCAGCAGATCCTTATAGTGCAGGATGCCGATGATCTTCTCGGGAGCGCCTTGGTATACCGGCAGCCGCGAGTGCCGCTTATCGAGCATGGTCTGCAACACCTGGTCGAGCGTGGCGTCTACCGGAATGGAAACTATGTCGTTGCGCGGCACCATGATCTCACGCACCGCGACATTGCCCAGGTCGAGCACGCGGTGGATCATGTCTTCCTGGGCCTCCGGCAGGTAGCCGAGGCCGCGGCTCGAGCTGACGATAAGCTTCAATTCCTCGGCCGAATGGCCGCCCTGGGCCCCGCCCTTCAGCCTGAGCGCGCGCGTGAGGGCGCCCGCCGAGCGTTCGATGACCACCACAAATGCGCTCGATACCCGATAGAACAGCAGCAGCGCTGGAGCCACCAGCACGGCCAGGCGGTCGGCTTTCGCAATGGCCAGGTTCTTCGGCACCACTTCTCCCAGAACCACGTGGAAGTAGCTGATTACCAGAAACGAAATCCCCAAGCTCGCGCCGTGAAGGAGCTTGGCGGTCAGCGGAGTGGTGACGGGATGGAACAGGGCGACCAGAATCCCATACAGCGTGTTCTCCCCTGCCCAACCCAGCCCCAGGCTGGCCAGCGTGACGCCGACCTGCGTCACCGAAAGCAGACGCCCGGGGTTGGAGAGAAGGCTGAGCGCCGCCTGCGCGCCCGCCTGCCCCTCCTCCGCCATCTGCCGGAGCCGCGAGTGCCGCACGGAAAGCAAGGCCACTTCGGCGCCCGCGAAAAAACCGTTCACCGCGATCAGCAGAACCACCAGCAGAATGCGAAATGGGGAGTAGGACACTTGATCCCACATAATTCTATAGGTGATATTCTAGCCCTTGATCGCCCGCATTGTTAGATACGTGAATGTCGCGGTCGCCATCCTGCTGTCGGTCGCGCTGGCCCTCGTGTACTGGTACGCGTGGCGCCCGCTACCGCAACGGTCGGGTACCATCGACGTGCCCATCGATGCCTCCGCTTCGGTGGCGTTCGACACGCTGGGCGTGCCGCATATTCGGGCCGCCAGCCAGGAAGACGCGCTCTTCGTCCAGGGCTATGTCACAGCGCAGGACCGGCTCTGGCAGATGGACGCGCTGCGGCGCTATGCGGGCGGCGATCTGGCCGAGATCCTGGGCCCCGCCGGGCTGGATTCGGACCGCGAATCGCGCCGGCTGCGGCTGCGGCGCATCGCCGAAGACGCGTACGTCACGCTGCCTGCGGAAGACCGCGCGGCCTTCGCGGCTTATGCCCGGGGCGTGAACCACTTTATCGCGACCCATTTGGGCGGCCTGCCGCTGGAGTTCACGCTGTTGGGTTACCAGCCGCGCCCCTGGAGCACGGTGGATTCCCTGCTGCTCTGCCTGCACATGTTTCGAACGCTCACCACCACGTGGCGGGACGAGATCCTCAAGCGCAACATGAGGGCCGATGGCGATCCGCAAAAAGTGGATTTCCTCTTTCCGGCGCACGCCACTGGCGATTTGCAGCCAGGCTCCAACGCGTGGGCCATCGCCGGCAGCCACACGGCTTCCGGCAAGCCCCTCCTCTCGAACGACATGCACCTGGAGTACTCCCTGCCGGGCATCTGGTACATGACGCACCTCCAGGCGCCGGGGCTGGACGTCTCCGGCGTCGCGCTGCCGGGAGTGCCGGGCGTGATGGTGGGCCACAACCAGCGCATCGCCTGGGGCATCACCAACCTCCAGTTCGACGTGCAGGACCTCTATATCGAAAAGTTCGACGACCGCACCGGCCGCTATCTGTACCGCGGCCAGGCGGAGCAGGCGCGCCCCGAACGTGAAATCATCCGCATCAAAGGCCGGCCGCCCACCGAGATGGTGGTATGGGTGACGCGCCACGGCCCGCTGTTCGTCACCGAGGGCAATGACCGTATGGCGCTGCGCTGGGTGGCGGCCGAGCCTGGCATCATGCAGTTTCCGATTCTCGACATCGACCGCGCGCAGAACTGGCCGCAGTTCACCGGCGCCCTCGCGCGCTGGCCCGGTCCCGGCTCGAATTTCATTTACGCCGACGTGGAAGGCAACATCGGCTATCACGCGGCCGGCAAGCTGCCCATCCGTCGCGGGTACGCCGGCGACCTGCCGGTGGACGGCTCGTCGGGCGATTTCGATTGGGACGGCTTCATCCCGTTCGACCAGCTTCCTTCGGCCTTCAACCCGCCCAGCGGAATCATTGCCTCGGCCAATCAGAATCCTTTTCCGCCCGGCTATCCGCGCGCCGTGAACGGCAATTTCGCGCCGCCCTACCGCGTCTGGCAAATCCGCAATCTGCTCTCCGCGCGCAACGGGTGGCGTGCCCAGGATCTGCTGGCCGTCGAGCGCGACCTCTACTCGGGCTTCAGCAAGTTTCTGGCCTCCGAAATCGTGGCCGCCTACGAGAAACGCCACGCCCACAACCCCACGCTGGAGACCTCCGTCGCCTTGCTGCGCGGGTGGAACGGCCAGATGGAGAAGGACCTGGCCGCGCCCTTCCTGATCGCCCTGGCGTACCAGCACGTGCGCACTTCCGTAGCCGAGAACGCCTCTCCCGGCAAGGGCCTGGCTTATGACTTCAGGATGGCGCCCGCGGTGGTTGAAAGGCTCTTTCGCGAACGGCCTGCCGGATGGTTCCGCGATTACGACGAAGTGCTGTTGCGCGCGCTGGCGGACGCGGTAGAGGAAGGAACCCGCGTGCAGGGCCGCGACATCCGGCGCTGGCAGTACGGCGCTTATCTGAAGGTCTCCATCAATAACCCGGTAATCCATCACATTCCCATGCTCGGCAAGTATTTCGATATCGGGCCGGTGCCCATGAGCGGTTCCAGCACCACCGTCAAGCAGACTACCGCGCTTTTGGCTCCTTCGATGCGCATGAACGCCGACCTGGGCGACTGGGACCGTTCGCTGCTGAACGTGCAAATCGGCCAGTCGGGGCAGGTCCTTTCCAGCCACTACCGGGATGAGTGGACGGATTATTATTACGGGCGAAGCTACCCGATGCAGTTCTCCAAGGTGCAAGCCAAGAGCACCCTGGAGTTCCGCCCCGTGGCAAAATAAGAGCAAGTAATGTTTGCCTGGCTCTTTTCTGATCCGTTGCCCGTGAGAACGCCGGCGCCCGATTTTTCTCTTCCCGACGATTCCGGCGGCGTTGTCAGGCTCTCCGCTTTGCGCGGCTCGACGGTCGTGCTGGTGTTTTATCCTGGCGACGATACGCCGGGCTGCACCAAACAGCTCTGCCAGCTCCGCGACCACTGGACGGAAGCCCGTGCGCGCGGCATCGAGGTCTTCGGCGTGAACCCGCAAAGCGCGCGCAGCCACGTGAAGTTTCGCGAGAAATTCCACTTCCCCTTCCCGCTCCTGGTGGACCAGGGCCAGAAGGTGGCGGCGCTCTACCACGCCAACGGCCTGATCGTGAAGCGCACGGTCTACCGGATCGGCCCCGACGGAATCATCCGCTTCGCCCGGCGGGGCATGCCCAGGCCGGAAGAGGTGCTGGAGGCCGTGAGATAGGGTGTAGACTCGGATTATGAAGCCAGCGCAGCGCCTGACCGCGATCATCGAACGCGAGGACGACGGCTTTGTAGCGTTGTGCCCGGACCTCGACATTGCCAGCGAGGGCGCTTCGATTGAAGAGGCGCGAGCCAACCTGATCGAGGCGATCACGCTGTTCTTCGAGACGGCGTCCCCGTCCGAAGTCGCCCGGCGCTTTCACGACGAGGTCTTCGTAACCCAGGTTGAGGTTCCGGTTGGGTAAGCTTCGAGTTCTTTCAGGCTCGGAGATTTGTGGCATTCTCGAACAGAACGGATTCGCCGCTGTGCGCCAACGCGGGAGCCATCGGATCATGCAAAAGCGTTTGGAGGCGACCACGATAACCGTCCCCGTTCCACTTCACAATCCGGTCCGACGCGGCACGCTGTTGAGCATCATTCGGCAGTCGGAGCTCCCTAGATCGTTGTTTGAGACCGAGAGCGGGTGATTGCCCGGAGCGGGCTGGTTGGGGTTGGCGGACGGGTGGTGCGCGTCAGCGGCAAGGGCCGGCTCGACGGAAGGGCGTGTTACGGGTGCATTGTGGAAACGCCTGGGAACGTCCTGTCCGTCGCCGGTTTCGTTTGTCACAGGTTTCATCACTCAGATTCTGTCAAGAACCGAGTTCGTGGATGACTGGCGAGTATAAGGTGGTTAATGTTAACCAGGTAGTGGAGGGTGTAGGCGATAAGTTCCCGGCGCACATATGGGTCATGCATTCGACATAGGTTATTGATCAGCCACGGGCTTGCGTGAATGTACTTGGAACACTCTTTGTATACCAGCGGCTCATATTTGTCGGTTTTCTCGAATCTGGTGCGGTGCCCCGTCCACTCATTGGATAGCACTTTCAGAAGAGACCTCGCAAGACTCGCATCATCATTCTCAGGTTCAATCTTCAGGTGCTCCTTGAACAGCTCCTGTTGCTCCACGTCACTCTCATTCAAGAATTGCTGAGCAAGCTCGGCTGATTGCACAATGCGCTTCGTCCAAAAGTACAATTCCATGAGGTTGCGTGTAATGAAAGCGAGTACGTCACACGGTCCCCTGTGCCATCCGTGAAGCCGCCGCCATTGGGAGTCGATGTAGAGCAGAACATTGCGAGATGCCACGACCTGGGGGCCCGTGTCCTCCCACGTAAATGCGATAAACATACCACCACATTTGGACAAGTGATCGAGCTGTTCCGAGACGAATCCAGGTGTGTACCGGGCGAGAAAGGCATTTCCTTCCGAGGGCTGCATCAACTCTCGAATAATTGGATCTGATAATGGTATTTCCATTGCTAGAATGTATCACGTTGGAAACCTCTTCCTGCTCTGTGGCCCCTCCTGCATTGCTATCATGGGCAACGGCCCCATGAACCTGCCGCGAGTGTACCCCATCCTCGACACGGAATCGCTTGCCCAACGCGGCGTCTCCATCGAGACTTCCGCGGCGGCGTTCCTGGAAGGCGGCGCCGGCATTTTGCAAATCCGCAACAAATTGCACTGGAGCCGCGAGGTCTTCGCAGCCGCCCAACAAGTAGCACGCCTGTGCCGCGAAGCCGGCGCGCCGCTCATCGTCAACGACCGCGCCGATTTCGCCGTGCTGCTCGAAGCCGGCCTGCACGTGGGGCAGGACGATCTCGCGCCCGGCGACGCCCGCCGACTCCTCGGTCCCGGCGCAGTGATCGGCTTCTCCAGCCACAACGTCGATCAGCTTTCGGCCGCGAGTGGCGAGCCGGTGGATTACGTGGCGCTTGGCCCGGTGTTTCCCACCGCCTCCAAGCGCAATCCCGATCCCGTGGTGGGCGTGGAAGAGATACGCCGCTGCCGCGCCCTGGTGGAGAAACCGCTGGTCGCCATAGGCGGCATCACCCTGGAAAATGCCCTCGAGGTGCTTCGCGCCGGCGCCGATTCCGTGGCCGTCATCGCCGGATTGCTCCCCCAGGCGCCCACGGCCCGTTCCCTGCGAGAACGCATGGAGCAATGGCAACTGCTCCTGAAGATCAAAGGCGTTTGATAGACTCTGAAACGGTGACACACATGGGCTGGCGCAGGATCGTGTTTTCCGGTTTGCTCCTCTCGGCTTTGGCTGGCGCGCAAACCCTCAATTGTGATTTTCAAGGTTATAAAGCGCTCGACGGATTGAAAGCCGAGATGCGCTCGGGTTCTCTGGAACTGACCTGGCAGGGCGAACGCGGCCAGACGCTGCGCGCCATACTGGGGGTCGACGGCGGCCAGCCCGTGGTGCGGGAACTGGCCGTCGAGAAGAACGGCAGGTGGTCCGTGCTGGGACACAACCTCACCCCCGAATACCAGGTCACTACCGGCCGGCGGCGCATCTCCGCTCAGCAGGAGGCGCCGCTGCGCGCCCTGGGCATGTTCACACCCGAAATCATTGAACGTCAGAAATGGTTCGCGTTCTGGGACGCCCCGCTGAACATTCCCGGGCATCCCGGCGCCAACGCGGCTGTCGATCTGCCTCGCAAGCCCGAGGAGGTTCAGCGCGCCTGGGCTGCGTTTCAAATTACCGGCTGCCAGGTCAATACCGATGGCGCCCGCGTGGAAGCCGACTTTCCCGGCGTCGCACTCGGCATCTTTTCCGGCGGCTTGCGCTACACCGTTTATCGCGGCGCCAACCTGATTCGCCAGGAGGTGATTGCCAAAACCGACGCGCCCTCGGTGGCTTACAAATTCGTCGCCGGCCTGAAGGGGTTCACCATCGGCAACGATACCCGGCTGGTGTGGCGCGATGTGGCCCGTGGCTGGCAGCACTACCTGTTCGGCGGCCACGTCAACATCGACCCCGTGGCGCTGAAGGCGCGCAGCCGCGTGGCCATCGTCGAAAGCGGCGCCGGCTCGGTGGCCGTCTTCCCCGCGTCCCACAAATTTTTCTTTGCGCGCGAAGTGGAATCCAACCTCGGCTACAACTACTACCGCAAGGATAGCGAGAGCAGTTTCGCCGTGGGAGTGCGCCAGGCCGATCGCGAGGAATCCTTCAAACCTTACGGTGTGACCGACGCTGTCTGGCAGCGCCGCGTCTCCCAGGCGCACGAGTTCGAAGAGAACTTCGCCCTCTACAACGCTCCCGCGGGCACCCTGCAACGGATGGCCGTCTACTTTTATCTGGATTCCGGCAACGCGCAGGCCGCCCAACAGGCAGTGGCGGCCTTCACCCACGACGACGTCTACAAACCCATGCCCGGCTACCAGGTGATGGTCAGCCACTTCCACTTCCATATGAACGAAGCGCTCACCGACGCCGGCACCATCGACTACCAGCAGTCATGGATTCCCACCTTCAAGGCATTGGGCATCAATATCGCCGCGCTGTGCGACTTCCACGCCGATTCGCATCCCACCGACACCGGCAAGGTCCGTCTGGAGGAACAGCGGGTCTACTTCGAAGGCAGCGCCCGCTTCTCCGACCGCGATTTCCTGATCATTCCGGGCGAAGAGCCCGATGCCTCTCTAGGCGGGCACTATATGTTCCTGTTCCCCAAGCCGGTCTACTACACGCACGCTCCGCTTCGCCGTCCGGGTTCCTCGCAGGCGCCGCCCCCGGAGCAACCTTATATGGAAGATATCGCGCCCTACGGCAAGGTCTATCACACGTCGTCCCCGGAAACCGAGATGCGGCTGCTCAACGATGAGCACGCTCTCATGTGGCAGACCCACCCCCGCACCAAGAGTTCCGATGGCTACCCGGATGCCGTCAAGGACAAACCGCACTTCCTCAGCGATCGCTTCGCCGGCGCCTCCTTCCAGTCGCTGCCGGTCGATCAATCCCAGAAGCGCCTGTGCGAGGTGCGCTGCCTCGACCTGCTGGACGACATGAACAACTGGGCCGGCCCCAAGTACCTGATCGCCGAGGGCGACACGTACACTAAGTCTCCGGAAGACGAGACCTACCCGCAACTGGACGTCAACTACGTCAGGCTCGACCGCCTCCCCAAGTTCTCCGACGGCTGGATGCCGGTGCTCGATGCTCTTCGCGCCGGCAACTTCTTTGTGACCTCGGGCGAGGTTCTGCTGCACGATTACTCCATCCAGGGCATGGGCGCCAAGCGCACCTTCGTCGTCGATGTGGATTGGACCTGGCCCGCCGAATTTGTCGAGCTGGTCTGGGGCGATGGCAAGACCACCGGCCGCGAAATCACTTCCGCGACTGCGCTGGCGCCGTTCTCCACCCATCGCTACCGCCTCCCGTTCGATGCCACCGGCAAGAAATGGATCCGCTTCGCCGCGTGGGATTCCGCCGGCAATGGAGCATTCACCCAGCCCGTGCATTTGCAGTGAACTGAGGAACTCCCCGCTATCCCCGCGCCGTCTGCGGATATGGTATCTTTTGCGTTACTGTACCACTTCATCTGGCGGGGGAAAGCGACGACATGAGTCTGTTTGCAACCAAGTCGGTCAGCTACATCATTTCCGAATCGGAGGGCGGTCAGCACCATCTCAGGCGAACCCTCGGTCCGGGCAACCTGATCGCGCTGGGAATCGGCGCTATCATCGGGGCGGGCTTATTCTCCCTTACGGGCATTGCCGCCGCGCAAAACGCCGGTCCCGCCGTGACCATTTCCATGATTGTGGCCGCCATCGGCTGCGCGCTGGCCGGCTTGTGCTACAGCGAATTCTCCTGCATGATTCCCGTGGCCGGCAGCGCCTACACTTACGCCTACACGACTCTGGGCGAATGGATCGCATGGATCATCGGCTGGGACCTGGTGCTGGAGTACGCCGTCGGCTCGTCCACGGTCTCCATCAGTTGGTCGGCGTACGTGGTTTCCCTCCTGCATACATTCGGCATCAATCTGCCGCCGCAATGGATCGCCGGCCCCTTCGAGCCGGTGACCCTGCCCGACGGCAGCGTGGTGCAGGGCATCGCCAACGTCCCCGCCGTGATCATTGTGTTCCTGATCTCCATACTGCTCATGATTGGGATCAGGGAATCGGCGCGCACCAACGGGGTCATTGTGGTGATCAAGCTGGCGGTGGTGGCGACCTTGATCGGAGTCGGCTGGATGTATATCAACCGGGCCAACTACGTACCGTACATTCCCAAGAACACCGGCGAGTTCGGCCACTTCGGCCTCAGCGGCATCATGATGGGCGCGGGGACCATTTTCTTCGCGTATATCGGTTTCGACGCCGTCTCCACGGCCGCGCAGGAGGCCAAGAACCCGCAGAAGGACATGCCCGTTGGCATCATCGGCTCGCTGCTCATCTGCACGGTGCTGTACGTGCTTTTCGCCGTGGTCCTCACCGGAATGGTTCCTTATACCCAGCTCGGCGTGGCGGCGCCGGTAGCGGTAGCCATCGACAGGACCCCTTATGTGTGGATGAATGACCTGGTGAAGTTCGGCATCATCTGCGGCTTTACGTCCGTGATCCTGGTGATGCTGCTCGGCCAGTCCCGCGTGTTCTACTCCATGTCGCGCGACGGTCTGGTGCCGCGCGTCTTTTCCGATATCCACCCGAAATTCAAAACGCCCTGGCGATCCAACCTGCTGTTCTTCTTCTTCGTCGCGCCGTTCTCCGCGTTCCTTCCCTTGAGCATCGTGGGACACATGACCAGCATTGGCACCTTGTTCGCCTTCGTGATTGTGTGCGCCGGCGTGTGGGTGATGCGCGTGAAGAACCCCGATGCCCCCAGGCCGTTCAAGACGCCGCTGGTCCCGCTGGTGCCGATCCTGGGCATTGTCTGGAACTTCGCGATGATGTATTCGCTGGGCTGGTCCAACTGGGCGCGGCTGATCGTCTGGCTCATCATCGGCCAGGTGATCTACTTCACCTACAGCCGCCACCACAGCCACTTGCGGAAGGCGGGCCACACGACGAGCCGGTGAAGCGAGGACGGCAAAGAGCGTACGTCCGCGAGAGCCCATGCTACGATAAATACTTGTCAGGTCTCGGGCTCCGTGCAGCGGGCGGCTGCAAACCCCGCCAGGTCCGGAAGGAAGCAACGGTAGCAGTGCGGTTCGTGTGCCGCGGATCACCCGGGGCCTGGCATTTGCCCGCCCCATGTACCAGGTAATCGCCCGAAAATACCGGCCGCAGACGTTCCAGGACGTGGTCAACCAAGAGCACGTCAAGACCACGCTGGAAAACGCCATTGCCCAGAAACGCATCGCGCACGGCTACATCTTTTCGGGACAGCGCGGCACCGGCAAGACCACCGTTGCGCGCATCCTGGCGCGCTGCCTGAACTGCATCGAGGGCCCCACCGCCGCGCCCTGCGGCGTATGCGCAAGCTGCCTGGAAATCACCGCCAGCGGCGCCGTGGACGTCATCGAAATCGACGCCGCCTCCAACCGCGGCATCAATGAAATGCGCGAGCTGCGTGAAAACGTGCGCTACCAGCCGGCGCGCGACCGTTACAAGGTTTTCATCATCGACGAAGCGCACCAGATCACCAGCGAGGCGTTCAACGCGCTGCTGAAGACCATCGAAGAGCCGCCGCCATGGGTGGTCTTCGTGCTCTGCACCACGGAAGCGCACAAGATTCCCGCCACCATTGCCTCGCGCTGCCAGCACTTCAGCTTCCGCTCGGTGGGTTTCGAGGACCTCACCGCGCGCATGGCGTGGATCTGCCAGCAGGAAGGTATCGAGGCCGATGCCGAAGCCCTGGCCGTGCTGGCGCAGGCCGGCGAGGGCAGCGTCCGCGATTCCCTTTCGGCACTCGACCAGGCCATCGCCTGCTGCGGTGCCAAGCTGGATGCCGCCGAAGTGCGCGCGCTGCTGGGTGCCTTTTCGCTCGAGTCTCTGGAAACGGTCACGCAAGCGCTGGTCTCGAGCGATTCGCGCCGCATGTTGGAGGTGGTCGATGAACTCGAGCGCAACGGCCACAACCTCCAGCACTTCAGCCGCGAGCTGGCGCGCTACTTCCGCAACCTCCTGGTCGCGCGCATATCCGGCGCGGACACGCTCCTGGTGGCCGCCTCCGCTGCCGAGCGCCGGAAGCTGGCGGAGATCGCTTCTCAATTCTCCGAAGAAGACCTCAGCCGTTACCTCCAGCTCACGCTCGATCTGTTCCGCGATTTGCAGTTTTCCCTGCAACCGCGCTTCCACCTGGAAATCGGCCTCGTCCGCCTGGTGCAAGCCGGCCGCTTGCTGCCTATCGAAGAAGCGCTGGCCCAGGTGAGCGTACCGGGTCCCCGGCCTGCCCAGTCGATTCCAGCCGCCGGCCCGGCACAACCACCGCCGCGCATCGGCCCATCGCCTTTCGATCTCGACCGCGCCAAGAAAACCGCGCACCCACCCGATCCCGGCCCGGAGGGCACCGCCGCCGGCGATCCCCGCGATCACCTGCACTCGTATTTGCACCAGAAGGGCCTCACGCACCTCGCCGACGCCGTCGAAAACGCCCGCATCACCGTCTCTGGAGCCGACCTGAACGTGATCGCGCCGAAATCGTACGCCCTGTACTTCAACGACCGCGCGATGGCCGACGCCGCACGCGAAGTCTTCGGCCGGCCCCTGCGCTTGAAGATCACCATCGATGACGCCGGCGAACCAGCCTCGCCGAGCGGGGCGCCCCCTGGGCCCGGCGCCCCGCCCGCCGCCGGTAATAACGAAGAGGAAGCCACCGCCCGCGCGCTGGCCAACCCCGAGGTCCAGCGCTTCCGGGAAGTGTTTGGCGGCGAAATCCGCAAAGTTCGAAACCTCAAGGAGTAACCACGTGAAATTACCCGGCAACATGCAGCAGATGATGCGGCAGGCACAGCAGATGCAAGAGAAGTTCCAGCAGGAGGTCGCCCAAATCAGGGTGGAAGCCTCCGCCGGCGGCGGCATGGTCACGGTGCAGATGGACGGTCAGAAGAACCTGCTCAAAGTCAAGATCGATCCCGAAGTGGCGGGCGACGTCGAGATGCTTCAGGATATGGTGGTGGCCGCCTGCAACGAAGCCGTCAAAAAGGTCGATGGCGAGGTCCAGCAGAAGATGGGCGGCATGCTCGGCGGTATGGGCCTGCCTCCGGGTTTGATTTAGCGATGCCCGACTTCGCCGAACCCCTGGCCCGTCTGATCGACGCACTGAAGCGCCTGCCCGGCATCGGCCAGAAGTCCGCGCAGCGCATCGCCTTCCACGTGTTACGCGCCGGCCGCGAAGACGCGGAACATCTGGCGCAAGCCCTCCTCGACGTCAAGGACAAGCTGGGTCTCTGCCGCCTCTGCAACAACATCAGCGACAGCGACCTGTGCCTCTACTGCCGCGACGCTAGCCGCGATTCGAAAGTGGTCTGCGTGGTGGAGGAGCCGACCAACATCGTCGGCATCGAAACCACGCGGCAGTACGAAGGTCGTTACCACGTGTTGCACGGCGCGCTCTCGCCGCTGCGCGGCGTCGGTCCCGAGTCGCTCAAAATCAAGGGCCTGGTGGAACGCATCGGCCAGGGTGAAATTCAGGAAGTGATCGTCGCCACCAACCCCACGGTGGAAGGCGAAGCCACGGCTGTGTATCTGGCGCGCCTGTTGAAACCCCTCGGCGTCAAGGTGACCCGCATCGCCATGGGCGTCCCCGTCGGCAGCGACCTGGAATTCGCCGACGAAGTCACGATGTCGAAGGCTATGGAAGGCCGCCGCGAGATGTAGCCTCCCTCAACCCTCCATCCACCACTCCTCCGATCTCCACATCCACAATCCGGTTCGGCTCGCGCTCCCGGGCCAGCTCCACCTTCAGGTAGTTTTCCGTGAGCGCGCTCCGCGCTTCGTGCAGCGTCACCGCGGAAAGCGTCTTCCCCACCATGCTTTCCCGAAACGCGCGATTCTTGGCCGCCGCCAGCTCTCGCAGCGCGCGATTCCGCTCCTTGCGCACCGCCATGGGCACCGCATCCGGATCTTCCGCCGCCGGTGTCCCCGGCCGCTCCGAATAAGTGAACACGTGCAAATACGTGAACGGCAGGTCCGCAATGAAGCGCCGGCTTTCTTCGAAATCGGCCTCGGTTTCGCCCGGAAATCCCGCCATCACATCCGCGCCGATGGCCGCATCCGGCATCAGCGCCCGCGCTTTGAGTATGCGGTCCGCATAATGCCGCGGCCGGTACTTGCGGTGCATGCGGCGCAGTATCCGGTCCGAGCCGGTCTGCAACGGCGCATGCACGTGCTTGGCAATGCGCGAGGACTCGGCCATCAGGCCCAGCAGGTCGTCGGAAAAATCCATCGGTTCCACGGAACTTAGCCGCAGCCGCTCCACACCGGTTTCGGCCAGCAGCAGCCGGATCAGGCCGGCCAGGCGCATGGTAATCCCCGCTTCCCTGCCCCAGCGTCCCAGGTTGATCCCGCTCAGCACGATTTCGCGATATCGCGCCGCCAGCCCGCGCACCTGCTCCACCACCCGCCCGGCCGGCGCGCTGCGGCTTGGCCCCCGCACAAAGGGAATGATGCAGAACGAGCACCGGTTGTTGCATCCGTCCTGAATCTTGAGGTTGGGACGCGTGCGGTCACCCGAGGCGTCGTCCACCGGGGCCGACAGAAAGTCATGCTGTGCGAAAATGTCGCCTACGCGGATATTCCCGTGGTAGGGGACTGACGAATCTGTCCCAAGGTGTGGGGCGCCCTCTGGGCCCTGCGCCGCGCGGACAGATCCGACTGTCCCCGGGTTTTCCGTAACCAGTTCGCCGATCTCGGTCTTGTGCGAGTTCCCAACCACCCACTCGACGCCCGCCAGCGACGCCAGTTCCTCCGGCGCGCGCTGCGCATAACAGCCCGTCACCAATATGCGCGCGGCGGGGTTCTCGCGGTGGACGCGGCGGATGGTTTGCCGCACTTCATCATCCGCGGCAGACGTAACCGTGCAGGTGTTCAGGACCACCAGGTCCGCACCCGCGCGCACCTCAGCCGCTTCCAGACCTTTGGCCGCGAGCAGCGCCTCGAGCGCGGCGCCATCCGCCTGCGTGGCCCGGCAACCGAAGTTTTGGACGAAGAATTTCCCCACGTTTCTTTCATTATATGTGTCAGGCCGGCCCACTAGAGCCGATTAGACTGGCACTCGCAAGAACTTCTAGTATCTTTCGTAAACTTGACCGGCACGGCTGGTCTTGGCAACAATGGATCAGGTGTTGCCCGGAGTGATCAGCAAAACGGAAAAGAAGACCATTTTAGGAGGGATCCCAGAGGAGGTGGCTGAGGGGACCATCCCACTCGATGCGCTGCAGTGCCTGGCTGGGCTCTCCGAGATGCTGAAGAAAATGAGCCCCACCGGAGATCGGCACGGCGCCGCGCCGGAGCCCATGATCATCCTGACAAGTTCGGGCATGGAGTGGCGGTTCAACGGCGCGGCACCAGGCCCTGCCATAACTTCGGAGCGGCTTGGCGGCATCGAAGAAGAACTGAAGGCCGTGCGCCAGTCTACCGCCGCGCTGTACGAGGCGATGGCGAAGGATGCCCGCTCCATCGAGAAGACGCTGGAGTCGCATTCCGCGGCCATCGACTCCGTCCGCGCCGCCCTCTCCCAGAACGAAGAGCTGGTGGAGGGCATCGTGGAGACGCTGCAAATGCTGAACGGTGTTTCCGAGGGTCTGTCCGAAGGGCCTCTGGCAGTCGCCTCCTGACGCGTTGCAGCGTCCTTTCCGCAGCCTCGCGATATACTGGTAGCTTAGACTCAGAGCATCGCACCGCCCCATGGCTGAAATGAGCGTCATCTGGCTGCGTGTGGCCGCGGGACTGTACTCGCTCGGCCTCCTGCACGCTATCCTCACGTTAGTCCGCCGCCGCGAGCACCTGTTCCGCGTGGCGTTGGGCGCCTTCGCCCTGGGATCGGTTTTCCACTTCGTCTCCATCGTCGAAGAGGGCCTCGTCAAGAACCGCTGCCCCATCACCAATATCTACGAAACGCTGTCCATGTGCGCCTTCCTCATCGTGGTGCTCTACCTGTTGGTCCACTGGCGCTACAAAGTAGAGAGCCTCAGCGTGTTCATCTTCCCGCTGGTCTTCGTAATGGCTCTGGTGGCGACGCTCGGCAACCCTGTCAGCGCCTGGTCGAGCCCGGTGGTGCGCAACGCCTGGCTGACGGTGCACATCGTGCTTGTGCTGCTGGGCTATGCGGCGCTCGCGTTTACCGCCGTGGCCTCGGTGGTCTACCTCTTCCAGGAGCGCGAGCTCAAGACCAGGAAGCCACGCAAGTCTTATTACCGGCTGCCCGCGCTGGGCACGCTCGACGATCTCATTTCCAAGACCATGGCCGTGGGCTTCGTGCTCATCACCCTGGCCGTTGTCGCCGGCAGCACGTGGGCCTTCATCGAGTTGAAGACAGCTTGGATCGGTCAGCCCAAGATCGTCATCTCGTTCTTCACCTGGGGCGTCTACCTGGCGCTGGTGTGCCTGCGAGTGGTCGCGGGATGGCGCGGGCGGAAAGCCGCCATTATGACCGTGGTGCTGGTCGGGTTCTCCGCCATCACCTGGGCCGCGCACGCCCGGCTGGGCGCCGTGCTGCTGAAACAATGAAGCTCCTCATCACCGGCGTGAGCCACAAGACGGCGCCCGTTGAGGTGCGCGAATGTCTGGCGTTCCGCGAGGAAGCGCTCCCCGCCGCGCTGGCCGATCTGAAGCGGCGCGAAGGCGTGGCCGAAGCCCTGATCCTCTCCACCTGCAACCGCGTGGAGGTAACCGTCACCACCGAGGACAGCGCCGACGCGCAGGCCATAGTGGATTCCTTCCTCGCCGATCACAAGGACGTCAGCCCTCATACCATCGGGCCGCATCTCTACCGCCTGGAGGGCCGCGACGCCATCCATCACCTCTTCCGCGTAGCCGCCAGCCTGGATTCCATGGTGGTCGGCGAGCCTCAGATCCTGGGACAGCTTAAAGCCGCCTACGCCGCCGCCAAGGATTCCGGCGCGGTCTGCGGCTGGCTCGAGGGCCTGCTCACGCGCGCGTTCAGCGTGGCCAAGCGCGTGCGCTCGGAGACCGGCATCGGCCAGATGGCCGTATCGGTGAGTTACGCCGCGGTGGAGCTGGCGCGCAAGATTTTCGGATCGCTGGCCAACCGCACGGTGATGATCGCCGGCGCGGGCAAGATGTCGGAGCTGGCCGCGCGCCACCTGCGCCGCTCGGGCGCGTCGCACGTCTTCGTTACCAACCGCACGCATGAGCGCGCCCTGGAGATGGCCGCGCTTTTCCAAGGCACGCCCGTCGAGTACACCCGCTTTGTGGCCATGCTGCCGGAGGTGGACATTCTGATCGCCTCCTCGGGCGCGCCGCATTATATCCTGCACAAGGACGAGATGCAGCGCGTCATCGCCGCGCGTCGCAACAAGCCGGTGTTCCTCATCGATATTGCGGTGCCGCGCAACATCGAGCCGGCGGTCAACGAAATCGACAATGTCTTCCTGTACGATATCGACGACCTCCAGGAGGTGGTGAACGCCAACCTGCGCGAGCGTTTGAAAGCGGCCGAGCGCGCCGAGTCGCTGGTGGAGGAAGAGGTGGAGCGCACGATGGCGCGGCTCAAGGTGGCCGAAGTCACCCCCACCATCGTCGGTTTGCAGGAGCAGCTTGAGCAGATTCGCGCGGGCGAAATCGAGAAGGCCCGGCGCAAGTATGGCCCGTTCACGCCGGAGCAGGAGCAGGCCATCGAGGCGCTGACGCGCGGCATCGTCAATAAGATCGCGCACGGGCCGATCTCCGAAATCCGCAACCATGCCGGCCACCCCGAGGGCGCGCACGTGATCGCCGCTATCCGCAAGGCATTCCACCTCCAGGATTGATGCATGCTGGTCATCGCATCGCGCGGTTCGCAACTGGCACTGTGGCAGGCCCGCTGGGTGGAGCGGCAACTAACCGCCGCCGGCTACGAGTGCCGCATCGAAATCATCAAGACCACCGGCGATAAGATCACGGATGTGCCGCTTGCCAAAGTGGGGACCAAGGGCCTGTTCACGAAGGAGATCGAAGAAGCCCTGCTGGATGGCCGCGCCGATCTGGCGGTGCACAGCCTGAAGGATCTGCCGACCGAGTTGCCCGAAGGCCTGGTGCTGGCCGCCGTGCCCGAGCGCGAGGACCCGCGCGACGCCGTGGTGGGCCGCCCGCTGGCCGATCTGCCCCCCGGCGCCAGGGTGGGAACCAGCTCGTTGCGCCGCGCCGCGCAACTGCGCCGGCTCCGTCCCGACCTGAGGGTGGAATCGGTGCGCGGCAATCTGGATACGCGCCTGCGCAAGCTGGATGAGGGCCGGTACGACGCCATCCTGCTGGCCGCCGCCGGTTTGAAGCGGCTCGGCTGGGGCGGCCGCATCGCGGAAATCCTTGAGCCGGAGGTGATGTGCCCGGCCGTCGGCCAGGGAGCGTTGGCGCTCGAAACCCTTGCCAGCGGAGCCGGGTTCGACGCCTGCGCTGCGCTAGACCACCCCGCCACTCACGCCGCCGTCACCGCCGAACGGGGCCTGCTGGCCGCGCTGGGCGGCGGATGCCAGGTGCCCATCGGCGCCCACGCCAGCGTGGCCGGCGGCCGCCTGCGCCTCCAAGCCATGGTGGCCTCGCCCGACGGCGCCGAACTGGTGCGCGGCGAATCCCAAAGCGCGGTTGCCGACGCCGAGATGGCCGGCCGCAAACTAGGCGCTGAACTGCTGGACCGCGGCGCGCGCCAGATCCTGGAGGCGGTATATGAGTAAGGTCTATCTCATCGGCGCCGGCCCCGGCGATCCGGAGCTCATCACCATCAAAGGCCGCCGCATCCTGGAGCAGGCCGACGCCGTCTTCTTCGATCACCTGGCCCCCTCCGCGCTGCTCGATCTGGCCCCGCCCCATGCCGAGCGTATCTACGCCGGCAAGAAGAAGTCCGTTCACGCCTTCACTCAGGAAGAGGTCTGCGCCATGCTCATCGAGCGCGCGCGCCGCGGCCTCACTGTCGTGCGACTCAAGGGCGGCGACCCCTTCATTTTCGGACGCGGCGGGGAGGAGGCCGAAGCGCTGGCCGCCGCCGGCATCCCGTTCGAAGTCGTTCCCGGCGTTACCACCCCTCTGGGCATCGCCGCTTACTCGGGCGTGCCGCTCACGCATCGCGAGCACACCTCGGTGGTCACCTTCGTGACCGGCCACGCGGTTCGTGCCATCGACTGGGACAAGGTGGGGCTGGCGGAGACGCTGGTGATTTTCATGGGCCTCACCACGTTTCCCGAAATTGCGAGCGAGTTGATCGCCCATGGCCGTTCCCCGGACACCCCCGCCATGGCGGTCCGTTGGGCCACCCGCCCCGACCAGAAAACCTTCGTCGGCACACTGGCCACGCTACCGGGCCTTATCGCCGAGCGCGCCATGAAGCCCCCGGCCACCATCATCGTGGGCGAGGTGGTGCGCCTGCGCGACAAGCTCAACTGGTACGAGCGCCTTCCGCTTTTCGGCAAGCGCATCGTGGTGACACGCGCCAAAGGCCAGGCCGACGCTCTCACCGCGCGCCTCAGTGCGCTGGGCGCCGCCGCCATCGAGATACCCACCATCGAGATCCGCCCGGCCGCCGATTACGCTCCGCTCGACCGCGCCATCGCCAATCTCTCCTCCTACGACTGGCTGATTTTCACCAGCGCCAACGGCGTCCGTTTCTTCCTGGACCGCCTGGACCGTTCCGCCGCCGACCTGCGTGCGCTGCGAGCCAGGATTTGCGCCATCGGCCCGGCCACGCGTGCCGCCCTCGAAGCGCTGCACTTGAAAGTGGATCTCATGGGCAAGGAGTACGTCGCCGAAGGCCTGCTCGAAGCTTTCGCATCGCACCCTCTCGCCGGCCAGCGCGTTCTGCTGCCGCGAGCCGCCGTGGCGCGCGACCTGGTGCCCGCCGAACTGGCCCGCCGCGGCGCCCATGTCGACGTGGTGGAAGCTTACCGCACGGTGGTTCCGGATGAGGCCACCCGGCAGGCTCGCGAAGTGTTCGACGCCGCGCCTAGGCCCGATTGCGTCACCTTCACCAGTTCCTCCACGGTCGAGAACTTCGTCGCCGCCGCGGGCGCGGAGATGCTGGCTGGCGTCCCGGTGGTCTCCATCGGCCCGGTCACCACGCGCACCGCCCGGAGCCTCGGCATCGCGGTCGCGGCGGAGGCGCGCGTCTTCACCGTGGATGGCCTTGTGGAAGCCGTCCTCGGGTTGTACACTAGGGTGACTCCCCCGACATCCGGATGAGCGCGCACATCATCGGTATCGCGGGTCCGTCCAGCTCCGGGAAAACCGAGCTGGCCAAACAGCTTGCTCGGAAGCTGCCCGGGACCTCCATCGTCTCCCTGGATTCTTACTACTGCGGCATGGAAGAGATTTCGCTGGTTGAGCGCAAGAAAGTGAACTTCGACCATCCCGACTCCCTGGACTGGGAACTGCTCCGCCAGCACCTCCAGGCCATCGCGGCGGGCCGCGCCTTCGACGAGCCGGTCTACTCTTTCGCCGATTACGCCCGCACCAGCCAGACTAGGCGCATCGAACCCGGCGATTTCGTCATTGTCGAAGGCCTTTTCGTCCTCTACTGGCCCGAGCTTCGCGCCATGCTGGATACCAAGGTGTACGTCCAGACCGATCCCGCCGTGTGCTTCCATCGCCGGCTGACGCGCGACGTGGCCGAGCGCGGCCGCACCCCCGAATCGGTTTGCGACCAGTACCAGCGGACCGTGCTTCCCAGCGCCGAATGGTTCGTTTACCCCACCATGAAATACGCCGACCTGGTGGTTTCGGGCGAAGAGCCGTTGGCGAACTCGACCGGCGCCGTTTTGAGCGCCCTCAACAAGGCCCAGGCCGCCGCCGGCGGAAGATGACGAACTCCCCCTTTCTGACGCGAGCGGTGCTCAAGAACTACAAGAGCATCGAGGCCTGCGACGTGGACCTGGAATCGCTCACGTTTCTGGTGGGTCCCAACGGGGCCGGCAAAAGCAACTTCCTGGATGCCCTGCGGTTCGTGGCCGACAGCCTGCGCACGTCTCTCGACCATGCCCTGCGCGAACGCGGCGGCATTCAGGAAGTGCGCCGGCGCACCGGCGGCCATCCCACGCATTTCGGAATACGGCTGGAATTCGCCCTGCCCGGCGGACCCGGCGGAAGCTACGCATTCCGCATCGCGGCCAAGGCCAGCGGGGGCTTCGAGGTGCAACACGAAGAGTGCGTGCTGAGGGGCAGCGAAGCGTTGTCGGGCGATGTCCGATTCTGCGTTCCCGGAGCAGCCGCGGCCTCCGACCGTCTCTACCTACCGGACGCTCCCGCCGATTTCCGGCCGGTTTGCGACGCGCTGGCGCGCATGGGCTTCTACAGCTTGAATCCCGACCGGATCAAGGACCTGCAACTGCCGGACTCGGGCGAGCTGCTGGCGCGGGATGGAAGCAACATCGCCTCCGTGTTTGATCGCATCGGCAAGCGCCAGCCGGAGGCGCGATCTAGGATTGACGAGTACCTTTCCAGAATAGTGCCGGGCGTGGGCGGCGTGGAGGTTCGGCCCGTCGGCCCGCGCGAGACGCTGGAATTCCGCCAGGACGTTCCCGACCCCGACAACCCCTGGCGTTTTCTGGCCGGCAGCATGTCGGACGGAACCCTGCGCGTGCTGGCCGCGCTGGTGGCGTTGTTTCAGTCCGGCAGCGTGCCGTTAGCGGCCCTGGAGGAGCCGGCCGCCGCTCTGCACCCAGCCGCCGCCGGGGTTTTGCTCGAGGCCTTGCTGGAAGCGAGCGCGCTGCGCCAGGTTCTGGTCACCAGTCACAACGCGGACCTCCTCGACAGTTTCAAAGTCAAGACCGCTTCCGTGCTGGCGGTCCTTTCGGAGAATGGGAACACGCGCATCGGCCCGCTGGACACGTTTGGACGCGAAGCGCTGGAGCAGCAACTTCACACCGCCGGCGAGTTACTGCGCATGGACCAGGCGCGGCCGGAACCTGGGGTCTCAGCGCGACAAATGAGGCTGTTTGACGAAGGCGGGGGGTAAACCACAACGCGGTTCACCTAGAGGATGGCATCCCGGCGTTTCCCATATGCCGTTTCGGGACAGCGAGGCCGGGCGGTGGCTGTTGGTCCAGGTGACTAGCATTTGCCCCGCCATTATGCGGCAGCGCATCGGCAGACCTAGGCAGCGGCTCCGCCTGGCGGACGTTACTTCTTCGCCAAGGCTGCGCTGAGGGCCTCGACCTGCTCCTCCAGCTTGCGGATTGTCCTTTTCGCTTGGAACAGTTCCTCTTGTCGGTTGTCCTTAGCAGCTATTTCGGACAGGGCATCAAGAATAAGCTTGCCGGGCCTGACGCTGGCGTCCGCGGCAAGAAACTGCCGCGTCACCACCTCCGGTGAGACGCCCCGCTTTTCCGCATCCCGTCGTATGACGGCTTCCAATTCCTCTTTAAGCCTTCGGCGTTTCGCCCAAGGCACGTCAAATGTGCCGCTGGCCTTTATCACTCGCAGTGCTAGTCGCTGCACATCAGTGAGATGGGCCGTCTCCCCGAAGTCAAAAAGTGCTTGCCGGAGCGTCCCGGCACCCAGTCCGATATCGGGTACCAGCGACATCATATAGGCCAGCGCGCGTAGAGGAACGACCGACTCCGGTAGCCCTAGCACCTCTCGAAACTTGCGATCAGCATGCCGCAGTCGACTGGATGACGACAGCAGGACGACAGCCCTGTCCGAACCCGTTTCCCTTTGCGCCTGCCGGGCGGCTGCGATGGAGGCCAAAATCTGACCGTCTCTGCCGGCCTTCCCTACGTCCTCGTAGTAGACCATTTCTCGTCTACCGTGGCGCTCAGCGAGCGCGTGAAGGTACTCCGCAATCTCATCCGCGAGCTCCTTATCGTACTTTGCCGGTAGCACCTGAACCATCAACTCGTCCTGCAAAGTCCCGAGGATTTTGGAATAGTCCCGGGGCGAGGTGCCTACGAACTGAGATTTGTAAAACGCCCACTTTTTCACGTCGTGGGTGATGGTGTAGAAAGCGCGGACAAAGGCGTTCTCTGTGTACCTGGTAATTTCCTCCGCCGTAAGATGACCGGCCAGTTCCAGTGTTCCTCGAAAGTCCGTTTCACTGATGTGGGCGTGATAGGCAACTTCTTCCAGTACGGGAGGTGACACTAGAATCTGTCCGCCAAGGCGCAGGAACCGAGAAAGGATCTCGCGGGTTCCTTTGTAGGTGGGCTCACCGACACAAAGAACAGTGATGACTATGTCTGAGTCCAGTACCGGCCGGTATCGGGCTAAGGTCTGCCGAACCTCGGCAGATGAAGAGGTCTCCAGCCCAAGGGCGCAAAGTGCCACGAATCGCTCGCAAACCCGAGTCAACCACTCAAACGCCGGCCCAGAGCGCTCCGTAAAAACATCTCGTATTGCCTGCTCGATATCCTCTCCGAGCTCCTGATTTGACGTCTGCGCTCTAATGCGAGCCGCGCCCTCCTCTATCAGCTTTTCGAGACTGGTCCCGTCTCCAGCACCTTCGTCCTTCGACGCAATAAACTCGTTGATGGCGGTAATTACTGCAATGCCGTTTGAATAGAAGAGCTCGGTAAAGACATCTAGCAGAGTGGTCCAGATAGTTTCAAACTGCGAGTCGGTCAGTTTCAAACCGATCAATGCTTCGATGGCGGTCCCGACTACGGTACGCCCATTAAGCAACGCGCGTGCAGCCTCGACCGGAACAGATTTCGCTCTCTCGCGACCAGCCTTCGTTATTTTCCACCTTCCTCTGTGCCATTCTGCCCATCGGTTGGCCTCGATATGCTTCAAAACCATCCGAATGTACTGAAGGTCCAGGATCTTCGGGAGACGCAAGTCCGACGATAGTCGGTCAGCAATTTCGGTCTCGGTCGCTTTATCGGGCTGCGCGCACAACACCTCCAAGACAGCCCTACTGGACACGTCCCGCCGTAAGGTGATGGCGTCCTCGGAACCGAAAGCGATCAGGGCGAGACGAAGCCCTTTGTTCTCGGTGGTTTCGGTTCCTTGCTCAAAGTCGAGGAGGCGAGAGCGTATTAGTTGGATCTCACCTGGATAGTACTCGGGAAGCACCTCCGGGTATTTGTCGGCCAACGCAGCCAGCTGCATCGAGGAAAGAACCTGGATGCTTTCTCTCGGCAAGAATCGTCGTATTGACTTAGTTAGTTCGTCAATTCGGTGCTCGGTTAATGGCTGCGAGCAGCAGTAGACAAGCCGGTCCGGATGAGACTTGGAGGAAACGCCCTTCAGATCGGACTCGACCTTTGGATCGAGATCCTGGTTCAGTGTAATGCAGAGGATTGCTCGGTGGCTTCCCTTGCTGGGAGCAATGGAACGCGCATCGCGTCCTTGGTCGTAGTTGAAGGAGGTAGGAACGAACGTGAGTTGTTCGGAGCGTTCGCAAATCGCCCTGCAGAACTTTTCAAATCGAATCGGATTCGTGTCCGCGATGATGATTGTTTCAGAAAAACCCGGACCCACAAATGCCTCCGCTTTCCCGTTACGCCGATGCCGAAAGTACCGCGTTGTGGAGTTGAAATTATAGCGCCTTTTCCCGCGTTGAACCTGGGTGGCTCAGCCCACTCGGAAGCCGACCAGGAATCTGGCACTTACGCCCAACCGAGGTTCCGCGACGCCCGTCAGGCTAGGACCAAGCGCCACCCCTTCGGCGCTGGAATCGGGTCGCCGAACTCTTTGGCCGTATCGATCCAGATGCGGATCGCATACTGTGCGCTGCCGAGCGCGGCTTCCTGGGTGACGCCGTGCGCCATACAGCCAGGAAGTTCCGGCACCTCCGCGATGAACGCCTCGTCTTCGTCGCTCCAATAGATCATGACTTCGCATTTAGCTCGCCTTCCGCAGCACATCCTCCACCGCCTCGGGGTGCGTCGCGATGACGGCCAGCAGCACGCGCGTGGGCGCGTCCGGGCGCGACCGGCCCTGTTCCCAGTTTCTGAGCGTGGCCGGAGGGAAACCGAACTTGGTCGCGAACTGCGCCTGGCTGATCCCCATCTTAGTCCGGACCTCCCGTACGTCTACATCCGGCACACGCACCAGAGTCACGCGGACATTTTCGTTCTCGCCGCGCGTCCACCGAATCGCCTGCTCCAACCCCTCGATGATGCGCGCGCCGACGGTAGGCCGCTTGTTCGCAGCTCGGCCCGCCCTCTTCGCCACCCGCTTGGTTTTCGCCTTCGTTTTCACCGTATCCTCCTTCCCTTCGCCGGATACCCCGCCACCAGGATCGAAACCAACCGCCTCGGTTGTGGTAGTAGTAGATCACCCGCGCGCCACCGCGTTTGCCTCGCCCGGCCAAGGCCCAACGGATCTTCCTGATGCCGCCGGTCTCCGGAATGATTTCACCCGCCTCCGGGTTCGCGCCCACGAACACCACCAATTCTTCCCGTTCCGAATCCGACATCAGCAGTTTCGCGTCCTTGAGGAACCGCGCGGCCTCCACGACCGTCATCGGGGTATCCGCCATGCACCTCCTACTATACGCAATCTGCGTACTAGAAACAAGTTGGAAGGCTTAGCCTCTACTCCACCGGCGCGTAGTATCCCAGCCGCCAGTAGGCGTGCAGCGGAGGCAGGCCGCGTGGGGGAACCACTTTGACCTGAACGCGGTGATAGCGGCCGTCGCGTTGCTGGTCGGTGGGTGAGAAGCCCAGCACATAGCGGTTGCGCAGCTCGATGCCGATCTTGGCGGCGATGTCCGGAAGCTCCGACGGGCTGGCCGGAAAGTGGCGGCCGCCGGTCTGCTCCGCGACCTCATTCAACAGCCCCGGCCCGGCCGCTTCCTCGGGGGTGCGTCCGCGCGCGCTGTCGGGCTCGAACACTCCGATGGCATAAATCAGCGTGTCGCTCTCGCGCACCAGGTTCTTGACCTCGCTTTCGGTGTAGCGGCTGCTGTTGTCGCCGCCGTCGGAGATGATCAGCAAGGCCTTCTTGTTTTTGGTCGATTTCTTCATCTCGTGCAGCGAGAGGAAGATGGCGTCGAGCAGCGCGGTGCGTCCCTTGGACTGCGCGAAGGTGAGCTGGTTCTGGATCTCCTCGACGTTCGGCGTCAGCGGCACCACCATCTTCGGCGTGTCGTTGAACTCCACCAGGAAAAACTCGTCTTCCGGATTGGCGGTCTTGAAGAAGGCGGCCGCCGCCATGCGCGAGAGGCGCAGCTTGGGCCCCATGCTGCCGCTGATATCGAAGACCAGGCCGACGGCCACCGGTTCATCGTCCATGGCGAAGTGCGTGACGGTCTGTTCCACGTGGTCGTCGAAGACCTTGAAGTGCTCCTTTTCGAGGCCGGTTACGGGGCGGTTCATGGGGTCGCACACGGTCACCGGAACCAGCACCAGGTTGGTATCGACGCGGAGATTGGCGGCCGGCCTCTGCTGCTGCGGCGCACTGGGTTTAGGACGAGGCTGGATAGCCACTTGCCCGTGGAAAGCGAGTGGCGCCAACAAGCCCAGCCCGAGCACCCACCCGACCAGCCGCCGCGAACCTCGCATGGTCCCTCGGACTGTATTGTACCGCTCCGCCACGGAAATTCGGTTACAATGGAACCTTAGCGGAGGTGGGTCTTCTCGAGTAGCAGTCGAGCCGCAGTCGCAAGCCACGGTCCTTTTGTAGTCCGGGAAGCTTCGCGTGCCCTTTTTTCCCTTTTTTTCCCCGACGATTGCCGCGTCTGTGGCCGGCCTTTGGCTGGAGCGGGCCGCATCCCGGTGTGCCGCGAATGTTTGAAGGCGCCCGAGCCGCTGAGCGCGGAGTTTTTCTGCGTCAGTTGCCGGACCCCGTTTCAGAACGCCTTTCCGTTGGACGCGGAAGGTCGCTGCGCTCTGTGCCGCTACGGCCTGCGGGGCTTCGACGCGGCTTACTGCTTCGGCTCCTACGAAGGCGTGCTGCGCGAATTGATCCACCTTTACAAGTACGGCCGGATCAAGACGCTGGCGCGCCCGCTCGGCGCGATGCTGGCCACGGCGCTGCCGCGCGATGAGCGGTTCGATGCCGTGACGCCGGTTCCGCTGCACTGGCGCCGTCAGTGGCAAAGGGGGTTCAACCAGGCGGAGTTGCTGGCGCGGGTCATCGCGCGGCGTCGCGGCATTCCCGTTATGCATGCGCTGAAGCGGGTGCGGCCCACCGTCGCCCAGGCGGGCCTCAGCAATACCGGCCGGCGCCAGAACGTGGCGGCCGCTTTTCGTCCCCGGCGCGCTCCCTGGGCTGGGGCGGTGGAAGGCAAGCGCATCCTGCTCATCGACGACGTCATGACCACCGGTTCCACGGCGGCCTCTTGCGCCCTGACCCTCAAGCGGGCGGGCGCGGCCAAGGTCGCGCTCTTGACAGTGGCCCGCGTGGACCGCCGCATGGGGGTATCCTGAATGGCCAGCGATCGACTGCAAAGACCGGTCCTGGTGCTCAACGCCAGCTATGAGCCCATCAACGTCTGCGCCGCGCGCCGCGCCCTGGTGCTGGTGCTGAAGGGGGTGGCGTCGGCCGAGGAGGAATCCCTGAACGCGGTGCATTCGGCGCGGGCGGCGATGCGTCTGCCGTCCGTCATCCGGCTCCTGGAATACCGGCGCATCCCCCATCAGACGCGGGCTCTCTCGCGCAAGAACATCCTGATGCGCGACCGCTACACCTGCCAGTATTGCCATCGAACGCTGCCCTCGGCCGAGCTGACCCTCGATCACGTAGTCCCGCGGTCGCGCGCCGGCGAATCGGCCTGGGAGAACCTGGTGGCATGCTGCCACGTGTGCAACAACCGCAAAGGCAGCCGGACTCCCGAAGAAGCGGGCATGAAACTGGTGCGGCAACCGCGGCCGTTCAGCCTTCACACCAGCCGTCACCTGATGCGCATGCTGGGCAAGAGCGACGCCCAGTGGCGGAAATACCTGTTCTACTGATACAGGGCGTTAGAATTGTCTTCAAGCCATGAAGACATTCACCATCGCAGTGATCGCCGGCGACGGCGTCGGCCTCGAAGTCGTTCCCCAGGCCAAGCGCGTTCTGGAAAAGATCGCTAGGAAACATGACGTAACCTTCGCGTTTCAGGATTTCGAATGGGGCGCGGAGCACTTTTTCCGCTGGGGGCGCATGATGCCCGCCGGGGCCATCGACCTGCTGCAACCTTGCGACGCCATCCTGCTGGGCGCCGTGGGGCATCCGGAAATCCCCGACCACACCACGCTCAACGGGCTGCTGCTGCCCATCCGGCGGGCGTTCGACCAGTACGCCAACGTGCGGCCGGCGTATCTCTATCCGGGCGTCCAATCGCCGCTGGCGGGGCGGAAGGGCGGTGACATCGATATGGTGGTGGTGCGGGAGAACACCGAGGGCGAGTATGCGCAGGTGGGCGGGTTCGTCTACCAGTACCAGCCGGAAGAGATCGCCATTCAGACCTCGGTGTTCACGCGGCGGGGCATCGAGCGCGTGGTGCGGTTCGCGTTCGAGCTGGCGGTGAAGCGCAACCAGAAAAGGCGCGTTACGTCGGTCACCAAATCCAACGCGCAGGGCTACAGCATGGTGCTGTGGGACCGCACGTTTCAGGAAGTTGCGGCGCAGTACCCGGCTGTCGAAACCGAATCGCTGCTGGTGGATGCGGCGGCCATGAATTTCATCCGGCGGCCGCAGAGCTTCGACGTAGTGGTGGGGTCGAACCTGTTCTGCGATATCCTGAGCGACATTTCCGCCATCATCATCGGGAGCATGGGGCTGGCGGCCTCGGCCAACCTCGATCCGCTGCGGCGGTTCCCCTCGATGTTCGAGCCGGTGCATGGCTCGGCGCCGGACATTGCCGGGAAGGGCGTGGTGAATCCGTTGGCGACCATTCTGAGCGCGGCCATGATGCTCGATCACCTGGAGATGGCCGAGGCGGCGCGTGCGGTGGAGTCGGCGGTGGCCGCGGTGCTGGCGGAGGGCCAGGTGCGCACGCCCGATCTGGGCGGGAAGAGCAGTACGGAAGAAGTGGCCAACGCGGTGCTGGAGAAGCTGAGCTGGTGACACCGCCTGCGCAGCGCGAGCGCACCGGCCGGCATGCGTTTCTGGTAGCCGCGGGCATTCTGGCGAGCCGCATCGTGGGGCTGGTGCGGCAGCGCGTCTTCGGATACTATTTCGGGCTGTCGGACGCGGCGGACGCGTTCAACGCCGCCTTCCGGATCCCCAATTTCCTGCAAAACCTGTTCGGCGAAGGAGTGCTTTCGGCGTCCTTCATTCCGGTGTACGCGCGCCTGCTGGCGGAGGGCGACGAGGAAGAATCGGGGCGCGTGGCGGGCGCGGTGGGCGCGATCCTGGCGCTGGCCACGGCGGTGCTGGTGCTGGTGGGCGTGCTGGCCACGCCGTACCTGATCTACGCCATTGCACCAGGCTTTCATGGCGCCAAACGCGAGCTGACCATCCGGCTGGTGCGCATCCTGTTTCCGGGCGCGGGCCTGCTGGTGTTCTCGGCGTGGTGCCTGGGGATTCTGAACAGCCATCGTAGATTCTTTCTCTCTTATACGGCGCCGGTGATCTGGAACGCGGCCATGATCGCCACGCTGGCGATCTACGGCGGCCTGGACCAGAGCGCGCTGGCGGTCAACCTGGCGTGGGGTTCGGTGATCGGCAGCGGGTTACAGTTCGGCGTGCAGTTGCCGGTGGTGCTGCGGCTGACGCGGAAGCTGCGATTGCGCCTCGACGCGCGCGCGGGGCACGTGCGCGAGGTGTTGCGCAACTTCGCACCGGTGTTTGTCAGCCGGGGCGTGGTGCAGATCAGCGGATACGTGGACCAGTTGCTGGCCAGCAAGCTGGGCGAGGGCGCGGTGGCGGGGTTGACCAATGCGCAGTCCATCAACACGCTGCCGGTGAGCCTGTTCGGGATGGCGGTTTCGGCGGCGGAATTGCCGGCCATGTCGAGCGCCCTGGGCGACCAGGCGGAGGTGGGCGCGCAACTCCGGAAGCGGCTGGATGCAGGGCTGCGGCAGATCGCGTTTTTCGTGGTGCCTTCGGCCATGGCGCTGCTAGCGCTGGGCGACGTGGTGACGGCGGCGCTGTATCAGACGGGCAAGTTCACGCACGGCGACTCGGTTTACGTGTGGGCAATTCTGGCCGGCTCGGCGGTGGGCCTGCTGGCGTCCACGCTGGGGCGGCTGTATTCGTCCACCTACTATGCGCTCCGGGACACGCGAACGCCGCTGCGGTATGCGGTGGTGCGCGTGGCGCTCACCACCGGGTTGGGCTACCTGTGCTCGATTCCGCTGCCGATTTGGATCGGGATCGATCCGCGCTGGGGCGCGGCGGGCTTGACGGCTTCGGCTGGCGTGGCGGGATGGGTGGAGTTCCTGCTGCTGCGCAGGACGCTGAACGGGCGCATCGGGCGGACCGGACTGCCGGCAGCTCTGATGGCGAAGTTATGGACATCGGCGGCGGTGGCCGCGGGGGCGGCGTGGGCGGTGAAGCTCGGCTTAGGGCACCGGGATCATCCGATTGAGGCGGCGGTGGCTATTCTGGGGACATACGGAGTGGTGTACTTCGGCGCATCCTATGTGCTGCGAGTGGAGGAGTGCGCGGGAGCGTTCCAGCGAGTGGCGCGGCTGCGGCGCTAAGGGTCTACCGCGCTCTGGTCACGGTCCGATAGGCTTCTCCGAGCACGAAACCGGGGGAGGGTAGCTGGACCGGAGGAAACAGACCGGTTTCCTTAACCCGCGCTACCCAGTCGATCCATAATTCGTGGGTCGATTGGCCGACGACGAGAGCCGCGATTTCGAAATCACAGCCGGCGTCCTGCGGTCCCCCGTAACTGACGGACACTCTCCACCGGGTCCGGTCCATTGGTACTGCCCCCTTGCCTTGGGGCCACCAACCATCAAAATCCTTGCGGCGGACCAGAACCCACAGGTACGAATCAGCGGGCAAAACCACGGAACCTTCAACGATGCCGACGCCCGCCACTAACACCCCGCGATGAGGGGCGAGAATGTCCACGGCGCAACGGGGAAATCCGCGTGTCATGCTACGTTTGAGCCGCGTTAAGCTTCGCTGCATCGACGCCGGCAAAAGGCTTCCGACCCTGTCTTTCCAGGTGTAGCGCAGGAGCGGATTGGCGTTGTAGTTCTGTTGCCACCAGCCATCCCCGAAGGGATCGAATGTCCGCGCACTCGTGCGCGTGAAGAACGCGGTTGTTTGAATGACCTCATCCAATTCGAACATCGCATCCCGCCGCAAGAACTCAAAAAGATTGTGGACCGTGGGAATATGAATATCATCGAGGATCAGCAGTGCACCAGTCTCCAGGTGGGGGTAAAGAAAATAATACTCGAGGTCCGGGAACGGGTAGCCATGTGGCCCGTCGATAAGAACGAGTTGCAGCTTTTCGGTGAAGTGGTGCTGTGGCAAAGTGGCCTGCGTTGGACCCTCCACGAAGGTGACCACGTCCTGACGCAAAAGTGGCGACCGGCGCACATTGGCGATGCTGCCGCTGCCGCCGTCTAAGGCAAAGACCGTATGGTGTTCGCTCAGGTGAGAGAACAACAGCGTGCTAGCGCCGGAACCAGTTTCAACCGAGTTATGGATCTGTCGCCTGTGGGCGGCTCGCGCAATGGCTTCAAATGTCCGTGCCGAGAAGGTGCCTGCGCTGTGCAGGCCTGGGCCTACCTCAACGATACGGCGCAGAATCTTGTCGAAAGAAACGTCCACGGATGTTCGCTTCCACGGTAAATGTGTACGTCTAACTTTCCGGAAGATGCAGTCAGCCAACGGTCGCAGGTACTCAGCCCTTCAAATCCTTGAACGCTTCCTCAATCTCTTTCTTCGCTTCCGGTGTGGGCACCACCAGCGGCAGGCGCGGCGGGCCGCCGTAGTAGCCGTTCAAATCCATGGCGTACTTTAGGCCGGGGACGCCGTACTTGGTGGTCACCAGCGCGGCGGGGCGGCCGATGCGGTTCTGCCAGTCCAGACCGGCGGCCTCTTCGCGCGTGCGCCAGGCCTCCCAGATGGCGATGACCGAATAGGGGGCGGCGTTGGCATAGGCCAGGATGGCGCCGCACGCGCCCACCAGAAGCGACGGCCACAGCGTCGGGGCGGAGCCTACCAGGACCTGGAAGCCGTGCTTCACTTCGCGAATCATCTGCATTACTTTTTCCAGGTTGCCGGAGCTTTCCTTGATGGCAATGACGTTGGGATGCTCGGAGATCGCCACTACGGCCTCCACCGGAATATCCACGCCGGTGGCCTGCGGCCAGTTGTAGATGATCAGCGGGATGCGCGACTGATCGGCCACCGCGCGGAAGTAGAGCGCCTGGGCGTCGGCGCGGTTGATCAGATTCTTGTAGTAATGCGGCGTACGCACCATGGCGGCCTTGTAGCCCATTTCGGCGGCGCGATTGGTGAGAGCCACCGTCTCGCGCACGCCTTCCATGCCGGTGCCGGCGATGAGCAGCTTTTCCGGAGCGGCGTGCTTGGCCACCAGCTCCCACATGGTGTACTTCTCGTCGGGGGTGAGCATGACGCTTTCGCCGGTGGACCCCATCACGACGTAGCCGGCGAGCGCAGTGCGGTTCCACTTTTCCACGTTGTGCCGCACTTTGGCGGGGTAAATGTCGCCGTTGTGATCGAACGGTGTTGCGATTGGTGGGAAAATACCTTGTAGTTTCATTTTCGGCCGTAATTCCACGATAACAATGTTCTCTCTTGAAATCGAATGCGATGCGGACGACCGCGACCTGCTGATCGCCGAGTTGTGGGAGCAAGGGTCGGCCGGCATTGTCGAGCTGGATGCCCGGCGCGTGCGCGCGTTCTTCGACGACGGCGCCCAACGCGACGCGCTGCTCGCGCTCTTCCCCGGCGCGAGCTTGCGCGTGGAGGAGCAGCGCGACTGGGTGCAATCGGCGCGCGACCTGCTTCAGCCGATGGAGGTGGGCGCGCGTTTTTTTCTGGCGCCCGAATGGCGCGACGATCCTGCGCCGCCGGGACGCTTCCGCATCGCCGTCAATCCTGGGATGGCGTTCGGCACGGGCGTTCACGAAACCACGCAATTGTCGATGGAGGCGCTGGAGGAGTTTGTGAAGCCAGGCATGAGCGTGCTCGACGTGGGCACCGGCTCGGGCATTCTGGCGCGCGCGGCCAGGCTGCTGGGGGCGGGAAAAGTCTATGCCTGCGATACGGACCCGGTAGCGGTGGAGATTGCGGGCGAGGGATTTGTCGGATCGGTGGACGCCGTGGCGGCCGGTTCGTGCGACCTGGTGGTGGCGAACATCAGCCCGGAGGCCATCGTCAGGCTTGCGCCTGACCTGGTGCGCGTGCTGCGGCCGGGCGGTGTGCTGCTGGCCAGCGGCTTCGAGCTTCAGGAAGTGGAGCGGATGAAGGCCGCGCTGCCGTCCGCGCGCGAGGTCCGGCAAAAGGGGAACTGGGCGCTGATGGTGCGGTAAACTGAAAGTGATCCGGAGAGCAGCGAGCGTGAAGTTTCTTCTCGACACCGCAAACCTGGAAGAAGGCGGGTAAGCCGCTCCTCAAATGCCGCGTGTTCTAGGTCTGTCATGGGCGGTCGCGGAGGCAGTTTTGCTTGCGCTGGCCGGAGTGCTCGCAGTGCTCGGAGCACTGGTTGGATACCGGGCGTGGAAGCGTTCCCGCATCACGCCGGAGGAACGGGAGAGGCGCCGCCGGTCCGCCCTGGTGGCTCACGGCAAAATGAGCGAGGCCATGCTGGTGGAGATTCGCGATGATCTTCTGTTCTACTCGTACGGCGTTCGTGGAGTGGAGTACACGGCGTCGCAGGATGTCTCGATGCTGAAGCAGCAGATGCCGCCCGATTTCTCGACGATCGGCGCGGTTTCTGTGAAATACGACCCCAAGAACCCGGCCAATTCCATCGTGCTGGCGGAACGATGGAGCGGGTTGCGGGTTAGTAAAGTGGGTATGAGCGGGGATAGAAACTGGAGATCATAAGTGAAACACCGCGCTTTCAACCGAGCTGCTTTCTTCTTCGCCATGGGCCTCGCATCCATCTTCGCGCCGGCTTGGTGCCAGGCGCCGACGCCGGCATATTTCATTACGACGGTAGCCGGCGACAATACCGCCGGCTATACAGCGGATGCAGTCGCAGCCACCACCAGCGAGATCAACCTCCCTTTCGGCATAACGTTGGACTCTAAGGGCAACCTCTACATCGGGGACCAGCTCAACTACCGGGTCCGCGAGGTGTCGGCCGGCACAATCTCGACAGTGGCCGGCGACGGTACTTCCGGTTACTCGGGGGACGCAGCCTCGGCTATCGACGCCGAGGTGAGCGTGGTTGCCGGCGTGGTGATGGACTCTTCGAACAACCTCTACATCGCGGACAACGACAACTGCGTGATCCGCAAGGTGGCCGGTGGCAACATAACGACGTACGTCGGCAATGATACTAATTACAATATCCTCTGCGGTGGTACCGGGGACCATGGGCTGGCCACTGCGGCGGAGCTCGACCACCCCACCGGCCTCGCCGTGGATGCCGCCGGCGACCTCTACATTGTGGACACCAACAACGACCGCATCCGCGTAGTGAACGCGGTTACCCTTGACATCACGTCGCTTTCCACCGGCAACTTCATACTGAACGCGCCTAAGGGTATAGCGGTGGATGCCGCCGGCGACGTTTACATCGCGGACACCGGGAATTGCCGCATTCTCAAAGTAGTGCCCAGCGGCTCGATCACCACAACCACGCCGGTGGCCGGCTCCGCCAGCGGTACGTGTGATCCCAACGGAGACAATTTCGGCGGAGACGGAGGCCCGGCCACCAGCGCGCTGCTGAACTATCCCGGTGGCGTGGCGCTGGATGCCGCCGGCAACCTCTACATCGCGGATACCCATAACCAACGGATTCGCATGGTATCGGCGGCGACTGGCACGATCACGACCTTGGCCGGGAACGGCATCTCCGGTTATGAGGGAGATGGAGGCCCCGCCACCAGCGCCCAACTATCGTTCCCGCTGTCCGTAGTGGTGGATCCCTCCGGTAATATCTACATCGCGGATACTCAGAACAGCGTGATTCGCCTGTTGACGCCCGCCCCGCCCGTCATCAACGGAGTGATTACCGCGAGTGCCTTCGGAGGTTTCAGTTTGATTGCGCCGGGGGGCTGGATCGAGATCTACGGATCGAACCTGGCGGCCGACTCGCGCCCGTGGAATGGCGCCGATTTCAACGGTGTGAATGCCCCCACTTCGCTCGATGGAACTAAGGTGAGCATCGGTGGCCAGGCCGCCTTCATCAGCTACATCAGCCCCGGCCAGGTGAATGCGCTGGTGCCGTCGAATGTCGCAACCGGCGTGCAGCAGATTACGGTAACCGCCGCGACCGGAACCAGCGCTGCATATCCCGTTATCGTGAACCCGACCTCGGCGGGGATGTTGGCGCCGGGATTTCTGAAGATCGGGGGATTGCAATATTTGGGGGCCTTGTTTTCCGACTTCCAGACCTTTGTTGCGCCGCCCGGCGCCATTTCGGGATACACTTCGCAGCGGGCAAAACCCGGGGACGTCATCGTCATCTTTGGCGTCGGATTTGGCCCGGTGACTCCCAACATTCCCGCCGGCCAGATCTTCCAGGGTGGTAACAGTACCTTGACGCTGCCGTTGCAGATCTACTTCGGATCGACTCTGGCCACGCTCCAATACTGGGGATTGGCGCCGAGCCTGGTGGGCGTGTACCAGTTCAACGTGGTGGTGCCGAACGTCCCCGCCAGCGACGCGGTGCCGGTGTCGTTCAGTTTGGGCGGCGTGATCGGGGCGCAAGTAGTCTTGTACACCTCCGTGGGAAACTGAGTGGCAGCGAGTGGGCCTTCCCGGCCAGGGTTTCCAGGGCGCGGATCTCGCGCGCCGGAATTCAGGCTCAACTTACCCCACATACCGCGCGTACAAACTCCGCGCCACGCCGGTGTCGCTGGTCCCCTTGACGATCGCGCGGCCATCCGGGAACACCGTCATCTCGTAGGGCGCGGTGAAGAACCGCAGCGCAAACTCGTTGGCGCGGACTTCGCCCAGCGGCTCCAGACGCGCTTTCAACGCCACCAGGTCAATGGGGCGCTGGCGTTCGTGGATCTGCACTGCGTTCCGGCCGCACAGGCTGGCCGGCGGGCGGGGCGATTCTTCCAGGTAGGGGAACTCGCGGCGGGCGCACGTGGGGCACTCCGCATCCCTTGGGGGTCCTTCGATCTGCCGGATGCCTCCGTCCCATACGTCAATCGTGGTGAGGCGCCCGCGCACCAGGCCGGCGTTGCCGGAGAGAATTTTCAGCGCATCCGCCACCTGGAGCGACGCCACCGCCGAGACAATCGCGTTCAGCACTCCGGCGGTCTCGCAGGTGGGCTGGACGCCCGCAGGCGGATCGGGATAGATGCAGCGCAGGCACGCCGTGCGTCCCGGGATCACCGGCATGGTCAGGCCGTAACTGCCCATGGCCGCTCCGTAGATCCACGGAATCCCGCGGCTCACCGCGAAATCGTTGATGAGGTAGCGCGTTTCAAAATTATCGGTGCCGTCCAGAATGAGGTCCGCACCACCCAGCAACTCCGCCACGTTGGAGGGCGTAAGGTCCGCCACCACGCCACGCGCATGAACGCTGGAATTGATGCGCGTGACCCGCCGCTCGGCTGCCGCGGCCTTGGGAAGGGACTCGGCGGCGTCGGATTCCTCGAACAGCCACTGGCGATGCAGGTTGCTCGGCTCCACGTAATCGCGATCAATAATCGTGAGTGCGCCGACGCCCGCCCTGGACAGCGCCGCAACGTGAAAACTTCCCAGCGCGCCGCAGCCCACCACCGCCGCGTGCGACCGCAGCAGGGCCTCCTGTCCCCGTTCCCCGATGCCTGGAAACAGGATTTGCCGCGAATAGCGCTGGCGCTCGGCCGCGTCCATCACTCCGATGGTAACAAAGTTGCTATGAAGGACTTACGGTATCATGATCTTGGTGCGATCGCTGCTCGCCTATTTTCCTTGCCTGGCTGTCTGTCTGGCGCTTGCGCGGCCCGCAACTCTCCTGGCGCAATACCAGAAGTATGAAGGTAAGGAAGTGCTCACCATTCAGTTCGACCCGGTCGAGCAGCCGTTGGACCCCTCCGAGCTGTACGAAATCCTGCCGCTCAAGATTCACCAGCCGCTCAGTATGGCCGCCGTCCGCGCTTCCATCGAACGGCTGTTTGCCACCGGAAGGTACGCCGACATCCAGGTGGATGCGCAGTCCTACCAGAACGCTGTGATCGTCCGCTTCCTCACAAGAAACAGTTGGTTTATCGGCAACGTGTCGGTTGCCGGCGGCCTGTCCAACCCCAGCCCCGGGCAACTGGAGAACGCCGCGCGGCTCGATCTGGGCCAGCCTTACACCGATGCCAAGCTCCAGGAGGCCGTGGCCGGCCAGCAACGGCTTCTCGAGAGCAACGGTCTTTACCGGAGCGACATCCACCCCGTATTAGATTACGACAGCGCCCACCAGCAGGTGAATATCCGCTTCGAGGTCGACGCCGGGAGGCGTGCGCATTTCGCCCCACCTGTGCTGACTGGCGACTTGAAGATGGATTCAGGGAAGATCGTCAGCGCCACCAAGTTCCGGCGCTGGATCATCCACACCTGGAAGCCGGTCACCGAGACGCGAGTGCTCGAGGGCACCAAAGGGGTCCGCGCGGAGTATCAAAAGGAGAATCGCCTGGAAGCCCAGGTCGCGCTGGATTCCTTGAAGTACGATCCCCAGGCCAACCGCGCGCTTCCCACGCTGCGCATCGACGCAGGGCCGCGCATCGAGATACACACCGCCGGCGCCAAGGTCTCCCAAGGAAAACTGCGACACTACGTTCCGGTCTTCGAGGAACACGCCGTGGATCACGACCTGCTGGTCGAAGGCGCGCGCAACCTGCGTGATTATTTCCAGTCCGACGGCTATTTCGACGCCCAGGTGGAGTTCAAAGAGCAGGGCGTCGTCAACGATAAGGCCTCCATCGCTTACCTGGTCTCGACCGGCAAGCGCCACCGGCTGGTGGCCATCGAAATCCGCGGGAACCGGTACTTCGACACGGAAACGATTCGCGAGCGCATGTTTCTCCAGAAGGCCTCGTTCCTCCAGTTTCCGCACGGGCGCTATAGCGAGAGCCTCCTCAGCCGCGATGAGGATTCCATCGTCAATCTGTACCAGTCGAACGGCTTTCGCAACGTGCGGGTGACCCACCGGCTGGAGGACAACTATCGCGGCAAGACGGGCGATATGGCGGTCTCTCTTACCATTGACGAAGGGCCCCAGTACTTCGTCAACAGCCTGGAGGTGGAGGGCATCCAGAGGTTGAACCAGGCCGCCATCCTCTCTATGCTCAACTGCACCCAGGACCAGCCTTTCAGCGAATTCAACGTGGCGGTAGACCGCGATACCATCCTGGCGCAATACTTCGACAACGGGTTCCCCAATGCCACCTTCGAGTGGAGCTCGAAGCCGGCCGGGAAGCCCAACCTGGTGGACCTGCGTTTCACCATCGCCGAAGGCAATGAGCAATTCTTGAGGGAAGTGCTCATCAACCAGGACGCGCTCAAGACCACGCGCCCCGGCCTCATCTATCGAAGCCTCCATCTGAATCCAGGCGACCCGCTTTCCCCCACGGCAATCACCGAAACCCAGCGCCGGCTCTACGACCTGGGGGTCTTTTCGCGCGTCGATGCCGCCATCCAGGATCCCGACGGCGAGACCAGCGGCAAGTACGTGCTCTATGAGATGGAAGAAGCGCGGCGCTATTCTTTCGCGGCGGGCGTGGGCGCGCAGTTGACGCGCATTGGCGGCTGCACCACCTGCCTCGATGCGCCCGCCGGCCAGACCGGCTTCTCCCCGCGCGTCTCGCTCGATTTCACCCGGTCCAACCTGTGGGGCCTGGCCCACAGCATCAGCATGCGCATCCGCGTTTCCACGGTGGAACGCCGCGGCCTGCTCACCTACACCTGGCCGCGCTTCCGCAACCAGGACCGTTTCAACGTCTCGTTCACCGGCCTCTATGAAGATGAGAACGACATCCGCACTTTCTCCTATAAGCGCGAAGAAGGCTCGGCGCAATTGTCGCAGCGCCTCTCCAAAGCCACCTCGCTGTTCTACCGCTACACTTATCGCCGCGTCAGCGTCGACCAGGCAACTCTCAAGATCACCCCGTTTCTGATCCCGCTTCTCTCGCAGCCGGTGCGCTTGGGCCTGATCTCCAGCGGCTTCATCCAGGACCGCCGCGACGACCCCGTGGATCCGCATAGAGGCATCTACAACACGCTGGACGTGGGGCTGGCCGAGCATTTCGTCGGTTCGCAACGGGACTTCCTGCGCTTTCTGGCGCGCAATTCGACGTACCATCCCCTCGGCAAGAAGCTGGTGCTGGCGCGCAGCACGGAATTCGGCGACATCTACGCGTTCCACTACAGCGGCGACCTGCTCGAAGCCATTCCCCTGCCGGAACGCTTTTTCGGCGGCGGCGGCACTTCGCAACGCGGTTTTCCCGAAAACCAGGCCGGACCTCGCGACCCCGAAACGGGGTTCCCCCTGGGGGGCACGGCAGTCCTGTTCAATCAGACCGAACTGCGCTTCCCGCTGATCGGCGAGAACTTCGGCGGCGTGCTGTTTCATGACGCCGGAAACGCCTATTCCAGCCTAGGCAATCTCTCGTTCCGCGTGAGCCAGCGCAACCTTCAGGATTTCGATTACATGGTCCACGCCGTGGGCTTCGGAATTCGCTACCGCACGCCCGTCGGGCCCATCCGCGTGGACCTGGCGTACAGCATCAATCCGCCGAGCTTCTTCGGCTTCAAAGGAAGCCTGCAAGACCTGATCAACGCGGGCGTGAACCCTTGCGCCGGCGTCCCCAGCCAGTGCACGACGCAGAACGTGAGCCATTTTCAATACTTCTTCTCGATAGGACAAACGTTTTGAGGCGGCGCTTCCCATTCCGATTGGTCCCGGCCGTGCTGGCGGTCGCCGCGCTGGCGCGAGGTGAGATCATCGATCGCATCGCCGTCTCGGTGGGCAATCGCGTGATCGCCGAAAGCGACCTCGATCGGGAAATCCGGGTGGCCGCTTTTTTGAACGGGGTGAAGCCGGACTTCAGCCCGGCCGGCAAGCGGGCTACCGCCGAGCGCATGGTGGAGCAGGTTCTCATTCGGCGTGAACTGGAATCCAGCCGATACCCGGTTCCCAGCGCCGCCGAGGTGGCGCCGGTGCTCGAAGCGTTCCAGAAGGAGCGCTTTCCGAACGACGGGGAATACCAGCGCGCCTTGGCGGATTACGGCATCACCGATCAGGATGTCAAGGACCTGCTGCTCTGGCAGCGCACGCTGCTGCGGTTCATCGAGGTGCGTTTTCAATCCGGGGTCCAGGTGACCGGTCAGGACATTCAGGAGTATTTCGACAAGGTAGTGAAGCCGGCGGCCGAAGCCGCCCACCCCGGCCAGCCCATTGCGCTCGAAGACTATCGCGACCGGATCGAGCAGACGCTCACCGGCCAGCGCGCCGACCGGGAAATGGATACCTGGCTTAAAGAGGCCCGCAACCGCACCGAAATCGTGTTCCACGATGAGGTGTTCCGATGACGCGCCGGCGCATCGCATGGATCGCGGCGGGCGGGCTAGCCGGTCTCGTCCTCGGCGGCGCCGTGGCGGCTGTCTTGGTCCTCCGCAGCTCCTGGTTCTACGAAAAAGTGCATGAGCGCTTGGTCAGCACGTTGGAGACGGCCACCGGCGGCCGCGTCGAAGCCGGCTCATTTCAATTCGATTGGAAACGGCTTCGGGCCGAGATCCGGATGTTGGCGATCCACGGCACGGAGCCGCCCGGCAAGCCGCCGCTCTTCCGCGCCCGAACCGTCGCCGTGGGGCTGAGGATTATCTCGATTCTCGAGCGCCGCGTCGACATTCAGTACCTCGAAGTGGTCGATCCACGGGTCTTCCTGACTATCGATTCCGACGGCCGCACCAATTTGCCGGCGCCCAAGATCCACGGCGGGCACACCACGGCGGAGACCATCATCAACCTGGCGATTGGCCGCTTCAGCCTGCAAAACGGAGTATTCGAGATCGAATCGCGCGGGCAGGTACCATTCGACGCGCGCGGCCGGAACCTGAACGCGAAGTTCCTGTACGAGCGGGCCGGTCCGCGCTATCGCGGCGATTTCTCCATTCAGCCGCTCGAAGTTGCGTGGGGCGGCTACGCGCCTGTGCCGTTGGACGTCGCCATGGCGGTGACGTTCGAGAAGAACCGCATCGGCGTAACCTCCGCGAAAGTGGCGACGGGCGATTTCCGCATGGAATTCTCCGGCGCGGTCGAAGACCTGGTCTCGCCCCGCGGCTCCTTCCGATACGACGTACGCGCGTCCCTCGCCGACGTGGCCCCGCTTCTGCGAGTGAAGGAGTTGGAGCGCGGTACGGTAGAAGTTACCGGAAACGCTGTTTGGGCAGGATCTTCCAACTATTCCGCCAATGGCCGCCTGCATGCGTACGGCGTGGATTACCGCGACGCTTACGTGAGCCTGGAAGGTTTCCGCGTCGATGGAGCGCTGGCGGCTGGAACGGAGGGAATCGGCCTGAGCGCTGTCCGGCTCTCGGGCAACGCGGTGAGCCCCGCCCGGATTCCCGTGGACGGCCGCATCGCCACCGCCGGTTTACGCGGCCGCGATCTCGAATTCCACGGCGTGGCGCTGGACGCGCTGGGCGGCAGCTTCAGCGGCCAGGTGCTGATTCGCAATCTTGACCGCTACACGGTGACCGGCAAGATTGCAGATTTCGAAGCCCGTCGCGTGGTGGCCCTGTACAGTGCCGAACGGCTGCCCTGGGACAGCTTGGGGTCGGGCCAGGTGAGCCTGGAAGGCTCGCTTCAGCGGCCGATTGAACTGCGCGTTTCCACCAACCTGGAATTGGCGCCGGTGACCGGAGACCCGCCGGTCCACGGGCAGATTGCCGCCAGCTACGAGGCGCGCAGCGGCGTACTGGACTTGGGCCGCTCCTCGGTCACGCTGCCTTCCTCGCGCGCTGTTTTTTCCGGCGCTTTCGGCCGCGAGATGCGCGTTGAGCTTGAAACTCGCGATCTCGACGATCTTCTGCCCGCGCTGAGCCAGAGCGCCGCCAGGCTGCCGGTGAAGCTTGCGAGCGGCGGCGCCGTGGTTTTCGATGGCACGGTCACCGGCAAGCTGGATAACCCGCGGATTGCCGGGCATATGCACGTCACCCGCTTCTCTTACCTTGAAAGGGTCTTCGACTCCCTCGACACGGACGTGAACGCATCGCCGGGTAACCTGGGGCTGCGGAATGCCGCCCTGGCTCGCGGCCCGGCGCGCGCGCAATTCGAACTGGCGGTGGGGCTGAGCCAGTGGAAGACGGGCGACGGCAGCTTGATCTTCGGGAACGCAACCATCCGCGACGCCCCCTTAGCGGACCTCGCGGTGCTGGCCGGCGCGGGAAGCGCACCCGTTAGGGGCACGCTCAATGCAACCGCGCAGTTGACCGGGACCGTCGGAAATCCGCTACTCAACGCCGATATCGACGCCGTCCAGGGCGCCATCCGCGACGAACCTTTCGACCGCTTCACGGCGCGAGTGAGCTACAGCGGCCACACCGTGGGGCTGGCCTCGGGGCAACTCGCCGCGGGCGCCAAGCAGGTCCAGTTGAGCGCCACCTTCGACCACGCGCCGGACCGCTTCGACACCGGCCGCCTGCGCTTTCAGGTGACCAGCAACGCCATGCCGCTGGAGCAGATTCATGCGCTCCACGAGGCCCGCCCGGGCGTCAAAGGGACGGTCCAGGTGGCGGCTGATGGCGATGTCGAGCTCGGGACGCACAATGGGCAGCAGGGTTTCCGCATCTCCGGTCTCCACGCCGACGTTTCGTTGCACGGCTTGCAATGGACCGGCCAGCCGCTCGGCGACGCCCACCTCACCGCCAGCTCCGAGGGCCCGGTGCTGCGCGCGCGGCTGGAGTCCGATATCGCCAACTCAGCCATCCGTGGCGAGGGTGAGTGGCGTCTGGAGGGCGATTATCCCGGCAGCGCCACGGTCAGCTTCTCCAGTCTGGAATTCGCCCGGTTGCGCGATTGGCTGGCGCCTTCGGCGGCCGGCGCCGCCTCGCGATTCGCAGGCTCGGCGGAGGGCCAGCTTCGCATCGACGGCCCCGCGCTCAAGCCGCAACTGCTGAAGGCCGAATTGCGGATTTCGAAATTCGAAATCGGCCCGGCGCCGGATGCCGGCCTGCCCACCGCCGCAGCGACTCTCCACAACTCCGGCCCCCTGGTGGCCACCATGGCAAACTCCGTCGTTACGGTGGAGAGCGCCCGCCTGGTAGGACGGTCGTCCGATTTCAGTATCACCGGCAAGCTGCTGTTCGATCGGAAAAGCGCGTTGGATCTTCGCGTGAGCTGCCGCGTCGATCTGGCCATCGTACGGGAATTCAGCCATGACCTCAATTCTTCGGGCACGCTCGCCGCCGACGCCACCGTCCGCGGGCCCTTCGACGCGCCCCAGGTCAACGGGCGCATGGAGCTCCACGACGCGGCGATGGATATCGCCGGTCTCCCCAACGGCATATCGAGGGCCAGCGGCGTAGTTCTGTTCACCGGCGACCGCGCCACCATTCAGAGCTTGAGCGGCGAGACCGGCGGCGGCAGGATCGAGATCTCCGGCTTCGCCAGCTACAGCGGCGGCCCGGTCATTTTCCGGCTGCACGCACGCGCCGAGCAGGTGCGCGTGCGTTATCCCGAAGGTGTGAGTACCATCGCAGACGCCAGCTTGAATCTGACCGGGACTTCGGATCGCAGCATGATCGCGGGAACCATCACTGTCCGCCGCGCCGGCTTCAATCCGGAGTCGGATATCGGCTCGCTGCTGGCGAACTCCGCCGAACCCGTGCGCACGCCCTCCGCCCGGACCGGTTTCCTCGGAGGCCTGAATTTCGATGTCCAGATCAACACCGCTGCGGACACCCAGTTCGAAACCACCCTGACCGAGAACCTCCAGGCCGAAGCCAACCTGCGCTTGCGCGGCACCGCCAGCAATCCGGCTCTGGTCGGCCGCATCAATATTATGCAAGGGCAGATGGTGTTTTTCGGCACCAAGTTCACCATCAACCAGGGTTCCATCGCGTTCTATAACCCCTTGAAAGTGGAGCCGGTCCTGGACGTGGACCTCGAAACCAAGGCGCGCGGCGTCGATATCATGCTCACGATTTCCGGCCCGCTGGACAAGCTTAACCTGACGCCGCGTTCCGATCCGCCGCTCCAGTTCAGCGAGATTGTGGCCCTGCTGGCTACCGGCCGCGACCCGACCTCGGACCCCGCGCTGCTCGCCGCGCAAAGCACCACGCCGCAAACCTGGCAGCAGATGGGCGCATCCGCGTTGTTGGGCCAGGCCATCGCCAGCCCCGTGACGGGCCGGCTGCAACGGTTCTTCGGCGTCAGCAACCTGCGCATCGATCCGATGTCGCCAGGCGTGGAGAACAACCCCCAGGCGCGCCTGACACTGGAGCAGCAGGTGACACCCGACGTCATCTTCACCTACATCACCAACGTCACTACCAGCAACCCCCAGGTGGTGCAAGTAGAATGGTCGTTCAGCAAGCAGTGGTCCGCGGTGGCGCTGCGCGAAGAGAACGGCCTGTTCGGGCTGGATTTCTTTTACAAGCGGCGGTTCAAGTGAGGGTGGCGCGGCCCCCCCGCCGCTGCTCCCTCCGCGCTATTGTAGAACAACTGACGGATAATTCCTCAAACGTATGCATCTTGACTTTCCTTCCTTTCAGCGTGATATGTAATCTGCCCACCTACGATCTCCATTCTTGACTTGGACTCACCGCCGCATTATTCACCTGCCAGGAACAGAAAGTGGCCCGCTGGGCGTCGGACCCTCCGGAGCCCCGCGCGCCACACTATACCACCCCGTTCTCACTTACTCAGGTACCTGCGTGAACCAGCTTGCCGTCGAACTCCCAGACCCCCCACGTCGCATGGGAGTTTCATGAACACCTCATCCCCAACACCCCTACCAGGCCGCTACGCATCTGGATGGAAGTCGGCGACAGGGACAATCTCAATGCGAATGTCATGCGCGACAGCATGCACGACTGGGTCGTCGCCAATGAGAACATGGCCAAAGTGCTGGCCGCCAAGGACTATCATCATCAGTTTGAATTTGCGCATAACGCCGGGCACCTTGACCGCAGCGTGAAACCACACCCTGCCCGAGGCTCTGGAATATGTATGGCAGGGGTACCCTTTCGCGGGCCAGAGACATTGATTTGAGCAGTGTCGCGTCGGCCTGCTGCTTTCATTTCTCCCGAGCGCCGCAGCAGTCCGGTATATACTCATGGGAGCAGGATGCGAAAGCGGAAATCCTGTCTGACACGTTCCCGACACAGCGCCGCGAAGCGTGCCGGGAGATCAGTATCTCTGCCGCGACTTGGTCAAAGGAGCCAGAGAACAGGAGTTATACCGATGAAAACGAGGATGAGGCTGTTAGGAGTGGCACCGGTGGCATTCTTCCTCTTCACAGGAGGTCTTGCCGCGCAATCGTTGTCGAGCTATGTCCGCACCGACAAACCCGAAGCCGTCATCGAAATCCGCGCCGGGCAGCAAAGCTCGTTCCGGATTCCTCGAACGGTTTACGGGATCTACACGGAGAACGTCGGCAACGAGATCTACGGGGGCGTGGCGGCCCAGCTTCTGGAAAACCCAAGCCTGGAGGACTATCACGCCAGCTTACAAGTGATGAGTACACGGTTTTCAGATCGGGCTTTCGTCGAGTCACTGAACGTAGGATTGCCGCTGCCCTGGCAGCCCTTGAGAAATGTCGGGAAGCGGTATGAGTCCATTTTCGGCGCCGGAGCGGCCAACTCCGATCGCTATATCTACATGATCGGCCTGCCACACCCGGAGCCGAAGGGGATCAAGGGGCGGCCCACGATCACAACCGAGGAGCTCGGAATCCGCCAGGGCATCTACCTGCCCGTTCATCGCGAACTGGAGTATATGGGATTTCTGTTCGCTTCCTCGGTGGAGGGGCCGGTGCGCCTGATGGTGAGCTTCCGGACGCGGGACAATCCCGACAAGATTCTGGCTTCCACTGAGGTCCAGGTGCCGGATGGCGGGAAATGGACCAAGCTCCCGTTCCGCCTGCGTCTTCCGGCCGGGGCCGTGAAGTCGCATGAGCTGGTGGATTTTGCGGTGTCAATGACCGGCCCGCAGCGGTTTTCTCTCGATCTGATCCGGCTCTATCCGGCCGACGCAGTCGAAGGATACTTCGATCCGGAGGTGCTCAAGGCCGCCAGGGAAATGAACTTTTCTCTGATCCGCTGGGGTGGCAATTTCATGAGCACCTATCACTGGGAAGACGGCATAGGGCCGCTGGACAAGCGCCGCACCCAACTCAATCGTGCTTGGGGGACCATGGAATACAACGAGTTCGGGACCGATGAATTCATGTCTTTCTGCCGGCTGGTGGGGGCGCAGCCGATGATCTGCATGAACCTGGGAAGCGGCACCAAGGAAGAAGCCCGGAAATGGGTGGAGTACGTCCAGGGAGCGCCGAACACGCCTGAAGGTGCACGCCGTGCGGCCAACGGGCATCGCGATCCGTATCCGGCGACCATCTGGGAACTGGGCAACGAGCTCTGGGGGGACGACCAGATGGGGTGGCAGACACCCACCGGCAATGCCGCCCGCTATTTGGAATTCTACCCGGTGGTGCGCAAGCAAGCCCTCCCTGGCGCGAAAATAGTTGCCTGTGGCCCCGGTGCGGATTTTACCCCGGCCTGGACCGGCGCCCTCATCAAGAATGCTGGCAAGGATCTAAGCTATATCAGCATTCACTACGTCGTCCGTCTCAATCAGATCGTGGCCAAGGCACCGGATGCCGACACACTGGCAGCCATCCCTCTGGCCCTACCGGTCGGGATGGCGAACCTCTTGAAGCCTATCCGGGCGCAGATCGACGCGGATCCGGCCACCAGGGGCCGGGTGGGGCTGGCATACACGGAATGGAACTGGGGAGGCACCGGGCCATCCTCGACCAACATCGGCGGAGCGGTTATGGGCGCGGGTTGGATGAACATGATGCTGTCCCAGGCCGATTTTGTGCCCATATCCAGCATGTCGGGCCTGATGGGAGGTGGAGGCCTTCGCAAGTCGCAAGGACTCGTCTGGGCCACCCCCCAGTGCTGGGCGTTCTGGCTTTACTCTCATCGCGCCGGGGACACGGTGGTGGCCACGCAAACCGAGGTTCGCCACTATGACGTTCACAACGGGATGACCAGCATGCCTGAGATTCCAGATGTACCCTATCTCGACGTCCTGGCCACCAGGAACTCGACCAGCGGCGATCTGGTTCTATTCGTTGCCAACCGCGATTGGAAGAACGATATTCCGGCGACGCTGCGGTTTCAGGGATTCTCCGCCACCGCCCAGGCACAGGTCGACACGCTGGCCGCCGACTCACTGCTTACGGAGAATACGGGTGATCACCCGGACGCGATTCGACCCGTGACTTCGTCCCGGGCCGTGTCTGGAAACGAGATTCGGTACGTTTTTCCCAAGCTCTCGCTGACGGTCCTTACTCTGAAGCGCCGGTGACCAAACGCCGTCCGCGGCGGCGGTGTTACCCTTAACCCCACCACGGTTCGCCGTCCGCGAGATTGGCCTTCAGATAGCCCTCATCCAGCAGGATGCCCAGGCCGGGGAGCGCCGCCACCTGCATGCGTCCGTTCTTGACTACCGGAATGTTGCCCGCCGCCTCCGGCGCCTCATCGAACCAGGGCCGGCACTCGATCCTCGGACAATTGAAGACGCTCGCCGCGAATTGTTGTGAGGCCAGATTGAGAGCATAGCCGCTCACGTTGTGCAGTGAGATGGGCATGCGATAGGAAGCCGCAAGATCGGCAATGATCTTGGTTCCCGTGATCCCGCCCGCGTGGACCAGGTCGGGTTGCAGACAGTCGACAGTCTGATTCAGGATAAAAGGTCTGAACCCCTCTATGAGCGCTAAACTTTCTCCTGTCAAGATCGGTACGCGCGTGGAACGCCGGACGGCCATCCAAGACTCCGAAAACTCGGGAAAGAGGGGATCTTCAAAGAACAGAGGCTTAATCTCCTCCACCGCCTGAGCCACCTTGATGGCGCTCGTAACATCCAGTTCGTTGTGGCAGTGAACGATGATGTCGATGTCCGGGCCAAGCGCCTCGCGAGCCAGCGAGTACACCTGCTGCACCTTGCGAGCGGTTTGAGGGCCGATACTCGGAAAAAATTCCCCGTTTCGAGCACCCAGCGAAGGGTGAATATCGATTTTGAACGCTTTGAAACCGCCTTTGTATCCTTTCAATAACTCAGCCCTGGCCCGCCATGCGTCTTTGTTGAGGTAATCATTCTGCGCTTCGACGGGGCTCAGGTCGCGGCCGGGCGGCAGCAAATGTGAATAAGTGTCTATCTCGGGACGGAAGTTGCCGCCGAGCAGCCTGGAGACCGGCTGGCTGAGAATCTTCCCGGCAAGGTCCCATAATGCCATGTCGATCCCGCTGTAAACGTTGACCTGATGTTGGCGCATTGCCTGGGCATGGGCATAGAACATGTTATGGAAGTGAACCCGTATCGCCAGCGGGTCCTTGCCGATCAAGCCCGTCTCCTGGTCCGGGCCGCCTTCTAGCGCAGCGATCGCCGCTCGGGCTTCCGGTCCGCCCTCAGAAGGGCCGTACCCGACCAGACCGGCATTGGTCTCAATTTTGATCAGGGCCCGGGAATTTCCCCTGCTCTTTTGGTTCAACCGTATCGTCTTGATGGCGGTGATCTTCACCTCCCCTTGGGCCGGGGCGGCCAGCGCCTCAAAGTGGGCCAGAGAGGCACCGATTGGCATTGCCAGGGATGCCTGGAGAAAACCGCGTCGTGTGATGTTCATGATGACCTCCGTGGTCAGTTAGCCGACATACCCGAACTTTCCGTTTTGGACTCCCGGGTCGCGTTCAGTATATACCCAGCCGCCATCCTCTGATCCCGCGAGCTGCATTTCTCCCCCGGCAGCCGTCTTCGGCCCCGTTACGCCAACTCGAGCATCCCTTTCGCAGAGCGGCTGTCGACGCAGATGTGAGTGGCCTTCTTGTCGCCGCGAAGAACGGCCCGGACGGCCCGCTGGAGATGCGCACGGACGTCCGCACCAACTGATGCGCCGGGTCCTGGTGGATCGAATCTGGATACGCGGCAACCGGCGCCGCCATCTCACGTGCGCGCTATTTCAAATTCCGGTCGAAGAAATCCACCATCATCTGGTTCATCTGGCGCGAGGCGGCTCCGGTCACGCCGTGCGCCTTCTGCGGATACAGCATGAACTCAAATTGCTTGCCCGCCAGCTCCAGCGCGTCGAGCGCCTGAAGAGTGTTCTGGAACAGAACGTTGTCATCCTCGAAGTTGTGCGCAATCATGAGCTTCCCTTTCAGGTTCCCGGCTTTCGGCGGCAGGGCCGTGTTCTTGTATCCCTCCGGGTTCTCCCACGGCAGACCCATGTACCGCTCGGTGTAGATGGTGTCGTAGTTGAGCCAACTGGTCACCGGCGCTCCGGAGAAACCGCAGCGGAACAAATCCGGAGCATTGAGCATGGCGTTCAGCGTCATGAAGCCGCCATAGCTCCACCCGTGGATGCCGATGCGGTCCGGATCGACAAAACCCAGCGAGATGAGGTGCTTGATTCCGGCCACCTGGTCGGCCAATTCGGTCACGCCCAAATTGTGGTAGACGGCCGTCTCGAAGGCGTGCCCGCGCCCCATAATGCCGCGATTCTCGGTTTGCCACACCACGTAGCCCTTGTGCGCCAGCACCTGGTCGATGCTGATGCCCGCCCAGCCATTGTGGATGGGGTCCGCCACGCCCGGCCCGCCGTACACCGTGACGACGGCCGGATACTTCTTGCCCGCCTCAAAACCGGCTGGCTTGATGAGGCGCCCATAGAGCGGCGTCCCATCGGGCAGGTTGAACTTCACAATCTCCGTGGGGAGAATCTCGAACTGTTCCAGTTGGGTGCGGTCAGCCTCGCGATAGACGCCCAGCTCCGCGCCGTCGCCGGAGTGCAGCGTGGTGCGCGGCGGGTTGCCCAGGTTGGAATAAGTGTCCAGATAGTACGGGCCGCCCGGGCCTATCGAGACGGCGTGCGTGTAACCGGCCGCCGAGAGCTGGCGCTTACCCTGGCCGTCGAGCCCGATGCTGTAAAAGTGGTGCTCGAGCGGGGTGGGCTCGTCGGACTCATAGAAGACGCGCCCGCCGGCTTCGGCTTCATTCACAGCCGCGATGTCGGTGACTTCCCAGGGACCCTTGGTCAACTGCTGCACGTTTTTCCCGTCAATGGAGTACAGGTAGATATGGCGGAAGCCGTCGCGCTCGCTGGTCCACAGAAACCGCTTCCCGTCCTGGAGGAATTCCACGTCGCCGTGGAGATTGATCCAGTAGGGATCCGACTCGCGGAAGATGGTGGAAGACGCGCCGGACTCGGCGCCGATGGCCAGCATCTCCAGGCGATTCTGCACGCGATTGGTGCGGATCACGTATACGCTTTTGGAATCCGGCATCCAGCCGGCGCGCGCGATGAGATAGGAATTGCGGGTTTCGCCCACTTCGAGCCACCGGGTGGGACCGCCCGCGGCCGCTACCACGCCCAGGTGCACGTCGGCGTTGTTTTCGCCGGCCTGCGGGTATCGCTCCGGCTCGTACAACGCCCGCGTGCGGAGCAGGTCCTCGTGCGGGAAGATCGGTTCGCGACTGGTGTCGAACTGAAGATACGCAATCGATTTCGAATCGGGCGACCACCAGAAGGCCGTGCCCAGATCGAGCTCTTCAGGATAGACCCAGTCTAAGCCGCCGTTGCGAAGGGTCTCGGCGCCGTGGCTGGTCAACGGCGTCTCTTTGTGGGTGGCGACATCGATGGAGCACAGGTCCCATCCGCGGCGGAAGACTACCATCTTGCCATCCGGCGAGAGCTTGGGGTCCACCTCCGCGACCGGCGTCTTGGTGAGCTGGTCCCATTTGCCCGTATCCAGGTGAACCAGGAACACGTCACCACCGCTGGCATAAAGCAATTCTTTGCCGTCGGAGGAAAACTGAAGGCCGCCGCCGCGCACGCGCCGGTTGGTCCAGTCGAACGGGCCGTCGGCGGGCGGAGGGTTCATGGCGGCGGCATCCATAGCATCCACGGCCACCAGATCCTTGGAACTCTTGGTGGCCGGGTCGTAGAGCATGAGGCTGCGACCCTGCCGGAAGACGAAGGTCTTGCCGTCCGGCGCCCACGTTGCCGCACCAGCGGCGCCGCCGCGACCCCCGCCGCGGCCTCCCGCGTTCATCGACTCCAGCGTAATCGGCTTCTTCTGTCCGAAAGCCGATGCGGCCAGCAACAGGCAAACGGTGAACCTTAACATTGTGTAGTGATTGTAATCCAAGCGCGATGGGGTTTACATCCTGCCCTTGACGGCTGAGTCCAGAGAGATCTTGTTCTGGTCCAGGATGGCCCCCGTGGCCCTCTCCAGCGCCGCCCGCGCCTTCACATACGAGCTCATGGCGGCGACTACGGTGGACCGCGCCTGCGCCAGCAGGCTCTCATACTGGATGACGAAAAAGCTGGTGGAGGCTCCCACCTCGAACTTGGCCTGCTCGGCCTCGAGCGACTCCTCCTGCAGCTTCCGCGCTTCCACCGCCGCTTCGTACGACGCGCGCGCGCGGCCCATGGCGATGAGGGCGTCCTCCACCTCGAGCCGCGCCTGGTTCTCGAATTGCCGCAACCGGATCTGCGACTGCTTGAGTTGCAGCTCATCGCGTGCCAGGTCCGCCTCCGCGACCCGGTTGCGCACCGGCAGAGTCATCTGCAGGCCGATCCCGTAAGTCGGGTACTTGCGCGCCAGCACCTGTTCGAGCACCGTGCCATATCCACCGGAGAACCCGGGGTTGGGCGGCGCGAAAGGGTTCATGGTCCCCGCCTGGCCGCTGTTCTGCATCACCCCTACCAGCTCCAATTCAGGCCGCGTGGCGCTCCTGGCGCCCTCCAGGCCGATCTGCGAATTCTCGATCTGCAGCCGCGCCTGCCCCAGGTCGGGGCGGTTCGCCAGCGCCTCCGCGAGCAGGTCCTGAATGGGGCGGATCTCGTCCTTCTCCGGTATGGCCAGCGCATCGGTGGGGATAATGTGCGCGGCCCGCACCTCGGGGTCTTCATTCCCGCGCGCGGTCAGCACGTTCTTGAAGATGGCCTCCTGCTCCTCGCGCAGCCCGCGCGCATTGATCAGGTCCTGGCGCGTCGAGAAGACCTGCGCGTTGGCGCGCGTCAGCTCCACCGGGGCCAGCGTCCCTTCCTCCACCTGCGCTTTGGTATCCGAGTAGAGCTTTTCGGCCAACTCCAGGGTCTCCTGTTTCACCTTCTCGTCCTCGTAGAGCGCCACGAAATCGGTATAGAGACGGATCACTCCGTAGACCGACGCGATGAGCTGCTGCTGGAACAACAGGCTCGTGATCTTGCGTTCATTTCCGGCAATCCGGATGAACCGCCGGTTGAGGGCCATCCCGAAACCGCGCAGCAGCGGCTGCGTGACCGTCAAGCCGAGGCCAGACGTGGTAAACGGAGTGTATCCGTAACTCAGCGCGTTAACCGACTGGTAGGTGTTGCTGAAGCTCAGCGCCGCCTGCGCGCCCGTGGAGAAGCCCTGCTGGATTCCCGCATTGGCGAGCGTGGTGTTGCCGATCAGCGTGGGGGTGCCAGTCGTCTGGATGCTCACCTCGGGCGTGGTCTGGTGCGTCCAGTTCAACAGTCCGGTGGCCGCCGGATCGTAACCCGGAACGGCTGTCCCGCTGGATTGCGGAATGCTTCCCCCGATCGACAGGTTGGTCTGCGGCGCGGCCAGCACTCCCAATTCGAGCGCGTTGGTGGCCACCGCGCTTCCGGAGGTAGCGAGCCCCGCGATGGCGGCCGTCGTTACCACCGGGCTGAGCGTCCCGCCCACACCCGCGGGCACTTCCGCCAGCGTGTAGTTCAACCCGCGCAGCGCGCCGCCGCCTTTGGCGCGCAGCAGCTCCTCATCTCCCACCGGCAAAGCGGACCGCTGCAACTCGATATCGAGATTGTTCTCGATGGCCAGCGCCAGCGCATCCTGAAGCGACAGGTAGAGGTTGCCGGCGCGAATCAGCTCGTGGACCCGCGGCGAGTTCTGGAAGCTGTCCTGCGGCGCGGCCATGCCTGGGCCCGCGCATAGAAGAAACGCCAGCAAGATGCTGAGACTTGATTTGCACATGGTCGGAAACGTCTTACGAATGATTTGCCGGCGCCGCCGCTCCCGGGGCCGCTACCGCCTTTACTTTTGCGCCTTCCCGGATGGCGTCGCTGGGGTTCACCACCACCTGCTGCCCGTCTTCCAGACCCGACAGCACTTCCAGGTGGTCGCCGAAGTCGCGCCCCAATTGGATGCGCGCGAAATGCACCCGGCCGTCGGCCTCCACCACCGCCACTTGCGGACCGTCGCTGCGCACCACCAGCGTGTCGCCGGGAATCAGCAGCGGAGGGTCTTTCCTGGGAACCGACAGGTCCACCCGCGCGTACATCCCCGGCATCAGCAACGCGTTCGGGTTGGGAACCTGCACTTCCACCAACAAGGTGCGGGTGGCGGGGTCGAGCGCATTGGCCGTGCGCGTCACCGCGCCGGGGAACCTGCGGCCCGGCAGATCGGGGATCTCCAGCCCGGCCTGCTGCCCCACTTTCACCGACCCCGCATCGGCTTGCGGAACATTCAAGTACGTCCGCAGCCGGTCGGTCTGCGCGATCCGGTAGAGCAGCGTATTGCCTTCGTTCACCAGCACTCCCGCATCCACGTTGCGCAGCGTGATCACGCCCGCGAACGGCGCCCGCACCGTCTGGTATTCCAGCAGGTCGTTCAGCCGCGCCACGTTGGCCTCCACCGAGGCCGCATTGTTTCGCGCCGCCGCCACCGCCTTTTCGAGCGCTTGCACGTTGGCCTGTTGGGCCGCCCATTGCAACTGGTAGGTGTCGTTCTCCTGGCGCGAAACCACGCCCTTCTTCAACAGGTTCTCCCAGCGCTGGGCCGTCACCCGCGCCAGGTTCTCGTTGCTGCGCCCCTGCTCGAGCGCCGCTTCGGCCTGCTGCACCGTGCTGTTGGCCTGGTCGACCGTGGCCCTGGCCTGCCGGATCTGCTGATCCAGCTCGGGAGCTTCAATCTCCGCCAGTACTTGCCCCTCTTTCACCCGGTCGCCGATATCCGCGTAGCGCCGCTTGATGTACCCGCTGGAGCGCGCCAGCACCGGCGCTTCCGCCACCGCCTCGATGTTGCCAGGCAGCACCAGGTTGCTCTTCGCCTCCGAGCGCTTGACTTTCTGCACGTTCACCACCGGCAGACTTTCCGCTCCGGCTTTCGATTCCGCCGCCAGCACCGATTCGCGCCGCCGCCGCGGCAGGTAGCCCGCGAAGAATCCCACCACCACCAGCGCCGCCAGCACCAGCGCGATCGCCGCCAGAGTCCGACCCGACGGCCCCGCCGGCTGTTGCGCGCTTCCCGCCGCCAGCTTCTTATGTTCCGCCAACTGGCGCTTCAGGTCGTCGATTTCCGAGCGCAACTGGCCTTCGGTGGGTTGGATCTCGTTCATGGCAAGTCCTCACGCAGCGTCTCGTCCCGCAAGTATTCCTCTTCCTCCTCGACCATCCTGCGCGCATGATCGACCGGTGGCTTCGTTCGCAGGAAGCTGTACACCAATGGAACCACAAACAGCGTGGTGAAGGTGGCCAGGATCAGCCCCCCGATCACCGCCCGCCCCAGCGGCGCGTTCTGTTCCCCGCCTTCGCCCAGCCCCAGCGCCATCGGCAGCATCCCGATAATCATGGCTGCTGCCGTCATCAGCACCGGACGAATTCGCGTGAACCCCGCCGAAAGCGCCGCCGCCCGCGCGTCCAGCCCTTCCTCCCGCTCGTCGTTGGCGAACACCACCAGCAGAATACTGTTCGAGGTGGCCACGCCGATGCACATGATGGAGCCCATCAGCGACGGCACGCTGAAGGTGGTCTGGGTGATGAAGAGCATCCAGACGATGCCCGCCAGCGCTCCCGGCAGCGCCATCAGAATTATGAACGGGTCCAGCCACGATTGGAAATTCACGGCCATCAGTAGATACACCAGCACCACCGCGAAGATCAGCCCCAGCCCCAGCCGGTAGAACGAGGTCTCCATGGTATCCACCTGGCCCCGCAGGTCGATGCTGGTGCCCCGCGGCAGGTTCTTCGAAGCCTGCCCGACGATCTTCTCCACCGCCGATCCCACCGCGCCCAGGTCCCGCCGGTCTATGTTGGCGTACACGTCGTAAACCGGTTGCACGTTGTAATGGTTCACGATCTCCGGCGCCACCCCGCGCGTCACTCCCGCCAGGTTCTCCAGCAGTTGCACTCCGTTGGTCATGGTCCCGGGGTTGCCATAGGCGGCCGTGGTCTGGCTGGGCCCGGCGCCCACCGCGGAGACCCCCGCGTCGGCCACTCCCGCCAGCGAAGCCGAAGTGGTGGAAAGGAAACTTCCGATGGGGCTGGTCACCGGCGTTCGCATCAGCGCGGCCAGTGAATCGATGCGGTATTGCGGCGTCTGCACCGCCACGTTGTAGCTGACCCCTGTGTTCCAGTCGAGCCATTGAGTGGGAGCAATCTGGCTGCTGGAGCTGAGCGAGATCAGCAGGCTGCCGCTCACATCCCTCTGCGTCAGGCCCACCAACCCGGCCTTGCTCCGGTCCACGTTGACATCGATTTCCGGATAGTCCACCACCTGGTGAATATGAACGTCCGCCGCTCCTGGAATGCGCGCAATCTGCGTTTGCAGCCTTTGCGCAATCTGGTAGTTGGCGGCCGCATTCCGCCCCACCACCTGCACGTCGATGGGAGCCGGCAGCCCGAAGTTCAATATCTGGTTGGTGATGTTGGCCGCCTCGAAGAAAAACACCATATCCGGAAATTTCTCATGCAACCGCCGGCGCAGCCGGTCGGTGTAATCGGCCACGGAACCGTGCTCCTCGGGCTTCAGTGCGATGAGGATATCGCCGTCGCCGACGCCCAGAGTCGGGTTGTCTCCGAATGCCAGGTTGAAACCGCCAAATGGAATGCCTATGTTGTCGAGAATGTCGTTGATCTCACGCGCCGGGATGACCTGGCGGATTTCGTCTTCAATATCGGCGAAGATGGTCTCCGTCTTTTCGATGCGCGTGCCGGAGGGTGCCCTGGCATGCAACCGCATTTGGCCGGAATCGATGGTCGGGAAGAAGTCCCGTCCGATGAGTGTCGCCAGCGAAAGGGATGCCGCCACGAATATCCCGAAACCGGCCAGGACCGGACCGCGGTGGTCCAGGCACCAGTGCAGCAGCGATTTGTAAGAGTTCCGCATCCGCCCAAACCGGCGGTTGAACATGTAGTGCGTCTTCCAGATCGGTCCCTTGCCGCCCGCCGTTTCCCCGTGGCTGCCCCGCGCATACAGCCTCGTTTCCGGCTTCAGCATGTAGTGCACCATGTTGGGAATCAGGGTGCGCGAGAGGAAGTACGACGCCAGCATGGCAAACGCCACCGCCATGGCCAGCGGCGTGAACAGGAACTTGGCCGCGCCCGTCAGCAGCAGCACCGGTACGAACACAATGCAGATGGCCAGCGTGGAGACGAAAGCCGGAACCGCGATCTGCTGCGCTCCGTCCAGCACCGCCCGGATCAGCGGCTTCTTCATCGCCATGTTGCGGTGCGTGTTCTCGATCTCCACGGTGGCGTCGTCTACCAGGATGCCCACCGCCAGCGCGAATCCTCCCAGCGTCATCACGTTGATGGTCTGGCCCAGAATGCTCAGGATCATCAGCGACGTCAGAATCGATAGCGGGATCGAAATACACACGATCACCGTGCTCCGCCAGCTCCCCAGGAACACCAGGATCATCAAGCCCGTCAGAAGCGCCGCGCTTACGGCCTCGCGGACCACCCCGCTGATGGCCGCCCGCACAAACACGGATTGGTCGAACAACTGCCTTACCTGTAACGCCGAAGTCAGCCCGGCCAGTATTTTCGGAAGGGTCTTCTTGACGTTGTCCACCACCGCCAGCGTGGAGGCCTTCCCGTTTCTCAACACAATGATAAGAGCGCCGCGGCGGCCGTTGGTGCGGACAATGCTGGTCTGCACCGTATAACCGTCGCGGACCTGCGCCACATCCCCCAGGTAAACCGTGGCGCCGTTCACCACCTTGATCGGCATGCGATTCATCTCGCTCAGGATGCGCGGGCTGTTGTTGAGCTTGACCTGGTAATCCTTGTCCCCGATCTTGGCGGTGCCGGCCGGCAAAATCATGTTCTGATTGCCCAGGACGCTGGAAATATCGGCCGGCGAGAGCTGCTTGGCGAACAGGGCGTCGGGATTGAGATCCACCATCACCGTGCGGAATTTCCCGCCAAACGGCAGCGGGACCGCGGCCCCCTGAATGGTAGCCAATTGCGTGCGGATGAAGTTCTGGCCGAGGTCGAACAGCTCCTGCTCGGCCAGGGTATCGCTTTGCAGGCCCAATTGCAAAACGGGAACCTCTGAAGCGTCGTACTTGATAATGTTGGGCGGGGTGGTGCCTGGAGGAAGGATGCGCAGCAGGGTTTGCGCGATAGCCGTGACCTGTGACAGCGCCACCTCGACTTTGGCATTGGGCTGGAAGTAGACGCGGATAACCGAGGCGCCGCTATAGGACTGGGACTCGATGTGCTCGATGTCGTTGACCGTGGTAGTCATGGACCGCTCGAAGATGGTCACGATGCGCTTTTCCATCTCTTCGGGCGAAAGCCCGCTGTAGCTCCACACAATGCTGACCACCGGAATATCGATATAGGGAAAGATATCCACCGGCATGGTCAGGATGGCGGTCACGCCCAGAATGGCAATCAGCAGCGAGACCACGACAAAGGTATAAGGCCGCCGTAGGGCTAATCGTACTATCCACATGGTTTAGGCACGGGAAGGGGCTAACACCCAATGATATCCGATCGGCGCGGCATGTACAAAACCGGGGACAGTAGGAGCCATGGCGGCGATGCCGCCATGGCTCCTACTGTCCCCGAATCTGCGCTCCAGTTGCTTCCTCCGCCGCCTCTGCGTCAAACTAGAAGTGCCCCTGATCACCGGCCATGCCTGAATTCTGCACCTGCGGAGCGCAGTTGCCGCCAGACGCTCTCTTCTGCCACAAGTGTGGAAAGCCTCAGCGGGAACTCGTCGCGCCCGAGGTCCACACTCCCGAGCATGTGGGGTTCGTTCCTCCGCCCGCTCCGGTCCCCCTGGTTCCGGAAGCCCTCCCCATGAATTTCCATAACCCGGTGGCCATGCGCATCGCCTTCACCGCAGCCATCCTGACGGCCCTGTTGAGTTGGGTGCCCATCCTGGACCCAATTCTGTGGTTGGGGGCCGGCTACTTCGCAGTCTTTTTTTACCGCCGCCGTACCGGACACCTCCTGAACCTCTCTGCCGGGCTCCGCATGGGCTGGATCACCGGCGTCATGATGTTCGCCATCCTCGCCCTGCTCTTCACCGCGTTCATCATTGCCATCAACACTTCGGGCAGCATGGAGATGCTTCAGTCTTATTTCAAGAATGCCTCCGATCCCAGGCTTCAGGAAGGGCTCAAGACGCTCCAGAGCGGTTCGGGCGTCGCCATAATTCTGATGCAGTTGTTTCTCTTTATCACCTGCCTCAGCATGGTAGGAGGCGCGCTCGGCGCCAAGCTGATTGGCCGGGCTAGCCGGCCACCGGGTGGCGGGAATATCGTTTGACTATAGCGACTCCCGCGAAGATGGCCGCCATCGCCATCGCTTCGCGCCTCCCAAACGGCTCGCGGTAAAACAGCCACCCCAGCGCCACCGCGACCACCGCGTTCACATTCGGGTAGACGGAAACGATGGCCACCGGCAGCCGGTCCATGGCGTAGATATACGCGCTGTACCCCACAATCGACCCGAAACAGACCAGGTACAGCAGCGCTCCCACGCCGCGCGCACTCCAGTGGACCGGGTGCTCGTGGAGGGCCAGCGCGAACGGCGCCAGGATCAGCCCCGCCGCCAGTTGCTGCACCGCGCCGGCGATCACCGGGTGGGCTCTGCCAGCCTGGCGGCGCTGATAAATGGACCCGAACGACCACCCCGCCAGGCCGACTTCGAGCAGCAGAAACCCATGGAGCAAATTGCGGTCGATGCCATGCGCGCCTACGTCCGGCGTAAACAGCAGCGATGCCCCCACGAGGCCGATTGCCATGCCGCCGATGGTGGGCGCATGCAGCCGCTCCCCGCCTGGCAGCAGCGCCTCGAATCCCACCATCCAGAACGGCTGGGTGGTGATGATCAGGCCCGCCATCCCGCTCGGAATCAGCAATTCCGTGAACGTCAGGGCGCCGTTGCCCACTCCCAGGGTCAGGAGTCCGCTGAAACAGGCCGCCGCCAGCTCCCGGCCCCGCGGCACATAGATCTCGCGCGTCACCGCGAACAGCAGCAGGATCAAGCCGGAAACCGCGTAGCGCACCGACACCAGCATCAGCGGCGGAAACGACTCCAGCGACATGCGGATGGCAAGGTAGGTGGTCCCCCAGAAGAAGCACACTGCGACCAGCGCGAGATACGGCTTGAAAAGAGGGTGCCGCGGCAACACTACAGCGTAACACCGCCGCGCGGAATTCAGTTCTTCACTTCCACGATCAGCGCTTCGAACGGCTTGTCGTTCAGGTTTTCCCCCTTATGTTTGGAGGGGACGCCCCAACTGAAATCCCCCGCCTTGTGCTGGGCCACCACGGCCTTTCCCTCGGGCGAGGTCTCGCGCACGTTCGCGTCCGTGAGGTAGAAGACCACGCTGTTGAGGACGTGCTCGTGCATCGGCACGCTCTGCCGTGGGCCCATCTTAGCGCGGATCACCCGAACCTGGCTGTTCTCGAATTCCAGCTTGTAGTCTTGGGGATCGACTCGCAACAGGTCGAGAGCGGTACTCACCACCTTGCTGGGATCTCCCGGCTTTTTGATTGCGATATCCATACCCATGACGCCGTTGGGGGGCGGCGGGTCGTAGAACGCGGCTGTGGGCAAGGGTGCCGAGTAGTGCAGCCCGCTTGCCGGGCTCCATCTGACATCGCCCGGCAGCCAATGCAGCTCCTCCGTGTGGCCATCCAGATAATGCTGCAGCTCCCCGCCGCGAAAGGCGTAGATGATCACGCAATTATATTTGTCGGCGTGCATCTTGGGGTGCGGCTGATTGATGATCACCTGGTCGTTCTCGAACTCCCCTTTCATTTCGGTCTGGCCGGTGTCTGGCCCCGGAACGCCGGGGACAACTTTGCCCAGATACTCGACGTGAGCGTACGTGCCTGACTGTGGGCTGTAGGCCAGATACCAGCCGACATGAACGGGGTCCTGGTAGATCGCGACCTGATCGCCGTTAAACTTCCAGCGCCCGGCGATGTCGTATAAATTGTACGCGGCGACGTTCCAGTAGGAACTGGCGAACGATGCGCGATCCAATCCTCCCGCCAGCCATTCGGCGACTCCAGGAGGGAGCTTGTCAAACGAAAGCGCGAATACATGTTGCGGTCCAAAGCCGCCGGTGAAGCGGCCGCGTGCCCACGGGTGATCGAGGTGGTAATGCGGATCGTTGGCGCAGGTATCGTCTCCGACCCATTTATCGTTCTTGGCGTCAACGTGCGGGACATTCGGATGGCCTTTCTCGTCCACTACCATGAAGTTGTTGACCGTGAAGGCAGTCGGGGTCGAGGCTTGCGCCGGCGTGCAAGGCTTCGCGGGAACAGGGCCGCGAGCGGGGATGTGGCCGCCGCCAACCGCCGCGGGATCCTTATCCTGTGCAAAAGCAGCCAGGCAGATTAGAACTGCGAGGCCAAAGATCCTCTTCATCTTCGTATACCCCGCAAGGCGGAGACTAACCGTGCTTTCGCTGCCTTTGCGAAATTTCTAGCCAGTCTCCGGTTTGCCGTTTGCCCTCTCAACTACCGGAGGCGCCTACCGGCCACGGCCCGCCGTAGCCGGGGGGATCCCCAAGTTCACCTGCGCGCCCGCTTGGATGAGCATAGTTTCCGGGGGAGCCTGAAAGAAGGTGAATCCCGGGCGGTTCTTCCAGGTCTGCGGACCACCCAGCTTGATGCCGGCCTTCAGGGTGACATCGTGGATTCTGGTGACCAGCGCTTCATACTCCGGCTCGCCCTGCTTATGTCCGGAGAAGTTCGCCAGGTCGCCGCTGGCGGCAAAGATCACATCGATCCCTGGAACAGCGGCTATCTTCTCCGCGTTCGCGACCCCGATCGGTGTCTCAATCATGATCACCACCACCATGTTATCGTTGGCCGTCTGGCGGTAGTCCGCTCCATACAGTCCCTTGTGCTGGCCACCACCCATGCTGCGGCGTCCTTGGGGCGGATACCTGGACCACTTGACCGCGGCCTGGGCCTTCTCCACCGTGTCCACGGTGGGAACGATGATGCCCAAAGCCCCAATGTCCGTGGCCTTCTGGATATCGCTTTCCGTGGCGTCCGGCACGCGCACAAACGGCACCGCCGGAGATCCCCTGCCCGCCCAAATCAGCCTGGCCACTTCTTCATATGTCAGAGTGCTGTGCTGCATCTCGATCCAGGTGAAATCGAATCCGGCGTTGGCCATGGCTAAATACATGTTCGGGTCCGGCGACTCTATGCTTCCGCCAAAAATCTGCTTGCCGGCCAGTAATTTCTGCTTGGCGGTATTGTAGATGCGCACCGGCGCGGCAGCCGGCCCCTGCTGCGCGCTGGTCACCAATGCGATCATCAGGCACGCCATCGCGCAGACGACACTGCCGGTGACCATTCGTTTGACTTTCATAAACTTCTCCTCTCAAGCAATTAGGATCTCTTCGCGGATCAGCAGCCGCGCACTTTGTCCCCCACGTTCATCGGCGGCAAGCCGCTCGCGTAACGCCGGACGTTCTCGGCCAGCAGCCCCGTCAGGCCTTTTGCGCGGCGGCGTGCCTGCCGGCGATGAGGCCCCCGACGACGGCCCGGGCGATGCCGTGCTCGCCGAGTCCACCGGCGGACTCGCCCGCGCAGTAGAGGCCCGGTATCACCTTGCCCTTGAGGTCCTGCACCTGGAAGTTCGCGTTGACGCGCAGGCCAGTGCGGGTATCATGAGTAATCGGCGTGGCCCAGGCGGCGTAGAACGGAGGCTTCTCGATTTTGTTCTGGGGTTTGGGCCTGTCGAAATCCAGGTCCACGCCCTTCTCCACGAAAGAGTTGTAGCGGGCAACGGTCTCCTGGAGCGCCTGGCCGGACATCGGCTTCTTCATATACTTGTTCTTGCTGAGGGCGGCCGCCAACTCGGCGATGGTGTTGGCGCTAAAGAAGAAGCAAGCCTCCCTATCCACATGGGGCGGGGCCACGTTCCACTTTTCACGCGTGACGGCGTCGGCGTCGAAGATGGCCCAAATCGGCCCGCCCCCGGGGCCGGTGCCGCCATTCAGGCCCATGGCGGCCGGAAGGTAGCCCATGGGATCCCACTTGTTATTGGCCGCGTTGCGCCAATCGTTCTGCACGTAATTTTGGCTGACCTGGAGGGTAGCGGCGGCGTTGCCGAACGCGCCCTTCGTCTCGTCATAAAACCTCACGCCGACCTGGTTGACGCAGATCACGTTCTGATAATCCCCGACCTGCAGGCCGGTGGCGCGAGCCAGGTGGAAATACTTGCTGGTCGGTTGCCACGTTGGAAACATGGCGGGATACCCGTGCTGGCACCCGATATACCCTGGCTTAGAGATATGGGCGCCGTATTCCGCAGTCATGTTGGCGGTGCCCCAAAGCGCTGCCCCGACCTCCATGCCGGCGATTTCTCCGCTGGCATCCTGGGTAGTATAGGGCTCGCCCGCGTTGCTGCAGTATTCCTCGCTGAGGCGGGGATCGAACATGCGGCGGAACTCCACGTTGCCGCTGCTGCCGCCGGTGCAGACGATGACGCCTTTGCGGGCGTGGATATTGAGGTTAGCGCCTTTGACCTCCACGGTGATTCCGGTCACCCGGCCCGTGTTGTTGTTCTCCCGGATAATTCTGGTCATCCTGTGGTTAAGAAGGATTTGCACGCCCGCTTTCCGCGCGGCTGCCTCCAGCGGGCGCATGATGCCGATGCCCCCGGAGGTGGTTCTCCCGACGTCGGGGGGCTCGACTACGCCGGTCTGAATCCGCTGGTATTGCAGGATGGCCGCGTGCATAGCCCTGGGAGCCGACTTGCCCGCCTGGGTCATGCCGCCACGGTCGGGTACCGGTTTCGTCCATGTCAGTCCGTGGGCCACGAGAAAGTCGTAGGCGAAAACGTTGTTGTCGGCGAAAGCGCGAATGATGTCGCGGTCGTTGTAGCGGTACTCGGCGGCGCCGTTGCCCCCCACCACGGACCAGTCGCAGAGGTCCCTGAAGATGAGATCGGGCGAATCCACGATTCCGGCCGCTTTCTGGGCCGCGGTGCCGCCGCCGAGCGGGATGTTGCCGGTGGAGATGGCGGCGTGGCCGCCGATGTCGTCGTTGGCCTCGACCACGATTACCGACGCGCCGTTCTCCTTGGCAATAATGGAGGCGGGCAGCCCGGCAGCGCCGGATCCGACCACCACGACGTCGGCTTCATGATCCCACTTGGGCACAGGCGGGGCGGCCCGGGCAGCGGGCGCCACACCGGCCAAGGCCGCGCCCTTCAGGAATGCTCTTCGATCAAGGTTCTTCTTCGGCATTGATTCTCCTTCTTCTTATATTGGCCGCCACTCCGCCTCCACGAGAGTTCGTGGCTCCGCTTGCGCAAGTCGCGTTCTCAAAGCGAAGATTCCCCACCCGCTGCGTCAGGTCGGCAACATTACCAAGTGGGCGATTCGCTCTTCGTTTGCCGAGATTAACACGATGACGGGGACGAAGGCAATTGAAGGCCCACCCCCGGGTGCGATGAGCGGGAGTTTAATACCCGTAAAGCCGGGCCGGGTTGTCGACCAGGATCTTTTTGCGTATGGCCGCATCGGGCGCCCACACCGCGAGTTGGTTCAGCAGCCGCCCGTCATCGATCTGGAGCATCGGCATCACATCGGTCGGACGGCGGCCGGGAGGCACAGTCGTGTCGGGATGCGGCCAGTCCGTGCCCCACACGATGCGGTCCACGTTGGCGGCGATGAGCGCCTTGGCAAAGGGTATTACGTCCACATAATCCGGGGCCAGAGTCGATGCGCGATAAGCGCCGGAAATCTTGACGTATGCCTTGCCCCGCCGGACCAGATCGAGAAGATCGGCGAAGCCGGGCTGTTCAACCCCCAGTGCGGCGCGGGCGCCGCCGAAGTGATCGAAGACTACGGGCATGGGGGCGTCGAGAACCAGGTCCTTGATGGCCGACACTATCGCCAGGCCGGAGTACACCTGGATGTGCCAGGCGCGGCTTTTCAAACGGACAACCGCCGCCTGGAACCGCTGGCGGCCCACGGCCGGCTCGACCGCGCCGGCGGTCTGGAGATTCAGGCGGATGCCGCGCACACCGGCCTTGCTCATGGCGTCGAGATCGCTTTCCGGCGTCTTATCGTCGATCACGGCGATGCCGCGCGCGGTGGCACCGCGTGCTTTCATCCCGTCCAACAAACATGAATTGTCCGTCCCGTAAACGCTCGGCGTGACAATCACGACGCGCTCGATGCCGAGCGCGCGATGCAGCGCCGACATCTCTTTGGGAAGGACCGTCTCGGGTGTGAAGGTGCGCCCGGGAATAAACGGAAATCGGGCAGGGTCGCCGAAGATGTGCGTATGGCAATCGCAGGCATGCGCCGGGATGGCGAAGTTCACGGGCGTGGCCGGCTGGGATGCTTTCGCAAAGATCGCCCGGCTGCCCATCAGGGCGCCACCCGCGGCCGCTCCAATCAGGGCCTCGCGTCTGGTCAGCATGGGTCCATTATGCCTTCCCGAATTGGCCGCATCAAGGGTCGGGTTATAATCGGCAATCGGGAGGAGAAAGTCTTATGAAGCTGCGGCTGGCGGCGTTGCTGATCCTGGCGCAACTCGGCCATTTCACCTGCATCGGGGCGCAGCCGGGAAGCCAGGAGCATTGGGTGGCCACATGGACAACCGCGGAACTGCTGGTCCGGTCACTCGCGGCGCAACCCCCGGCTGCGCCACCTGCGGCCCCGCGCGGCTTCAACAATCAGACCGTGCGCATGATCGTGCGCACCAGCATCGGAGGCCGCCGGCTCCGGGTGAACCTCTCCAATGCTTTCGGAAGCGAGCCGCTGGCCGTTGGCGCGGCGCATATCGCCATTCGCGGCAGAGATTCCGAGATCGTTGCGGGGTCGGACCGGGCGCTTTCTTTCAACGGTAAACCGGGCTGCACGGTCGGACCGGGAATGGTGATTCTGAGCGACCCGGTGGCTTTGAACGTCGCCCCGGCCAGCGATCTGGCAGTCAGCCTTTACTTCCCGGGCGAAACCGGTCCGCCGACAACCCATGACATCGGCCTGCATACCACATACATCAAGGACGGGGACGTCACCGGACAGCCGGCCATGGCGGATGCGGCAACCACGCAGTCGTATTACTGGCTGGCCGGCATCGACGTCGCGGCTCCCGCCGGCGCGGCGCTGATCGTGGCCTTCGGCGACTCCATCACCGACGGCCACCGCTCCACGCCGGACACCAATCACAGTTGGCCCGCATTGCTGGCGGCCAGGCTCGCGGCGCAGAAGGCGACGGCCAACATCGCGGTGGGCAACATGGGGATCGGCGGCAACCGCGTCCTGCGCGACGGAACCGGAGTGAGTGCGCTGGCCCGCTTCGATCGCGATGTGCTGAGCCAGTCCGGCGTCGAATGGGTGATGGTGCTCGAAGGCATCAACGATATCGGCCGGGGGGCTACCGCGCCCGCGGAAACCGTAACGGCGGACGAACTCATCGCCGGCTACAAGCAGATCATCGAGCGGGCCCACACGCACGGCATCAAGGCGATTGGTTGCACGCTGACGCCCTATGAAGGGTCCCACTACTTCAAAGAAGATGGAGAACCAGTCCGCGAAGCCGTCAATACCTGGATCCGGACCAGCGGGGCCTACGATGCCGTGGTCGATTTTGAGGCCGCCACGCGCGACCCCGACAACTCCAAGCGCCTTCTACCCGGCTTCGATCCGGGCGACCACCTGCACCCCAACGACGCGGGCTATCAGGCCATGGCGAACGCCGTCGATCTTTCCATCTTTGGCGGCAAGCGGACTGTGTCCAGGCCGGCCAAACGGTGAGCGGGCCAATCCGGAGGCGCGCCCGGCTGCGCGCGCTGGCCAAGATTAATCTCGATCTCCGCGTGCTCGGTAAGCGCCCCGATGGCTTCCACGAGCTGCGCACCATCTTTCAGACCATTTCACTGGCGGATACCATTGACATCGCCTTCACGCCGGGCGGAAAAACGGCCATCGAGGTGGAAGACAACCTCGGCATTCCCGACAATCTGGCGGCCCGCGCGGCCCGCATGGCGCTCGAGGCGATGCGCGTCACCGGGCGCGTCGAGATGCGCATCGACAAACGCATTCCCATGGGCGCGGGGCTGGGCGGCGGATCGTCGGATGCCGCGGCGGTGCTGCTGGCGCTGCCGGTGCTGGCCGGTCGCGAGGTGGATCTGCCGGAATTGTGCGGCATGGCGGAGCAGCTTGGCAGCGACGTTCCGTTTTTCCTGCTGGGCGGCCGGGCGGTGGGGATTGGCCGCGGCAGTGAGTTGTTTCCGCTTCCCGACGCGCCTGCGCCTCCGGGCCTGCTGGTGGTTCCCGGAGTGCATGTTTCGACATCCGAGGCATACCGCCGGCTGAGCTCTCGTTTGACAACCGAATCCCAACAAAATAAAATATTTAGTTTCCAGTCGCAAACGTGGTGTCGGGGTGGCCGCGAACCCGCCTGTAACGATTTTGAAGCGGTGGTTTTCGAACAGCACAGGGAACTTGCCGTCCTGAAGAAGCGGCTGATCGGGGCGGGAGCTTCCGTGGCTATGATGACGGGCAGCGGCTCCGGGGTGTTCGGGCTGTTTCACACTCGCGAAGAGGCTGCTCTCGCCCTCGATTCGTTGGGATCGTTGGGAAAGGGAAAGGCGTATCGAATTTCGCTGGTCAGCCGCCAGCGCTACCGCTCTCTCTGGTGGCGGGCGCTAAAGGAACATACAACCGAAGGAACATGGCCGCCGCAAAGCCAGTACTTGCGATGACAAACGACCGTCTGAAAATATTCACGGGAAACGCCAATCCCGCGCTGGCCCAGGAAATCTGCCACGCGCTGGGCATGGAACTGGGCCGCGCCATGGTCAAGCAGTTTTCCGACGGCGAAATCTACCTCCAGATCAAGGAGAACGTGCGCGGGGAGGATGTTTTCATCATCCAGCCCACTTGCACGCCCGTGGAACGCAATCTGATGGAACTGCTGCTGATGATGGACGCGCTCAAGCGCGCTTCCGCGGAACGCATCACGGCAGTGTTACCCTATTATGGGTATGCCCGCCAGGACCGCAAGGACAAACCGCGGGTTCCCATCTCAGCCAGGCTGGTGGCGGCCCTGCTGGAGACGGCGGGGGCCACCCGGCTCCTGGCGCTCGATTTGCACGCCGCGCAGATTCAGGGGTTTTTCGATATCCCGGTGGACCATCTGTTCGCCATGCCCGTGCTGATCGAGTACTTTAAGGCGCTCGATCTTCCCGACATTACGGTGGTTTCGCCGGATGCGGGAGGCGTGGAGCGCGCGCGGGCGTTCGCCAAGAGGCTGAGCTCGCCGCTGGCCATTATCGATAAGCGGCGGGACGAGGCCAACGTGGCCGAAGTAATGAACGTGGTGGGCGACGTGAAAGGGCGCAATTGTCTGCTGGTGGATGATTTGATCGATACCGCGGGTACGCTGGTGAAAGGTGCGGAGGCCTTGCTCAGCAAGGGAGCGGCCAGCGTCTCGGCCTGCGCCACGCACGCCGTGCTGTCGGGGCCGGCGGTAAGCCGGATTGAGGCTTCCAGCCTCAAGGAAGTGGTTTGTACGAATTCGATTCCGCTCTCGAAAGAGGCCAGGAAGTCGCACCGGATCAAGTCGTTGTCGATCGCCAAATTGCTGGCGGAAGCCATACGGTCGATACACGAGGAGACCTCGGTGAGCGTGTTATTTGTTTGATATTTCGGGCCATCGAACCCACGTCAGCCCCATATCGGGGTGAACCGGACTTCGAACCCGCAAGGAGAATTGAGTGAGAAAAGATATTTCTGTGGCCGCCGAGGTGCGCACCTCGCGCGGCAAGAACGAAGCGCGCCGCACGCGCCGAGCCGGGAACATCCCGGCGGTGATTTATGGATCGTTCCAGGAACCCGTAAGCATCGCGGTCAATCCGCGTGAGATTAACAAGATCGTCCATAGCAACACGGGCTACAACACCATCTTCAACCTGGTGATTCAGGGGGGCGAAGCCACGCCCGTCATGCTGGTCGACCGGCAGGTGGATCCGGTCAAAGGCACCCTGCTCCACGCGGATTTCAAGCGCATCGATCTTACCAGGCGCCTGCGCGTCAGCATCCCCGTGCACACCACGGGCGAGGCGGCGGGCGTGAAGGTGCAGGGTGGGCTGCTCGAGGTGATCACGCGCGCCATCGAGATTGAATGCCTGCCGGACGAGATTCCGGAAGGGTTCACGGTGGATGTCACCGAGTTGATGATCGGCCAGGCCAAGCGCGCCAGCGACGTGGCGCTTTCCGGATCGATGAAGCTGGTGAGCTCGGCCGACACCGTCATCGCCCATGCGGTGGCGCTGCGTGCCGAGGAAGTCGCCGCGCCCGCCGCCGAGGCCGCCGCTGTCACACCCGAAGCCGGCGCAGCCCCGGCCGAGCCCGAGGTGATCAAGAAGGGCAAGAAGGAAGAGGAAGCGCCCGCCGAGGAAAAGGGCAAGAAGCCCGCCGAGGAAAAGGAAAAGGGCAAAAAGAAGTAGGGCGCCATCTGGGAGAGGCACGGACGAATGTTCCTGGTGGCTGGTCTGGGGAATCCGGGCGAAGAGTACGCGCTCACGCCGCATAACCTGGGGTTCCTCACCGTCGACCGGCTGGCCGAGCGCCACGCCATCCGCGTCAACCGGAAGGATTCGAAGGCGCTGGCCGGCGCGGGCCAGATCGACGGGCACCCGGTGATGCTGGCCAAGCCGCAGACGTTTATGAATCTCAGCGGCGATTCGATCGCGCCGCTGATGGAGAAGCACTCCATCGGGCCGGAGCGCCTGGTGGTGGTTTACGACGAGCTGGACCTGGGCTGGAAGGCGCTGCGGATCAAGCCGAAAGGTTCCGCGGCGGGTCATAAAGGCATGAAGTCGGTGATCTCGAGCCTCAAGACCAGCGAGATCGTGCGCGTGCGGTTGGGGATTTATCCGGGCCATCCCGTCGAGGATGGCGCGGAATTTGTGCTGGCGCCGTTCCGGCGCTCGCAATTAAAGGAATTGGACGAATTCATCGGCTACGCGGCCGATGCGGTTCGCGCCATAATCGCCGAGGGCGTCGAAATGGCCATGACGAAATTCAATCGTCGCGCCCCAGGCTCGAATCGCGAGGAAGCATGAGAGTTTACGAAGAGTTGTTCATAGTCAAACCGGATGCGCCGGACGAAGAGGTTGACCAGTTCGTCGAGCAGTTGCGGACGCAGTTGACCAGTGCCGGCGCCACGGTGGACAAAATCGACAAGTGGGGCAAGCGCCGGCTGGCGTACCGCGTGGACAAGTACCGCGAAGGCGCGTACGTGCTGTTCCAGTTCAGCGCGGGTCCCGAGACGGTCAAGGAGTTCGAGCGCCGCCTGCGCGTGTCGGACATAGTTTTGAAGTTCTTGACGGTGCGCATCGACCAGACCCTGAAACGGCTGGAGAAGCGGAAGAAGGACCGCGACAAGCGGTCGGCCAAGCGCGCTGCGTCGGCTCCGGCCCCATCGGCGCCGGGTCCGGGCGCGGCGGCGGGACCCGGTCTTCCAGCGCAACATGTGACGGAGGCGCCGGTATTGCCCGGCATGCCCAAGGAGGGATAAGCCATGGCGGAATTCAAAGGAAGACCAGGCAGCGCCGCGCAGCGCCCGACGGGCGGCGACAAGGCGGTTGCCACTCAGAAGAAACAGTATTTCCGGCGCAAGAAGGTGTGCCGTTTCTGCGTCGAGAAGATCGACGACATCAACTATAAGGACGTGAAGATGCTGCACGCCTTTGTGGCGGAGCGGGGCCGGATTGTGCCGCGCCGCATTTCAGGGGTGTGCGCGCCCCACCAGCGGCGGCTCGCGGATGCCATCAAGAAGGCGCGCAACATCGCATTGCTGCCGTTCGCGGCGCAATTCTGAGGGCCGGAGAGATTGTCATGGAAGTCATTTTGAGAGAAGACATCGAAAAGCTGGGCAGCCGCGGCGAGGTGGTGAAAATCGCGTCCGGATACGCCCGCAATTTCCTGCTGCCCAAGCGGCTGGCCGTGCTGGCCACCGAATCCAACAAGAAGATCGTCGAGCAGGAGCGCCATGCGCACGTGCGCCGGGAAGCCAAGTTGGTGGACGAGGCGCAGGACCTGTCGAAACTCCTGACCGGCGTCAGCGTCACCATTTCGCAGAAGGCCGGCGAAGCCGACCAGTTGTTCGGATCGGTGACGTCAAAAGACATAGTCGAGGCGCTGGCGGCGAAGAACTTCACCATCGACCGGCGGAAGATTCATCTGGAGGAGCCCATCAAGCAACTCGGCGAGTTCAAGGTGCCGGTGAAGCTGCACAAGGACGTCACCGCGGAGATCACCGTGGTGGTGGTGAAGGAAGCGGACGTGTAACTTATGGCGTGCAAGCTGACGTTCCCTGTCGTCTGCGTGTTAGCTTTGGCTTCCGTTGCCCAAGCCGGCAATTACCGCAACTTCAGCGTGGCCGTCTACGCCCGCGCCTACGAAGTCCAGCAGATGAAGGATCCGGCCTGGCTGGAATCGCGCTGGGCCGTCATCACCAACGGACTGAAGGTGGACAAGATCTACCTCGAAACCCATCGCGACGGCCTGATGCCGGACCAGGCGACGCTCGACCGCGCCAAGCAGTTCTTCAAGAGCAAGGGCGTCGAGACGGCCGGCGGCATCGCCACCGTAGTCAATGAGCGCAACCGCTTCGAGACCTTCGTCTACACCAATCCGGAGCACCGCAAGAAGCTCCGGGAGATTGTGGAGTATACCGCGCGCAACTTCGATGAGATCATCATCGACGACTTCTTCTTTACCAGCAGCAAGACCGAATCCGATATCCAGGCAAAGGGAGACAAGACCTGGACAAGGTTCCGTCTGGACCTGATGGCGGAAGTGTCTCGAGACCTGGTCGGCGCAGGCAAAAAAGTCAATCCGCGGCTGAAGCTGGTCATCAAGTATCCCAACTGGTACGAGCACTTCCAATACACCGGCTACAACCTGGAAGACGAGCCCAGGATTTTCGACGGCGTTTATACCGGCGCCGAAACACGCGACCCGGTTCACGGCACCCAGCACCTGCAGCAATACCTGGGCTACGGCCTCTACCGCTACCTGGAGAATATCAAGCCGGGCCACAACGGCGGCGGCTGGGTGGACACCGGCGGGTGGCGCGACAAGGAGCGCTACGGCGAACAGATCTGGCTCGCGCTCTTCGCCAAGGCACCGGAGCTCACGCTCTTCGATTTCCGCCAGTTGCTGGCGCCCATGCCCGGCAGCACCGGTTTCGGCGGGCAAACCGTGCAAACAATACCGGCCTACGCCGGCAGCGTTTTCGAGCAGGTAGACGGCTTCCTCGGCAAGCTGGGTAAACCGATCGGGGTCAAAAGCTACAAGCCCTTCCATTCCTCCGGCGAGGACTTTCTCCACGATTACATCGGTATGCTGGGCATTCCGATGGAAATGGTTCCCGAGTTCCCCACCGATGCGCCCACGGTGTTCCTCACTGAATCCGCCAAATTCGACCCGGCCATCGTCGCCAAGATCAAGAAGCACCTGGCCGACGGCAAGAAAGTGGTGATCACGTCCGGCCTGCTGAAGGCGCTCCAGGGCAAAGGCATCGAAGATATCGCTGAGTTGGAATATACCGGCCAAAAGGCTTCGGTTCGCGAATTTCCTGGGCGCGGAGGCTCCACCCGCATCGACACCGACATCCTCATCCCCGAGATCCGATACCCCACCAACGACGCCTGGGAGATTATCACCACCGCCACCAAGGGCGTCGGCTACCCCCTCCTCCTGCAAGCCGCTTACGCCAAAGGGATGCTCTACGTTCTCACCATTCCGGACAACTTCGGCGATCTGTACTACCTTCCGCCACAGGTGCTGGCACAGATACGGACCGCGATCGCCGGTGATCTTCCCGTGCGCTTAATCGGTCCCAGCCAGACAGGGCTGTTTCTCTACGACAACCACACGTTCATCGTGGAGAGCTTCGCAGCGCCCGGCGGCGGCGCGAGTGCCATCAGCGCCGTTACTGGCAATCGTTACAAGCAACTCGTCGACGTGGTCTCCGGCGAGCGGATCTCAGGCCATGCCAGCGGCAATGAGATGGTTTTCGACCTTGCGCTTCCACCGGCCTCTTACCGGGTTTTTGCGGCGGAATAGGGGGCCAGCGGTGGTGGGGCAGGCGGTGCCGCCTGCCCCACCAAGCCTGCGGAATGCTTCACCGTAATTCCGAAGCAGGGTGCTCGGAGTATTCGTCGTTCCAGTGCACCATCGGCAGCCCGGGCACCGGCGCACGGAAATAAGGTATGCGCTTGCCCTTCAGGGAGCCGATGTACACCGTCTCCAGGCCAGGCCCTCCAAAGGTGACGCTGGCCATCCAAGGTGCGATGCCCTGCCCCGTCACGAACAGCACATCTTCGGTCACGTGGTTGTTGAAAAAGGCCTGTTCCAGCCGATCCACCTTCTGCGGGTCACCCTCGTCCAGCAGAATTTTGAGGTCGCCTTCCGGAGTGATCACGAACAGCTTGTCCGAATACACCATGGTTCCCCACAGGTTGCCGTAGCTGTCGAAAGCTATTCCGTCCGGCCAGGCGCCTTTGCCCAGGCTGGCCGGCCCGAAGACTTCCCGGTTCGACAAGCTGCCGTTCTCATCCACCCGAAGTCTGCTGATGCAACCGCCGGTCGTTTCCACGACATACAGGAACCGTTCCCTGGCATCGAAACGGATCTCGTTGGTGAATCGGAAACCGTCGGCCACCGTCCGAAAGGCCCCATCTTCGTAGCGGGCGATGTATCCATCGGCCAGATCGGTGCGCAGCGCGTGCATCCAGTTCTTGACCCGCGTCGTGACCGTGATCCAGATCCGGTCCTTGGAATCCCGCAGCACAAAATTCACTTTGCCGATGGGCTGGCCGTCGATGCTGTCGGCCAGCACGCGGGTGGCCCCGTCGCGGGACATGATTTCCAGGCAATCCGTGCCGAAATTCGAGATCAACAGGTCGCCATTCCTGGCGAAGGCCAGCCCGTTCGGCAGCGTTCCCTCCAAGTAGCGCGTCGCTTCATTTCCGGCGCCGTCAAAGTGCCCCGACCGTTTCTGTGTGACGATCTCCTGGGTGCCATCGGGCTTGATCCTGGCTACGCCGCCCCGGGCATCGGCGGCCCAGAGCGTGCCGTCGCGCTCCGCCAGGATGCACTCGGGCCGATGCAAGTCATCGCCGATGTACTGAATAGAGGACTTGTCGATCTCGAAATCCAATACAGGATTGGGGGTGGTCATGAGGTCGTACCTCGCAGATTTATGTTGGGAACTCGACGCCCTCAAAGAACTTGTATGTCGACAAGTCCGAGGCTGGCGCGTAGAAGCAGATCGCCTTCATTTCCTCGCTGCCGTTATTCTGCAGCATGTGCACCGACCCTTGGGGGAACAGGATCGCGGTCCCTTCCTCGACCGCATCCACCACGCCATCCACCATCACCCGCCCGCGTCCCCGGATGATGTAGACCACCTCTTCCCCGTTGGGGTGGGCATGCGCCGGCTTGACCGTCGCGCCCGGGGCGATCCGAACCATGCAAACCGAGAGATGCTCGGCGTTCAGCAGCTCGCGATTCACCAGCCAGCGCAGATGCCGGCCGGGCAAATCCAGTTCCTCAAGGTCATTTTCGTGGACCAGTGGTACGCTCATACCGCCTGCCCCCTTTCTATGATGGTTTCCGCCAGATCCGCGGGCGTCAGATGGAACGCCGCCAGCAACTCTTCGTATGTGCCGGAGTGGATAAAGCGGGGCCTTCCATCCGCACCCAAGGTGTTCACGCGGACGACTCTTCTCAGGTCGTCCCACCGCGTTCCCTGGTTTCCGCCCAGGACCTTCAGAAAGTTCTGCCAGATGTAGCCATTGTTCTGCTCGGCCAAACAAATTACCTTGCCGGAGTTGTACAAATCCAGCAAGAGTTGCTCATCGATCGACGGCATATCCACTACACCGACGTTCAGCCCGCGGCCGGCGCACTCAGTGGCGGCAGCCAGCGCCTCATGGACGCCGCGGCCACTGCTCACAATGACTGCCGCGTCAGCCGGGCTCCGGCGCAGGAAGTAGCCTCTCCCGAATTCAAATGAGAAATCGTCGTCGTAGAGCACCCCGGAAGGAGTGCGCATCACCCGCACGTAAACCAGGCCCCGGTTGCCTTCCATGATCCACTGCATGATGGCCAGCAGTTGCCTTGGGCAGGAAACGTCGATGATCCTCAAGTGCGCCATGCCATCGAAGATGGTGACATCGTCGTTGCCCATGTGGGTCGCGCCGTTGGTCCTGGTCTCCAAATTCGCCGCAGTAGCCAGGAAGGTGAGGTCCAGTCCGTGTCCTTCGTTCAACCAGCCGGCGGCGGCTTCGATGGCCTCCATCCGCTCCTGGTAGCCCACGGCGATCCGGCGGAGGACCTTCCAATCGAAGAAAGGACAGAAGGTGCTGACCCAGGCGTTGTAGCCCAGGGCGGCGAAAGCCTCGCCGATGAGCATCATGTTGGCCTCGGCGACGCCGACATTCAGCGCCCGGTTCTGGTCTACGGCTGCTACGCCCGCCTCCAGGCCGCTGGTTGTGCCCAGGTCCGCGTCGATCGACACCACCCGCGAATCCAGGGCAAAGACCTTCATGGCGGCGGTGACGATGCCGCCGGCGCTGTATGGCTTAGCCTTGTCGATCCGTGGCAGGTTGTTGGCGTTGTACCGAATCTTCTTGTCGCGCCGGGGAGCCCGTTGGGTCAGGACCGGTCCCACAATCGGAGTAACGGCGAATCTCTCTGACGATTCCCCAGTCACGCGGATATGCATCCGCCGCGCCTTTTCGAGTAGCGCCTGCTGAATTTGCGCGCCTTGCGGCTGTCTTCCGAGGCCCTCGAAAAACCCCGCGAACGCGTTGACCCGGTTCCGGCGCTGCTCCTCCTGGAGCCCCAGCTCTTTCTCCATCACATCGTCTGCGATGGTCGCCTTGTGCGCGTTCAGAAGACTCGTGAATCCACCGTAGCCCTTGCGGGTCCGGCAGATGATGACAGTGGGCCGGCCGTTCCGGTCCCCGTATTTGAACCCCTGCAAGGCGGTGAAAACGCCATCGTATTGCGTGGCGTCCACACTTTGCACCCGCCAGCCAAACGCGCTGAAGACCGCCTCGAGATCCGGCAAGGGGAAGATTAGCCGATCCACGATGTCCAGTTGGCCAAGGTTGTTGTCCACCAGCACACATAGATTGTCCAGACGCTTATGGGCCGAGTACATCACTGCTTCCCAGATCAGCCCTTCCTGCAATTCCCCGTCGCCCGCCATGCAATACACGTCGAACCTGGGAGAGATCCTGCCGGCCAGGGCAAAGCCCTGCGCCACGGACAGACCCTGCCCCAAGGGACCGGTGGGGATGTGGACGCCCGGCAGAATCGGCCCGGGATGCCCGTTCAGGATGCTTGCGTAGGAACGCGAATTGACTAGAACCCGCCGGTCGAAGTAGCCCAGCTCCGCATAGATGGAAGCCAGCGTGGCCACGGCGTGTCCCTTGCTCAGGACGAACATGTCCTGGCCGCGCCTGGTGGGATTGGCTACATCCGTATCGATGAAACCGCCATAATACAGGGCTACCAGCGGAATCACGGCGGAGAATGCGCCCCCCGCGTGGATGCCCTTGTCCACGGCGTCGTGGCATTGCTCGAGCGTCAAAATGCGGATATCGGAGTCCTTGATATCCAGCAGCTTCAACACGCCTTGACGCATCAGACGAGCCTGATCCGCCGTCCGCTCCAGCGCGCTAACGTCCATCACCGGGATTATCGTTTGCTCGCTCATACCGTTCCTCTATTGGCGAATGTGAGTTCACCTGCAGCATCGTTGCAGGAACACAACTGCATTCACCGTTGATTGTACCGGGTTTCTCCAGAGTGCTCAAGAGAACCGTTCTTTTCCTTCCTGGCGACCGTTGTATACTGAACTGGACCCGGTACTCCAAAATGGAGGGTTGTGGATAGTATTGGGGAACCGGGATCTAACTACGACACACCCAGCTAAGGAGCGTGGCATGGATTTTCAGGTGAAAGGTAAGTTGGCATACATATCCGCGGGATCCACCGGGATCGGAGAGGCGATCGCGAACCTGCTTACGAAAGAGGGCGCAAAAGTGATTGTGTCCGCCCGCAATCCGGACACTCTCAAGGAGAAGGGGGGCGCATGGCACGGGACGGTGTCCGCGGACATCGCGACGCCCCAGGGAGTCCAGAAGGCAGTCGACTACGTGGTCAGCACTTTTGGCAGAGCCCCGGACATCCTGATCAACAACCTGGGCGTGGCCGATGCCACCCCGTTCGAACAGATGACGGATGAGCGGTGGGAACACTCCCTCAACGTCAACCTGATGGGTAATGTGCGCACACTCCGCGCGCTGCTGCCGCTCATGGCGAAACTGGAGGGGTCCGCCGTGGTCAACACCGGCTCCGACCTGGCGAAGCAGCCCGAGTTCACCCTGACCGATTACGGCTCGTGCAAAGCCGCGCTGCTGTACCTGACCAAGGCCCTGTCGAAGCAGTACGCCGGGCGCCCGCGGATCAACGTGATCTCGCCTGGCCCGGTCTGGACGGCGATGTTCTGGCGTCCGGGCGGGATTATCGACCAGGTTGCGGCACAGTACGGCGTGGACCGGGACACCGCCAAGATACGGTTCCTGGAAGACCGGCAGATGCCTATGGGGATGCCGGATCCGGAGGACGTCGCGTATGCCGCCGTCTTTCTGGCGTCGCCCCTGGCGAAGTTCATCAACGGCGCCAACATCGACATCGGCGGGACGCTGCGCGGCCTCATCTAGCCAGTAGGCGCCGCATTTCTCACGGCGTCACACCTCCGCTACCCGAATGGTCTGCGGAAACCTGGGGACGGAAACGAATGTCTCCCAAGGCACGCGTCCCCCCCCCGCTAAACACTGGCACGTCGCCGCGGGGACGCATCCGGCAGGCCCCTGGTCTTCGCCCGTTTGCGGAAAGCCTCGGTCTCGGTGTGTGAGAAATGCGGGCTACGCTCCGTCCTATGATTTGAGGTTAGTGAATTGTCCAGCCGCCGTCGACCATCAGCACGTGGCCGACTACCTGAGCGGACAGTTGAGGCGATGAGAGGAACAATACGGCTCCCACAAGATCCTCGGGTTGATTCCAACGCCCACTCGGCAACTTATCGCTGGTAACCCATTCCTTGTAACCAGGCTTCTCCAGAATTGGCCTGCGGGAAGCAGTCTCCGTAATACAGGGAGCAACCACGTTCACCACCACTCCTTGCTTAGCCCACTCTAAAGACAGGGCCCGGGACAACTGATGCACGGCGGCCTTGGCCGCGGCGTAAATGGCGCGGGTTCTGAAAGCCGAAATGGCGAAATTCGAACCGATGTTGATGATCCTGCCGCCGCCCTGGGGGATCATGACCCGAGCCGCGGCTTGACACGCAAAGAAAACACTCTTCACGGTCGTGCTCATCGTGTCGTCGTAATCTTTCTCGGTCGCATCCAGGGCCATCCCCGTGCAGGTCCAGCTAGCGTTGTTCACCAGGATGTCGATGCGGCCAAAGGTCTCCTTGGCTTGATCGACCATCGCACGAATCTGGCCGACTACCGACACATCCGTGGGGACCACCAATGCCTTGCGGCCCAAGCCTTCGATCTCGCTCTTCAATTCCTTCAGCGCATCTTGGTGATAATCCGGATGTTCCGCCAGCACCAGGTGAGCGCCAGCCTGTGCCAGCCCCATGGCGATTGCCCGGCCGATCCCTTGGGACGGGCCTGTCACAATCGCAATCTTGTCCTTCAACTGAAAGCTCGAATAGTCCGTACTCATAAATCCCTCCAAATCAGTTAGTCACACACTTAGTTCTTCACCCTACCCTCCCCATCAGCGAAAAGTCAACCTGCTTGGATCCTCTCGCGTGCAACCATGCCCGCTCCCACCCCGGCGCCGCCGGATCGTCCTGCGCGGCACGTTAAATCCACAGATTTAACAGTTAACGGCTCGTTACCGCGACGGCGGCGCTCAACTTTTTCTCGATCTCCACCGCTCTCGTCCGTTGGAGCGGCCGGAGACCCGCCTCATCTACGTCCAGAGGAACCCGGTGAGGGTCCGGGTAGATGTATGCAGCATCCGTATTCTCTTTTTGCTGAACCAGCAGCTTAAAGGCCCGGCTGCTCTTGAAGTATTCCAGCCGCGAATTATACTCGCGGGCGCGGGCATCTACAAGCTGGTCCGGCGGCAGCTCGTTCAGCTTGATCGGAGTCCCCGTCTGGAGCGCCCGCTGCCGGCCATAAAATGCGGTATTCAGCCCTACAGATTGCCCTTCAGCCGCCACCAAGCTGAAATTCACGTCGGTGGTGATGTCGTTTAGACCGGCATCGCGATACGGATCGGATCGCCGGTGTCCGGGACCGTAGGAGCGGAGATGGCTGTACGGGGCAGGAGCCAGTATTCCGTCCCAATTCGAGCCATAATCGATGGTGAGCACGTAGCCCGCCCTAAGAATGCGCCCAACCCCCTCCATGAACTTCCCTTCGTCCAGGCTGATGTAGGTCACGACGTCTCGGCCCAGCTTGGCCAACTCGCAGGCGTAAGGCCGCGCATAACGGCGAAGGTGATCGGCCAGTTCCGGAATCGCGCGCGCCGGGACGTAGATCTCATGGAAAAGTATTGAATTCACTAGCGACGGGTAGTCCGGCAACGAAGCCAGCCATTCGAGCAAGGCCACGAAGGAAGTCCGGCTCAGCCATCTCGCTCCCGCCTCTGCATCGTGAAAGAACCGGTCCCGGATGACTCGATCGTCGTTTTCTATGAGCCGAAGGAGGGGTTCCGGAGCACGCTTCTCCAACCGGCTCCAGAGGGCCGGGGGCAGCGTGGGAGCGACAAACGCCACCTCGGCCAATCCGTCAAGTGAAAGAACCACCTTGTGGACGCAGAAGTTGTCCAGCATTTCGTTGGACAGAACGACCCCTTGGATGCTCCCGGCGGCGATCAGCGAGGCCGGATTGGTCGCATCTCCCTCGCGCGCTTCGAACCGTTCTCCCGCCTGGGAATTGCGGACGCGCTGCTCGGCCACCATGGCCGGCGAGCGGTCGTAGCTGACGTACATTACCTGCTGCCATAACTCCAGCCATTCTCCGCTCGCATCCTTCTGCTGCGCTTCATTAAGGAAGCCGAGGATGGATCGCGCCATCTCGCCGTTGCCTCCGCCAAATTCGGCGATGGTGAACCGGTCCCGAGGGCCTAATGTGCCGGCGCGCCGCATTCCCTCCCACATCCTAAACAGTTGTACTGCGATCATTTGTCCAAAAAAGGGAGCCAGGGTGTTCGGAAACGTATAGTAGTCCTGGACAAAATTCACGCGCCCGCTCGCGTAATAGCCGCCTTTGGAATCGTACAGCACCAATTCCTGGTAATCGCGGAAGGAAAGGAAGTAGTCCTTTACCTCCATTTCCGCGCCCGGCGGCACCGTGATTTCATTGCGGATTTCCCAACCGTTCTTCACCTGCCGGCGGTCGGGGGTGGCGGAAGGGGGATTCGCAGCAAGAGGAAACGCCAAAATAGCGCCCAGGAGCACTCGCACAACCCAGGCATTCTGCATTAAACCCCACCGGCCCATCGGCGGTTTGTAATTGTAAAGGGGACTTTCGTCCCCTTTACAATCGATCGGGCATACCACGAAGTTCAGCCGTCGCCGCCCACTTCCTCAGAGTGCGGCTACCACGAAATGCGTGCTACAAGCTGGCCGTTACGCGGCTGGAAGAACAGGCTGCCATACGGGTTGATATAACCAAACCCGCCGTTCAACACGCCGTTTGCGTAAGTCGTCGCGGCGAACGGATTACCCGACGAGGGGTTCGGCAGAAACGTTCGATTGAAGACGTTGAAGAACTCGGCGCGAATCATCAGGAACTTGCTCTCTGAAAGGCGGAACGTCCGTCCGAAGCTCATCTGTTCGCCGGGACGCCGTTCTTGACGGTAGTCGTCGTAATAGGGAGCGGCGGTTCCGAACTGGCCTGGGGCCGCGTCAGTCCACGCCGCGGGATTCAGCACCAACTGCTTGTTCGGATCGATGCAATGGCAGTTGAGGTTCGTCAGGTATGGCGACACCCCCGGAACCCGGTTCATGTACGTGCCGAAGCCCAGCACGCTGCCGAGGTTGTTGAGCGACCCGGGCGAGCCGATTGGCAAGCCGCTGGCATATTGGAGAAGCCCGCCGAAGGTCCAACCGGAGATCGCCTGGCTCAGTACCTTGTTCGAGGCGAACCGGGCGAACTTCGGCACTTCATAGGTCCAACCCGTAACGAAAATAAAGGGTTGATCGAAACTCGAGAGCGACTTGTTCAGTTTCCAGTTCCAGTAGTTGAGGGTTCCGTCTGCGGTATTCATCGTTTTGGACCAGGTGAACGCCGCAGTGGCGGTCAGACCCCACCTGGCCCGTTTCGTGACTTTAGTCTGCAGCGATTCGTACCAACTATCCTCCTCGGGGGCCCATTGGGCAGTCAGGTTGCTGCCGTACATCGGATACGGCCGAAGGGCCTGCTCGACGGTCGCGCTTGTGGGGAAACCGGGGTAAGGCGCGGTAATGCCCGCCGCCCCCGCCTGCGGGGAACTGACCGGCGAAGTCAGCAAGGAAGTCAAATTGGGACTGCTTTGGCTCAAACCGTGCGCAGCCAGGATTTGCGGCGTGATGAAGTTCAGGGCGGTCTGGCTGTTGGTGGTCTCCCACGCGCCGCGATTCCCCACCCAGTTGGCTTCCACCATGATGTCCCGGGTGACTTGGTGCTGTATGCCTATACTCCACTCGCTGACTCTGGGAGGCCGGCCTCCGTTGGGGTCGAAGTAATACTGTGGCGCAATCGTCGTACCGGGATTCGGCAGGATTCCCGGGTTCAGGTTCAATGCGGTGAGCAAATTGGGATTGTATTGCAATCCCTGGGCCAGCGTCCCGCCGGCTATCCCGTACGCGGGCGAGGCGAATGTCAGGATGTTCCAGCCGATGCCGACGGTCCCGGCTCCCGACTGATTGGTCACGTAGCTATATCCCGAGAGTTCGCCATAAACCAAGCCCCACCCCGCGCGAACCACAGTCTTGGGATCTAACTGCCAAGCCAACCCCACCCTGGGGCCAATGGCATAGGTATATGGGTGCGTGAATGTGCAGTTGCACCGGCCCGGGCCATAGCCTTCGAAGACAATGCCGCCGGGCAGGTTCCCCGCCGAAGGATTCAAGGTGTAAGGTCCGAACTCGTCCATGCGGTAGTTGATTTCGTGGCCTTCAGACTGATAATCCCAGCGGAGACCGTATTCGAGCGTCACTTTGGGAGTGATCTTCCAACCGTCCTGGAGGTACAGAGCCCAGGTGGGCCGGCGCCACTCCGGCTCTTCCACCGGATTGACGGTCGCCTGAATGAACTGGCCCAGCATCAAGCTGGCCAGCGGATTGCCAATGCTGCCGGCCCCGATACTGGTTGTGCCCAAATACGGCAGGCCGGTCTGGGCGGCCGAGAAGCTGAAGATGCCGGTCGAGCCGCGCGAATTGTCGTCAATCCAGATGTCCTTGGCGAATTGAGCGCCCAGTTTGAAGGTATGGGTTCCGCGAACCCAGGTCCCGTTCAACACGGCACTCTGCTTGTCGTTCCAATAGTGATCCGCATTGGTCGGCCCGAAGCCGCTGACGGTGTCGGTAACGGCGCCATAGGGGCCGCTCAGACCGTTCAGTAGCGGGAACCCGTTCACCGCCCCGCCCACCAGTCCCAAGTTCTGTACTGCGGGGTAACCCAGCACGCTGGGGGGCGAACTGTCGGGGTTCAGGTACCGTACATAGCCGATGCCGGCGTGAACCAGGAAAGTCGGTGTGACGGTATAGTCGTAGTTGAGCCGGTAGGTCCAGGAATGGATTTGCTGATCGCGGATGCCCGTGACGGGTGGGGGCAGGCCATCGGACGAACTGTACTGATGAATCCGCTCCTCCGCCACATAGAAGGAAACCCTCTGCGACGGCGTAAGAATCTCGTCGATCTTCATGCCGGGAATCTTGGAACGTTTGGGCGTTAAGGCCACGTCCGCCCAATTGTTGACGACCAAGTTGGGGTAGGTCGGCTGCGGTACCAGTGCCATGACCTTCACTGCCACCGGATCCAGCCGGCTTTGCGGAATGACGTTGTTCGGGAACGGCGTCCGGAGAATGTTGCCGTTGACCGTGTAGTTGGACGCCGGATCGTATATTTCTTGGTTCAGGATGGTATTTCCCGCCGCATCCGTACCGATGGCTTTGTTGCCGGTAGCGGTGAGAACCGCGCTGAAATCGCCGATGCGCTCCGCCGGCGTGGGCATTTCGCCGGTGATGCCGGCGCTCGAAGCCTTGTTGATGAACTCCTCCATATTAAGGAAGAAGAAGGTTTTGTTACGGCCGTCGTACACTTTTGGAATGTAAACCGGGCCGCTGAGGGTGCCGCCGAAATCGTTCTTACGGCTTTCCGGATTCACGTATGTGAACGGCCGGGCGGCGTCCAGATCCTCATTCACAAAATATTCGTAGAGGCCGCCGTGGATCTGATTGGTGCCGGAGCGCGTGGTATAGTTCACCATGCCGCCGGTGATCTGCCCGAATTCCGGCGCAAAGTTGCTGGTCTGGAGAGTATATTCCTCGATTTGGTCGACCGAACCCTGCGTTTCGTTGGCACGGGCATTGGCGTTGCCGCTGGTCTCATCTAAACCATCGAGGTAGACCCGGTAGTTCCCTCCCCCAAAACCATTGATGGCCGCGCTGCCACCGGGCGACGACGGCCCGCCATAGCCCACGGTCTGCTGCACACCCGGAGACAGGGTGATGAAGGCCATGGGGTCGCGCGCCGCGCCCGTCGCCCCACCGCCGCCGCCGAAATTGATCGGCAGTGCATTGATCCGGTCTCCTGAGACGTTTTGATCCTGCTGCGCGTTTTCCAACTTCAGCAACGGTGCTTCACCCGTTACCGAGATTGATTCGTTGGTTGCGCCGACCTCCAGTTTCGCGTCGACACGGGCCGTATTGGCCACCTGCACGACGACATCCGCCACGGTCGATTTCTTAAATCCACTCGCTTCAACCGCAACGGTGTACGTGCCGGCAATGAGCGACGCAATGGTGTAATCTCCACTCGCCGTGGCTGTGGTTTCGGAGTGGACACCGGTACTGACGTTGGTAGCTACCACGTGCGCGCCTGGTATGACCGCTCCGGTGGGGTCCGTTATTGTCCCGGTAATCGTCCCTCAGTCGGTCTGGGCGAATCCAATTTGGGCCATGGCGAAGACAGAGGCGATCAAAACTATAATCGCCCCTCGGACTCGCTTGCCGATGCCCGTTACGTTTCTCGCCTGCTTCATTGTAGTGTTCCCCCTGAAAAGAATCTCCCCCAATTCCGCGGCGGTGATCGCCGTCAGGCGCCTTACGACCCGAATCCTGAAGAACCTCACCCCACGAAATTTTTGGTGACGAGCGATAATATGTCGAACTTTGGCTCGCCGTCAAGGTTACTCCTGTAACTGGGTGCTGTTGCACGGAGTTTAAGGGTCCCACCCAGGCAACCTGGATATGCCGAAAGCAGGCAAGCCTATGGAAATTGGAAGTTTGGCCAATCCAATCACCCTGCCGTCGGGAAATCAAATTCACCCGCGAAATGAACCGATTAGCCTTGGCCGGCGTGGTGGCTCGGCGTTCGTGTGGGAATCCCAGGGAGCGGACAAATCCATGAAATCAGTGAACGTGCTCGAAAATCTCGAAAATGGTACTGCCAGCCGGCCGTCGGAAAAGAACCTCGCCGCGCGGCTCGTTAAGCCGGGAAATTAACAGTTAACGCTTCTCTACTCGCGTATCGTCTTCGACTTCGATCGCGCGAACCGTTGCGTAATCGACCACGGGGACAAACGCCAAGACTAACTTGCCCTGGGCGTTGGGTTTCAGTCGGTGGAATGTCCTCTTGACGCCTTGGCATGCCATGCCGGCCTCTTTGAATACGTCGAAGTTCTTCAGCAGAGTCGTCCCGTTGCAGTAAACGTCGAACACCCGGCTCCCTACACCGCCTTGGTTCTCTTTGCCGTAGTTGCTTTCCGCAAAGCGTAGCGTGACCGCGTATTGGCCATCGGCGGCGACGGGGATATAGTAGGTGAAATTCCCGTAGCGGTCACCGTTATATAATCCGGGTTCATCGTCCGCACTTATAGGATAGCGGCAGAGAGTGGCATGCCCGCCCCAGAAATACCGGTCCGCACCCCAATACTGGCCCTTGCGGTCATAGAATTTGCGGTATCCGGTCAGAATTCGGATTGGGAGCATCCGGTGGGGAATTCCGGGCAGCACCTCTATGCCGCTCAACAAGGGTTTGTTGTTTAGTGACGAAAATCGCAGGTGAAGCTGGCCGTCCTGGGCGGGAGACACGTCCTTGAAGACTCTCTCGTCCGCGGTTTCCGTTCCCGGGGCGTCAGCCACAATGTCGAAGTTGGCCAGGATTGGCTGGCCGTTCAGGCTGACCGAGAACCTCCGCTCGCCCTCGTCGCCGACTCCAGAACTGCCGTGGCTGGCGAGTTCCGCGAAGTGCAGATGCAATTCGTAGACGCCCGGCTTGAGGGGGATATCGTATTGGCAGTCGCCTTCACGGGCTTTCCGATAGAGGGCAGGGTCGAGCGTGCGAAAAATCGTGCGATCCGGCTTTTCCATCACCGCGCCACCCGTGAAATAGCGGTCGCCAAGCCAAATCCGTCCGGACTGATCCACGTACTTCTGTTCCAAAGATCCGACGCTGATTCGAACCGCATCGGCGGGAGGGGCCGCGACGGGAGCCATCGCCGCCGGAGTCCGAGGCGCGAAACCTGCGCTCGAGGGCCTGTCCCGCAAAGCCATCACCAGAACTGAAACCGTCGATGCCACCGCCAACACAGCCAAGAAGAGCATTAGCCGCTTTTGGGGAGTAGCGGCGCGCGCGGAGGCCGCCAAACCGGCGCTTTGCTCCGCGGGCTCATCGACTGCCGCAGCCGCTACCTGCGCAGTCCCGGAGATCGTCTCCAGTCCATTACTTTGAGGCTGCGGCTGGCGAACAAACCTGGGCACGTAGCCCACCTCCGCAAGCTGCAGATGAATCTTGTGAGAGGCCCCTTCGGTTTCGTAGAACTGCTGTAAACGCTTCCGAAGCCGCGATACTTCAACCCGCACGACGCTGTCTTGAGACGGGTCAAACCCTTCAGCCCTTCCCAAGGCCTGAACCGCGATGTTGTACTCCTTGATGAGATTTGCCCGCCCTTGGCAGTATTCCTGACAAACATACCGGAGGATGGCCGCTAGATTCGGGGCACGAGCGAAAGTCTTTGATTCCAGAACCGCCTCAAGCTCGGACTGCTCCTCTGCGCAGTCGAACGGCTGCTTCTGATCGCCCCTGCCGGCAATGGAGTCACTGTTAACGCCCACGGACTTCACTAGGCCCGGATTATGGCACTTCTCCAAGACCAAAGTCAAGCCGGATAGGAGTCTGCAAACCTGCGTGAATACGTGGCCCAGTGGCATCCTGCGCTATCGAACTCAGGGCTGCACACGCCCCGTTCGTTAACAGCTAACAAGGACCGTTGTAGGCGCACACCACCCGGCTCAAAGTACCGCCCAGACGCCGTCCGCAGTTTCAGTATTGCCAAAGTCTCGGGCGTGTTCCATAATGCGTCTTACCTCGTATTTGGGTTCGCTCACCCGGCTTGGAGTTGTTTATGCTGAAAAACAGACTGCAGGTTTTTGTGCCGCTCGGGATCCTGCTAACGGTCCTGGTTGCGGCTACGCCCTTATTCCTGCCCGCCCAGAACACCGGACCGGCCGCCGCGGCGCCCGATCTCGCGGCACAGCCCGAGTTGATATTCTCGCCTGTCAAGATTGACGGACCGGTGCAGGATCCGCCCAACCACAGCTATTGGTTTGGCCCCTTTGCCGAGGCCGTTGCGGTGTTCGATGTGAATGGAGACGGCCGTCTGGACATCACCTGCGGCAAGAACTGGTACGAGAACACGGGAAGCTCCGGCCCCCCCGGCTTTGAGACCATCAAGTGGGTCAAGCACGCCAACTTTCGCGATGATGCCGACGTCTTCGGACCCATCACCGACGACGGGGGCGAGGCGGCCATGGATGTCAATCGCGACGGCAATATCGACCTCATTTCCTCGGGCTGGCTGCAAATGTCGGGAGTCTACTGGTACGAGAACCCGGGCAAGGCTGGGGGGAAGTGGAAGCCCCACCTCATTCACAAGGCCCGCAACATGGAGGGGTTCGTGCTGGGCGACATTGCCGGGCACCACAACGGCGACCAGGATATCCTGATCAACCACTGGGATCCCGTCCCGGGTCAGCACTTTTCGTGGTACGAGCACATCGACAAAGAGCCCTGGCTGGTCGAGCACGTAATCGGCGACGAGGGCCAGCAGCATGGCAACGGCATTGGAGATATAGCCGGCAATGGGCGAAACGATCTGGTCACCGGCGTTGGCTGGTGGGAATCGCCGCCTGATCCCAGAACCGGCAAGTGGATCTGGCACCCCGACTGGAACCTGTTCAAGGGGAATTGCGCGCTCCCCGTCCTGGTTTACGACTGCAATGGCGACGGGCTTAACGACGTCATTATCGGCGCCGCACAGGACTATGGGTTGAAGTGGGTGGAACAGAAGAAGGACAGCGCCGGCAAGCGCACCTTTGTGGAACATTGGATCGAGCGGAACTTCTCGCTGTTCCATACCATGGAGCTGGGCGATCTGCGCGGCGATGGCAAGAAGGAACTGGTGACGGGGAAGATCCTGTATCCTCACCAGGGCCGGGACCCCGGGACCTTCGATCCGTCGTTCGCCTTCTGGTACGACATTGGAGGCGGCACGTTCTATCGCCACATTCTCTCGTTCAACCACATGCAGTGGTATCCGGAAGCCACCGATAATCCGCCCCCTAACGGCGTCATCGGTGTCGGGCGGAAGCTGGTGGTCGCCGACCTGGACAAATGTGGCAAGAACGAGATCGTCGTGGCCTCTCAGGCGGGGTTGTACATCTTTTATAACCGGGGCGCCTCGCCGGTGATGAGGATGGTCAAGGACCCGCTGCCGCCCAACAGCAGTTACCCCAACAATTTCAACCGGGGAGGCTTCGGGGGAGGGCGAGGGCGGGGGCAGCCTGGCGAACAGGGAGGGCGCGACCCCTCACTCCCGCCGGGCCGCAACTGACCGCCGCTCCGCCCTTACGCGATCCGGGTGTAGGTCAGAATGCGAGCCGGTTCGGCCAACAGTTCCTCTTCGACGCTGCCGAACGCCAGCAGGTGCGGTGATTGGAGATGGCGTTCGAGCTCTTCGCGCGACCGCCAGTTTTCGTAGAAAACGAACCGCCCGGCCTCGCTTGTGTTCTGGTGCAGATCGTACTGCACGCAGCCGTCTTCTTTGCGCGTAGGCTCGATCAGCGCCAGCAGGCAGTCTTTCAGTTCGTCTTCTTTTCCCGGCTTCGCCACTATCTCGGCAACCACCGTCACGCACGTCTTGCTCATGGTTTAATCCAAGAGATTACCACAGCGCACCGTGGCCAGACCGTGTGGCGCCTTTCCCGTGCGCATTGTCCAGGTAACGGTTACGTAGCGGTCCGTAACAGCTATTGCGGTAGGTTCCGGTCTATAATCAAGCCAACCTCCGACGCATTACCTTTCGCTGGCCGTCGGCTGTGCCGGGCGGTAATGGGGCGGTGGTGTGCCTTCCGAAGGGGCAAGGTGGTGTATAGTTTAGTTGATTCAGGTCTTAAAGTTAAAGGAGTTGCATACGTGAGACATTTCCTGGTTGGCGTGGTTGCGGCCATGGTTTTGGCCTTCAGTTTTGTTTTCGTGGTAGCCGCGGCGGATCTTCCTCCGGCGAACGATGGAAGCGACCACGGCGATCCGCCGTTTCTGACCCAGAGCGGCTGGAAACCCTTGCTGAACGGCAGGAACTTGGATGGCTGGAACCTGGTCGATCCCACCAAGAAGGGCAAGTGGCTTGTGACTAGCGCCGTCGTTTGGGGAGGCGTAAATGACCCGACGTCTTTGGTGGGTGTGCCCAACAGTCCCGGCGACCGCATCGTGAACACCGATGTGGATCCGTCGGGAAACGCGTCGAACATTTATACCACTGAAAAGTTCGGCGACGTGGAAGTGTACGTCGAATTCATGGTAGCGGCCCATTCCAATTCTGGGTTTTTCATGGCTGGACTCTACGAGACCCAGATCTGGGATAGCTGGGGGTTTGTTCCACGGCTGGCTACCGATCAATGCGGCGCCATGTACCATTACAATGGCGGCCCCATCAATGGTGAGGACGGCGGGATTACGCCCAAAGCGCGGGCCGACCGGCCCCCCGGCCAGTGGCAGTCTTTTCACTACTGGTTCCAAGCCCCGCGCTTCGACGCGTCCGGCAAGAAGATCGCGAATGCCAAGTTCCTGCGAATTCTGCACAATGGCCAGATTATCCACGAGAACGTGGAGAGGCTGGGACGGACGGTGGCTACGCTGAACATCCCCGAGGCGCCCACCAATCCCATCGGGCTCCAGGGCGACCATGGGGCGGTGGCGTTCCGCAATATCTACGTCCGGCCGTTACAGCCCTTCTCAGACAGGATGGCGGGGGACCTGCAACCCACCCCGCAAACCCAGGGCGGCGGCGGACGAGGGGGCCGAGGGCAGGGCGCCGGACGGGGTGGGCGAGGCGGCCAGCCGCCAGCGCCCCCGCAGCAATAGCGCCGCACAGGGAAAGGAAGCTCACTCATGATGCGAGCATTGGCTCCTTCATTATCACGGCGCGCGGTTAAACTCTGCGGATTACTGGCCTGCGCCGTATCGCTGGCTTTTGCCCAGGGCAAGCCCATTCCACAGCTCACTAAGACGGAAGGCAGGTTCACCCTCCTGGTGGACGGCAAGCCGTTCATCATGCTGGGTGGACAGGTGGGCAACTTCAGCGCATTCCCGGATCGCATGGACCGCGCCCGGGACAGTTTCCGGGCCATGAACCTGAACACAGTGGAGTACCCGGTCTACTGGAACGTCATCGAGCCGGAGGAGGGCAAGTTCGATTTCTCCGGTTTCGACCAGATTCTCCGCGGCATACGCTCGCAGGGCCTGCGTGCCGTCCTGCTCTGGTTCGGCACTTGGAAGAATGGCGCCATGGATTGGAGTCCCAATTGGGTCAAATCCAATCCCAGCCGCTTCCCCAGGGTGTTAGACCGCGGTGGAAGGCCCATCCGCGTGCTCTCGCCGCATTCCAGGGTTAACCTGGACGCGGATGAGATAGCTTACACCACGATGATGAAGCACCTGCGCGAGATGGACGAAGCCGACCGCACCGTCATCATGATGCAGGTGGAGAACGAACCGGGCCTGCTGGGCAGCCCCCGCGACTACTCACCCGAGTCCAACAAGCTGTTCAGCGGCACGGTTCCCGAAAAGCTGGTGACAGCCCTGAAAAAGAAGCCGGGAACCTGGAAGGAAGTCTTTGGCCGCGATGCTGAGGAGGCATTCAGCGCCTACGCCGTTTCCGGCTACATCAACGAAGTCGCCCGCGCCGGAAAAGACGTCTACCCTTTGCCGGCGTATGTCAACGTGTGGAACGGCGGCTACGGAACCAATGACAACTGGGAGCGCTTCGACCGTCCCGGCGAAACTTATCCCAGCGGCGGGGCCGTGTCGCACATGTTGGATTTGTGGAAGGCCAACGCGCCGGCCATCGACGCGATCGCATCGGACATCTACCACCAGTCGCCCATTACCTACCTGAAGATCCTGAACAACTACAGGCGCCCCGACAACCCGTTGCTGATCGTGGAGACGGGCAGTGGAATTGCCGGGCGGGCCTTCTTTTATGCCATGGCCGACTTCTCGGCCATCGGTTTCGGCCCCTTTGGGGTGGACGGTAGTGCCGGGAAATTGCGTCCGGATATGGCGGCTGTGGCGGCGGACTTCCGCCTTTTCCAGTCTGCGATTCCGGCCATTGCGGAGTTGCAGGGCACGCCGCGTTTGAAGGCGGCGGTCGAGGAAACCGGAATCGGAGCTCGCAATCTGATTTTCCAAAACTACGACCTCCTGGTTCGTTTTCGTCCCCCAGGCCGGGCGCCCGCCGGGACCATCGGTCAGCCAGCCGCGGGCGCTACCTCCGAGCCGTCCGCTCGCGTGATGATTGCCGAACTTGGTCCGGACGAGTTTCTGGTCATGGGTTTCGATTCTTCGGTAGAATGGCGTCCGGTCCTGGGGTCGGATTACACCGCCGCTCAATTCCTCGAGGTGGAGGAGGGGCTCTACGAAAACGGAGTGTGGAAAACCACCGTCACTGGCAGCACGTCGCAGGGCGACTACACCGGTCCGATGGTAAGGCTACCCGCGCAGGGTGCCCTGATGCGGGTTAAACTGATGAAGTATTGAACCGAGTTGAGAAGGAGACTGTCTCATGAGTGCCAACGAATCATCGAGAGTCACGCTGTCCCGGCGAACGGCGATTGCCGCCGGCCTCGCACCCCTAATTGTGCCCCGTCACGTCCTGGGTGGCGCCGGCTATCAGGCGCCAAGTGACAAGCTGACGATCGCCGCCGTGGGCGTCGCCGGTATGGGCAGGAACTACCTGGCCGCTTGCAAGGACGAACAAATCGTCGCATTGTGCGATCTCGACTGGGAGTTCGCCGCCCCTGTGTTCAAGACCTATCCGGGCGCCAAGACCTACCGGGATTTCCGGGAGATGTTCGATAAGGAGCAGAAGAACTTTGACGCCCTTATCGTCGCCACGCCGGATCACTGGCACTCTCACCTGGTGCTGGCCGGCCTGGCCATGGATAAGCACGTTTATTGCGCCAAGCCCATCACCCACACCATTGCCGAGGCCCGCCAGGTCAAGGCGGCGTGCCTCGCTTCCAAGCGCACCACCAAGGCGAGCATTCAGGATTCCCGCACCAGCTATGCCCGCGCCACCACTGAATTGTTGCTCGCCGGCCCCATCGGTCCCATTCGTGAAGTGCATATATGGAACCCCACTTACAGCCCCAGCGGGTTGGCGCGCCCCGAGGCCCAGGCGCCGCCCGAAGGGATGAATTGGGACCAGTGGTGCGGCCCGTCTCCGGCGCGCCCATATAACAAGACTTATCACTATGGCAACTGGCGCCCTTGGTGGGACTTCGGAACGGGAACCATCGGCGATTTCGGCTGCCATTGTCTCCAGATGTTTCATGACGAACTCGAGATGCACGAGCCCGATTGGGTGGTCGCCGAGGATTGCCAGGCTTTCTCATTGGCAGGCCGTGTGGACAATACCGAGTGCATGAGCATCGCCAACCATGTTCAGTGGCACCTCCCGCCCCGCGGCAAGCATCCCGAGATGATGGTGTTCTTTTACGACGGCGGCTTGACCGCGCCTCGGCCCCCGAGTATGCCCAAGGAAGTGGCCATGCCCGGCAACGCCCTCATGTTTGTGGGTGAGAAGGGTGTTCAGATTTCCGCGTTTTACGGCGGCAATCCGTTTCTGCCGATGGGAGCTCAGCCCCGGCCGGGCCAGCAGGCGCGCGGTCTGCCGGGTGGCTGGCTGTTGCCGGAGAGCCGGTTCAGCGACTTCAAGCAGCCCGAGCCATACTTGCCGCGCTGCGAGAAACCGGATCACTATAAGGAATGGGTGCGCATGTGCAAAGCGGGCAAGAAGTCCATCACGCCTATTGAATGGGCCTGCGGGCTTACGGAATTCGCCCTGCTGGGGACACTGGCGCAGCGCCGCGGCACCATGCCCACCCCGCCGCCCCCTGAAGCAGCCGGTGGCCGTGGTGGCCGTGGTGGCGCGGGGGCTTTCCGCGGCCGGCGGGAACAGGCCAAGGTCCTCGACTGGGACTCCAAGGCCATGAAAATCACCAACGACGAAGCGGCCAATTCCCTCGTCGATACCCCCTACCGCAAGGAGTGGGATTACAAAGTATAGGTCCGGCCTCAGCGCTCGATCTGGGTGATGGCCTTATCCAGCGCCGCGCGGTCGATCTCGTAGCCCAGCCCCGGCTTGGTAGGGGCGTGAAAGTATGCGTCGGATGCGATGCGGACCGGGTTTTTAACGTGCGGCCGTGCGTCGCTGGCGCCCCGCGGATACGGTTAAGAAGGAGACTGTTCTCATGAGTGCAAACGAATCATCGAAAAACACGCTGTCCCGGCGAACGGCGATTGCTGCCGGCCTCGCGCCTCTCATTGTTCCCCGTCACGTCCTGGGCGGCGCTGGCTATCGGGCGCCCAGTGATAAGCTGACGATCGCCTGTGTGGGCGTTGCCGGTATGGGTAGGAACTACCTGGACGGATGCAAGGACGAACAAATCGTCGCATTGTGCGATCTCGACCACCAATTTGCCGCGCCGGTATTCAAGAAATATCCGAGCGCCAAGGTCTACAAGGATTTCCGGGAAATGTTCGATAAGGAGCAGAAGAACTTTGAAGCCCTTATCGTCGCCACCCCGGATCACTGGCACTCTCACCTGGTGCTGGCCGGCTTGGCCATGGACAAGCACGTCTACTGCGCCAAGCCCATCACCCACACCATCGCCGAGGCCCGCCAGGTCAAGGCGGCGTGCCTCGCTTCCAAGCGCACCACCAAGGCCAGCATCCAGGATTCCCGCACCGCTTATGCCCGAGCCACCACCGAATTGTTGCTCACCGGCGCTATCGGCCCCATTCATGAAGTGCATATCTGGACCGGCACTTACAGCCCCAGCGGTTTGGCGCGTCCCGAGGCCCAGACCCCGCCCGAGGGGATGAATTGGGACGAGTGGTGCGGCCCGTCTCCGTACCGCCCATATCACAAGACCTATCACTACGGCAACTGGCGCCCCTGGTGGGATTTCGGAACGGGAACGGTGGGCGATTTCGGCTGCCATTGTCTCCAGATGTTTCATGAGGAACTCGAGATGGCCGCGCCCGATTGGGTGGTTGCCGAGGATTGCCAGGCTTTCTCGCTGGAGGGGCCCGTGAACAATACCGAGTGCATGAGCATCGCCAACCTCATTCAGTGGCACCTCCCGGCCCGCGGCAAGCATCCCGAGCTGATGGTGTACTTCTACGACGGCGGCTTTACCCCGTTCCGGCCCGCGAGCATGCCTTTGGAAGTGCCCATGCCCGGCAGCGGCTTCATGTTCGTGGGTGAAAAGGGCGCTCAGATTTCCGCATACTACGGCGGCAATCCGTGGATGCCCTTCGGTAACCAACCCCGGCCGGGCCAACAGGTGCGTGGTCTGGCGGGCGGCTGGCTGTTGCCGGAGAGCCGGTTCAAGGACTTCAAGCAGCCCGAACCATACTTGCCGCGCTGCGAGAGGCCCGATCACTATACCGAATGGGTGCGCCAGGCCAAAGCCGGCAAGAAGTCCATTACGCCCATCGAATTCGCTTGCGGGCTTACGGAGTTCGCCCTGCTGGGCACACTGGCCCAGCGCCGCTACACCATGCCCGTCCCGCCGCCCCCGGGCGCAGTCGGACGCGGTGGTGGCGCCGGGGCTGCCCGCGGCCGGCGCGAGGCCAAGGTCCTCGCCTGGGACACCAAAGCCATGAAGTTCACCAACGACGACGCGGCCAATACCCTCGTCGACACCCCCTACCGCAAGGAGTGGGATTACAAGGTGTAGGTCCGGTCTCAGCGCTCGATCTGGGTGATGGCCTTATCCAGCGCGGCGCGATCGATCTCGTAGCCCAGCCCCGGCTTGGTAGGGGCGTGAACGTATCCGTCGGATGCGATGCGCACCAGGTCCTTGACGTACGGTTGTGCGTCGCGCGCGCCCTGCGGATACGGCACCTCGACAAAAGCGCTGTTCGGCATAGCCAGCTCGCAATGCAGATGGGCCGCCTGGTGCAGAATATTTCCCACCCCGTGCGGCATGCACTCCATGCCGTGGCACTCCGCCAGAACGCCGATCTTCAGGCCGGGAGTGATGCCGCCAATGTTATCCGTCACGAAACGCAAGGTATCGGCAGCGCCGCGCCGGATGTACTCGGGGTAGTCGTAGAGCGAGAAGACAAACTCGCCCACAATCACCGGCACACGCAGCTCCTGGCACAATTGCGCGTGTCCGTCCACGTCGGTCGAGGGCAAAGGGTCCTCGTATCCGCGGAAGTGGAGATCATCCAGCAGTCGCCCCACTTCCATGGCCTCCGGACGGGTGTAGTTGCCGACCGCGTGGTGCATCAGCATGAATTCGTCGCCCAGAGCTTTACGCAGGGCTTTGCAGATCTCCATGTCGAGCCGGTAGTGACTGTCGCCGTCGGCCCCCACCGGTGGCGGATTGACCTTGAACGCCTTGAACCCCTCCGCTTTGGCTTTCAGCGCTGCTTCCACGTAGGGGTCGACCACCTTGGTTTCCAAGTGCTGGGAACTGGCGTACGCCAGGACTCGGTCCTTATACGCTCCCAGAATCTGGTAGACCGGCAGCCCCACCGCTTTGCCCAGAAGATCCCATAAGCAGACGTCGATGGCCGCGGCTTGCGGCACCTGGCCGTAGTGCCGCCGCACCGGCGAGTATTGCGACGTGAACTGCAAATGAGCCAGGGCGTTCTTGCCGGCTAACGTTCGCTTGGCGTAGTTGAGCCACCCGGAGTTGTCCCAATTGGCGTGGAACACGCTGGTTTGCAGTGTGCAGATGCCCTCTACCCCGCCTTCCGTGGTGATCGACGCCAGGCGTCCGGAGGCAGTCACGTAGACCTTCACCTCCTTGATGGTGAGGTTGGGCAGGTCCGCCAGCTTCGATCCCGCCGCCGTGGCCGTCTGCGCGCGGACCATTGACGGGAAGAGCGTCCCCGATGCCGCGCCCGCCGCGCCGAGGAACTGACGGCGCGCTAGCATGGTCTTCAACATACGAGTCTCCTTACCCCGACGGGAAGCTACTTTTTCCGGCTGGCCCTGATTTCCTCCAGCCGCTTCTTGAGATATTCCTGGTATTCCTGTTTTAGCGCCGGGTCGCGCGGGCTGCCGTAAATCTCACTCGACTTGTACTTGCCTTCGTCGAACTTCTTCTTCGTCCATTCGTCGTGGACGTGGGTTTCGTCGGCCCGGTCCAGAATGGCCTCCGCGTTTTGCGCCGGAATGAAGGAGACGCCCTCCCGATCGCCTACCACGAGGTCGCCGGGCATCACCGTGGCATTGCCGATTCGAATCGGAACGTTGACCCCCGAAAGCGTCACGCCGCCGATGGCGCTGGGATGCACCGACCGGTAGTAGCACGGCATGAGCATAGGCGCGATACCATCCAGGTCGCGCAACGCCCCGTCGACCACCAGCCCGCCGCTCTTGGTGGCCTTCATGAGGTAGTAGAACAGGTTGTCGCCGACGATCGTGCCGCCTTCCCTCTTCCCGTAAAGATCCACTACCAGCACGTCGCCGGGCTGCACCATGTCGATTCCGTACTGGTTATTGAGGGTCTGGATGCCTCTCTCCTTGGCTTTAGCTATCACTACCTGGTCCAGATCGGGGCGCGCGGGCATAAATTGCATGGTCACCGCCCGGCCCGTCATCTTCATTTCCGGATGCAGCACTTGCCAGTCGCCCTCGTAGTGGTTATACCCGCCGCCGCCCCGGCCGCCGGCGCCAGGGATGAAGATCTCCTCCTGGGACATGTCCTTGGCTCTTTCCAGCCACTCATCCGGGACCTTCGGCCGTCCATCCGGGAAACGCTCGCCGGTCCAGGCCTTGGTGTACTCCACCATTTGGTCCTTGGTCCAGGTCCACAGTTGCGCCTTGGCCGCCGGCGCCAGCACGGACGCCACCAGGGCAGCCGCGCAAAGCGTGATGAAACCGTATCTGCGAATCATTCTCTCCGTACTCCTTTCGTTACCTTAACTCCAGACTGTGGGGCAGGTTGGAAACCTGCGGCGGGTTGGCAACCGCCAGTTGCGTCGGTAGCTGCCCCACAACGCGGGTCTCAACCCACGCGCGACGAATTCTCGGACTGAATCCTGCTCCAAAGCCAATCGCTCGAACGCTCCTGGTTCCATTGCGGGGTAGGCTCAAAGTAGGTGGCTCCCCGGGCCAGATGCTGCTTCACCACGTCCTCGTTGAGTGTTACGCCCAGGCCGGGCTTGTCCGGAACGGTGATCCATCCTTTATTGATGACCGGCTTGTCGATGCCTTCCACCAGGTCGCCCCACCAGGGGACATCCAGCGAGTGGTTCTCGCAGGCCAGGAAGTTGGCGGTGGCCGCGGCGCAGTGCACGCTGGCCATTGCGCCTACCGGAGTGCCGGCATAGTGCATGGCCATGGGCACGCCCAACTCCATGGCCCTTTCGCCGATCTTGTGCGTCTCCAGAATTCCGCCGGAAGTGGAAATGTCGGGATGGATCTTGCTGACGGCGTGCCTCTCGCACAACTTGATGAAGTCTTCCTTCAGGTAAATGTCTTCGCCGGTGCAGATCGGGGTGGGGCTTTCATCGGTGATGTGTTTCAGCATGTCGGTATACTGCCAGGGAATCACATCCTCCATCCACGAAAGGTTGAACTTCTCGTAAGCCTTCCCCAGCCGGATGAACGAGTTCACGCCCAGGTGGCCGAGGTGGTCCATGGACAGGGGAATCTCCATGCCCACGGCCTCGCGCGCGGCCTGCACATATTCCGACAGCTTCTCGATGCCCTTATCGGTCACCTCGGTGGCCACGAAGGGATGCGGAATTCTGTGGTCCCACGCGGTCAGCTCCGCGGGCTGGGTCACCGTGCCGGGAATCTTTTCCACCAGGTTGATGCCCACGTCCATCTTCAGCCAGGTGATGCCCATCTCTTCCTTGCGGGCCTTCAGGCGTTGGGCGAAGACTTTCGGGTCCTGGGATTCGTCGGTGTCGGCGTAAATTCGGACGCGGTCGCGGAACTTGCCGCCCAACATCTGGTAGATGGGCACGTTGTACACTTTGCCGGCGATGTCCCAGAGGGCCTCTTCGACGGCTACCACGCCGCCCGCCTGCCTCCCGTGGTAACCGAACTGCTTGATCTTCTCGAACAGATAAGTAATATTGAGCGGGTTCTCATTCAACAGGCGGCTCTTCAGAAACAGCGCGTAGGTGGGGCTGGCGCCGTCGCGGACCTCGCCCAGTCCATAGACCCCCTGGTTGGTGTCGAGGCGGATGATGGGGCATGGGCTCGGTCCGGGTTTCGCCACGATGGCCACGCGAAGATCCGTGATCTTGAGCGCCGACGGGCTGGAGTTGGTGTTGACATTCCGTTGGGCCGGCTGTTCAGCCGCGGCTTCCCGCGACAGAAGCGCGCCGCCCATGATCCCGGCCGAGGTCTTGAACAGATCCCGCCGGCCTATTCTGCCATTGCTTTTGAACATTGCCGTTTTCATCTCTCGGTCTGTTGGGTTACTCCAAATACGTTCCGTTGACCATTCTGCCAGAATCCGGCGCCTGTGGGGGGATTTTCAGCGATCTTCCATGCCGGCCCCGCGTGATACAACTGATATAACATGACCATTAGCTTGCGCTGGCAGGCCCCGGAGAACCAATGACAGCTCCATGGACGCCCATGCGATGGCCGGATGCGTGGAAGGATCCGGCCACGCTTGCTCTCTTGAAGGGCACGGCCATCGACCACCTGCAGATCGGCACGGGCTCGGAATTGTCGGCCGTGCGTTCGCGCGCCGCGCAGGACGGATTCCACGTATCGCAGCCCGGAGCGCCTCCCGCCGGGGTCGAGATCGTCAAAGGCCAGTGGCCGGGAGTGAAAGTGGAGCGCCGCGGCGGCGGTGGAGTCAGTGCCGGGCCAACCGGCAACCCCTGGGTGGATTCCAACGGCTGGGCCATCCGCTTGGCCGCCGCCCTCCATCCCGATTCCGCCGTGTGGGTGGACGCCGCGCCCGCCGGGAACGCGCTCGTCACCGCCGCCTCCTACCTGATCGCGGTTGCCGATAGCGCGGCGTACGGAGGCCGTTGGATCATCTCGCTCGATCAACCGCTCGCCGTCTCGCTGGCCGCCGGTAAGTCCGACGCGCTGGCCGTGTGGAAGAGACTGGCCGCCGCCGCCGGTTTCTTTGCCGCGCACAAGGCCTGGCCGGCGTATGCGCCCATGGCCGTGGTGGGAGTGGTCTCGGACTTCACCGGCGACAATGAATTCTTCAGCCGGGAACTGCTGAACCTGCTGGCACGCGCGGGCCAGCATTGCCGCATCCTGCCCAAGGACAGAATCACCGATACTTCGTTCCTTTCCCTGCGCGCCGCAATCTACGCCGATGGGGAGCCGCCGGCCCCCGCCCTGCGCCAACAGATCCTGGCATTTGTCGCGGCAGGGGGGATGCTGATCACCGTGCCCCAGTGGGGCGAGGTTTCCGGCACGCCCATCGAGAACGAAAGGAACCCGCGCTACTCTCTGCGCGCGCTGGAAAAAGGGAAGGTCGCGGTGGCCGTGGCCGGTCCCGACGATCCTTACTTATGGGCCAATGAATCGGTGGTGTTGGTGAGCCACCGCTATGACTTGGTCCGCTTCTGGAACAGCGGAGCCGCGGGATCCTTCTGCACCGTGGCGCCGGATGGCAAGCAGGTTGTGGTGCACTTGTTGTTTTACGCCAACCGCGGGCCCGATTCGGCCGCCGTGCGCATCGCCGGACGGTATCGCTTGGCGCGGGCGTACACCGCCGGCCATCCCGCAGACACCAAAGTGGAATGGGTGCCGCAAACCGGCGCCGTGGAGATCCACTTGCCCCCGGTGCCGCAGTATGTTGCTCTGGAGCTCGATATTTAGAAGCGAGGCAACCGGAATGCAGACCCTTCACACACGCAGAGAATGGCTGTGGAAGACGGCGGCGGCGCTCTCCGGCGCATACGGGGCCGATGCCTCGCTCGGACGCGCTGGCGCACCCACGGCACCCGTGGCCCTGGCCCGGTGCAAGACCTACGACCCCGCCGAGTTACTGCCCACCATGCGGAAAATGTTCGACCAGTTGGGCGGCTTGGGACGGCTGGTCAAGGGGAAGACCGTCGCCATCAAAATCAACCTGACCGGCTCGCCCACTTACCGGCTGGGCTATCTGCCTCTCGAAGACACGCACTACACCCATCCCCATGTCATCGCCGCCGCCGCGCACCTCATGGCACAGGCCGGCGCCCGCCGCATCCGCCTGCTGGAGAGCCCCTGGTCCACCGCCGACCCGGTGGAAGAATACCTGCTGCGCGCCAACTGGGAGCCGCGCGACATACTGGCTGCAGCGCCCAACGTCGAATTCGAAAACACCAACTATCTGGGTACCGCCAAGAAGTATTCGCGCCTCGCCGTTCCTTTCGGCGGCTACGTGTTTCCGGCGTTCGATCTGAACCACTCCTATGCCGACTGCGATGTCTTTGTCAGCCTGACGAAGATGAAGGAGCACGCCACCGCGGGCATTACGCTGTCGATGAAGAACTGCTTCGGGCTGACTCCATGCACTATTTACGGCACCGGCGCCGGTATCGACGAGCCTTCGGAGACCCCCAAAGGCGGGCGCACCACGGTCCACGCGGGAGACCGCCAACCGTCCCGGAGTGCTCCGCCGGAGAAGGACCCGCGTTCCCCGCGCCGGGATACGTGGCGCGTGCCCCGCACCGTGGTGGACCTGGTGGCGGCTCGCCCGGTCGACCTCGCGATTGTCGAAGGTATCAAGACCATGACCGGCGGCGAAGGCCCGTGGGTCGACGGAGACCTCAAGCCCGTGTCTCCCGGCTTGATCCTGGCCGGGCTCAACCCGGTGACCACCGACGCGGTCGCCATGGCCGTGATGGGGTTCGATCCCATGGCTGATCGCGGCACGCCGCCGTTCGAGCGCTGCGACAGCACGCTGAAACTGGCCGAGGAGGCGGGGATCGGCACGCGCGACCTCCAGCGAATCGAAGTGGCCGGCGCGTCCATCGCCGAGGCGATGTTCGATTTCGCCGCCATGCGCAGGCAGCGGCGCGCGGCTCCTCCTCCGCCGTTCAGAGTAAGAGGATAAAAAAATGGATAATCCCGACCGTAGACAATTCGGCAAGCTGGCCCTGGGCGGCGCCCTGGGGACGGCAGCCTGGCTGGTTTCAGCCGGCAAAGGTTCGGCGACCGTGCACACACCGCAGCCCGGAATCAAGCTGTGCGCCCAGGCTTCCGCCAAGCCTTCGGACAACGACCTGCTCTTCCTCCGGCAGCTCGGCGCGGAGTACGTCAGTGTCGGTTCCACCCCCGACTTGCGCACCGCCGAAGGATTCCTGCAGATCAAGAAACGCTACGCCGACGCCGGCATCACCGTTTGGAACATCGGCAACACCAGCGTGCACAACATGCCGGAGGTCACCCTGAACCTTCCCGGGCGCGACAAGAAGGTGGAGGAGTACAAGCAGTATCTCCGCAACCTGGGGAAGGCGGGGATCTACTACACCACTTACGCGCACATGGGCAACGGCATCTGGAGCAGCGGCACTTCGACCACACGCGGCGCCCCCGCCCGCGAATTCGATATGGCCAGTCCCAATAAGCAGGGTGTCTGGGATGGCGCGGTGTTCAAGGAGCCGCTATCCCACGGCCGCGAGTTTTCCCAGGAAGAGATTTGGGAAAACTACACCTACTTCATCAAACAGGTGGCTCCGGTGGCGGAAGAGGCCGGCGTGCGCATAGGGATTCACCCGGACGATCCTCCCGTGCCGGTGCTGGCCGGCGTGCCGCGCTGCATCTTCGCGAACTTCGACGGATACCGCCGCGCCATGGAGATCGCCAACAGCCCCAACGTGGGCATCTGCATGTGTTGCGGCACCTGGCTGGAGGGTGGCCGGGAACTCACCGGCAAAGATCCCCAGGAGATGATCCGCTATTTCGGCGCGGCCAAAATCTGGAAGATCCATTTTCGCAACGTCAGCGGGCCGCTGCCGCATTTTGTCGAGACTTTTATGGACAACGGCTACTACGACATGTACCAGATCATGAAGGCCATGCGCGACGTCAACTTCGAGGGCATCGCCATCCTCGATCACTCGCCCGGCCTCGCGGGCGGCGGCAATGCCCAGACCGCTTACGGTTTCGCATACATGCGGGCGCTGTTGAATCGGGCCAACGCAGAAGCCAAGGCATAGCACTCCGAAGCCTCAACGGCTTCCCAGGAGAAGGGAATCATGAACGGCAGAATTTCGCGAAGAAGATTGATCGAAACCGCCGGCATCGCGGCTTTCGCATCTCCAGCCAGCGCCGAGGCTGTCATGCCCGCGCCCCGTTTTGAAGGAAAGGACACGCCCAAGATCGCTCTCTCCGCCGGCGACGGCGGCATGCCCTCCGGGCCCGGCGGGGTGCCCTCTGGGCCCGTGGACTCCGCGCGCCGCATCCGGCAGCTCGGCGTCGAGTGGGTGCTCGCCGGCGGGCCTCCCATACCCTGGGACGAAGCGCGCCTCAAAGAGCTGATGGACCGTTTCAAACCCAGCGGCCTCACTCTCGGCAACCTCATGATCGCGGGTTTCAACAATTCCATCTATGGCCGGCCCGGACGCGATGAGGAAATCGAAAAAGTCATCGCCTCCATCCGGGCGGCCGGCAAGGTCGGACTCCCGGTCGTCGAATACAACTGGTACGCCCACCGCGCCATGGAGGGCTACTTCGAGGAGGCCGACGACGTCCGCCTCGGCGTGGGCTGGACCGGTTTCGATTACGACCACGTGGTCACTCCCGGCGCTCAGTATTCGAGCAGCTCCCGCCCCCAGGAAGCCGGCATGAAGTTCCGTGACTTGCCTCCCCTGCCCAACGAGGGCGCCCACACGCTCGAAGAAATGTGGGCTACCATCACTTACTTTCTGAAGAAAGTGATTCCCGAAGCCGAAAAGGCGGGAGTCCGGCTGGCGCTCCATCCCAACGATCCCCCCGCTCCCATCAGCCGCGGATCGCAGCAGATCATGGGCAGCGTGGAAGGCTGGAAACACCTCATCGAAATCGTCAAGAGCCCCGCTAACGGTATCACCTTCGATTGCGGCGTGACCCGCGAGATGGGCCACAACCCGGTCGAAGTGTGCGCGTATTTCGCCTCGCGCGACCGCATCAACCACGTTCACTTCCGCAACGTCAAGGTCAAGAAGCCGAACGAGCGATATTCGGAAGTCATGATCGACGAAGGCGATAACAACATGTTCCTGGTCATGAAGGAGCTGGTGAAGCACAAGTACACGCGAGAGATTTACCCCGAGCACCCCCGCGCGCTCGATTACGATCGCGACCGCGGCCGCATCGGCGGCTATCCCGGCGGCGGCGGATATGCGTCCTACGCCTTCCAGGTCGGCTATACGCGCGCCATGATGCAAGCGGCGCTGATGTCCGTTTAAGCGGTCAGCGCGCCGCCGCGAAAACGACACACACGGGATAAGCCACTTCCAAAACACTTCCCGCCGCAGTCAAGCGCCCCGTCGCTCGGTCGATCTTGAACCCCACCACGTTGCCGGAATCCTGGTTCGCCGCGAACAGATACGCTCCGCTCGGGTCTATGGCAAAATTGCGTGGCGCCTTGCCCTGTGTCGAGACGTGTTCCACCGCCGTCAACGTGCCCTTCTCGCCATCGATGCGGAATACCGCGATGGTGCTGTCCCCGCGATTCGAGCCGTAAAGGAACTTGCCGCTCGGATCCACCGCGATCTCCGCGGCGCTCTTTGGCCCCGTGTAGCCGTCCGGCGTCACCGGCGCCGTCTGCAGCTCCTCCAGGCTCCCGCGCGCGGAGTTGTAGCGGAACACCGTCACCGTCGCCAGCATTTCGCTGATCGCATAGGCGAACCGCCCGTCCCTGCCAAATGCCATGTGCCGCGGCCCCGACCCGGGAGCGAGTTTGGTGAACGGCGGATCGCCGGCCGACAGCGTGCCTTTCACCGCGTCCACCCGGTAGCTTAGAATCTGGTCCAGCCCCAGGTCCGCCACCAGCAGCCAGCGGCCGTCCGGCGACACGTTGGCTGAATGTGCGTGCGGTCCGCTCTGCCGCTGCGCATTCACGCTCGAACCGGCATGTTGCACGAACCCCGTCGCTTCCCCCAGCGTGCCGTCTTCGCGCACTGGAAACACGGCCACGCTCCCGCTGTTGTAATTGGCCGCGAATACCCACTTGCCGCTGGGATCGACGGCCACGTGACACGGTCCCGAGCCGCGCGATAGCACGCGGTTCAGCAGCTTCAACCGCCCGTTTGCCGGATCGATGGCGAACGCACTGATGGTCCCTGCTTTGTCTTCATTCGCCGCGTATAAGAACCGCTGGTTGGGAGCGACCGCCAGGAACGACGGGTTGCTGGTTTCCGCGGCCAGCCCGAGCGGTGCCAGCTTGCCGCTGCCAGCTTGAAACCGCCAGACATAGATTCCCTTGCTCGGCGGCCGCGTATAAGTGCCGACGTAAGCGAGCCACTCGCCCTTCGCCTTTGCCGCGTCTTGTCCGGAAAGCACCGGAACGCAGGATGCCGCAAAAAGGATTAGAGCACCGACGTTCTTGATCTTCATGGTACGGAAAATGTCCTTTCTGTCGTTGGAATTCGGCCGACTCTTCGAGACCATTATCAACCCTCTCAGGCGGTCCCGGTTTTAACTCTGGTGCTGCCGCGCCCCGCACCACTCATGGTTGGGTCTCAACGCCGGTGCGTTGACGCGGGGTGGGGCAGGGGGTTATAGTTGCCTTGGGCCGGAGCGGGAAGTCGAAGTTCCGGTCGAGAAGAGGTAAGTCATGGAGAGACGGGACTTTTTGAAAAGCGCGGGAGCCGGCGTCGCAGCTTGGACGGCCGTGTCCGCCAGCAGGGTGCTGGGCGCTAACGACCGGCTTAATGTCGGTCTGATCGGGTGTGGCGGCCGAGGGACACTCGATGCGCGCTTGATGCGCGGCACCCCTGAAGACATTCAGACGGTGGCCCCCGAAAACTATCACGACGGGAATATGGACCCGCGTCTGAGAGAACCGCGCAACGTCGACATCGTGGCGCTGTGCGACGTTTACGGCTCCCGGCTGGATGCCGCCAAGAGGTGGGCTCCGCAGGCCCAGACCTATAACGACTTCCGCAAGTTGCTGGCGGACAAGACCGTCGATGCCGTCATCATCGCCACCCCGGACCCGTGGCACGCGCAGATGCTGATTCTGGCCTGCGAGGCAGGCAAGGACGCCTATCTTGAGAAGCCCGTGGTCTACCGTTTTGGCGAGGCCAAGACCATGATCGAAGCGGTGCGCCGCAACAAGCGCATCGTGCAGATCGGAAGCCAGCACCGCTCCGCGGACCACATCGCCGAGGCCGCCAAAATGATCCAGAGCAGCAAGATCGGCGAAGTCCATTTCGTGCGCGTGTGGAACTACATGGGTGTGCCCTACGGCGACCTGCCGTTGCCCGACAGCGATCCGCCCGCCGACCTGAATTGGGATGCCTGGCTGGGCCCCTCGCCCATGGTGCAGTTCAACCGCAACCGCCTGAACTACCGCGCGTTCATGGAGTATACCAACGGCCTCATCACCGATTACGGAAACCACCGCTTCGATTCGGTGCACCAGATCATGGGGGAGGAGATTCCATTGAAGGTTTCCTCGTCGGCGGGGCGGTGGAATAAGATCAGGTCGGGCAACATTTTCGACTTTCAGCAGGCCACCTATGAATACCCGACCTTCATCATGTCCTACGAGGCCTACAACGGCAACGGGCACGGTGTGGGAGGCCGGACCGAGGGCATGCGGTATTACGGCACCATGGGAACCGAGGATCGGCCCCACGGCATGGCCTTCTATGGCACCGAAGCGACCCTGTTCGTGGACCGGATTGGGATGGAACTGTATCCCGAACTCAAGATGCCGGATTTCAGCGGCCGCGGGGCCGAAGGTCGCGGGCCTGGAGGCCGCGGTGGCAGAGGCGGCCGGGGACGCGGCATGACCTGGGTGCCGCGCATGGAGAAGATCAAGGTGAACGAGGACGAACCTACGCCCCTGCACACCAAGTATTTCGTGGACCACGTGCGCGCCCGCACCGAGCCGTCTCCAAACATCGAGACAGGCGCGCGGGCCACTACCGTCGCCTGCATCGGCAATGTCGCCTACTGGACCGGCCGCAAGCTCAAGTGGGACGGTCAGGCCCGTACGTTCCCCGGCGACGCCGAAGCCAACAAGTATTCCTTCCGTCCGTACCGGAAGCCCTGGGACCTGGTTAAGTTCACATAAATGACGCCCGTTCGAGAGGAACGCCGTACGCCGGCGCCGGGACGTTCGCACGTACGACACCGGGTGGCGGCCCTAACCGCCCTGGTGGGCGTGATCACTTACCTGGACCGGACCTGTATTTCGGTCGCCGCGCCCAACATGATGAAGGATCTCGGGCTGACCCAGATCCAGATGAGTTTCGTCTTCAGCGCCTTCACCCTGGCCTACGGCATTTTCGAAATCCCCAGCGGCTGGTGGGGCGACCGCTTCGGAACGCGCCGCGTGCTCACCCGCATCGTGGCTTGGTGGTCCACGTTTACCATGCTGACCGGCGCTGCCTGGAACTACGCTTCGCTGCTCGTCACGCGCTTCCTGTTCGGCGCCGGTGAGGCTGGCTGCTGGCCCAATGTGGCCCGCACCATTTCGCGCTGGTTCCCTGTGTCCGAGCGCGGCACGGCACAGGGCTTCTTCATCATGGGGACCAACCTGGCCGGCGGTTTCACGCCCCTGCTGGTCACCGTCATGCTGGGGCACATGTCCTGGCGGTGGCTGTTCGCGATTTTCGGTTCCGTGGGCTTCGTGTGGGCCGTGTTCTGGCGCTATTGGTTCCGCGACGAACCGGCTCAACACGCCGCCGTGCGGGCTGGCGAGTTGGAGTTGATCGAAAAGGGCCGGATCATCGACGCCGGACACGACCATGACGGCACCCCGTGGAAGGCGCTTTTGGCCAACCGGACGGCGGTGCTGATCTGTCTCATGTATTTCGCCCAGGCCTATGGTTTCAATTTCTATGTGACCTGGCTGCCCACCTACCTCAAGAACGTGCGCGGGTTTGCATCCGTCTCGCTGGGTCTTCTCGCCGGCCTGCCTCTGGCGCTCAGCGTCCTGGCCAGCCCGTTAGGCGGCATTACCACCGACCGGCTCGTCCGGCGCTTCGGCTTGCGCATCGGCCGCGCCGCCGTTGGCGCCGGCGGGCTGCTGGCCGCCGGAGGATGCCTGATGGCCGGGACATCCACGACCAACTCCTACGCGTCGGCGCTGCTCATTGCTTTGGGGGCTGCGACGGCGAACTTCATGTTGCCCGCCGCCTGGGGCACTTGCATCGACCTCGGTGGGCGTCACGCCGGCACTCTCAGCGCCGTCATGAACACCTCCGGCCAGGTCGCCGGCGTCCTCAGCCCGATAATCGTGGGGGTGTCGGTCCAGTGGTTCGGTTCATGGAGCGCGCCACTCTATCTCGCGGCGGCACTCTACGTCGCCGGCGCCATCTGCTGGGCCTGGATCGACCCCAGCCGCCGCAGCATCTGACGCTTTTTTCAGCAGCCCCGGGCCGCCAAGTTGGCGCGGGCGTCAAGATCGCCCTCTCGACAAGCATCTTCATAGCCTCTGATGGAAGCGTAGCTTCCTAGATCGGGACCTCGGGCTCGGAACCTATGACGCCGGGTGCTAGAGCGTCGGAACAACGCCGCCTGGAGCCCGTCGCTTTTCGCTGGAGGCACGGATCATTGGTGCTCTGCCTCGGGTCGCGGGTTCAATTTCGCGTCCAGAGCTGCCAACACCCGTGGACCATAATCGATTGCCCATGCCGCGGCCTGCGGTTCTACTTCTGCTCCATGCGCCGAATGGTTGCCAGCCGTGACCAATTCCTGCAACCCCGACACAGACGAATCGTCAAGAACGCCCAGCCTGTGTAGATCTTCGATGGTGCGTGTTAGTGACCTGCTCTCCTGAAGGCCAGACTGCCTCGCCAATTGGCGTACACGCCGCTCAATCTCGATCCGCAGGCCGACAAGCGCAAGGTTCGGATCCCTGTCGGATATTTCGACGTAGGATGGAATCGCCGTCTCAACCAAATGCGCCTGAGCCGTCTCGCCCCTGGTCACCTTCTCCCCGGCGGCTTGAACATCTTGAAACTCGATCTTCCACCCACCGGGGAATTCCGCCCTCTTGATGAGCTTGTTGAGCCACGGGAGGATTGCGAGGACAATCAGTCCGAAAGTAATGGCATCAATGCGAATGTCGGGTCGCCAGACGTGAAAGACGGCCACGCCTATCGCTCCGGACGAGATCATCAACCTAAGCCAACGTTCACCCAATCTCTTCTCCTCTCGACCTATCGGCCCTTGAACGGAGGCCCCCCGACACCGAGCTTGCCGCTCTCTCGAGCTAAAAGGGACGTATTTCGAAATGCGCCGGGGAGATGCCTCTGTCCCCCAAGATCTCGCAGGCTATCGTCTAAAGGTCTCCATGACGAAAAAGTTAGCTACTAGCCGTCTAATCTAACCAACTTCTATCTGAAAGTGTCAAGTTCTTCAGCTTACTTTCGGAAGTGGAAAAGCGTCGTAAATCAGCAAGTCGAGTTGCGAGTCGACGCGATCCAGGGCCCGCCGGA
>Ga0326727_10000874_pt1 | contig 118234 bp, 88 predicted proteins | sample MB2enrmetagenome_FD_207643 | JGI IMG/M metagenome (GOLD analysis project Ga0326727, IMG submission 207643) | Lab enriched peat soil microbial communities from McLean, Ithaca, NY, United States - MB29MY | ecosystem: Environmental > Terrestrial > Soil > Wetlands > Peat | place: USA: New York... | reverse complement strand
ATGGCAAATCTTAAAGGAGCCATGAAAAGATGGCATGAAACCTGCAAAAAAAATTCAATTTATCGCCTGGGATAGCGCAGCTATCCCATGGTTTATTTCAAGCGAGGACAAACTTGGACATCAGGACTAAGTTCATCCCGGCTAAGGCTTGTCTAAACAACACAAGCAATCGGGCGATAACGGGCGCCCTCCCCTTTGGCATGTAACCTCGGGGAAACTGGTGCGATTCGCATGTTGCGCGAGGCGTTCAGGTCGATGCTTCCCGCCGCATCCCATCGCCGGATGGTGCGGGTGCACACGCCTAACATGGATGCAGCGATGCCAATCCTCACGGATGTTGTCATTATACCGTGCTTCATCCAGACGGCGCATTTGAACCGTGATATTATCCGTACCATGTCCAATTTCGTGCAAGTTAAAATGAACTGTTTAATAACCCATTGATGCATATCGATAGAAATTACAATTAACGATCCGATTTGCGACCTTTGCAAAGGCTGGCTCGGGAGTCCCGAGCACGTTGGCCAGTTTCAAGGCCGGTCCATAACAAATTATTCAATGATTGAATATGGCTTCTTCCAGTAAGGAATCCGTCGGCTGGCTGTGTTCCTACACGCCGATCGAGCTGATTATTGCAGCAGGATTCGAACCCTACCGCATATCTGGCCACGTGGATTCGCCGCGCGACGCCGACACGTACATGTCGCCAAACATGTGCCAGTTTGTCCGCTCGGTCGTGGACATGGTTGCCGCGGGTGAATACGACCACCTTCGCGGCGTGATTTTCGTGAATTCTTGCGATCCCATGCGGCGCCTCCACGACGTGTGGAAGCACATCAAGCCGGATCAATTCCTCTACATGGTCGACCTCCCGATCCAGCAATCGCCAGACGAACAGGCTTATTTCACGCGGGAGGTGGCAAAGCTCCGCGAGGTGCTCGAGCAGTTATCCGGTCACGAGATTCGAGACGAAGACGTGATGGAGGCCACGCAGACGCTCCTTCACGCTCGCAAGCTCTACCACGACATGCTCGACGCAGAGTGCAATGTTCCCGTCCGGTTTTCCTCGACGCAGTTTCGAATGATGACCGATCGTTTCTTCACGACGCCCGTCTGGGACTGGACCGAGGAGGTCGAGAATCTTCTTGCCGAGAAGCCAGGAAGAAACGTATCAAGAGACGTTGCAGGAAGGCCTCGTGTCCTTCTCGCTGGAAGCCCGTCGCACGACCCGGCACTCGTGGCGTTGATCGAGGAAAGCGGAATGGATGTCGTGTTCGAAAACACGTGCACCGGGAGCAGGTTCTTCGAAATCACGGTGGATGACACGGGAAATCCAATCGACGATCTCGGAACGGCCTACTTCAACAAGCCGACCTGCGCTCGAATGATGCAGCTGTCCGAACGGGCCGATTTCATCATCCAGAAGGCCGAGGAGTTCAGCGCGGACGGGATCATCCACTTTACGCTGAAGTTTTGCGATACGTATCAATATGACGTTCCAAGGCTGAAAAGAACCCTGGAAGAAGCGGGCTTGAAGATATTGGCTGTCGAAGCGGATTGCCTAGGCAGCAACATCGGTCAGCTCAAGACGAGATTCGAATCATTCAGGGAGATGCTGCAGAACAAGGATGGTGAAGAAGCATGAGCACGATGCTCAAGGATTATTTTACTGATCTCGAGGCAGGTTTGAGCGAGAAACTGGCTCAAAAGGTGACTGCCCGCCGCACCTTCATCCACGAAATCGCGCGAATCGGCACCCGCATGTTTGATCCCGCGTGGGTCACCGCCTGGACGACGGTGTTCGTCCCGTTCGAGATTCTCAATTCAATGGGCGTGAGCGGCTTGTTCATCGAATTCGTGGGAGCAATGCTGGCCGGGGCTGGGTTGGGAAAGCCTTTCTTCGAACGGGCAGAGCAAGAAGGCTATTCCACCGATGGATGCTCGTACCATCGAACCATCATCGGGGCGGCCTTGAACGGCATGTTGCCAGAGCCAGATCTCCTGATTGCCGCGAGCTTTCCGTGCAACGGCGGCGTCAAGGCATTGGAGCGGATCGGAGAACTTTACCAGAAGGATGTGTTTATCATCAACTCGCCGTACCGTGACACGCCAGAGGCTGTCGATTACCTCGTCAAGCAATACGAGCGGTTAATCGAATTCGTCAAGGAAAAAACCGGCCGGGACCTTAACGACGAAAATTTGAAACAAGCGATTCGTTACAACAACGAAAGCCGTGAGTATCTTCTTGAGGCATTCGAGCTCTGCAAACAGGTACCAAGTCCTGCGAATTCCGACCATTGGAAGAACTTCGTAATAAATGTGTTGCTCAACGGCACAGCAGATGGTGTAATCGTCGCAAAAACCTATTGTGACGAATTGCAAAAACATGTCGAGGACGGCATCGCGGGCGTGCCTGGCGAGCAGCATCGCCTCCTGTGGGTTCAAAACCGGCTTCAATTCAAGACGGACCTCATCGAGGTTCTCGAAAATCAATACAAAGCAAACGTTGTGATCGACGAGCTGAACTACGTATACTGGGATGCCTTGGACGAATCCGACCCCCTCCGTAGCCTCGCAGCGAGGCAGATCCGGCACCCGCTTGTCGGTCCGGTCGAACGCCGGCTTAAATACCTAGTACAAATGGCGCGCGAGTTCAAGGTTGATGGCGTGATCAATCCCTCCCATTGGGGGTGCCGTCAGAGCGCGGGCGTTCGTGGCCTCTTTAAAGACGCCTTCCAAGCCATCGGTATTCCCCTTATCAATCTTGATGTTGATTGCGTCGACGAGCGAAATTATGCCCACGGTCAACTTCTTACGAGACTTGAAGCCTTCATGGAATTGCTCGGCCCTTGAATTGTTTTTTTAATTAGCATCGCTTACTACTTTTTTAATCGTGAGCTAGATTGCACGAAGAATGGTGGTCCAAGAAATGCTCCCCCGGTTAAACGTGATCGACGAAATACAAACCGCCGCCATCATCGACGCGGCAATGCAGGTCTTGTCTGAAACAGGCTGCAAGGTCATGCACGGCGGGGCGCTGGAGATGCTCGCCGCGGCAGGCGCTTCGGTCGATGGTGAGCGTGTCCGCTTTCCGACTTCCGTAATCGAATCGGCCTTGGATAGCGCACCGAAAGGGTTCGATGTCTTCGATCGGGACGGGAACAAGGCGCTCGATCTCCGCGGCTGGAACGCGTATTACGGCACGTCCACGGCCAGCCCAAAAACGCGGGACGCGGTCACCGTCGAGATCCGGCCGACCGTGGTCGATGACATCGCTCGTGGGGCGCGTGTCGCCGATGCTCTGAAAAACATCGATTACGTTATGCCGATGGGGTCCGCCCAGGACATCCCCATGCAATGCGCGGACCTGCACGAATTCCGCGCTACGGTCACGAACACGACCAAGCCGATCGTGTTCATCGCATACTCCCCCGTTGGGCTCGAAAACGTGATCAAGATGGCTGCGGCGGTCCGCGGCGGGGCCGACGCCCTGCGCGAGAAGCCTTTCATACTTTCCTACCCCGAGCCCATCTCGCCGCTTATCTTTCCCGATAACGTAGTCGAAAAGATGCTCATTGCCGCACGGGCGGGCATCCCCCAGATCCCAGGCACGACCGTCCAACCGGGCACGACCGGGCCGGTCACGCTGGCCGGCGCGCTGGTGCAACTCGTTGCCGAGGGGCTGGTCAGCCTCATCATCATCCAGCTGGCGTCCCCGGGTGCCCCCTGCTTCCTGAGCGGCAACCTGAACTCCTTCGATATGGATACCACGCTCATGAGCATTGCCTCGCCCGAGATGAGCCTCGGCACCGCCGCGCACGCGGCCGTCGCCCGGTCGCTCGGCCTGCCGTCGTGGGGCCTCGCCGGCTCGACCGACTCGAAGGTGCTCGATACGCAGGCGGGCATGGAAAGCGCCTTCTCCATTCTGGCCCAAGGACTGGCCGGGGTGAACCTCATACACGACGTGGGCTACATGGACATGGCCATGGTGTGCTCCCCCGAGATGCTGGTGATGGGGGCCGAGGCCGTCGGTATGGCCCGCCGGTTCATGCAGGGCATCGAGGTCACGCCCGAAACGCTGGCCCTCGACGTGATCGACAAGGCCGGCCCTGGTGGGAATTACCTGAAGGCGGCCCACACGCGGCGCCACTATCGCGAGGAGATCTGGTTCCCGTCGCTGTTCACCCGGGTGCATTTCAACCGGTGGATGCACGATGGCGCAATGGACATGGCCGGCCGTGCCAGGGCCAAGATCGCCGAGATCCTCGATTCCCATATCGTCCCCGAGCTGGACGGCGAGATCATCCAGCGGCTCGACGAGATCCGGGACGAGGGATCGAAGCAGGCACTTGATTTGCTGGAATGATCATCCTTTCACGTGAATGGTATGGACATTGACCAATATTTTCAAGATATTTCAAAAGCAATCGTCGATCTCGAGGAAGACAAGGCGCTAGCGCTCGCGCAGCAGGCCATCGACGAGAATATGGACATCCTCGAGGTTGTAGAAAAGGGTTTTGGCTCGGCCATCAACAAGATGGGCGAATTGTTCGACCAAGGCGAGTTTTTCCTCCCCGAGCTGATGCTCGGTGGCAGCATCGTGCAGCAGGCTATGAACCTGCTCCTGCCCCAGTTGAAGGCGCAAGGAAACGAGATCGTGATGGGGAAGGTCGTGATGGCAACCATTGAAGGTGATATCCACTCGATCGGCAAGAACATCGTCGGCACGATGCTGTCGGCAAACGGGTTCGAGGTCATCGACCTCGGGGTCGACGTGGCCGTGGACCGCATCATCGACGAGGCCGTCGCGCAGGGCGCGAGTGTCATCGGCGTCTCGGCCCTGCTCACGACCACCATGATCAACCAGAAACGGCTCGTTGACCTGCTGGTCGAGCGGGGGCTGCGGTGCCAGTTCAAGGTCGTGATCGGCGGTGCGGCGGTGAATGCCGAGTGGGCAGAAGCCAGCGGCGCTGACGGCTTCGCGGAAAACGCTATCGACGCGGTGAAGCTCGTGAAGCGGATGGTCGGCAAGGAGGCTTGAACCGTGGCTGAAAGCGATTCTTCCTGGTGCCGTCCGAGTTACCGCTTGATGTCCGAGGACCAGATCGAGCGCGTGCACGAAGCAACCCTCGGCCTGCTCGAGAACACCGGCGTCAAGGTGGGGAACATCGACGGCATCGCCATCATGGAAGCGGCGGGCTGCACCGTCGTGAACGAAAACATCGTCAAGATCCCGCGGGAGCTCGTCGAACAAGCGATCGAGTCTGCCCCCTCCCGTATCGACGTTTACAACCGGGACGGGGACGTGGCCATGGTGCTAGAAGGCCGGAACAACTACTTCGGCCTTGGCACGGACCTCCCCACGACGTACGACCTGGACACGGGCATGGTCAGGAAGTCCCTCTTGCAGGACGTGATCAACGCGGCCCGGGTGACTGACAAATGCGAGAACGTCGATTTTGTTGCCTCTTTTGCGCTACCGTGCGACGTTTCCCCTAATGCCATGTACGTCGAGTGTTTCAAGGCCATGATAGAGAACACCACGAAACCCATCTTCTTCACGGCCGCGGGCAAGGATGACTTGGCTTACATCATCCAGATGGCCTCGGCCGTGGCGGGCGGCGATGATACCCTTCGGGAGAAGCCGTTCCTCATCCAATATTCCGAGCCCGTCGCCCCGCTCACGCATTCGACCGGGGCGGTAGACAAGCTTCTGTCCTGTGCCGGGCACGGCGTGCCGATCTGCTACATCCCGACCGTGCTGCTCGGAGCCAGTGGGCCCGTCACGCTGGCCGGTGGCATCACGCAAGCTAATGCCGAGGCCCTTAGCGGCATCGTCTTGCACCAGCTCAAGGCCCCCGGCGCACCCATCATCTCCGGCTGGGCCGTCGTGCCGTTGGACATGAAGTCCATGACATACTGCTACGGCTCTCCCGAGGTACGGCTCACGAACACGGCATTCGCCGACATTTACCACCACTACGAGATTCCCTGCTGGGGAATCGTCGGTACCGATTCCCACCTCCTGGACCAGCAGGCGGCGATGGAACACGCGTTCGCGGAGTTGCTGGCCGCGATGGACGGGGCCAACCTGATCCACGACATCGGCTACCTCGGCCAAGGCTTGCTGGGCAATCCCGCCTCGATCGTGATGTGCGACGAGATGATCAGCTTCATCAAGCGGTTCATGCGTGGTTTCGAAATTTCGGACGAGACCATGGCCCTCGACCTCATCAACAAGAACAGCCCCCTCGAGACCAAGCAGTGCAACTTCCTCGCGGAGAAGCACACGCTTTCCCACTTCCGAACCGAGATCTGGCGCCCGATGTACGCGAACCGGGACACCCCTGACACTTGGCGGAAGAAAGGCGAACTATCGTACGGTGACAAGGTCGTGGCAAAAGCAAAGGATATCATTGCCTCGCACGTGCCCGCGCCGATGGATAGTGCGGTCCTCGAGCAGCTCGCCGCCATCATCCAAGAAGCCAGGGATGCCTTCGAGGGCAAGTCGTTCAGCGCTTGAACCACCCAAACCAACTCTCTTTTCTTGAACTTGTCCCACATCAAGGTAGGTTTTGAGGGCGAGAGATTCACGGATCGCATGCAGCGAAGAACATACCGCGTTTGGTGTGATTTCTATGCGTTCAAGAGGAGTTAATCACTTAAGAGTTGGCTAAAAAACCCCGGGAAGGAAAACGTGGAAAAGAAATAAGTGGTGCAAAAGTGGCCTATGATTTCCTTCCTCGTGCAACCTGGATTACTATAACCACGACAAGAACGACTGCCACACCTATTAAAATGTAAAATCCGACCTGGTACCAATTTTGGATAGGTCCCGGATTACTGATGTTGATGATGATGTTATCTACAAGTGTGGCATTCGTGCTATTCGTCAAGGAAATGGTTTTCGTGCACATATTTACCGTGTTACGGGCGATGCACGTGTAACCATTCCTTAAATTGAATAAGATAATCCCCGCCGAGCAATTGCTCACCAAGTTTCCTGTTATGAATACATTTGATGTGGCTGCGTCGAAACCCCTGCCAACGTAAATACCATCAAACATGTCGGTGATTTGATTACCCGTGACGTAAATGTTTGTATCGTTTGCGTATATCGTGATTGCAGTGGCTCCTCCAGTGTACGTGCTTTTCGTGAACCAATTCCCGCTGATCGTCACGTTGGTGCAATTATCGACAAAAGTACCGGAAAATGGATACGAGGAAATGATGCTGCCGCCGCAGAAGGTATTGTTTGATACCACTATATTCGTGGCATTTCGTAAGAATATTTCGCAATCGGTTTCATTGGTGAACAAGCAATTATAGATGACTATATGCTTGCGCGTATCCTGAATCGAAATGCAATAATCGGCAGTATTTCCTGCAATGGCCAAGTTAGTGATCATGTAAGGGTTGTTGGAACTCCCGTTGCCCGGAAAGCCTACCAATTCGCTATCATAATTAATTCCAACGACAGGTGAAGTCACGCGACCTGATGCACTGGAAGCCGTCACTGCCAGTACCGGTGCGCCGGCTGAATTGAGGGGCGCAAATCCGATGGCGAGAGAAAATAATCCCACGATGATCAAGGTGGGTAAAGTGCTGACCCGGTTTTGTTTCATATGTTTCAGCATTGAAAGGCATCTCTTTATTTTTACAATATACAACATCATTAGTCTTGGTTTTAGAAACCACGATCAAAACCTTCATCGAATGTTCTGGCTTTTCTACTTTGCGCAGAAAGAAAAGATAGTCCAATACAATCAGGAATCAATCCATTCCCATCCCGAATGGCGATTACGATTTCAATTCAACCTCCAATTCTACCAAAGGCACGCCTGTTCAATTTTTCTCCCAAATGGAGTTTTAATTGTTCACCGTCTGACCTTTCACCCAGTAAGACCCAAAATGATCCGTTCTCTTTCTCGAATTTATCCCCCAACCAACACCTGTCTTGAAGGGCGAAAACTTCAAGGATTGCATGACGATAGAGAATTCCGCGGGAATGCATCTCTTCCCGATTCCAGCAGGGCAATTTTTCATGGGCCAGCAGGATGGCGATTGTGACGAGGTGCCGTTGCACGAGGTGACCATTCGCGAATTTCTCATGGCAGATGCTCCCGTCACGAATGCTCAATACGAATTATTTAATCCTGATCACGCGAGATATCGTGGCATTGCCGGCGTGAGCGAGAGTGATGACGCCGCGGTCGTGTTCGTGTCTTGGAACGATGCAATGGCCTATTGTGCATGGTTATCGGAACAGGAGGGTGTGAATTACCGCCTTCCCACAGAAGCGGAATGGGAATATACTTGCCGGGCAGGCTCGGTCATGGCTTACTGGATGGGCAATTTGCTTCCCGAAGAGCATCGCGTCGAGAATCCTGATGCGTGGAAAAAGGGTGCCGTCTCCTCCATGGATGACGTGAGCGATACGCTCCTCGTCAGGAAAAGGGAACCGAATCCATTCGTGTTGCATGATCTGGGGCTCGTGGAACAGTGGTGCATGGACTGGTACGGCCCCTACACCGCCGGTGCGCAGATCGACCCTGCGGGCTATGCCACGGGCGATTTCAAGGTGACCCGTGGCGGGAGCTACGATACGCTAGCTTGGTTCCTCAGGTCCGCGAATCGAATCGCCGACTTGCCCGGTGACAAGTCTAGGCTTATCGGGTTCCGAGTGGTCCAAGCCCCCCCGATCGAATCCATGGGCACGTACCTGGACCCGCCTGCCCCGCAGCCGTTCTTTTCGGGCGTTACCCAAGCCAATTACGACTGGAATCAAGGGACGAACGACGAGCCATTTTTTGCGCCCCCGATCCCCTACGTCATCGAACCTGAACCATCGGACGTGGAGCCCGTGGTTCCATTTTACAAGCACAGAAGAATCCACAGATCTGCCAAAATCGTCTATTATCGAACAATCTGGGTCTTCATTAAAGGGCCTAGAGTTACCAAGGAAAATGGTGTTTCAGAAATCAGGCATGTTTGAGTTCCCGCTCCGCTATTTCTGCCGCCTTGCCTTCCAATCGGTCAATGATGTCTTGGCCTATCTTGGGCTCCGCTGGCTGGGCCAAGATCTCGTCGACTTTCGCACGGGCGTTCGCCACGATGTTCGGCATCCCGTGGGCAATCCAACCTTCCAAGGACAGGCGGTCTGACAGCCACGGGATAAACAGCTCGGTCCGGGCGGCGGCCCGCGTGTGCTTGCTCGTGATGTAGCTCTTGGTCTCCGACGTGGCGACGGTCTCGATCTCCTTGATGGCGATCGTGTCGTCGTTGACCGTGATGCCCTCGAAATATCGCGTACACGCGCCCGCGAGCTCGTCATCGATCACCAACAGCTCCAAGCTCGACGCGAGCAGGGACGCGTAGGTTCCGGCGCACGTGAGGTAGTTGATGCCAGCCCCGACGGCCGCGAAGAGCGTCCCGAACCGCTCCATGCCGTTCTGCAGGTCCATGCTATTGGCGTTGGTCACGGCGCCAGCCGCCCGTGACGGCATATTGTAGCGCCTGGCCAGCTGGGCGGCGGCGACCGTGATCATGCCTGTCTCGACTGACCCCCACGCCACGTTGCCCGTGAGCGGGTCCATGACGCTGTTCACGCATCCGTAGAGGGTCGGCGTACCGGGCGAGGCGAGCTGCGCGGCCACGTTCGTTGCCAGGATCTCCGCATTCGTCTGCACGAGAAGCCCAGCCATGGTCATCGGGGCGGTCGTGCCCCCGCAGGCTGCTGGCGCGATGATGATCGGCTGCCTGTTCTCCGCGAAAACGAACAAACCCTCGAGTAGGCCTTCCGGCAGGCGCAGCGGGCTGATCGGGTTGAAAAATGCGATGAGCCGCGGCCTGTCAGCGATCGCATCATCATTGGAGGCGATGGTCGCGAGATCCATCAAGTCTTGGCTCATCTCCTTGCCACGGCAACCCATGCCGAAGGGCTTCCTGCAATGCTTCGCCCACTCGACCATTACCCGAGCGTGCATCCCGGCGTAATTGATATCCACGGGCCACACGTCGAGGTGCGACGACGCGATCCGGGGCATCACGTCGAGCACGCGTTCGTAGTTCACGAAATCCACCACGGTCGCATCCCTCGCAAGGCCATGTTGGTCGGGATCGTAAACCTTGGTCGGGGAGCCCTGCGATGCGAACACCGTGGTGTCCGTGGACACGGTCACGTGGAATTGCCCATCGGGTCCATAAAGGTCGAACGAGGGTGGCACCTTGGACAGGCTATCCTCGACGAGCTCCGGCGGGAGGAGCACCGCCTTGTGCTCAGCGAGTGTCGCACCATTTTGCAAGAGCAGGGCGCGGGTCCGTTCAGACTCCACTTTCACGCCGAACCGGGCCAGCACGTCAAGCGTGGTGTCGTGAATTCGTTGGATTTCCGCATCATCAAGGATGGTAAGCCGTGGTGGTTTCATGGATCTCATGGCAATCTAGCCTACGTTCAAGATAAGGCCGGGTTAACATTACGAGGTCATCATGAGTGCTGAAAGGAGCGCGGTCCATCCGCGCCGATCAGACCGGGAGATCGTCGACACGGACGAGATCAAGGGTATAATCTCGTCACAAAAGTTCCTTACAATCGCCATGTGCTCGGGCGGCGAGCCGTACGAGCCATACCTCGTCACGCTGAGTTACGGCTACGATCCAGACCAACAATGCTTTTTTTTCCACTGTGCGCCCGATGGAAGGAAGATCGACATCCTGCTCGAACATCCGACCGTGTGGGGGCAAATTATCCAGGACCGGGGGTATCTCGCAGGGGAATGCGCCCATGCCTACAGCAGCGTCGAGTTCAGGGGAACGGTATCGTTCCTGGAATCCACGGAGGAAAAGGCTGCGGCCCTGTGTATGATGATCGACCAGCTCGAGCCCGATCCCGAACCGGTCAAGGAAAAACAGGTCCTCGGGAAAGACTTGGGCAACGTGTGCGTCGGGAGGATCGACGTGGAAGCGTTTTCGGGGAAAAAGGCCCACTAAACCCGGTACGCGTTAAATTTGATGGTGTTCTTGTCTTAGAACGCACGGTAAACGTATGCAAGACTCTATAGACCATAGTCTTCGCCATACATCTCCACTATTCCTTCGAACTTGATTTTTAAGCTCGAATATCTAGTTTAAAGGTACTTAGTTAATGACATTCTGTATGCCCGGTTCGGTATCACGGCGGGATGGTTCAACCACATGAAGCATAGTTACACAGATACGAACCTTCACAGTAAGGGCGAGCAACTTTCTTCTGCGATCGATTCGATTTTCGATCCACGGGTCACCAGGGCTATTGTCGTCTCAAATGAGGATGGGTTGCCAATCGCAGGTCGCTTGGATCCAGAGGACAAGGATAGAGAGTATTTGTTGTCCGCGATAAGCTCGACACTCCTTTGCACTGGGTTTTCAGTCGGGGACCGTCTTGAAATGGGTAGCCCGAGTGATGTCAAGATCAACCTCAACGAGGGGGTACTCCTCGTGAAGAAACTGGGACAAGAAGAGCAACTCATCTCTTGCGGCATCCTCTTGAAGAATAACGCAAACGTTCCCTATTACGAGATAAAATTCGAGACCTTCAAGAGGAGCGTTGAACAAATTTTGTTTCCAAACTGACGATCAAGGCAAGGGAAGGAACCTTATGGAAGAACAAGCTTTCAAAGTATGCGTGATAGGCGACGGCGCGGTGGGCAAGACCAGTATTGTCCGGCGCTTGATCCAGGGCCAGTTCAATCCAGCCGAGATGACCGTCGGGCTTGGGCACGAGATCTATTCAGCTCCATGGCAAAAAGAGGGGGTGAATGCCATGGTCCGCCTTGTCTTTTGGGATCTCGGTGGCCAATGGCAATTCAGGTTATTGCACACTCGGTACATGCACGGTGTAAGTGGCCTGGTCTGCGTCTATGATGCTTCGAGGCCGCAGAGCTTCTATAACCTTGACCGTTGGTTTGATTTGCTTTTTCCGAGTGGTGATCACGATATACCCGCCATCCTACTCGGAAATAAAGCGGATCTCCTTAACGTTAATGTCATCTCCGACGACGAACTCTTCACCATGATGGATGTGCACCGCATCAACAAGCATTTCCTCATTTCCGCGAAGTCTGGTAAAAACGTGAAAGAATCCTTCATGTACCTAATCGATCTCTTGATGACAAATACTTTGAATGCAGGACCTAATCTCGAATAGATGCCCGCGTGGCTGCTGCATACAGCCACTCCTCCTGAAGAGTCAAGGCTCGATCAACGAGAACGTCCGCGCGGAACACGATCGGGATTATCGGCCACTCGGGATTCTCGATAGCCGCGCGTGGAGAAGAAAAGGGCGTGATCCAAGTACCTCGGGTGAAAAATCATGCACCAATATGCTTTTATATAGTATGACGAGGGATTTCATTTCAATTCTTATTAGAAAAAATGGGGGGTAGATGATGCCCGCGAGCCTTTCACTCGGTTTCAAGATGGTTTGGCGCAACAAGCGCCGGTTTCTCGTCGTGATGAGTGGCACCATCTTAGCCGTCAGCATTATTGCATCGGTGTTTCTCGTCGGAAATTTTCAAGGTCACGAGCAAGGTGTCTCCATCATCGGACAATACCAGCCTCCCATTTCGATAAACTCTAATACCAATACTATGAACATTTCCCAATATGAACAACTTGACGGGATAGTGAAAGAAGCCGATGCCCTTGGAACGAATATCGTTCAGAATGTAACCCACGATATTGTCATGAACTCTGTCTACGGTGGCGGCTATTACCCATCGACCGTGATTTATTTCGTGGTGAAGAATTCGACCATTAACTGGACCACGTTTCAATTCGATTCCTCAACATATGAAAACGTTATATATGAGATTAGCGATGGATTCAACAATACACCCGCTAATACGATACTTTCTGGCACGTATCCCGTTAACCCAAAAGAGATAATGATGTCCAGTACTCTCGCTTCTAACTTGTCCATCTCCGTCGGTGACATTGTTACCATAGGAAACAATGCTACCAAGAAACTTGAAACAGGTTTCAAGGTGGTCGGCCTGACAATTGAACCCACAGGCAACTACTATCCCACCGGGTACATCTACATGATGTATGATGATTTCCGCACGTTAATAAACAGTACTACCAATAACGGCACAGTCTCCCTGGCTTCTAGTTATCCGCTAACGGTATATGTGAACCTAGATTCCGTCAATATTTTTAATTTAAATGATTTCATCGCGAAAATCTCAACCCTTGCAACACGAATTAGCATCGCCTTGAGTAACGAGAATCTCAATTTCACCGTTTACAATGCGGTGGAATCGGACATGCCATCGGGCATATCCTTGGTTATAACCTTTTACATAATCTCGTATCTTGCGCTGTTGGTTGTTCTCCTTTTACCTGTCATCATTTTATCGACTTATGTTTCGCAAACGATCGGGCTGGAAATGTTCGAAAAGAGGACCGTGGAATTCGGGCAGTTTCGTTCACGCGGTTTCTCCAGGGGCCAGATGAACAAGGTGCTGATGTCGGAGATTCTGGTTTCCACGGTCTTTTGTGCCGCCCTTTCGAGCGGGATTGGAATAGGCCTCTCCTATCTTTTCATCCCTATAATATCCATGCTATCAGGATTCTTTGGAAGCAGTAGCAGTTCTGTTTCCTACCTGCCATTTATCAACTTGGGTACCCTAATTGCGTTCGCCGTCATCGTGATAGTTTTGTCCTTCTTGCTTGTTCTCAGCGTGTACGTGCAGCCCATGCAATTATCCTATACGCGGGAGATGATCGATTCCTTGAAGGAGAAGCTCAAGGCTAAAAGACGCCAGAATGGCATTATCGTAGGTATCGTGTTCATGTACCTTCTCGGTTGCCTGCCATTGGTTTTTTACGTGATCTTTGAATCGGTGATGTCGAATCCCGCTGTTTCCACGATGCTCGCTGGAACCGGCGGCCTCGTTTCGATTCTCGCCATGTTTTCACCGTTTTTCCTTGCATTTGCCACGATCAAGTTGCTCGGAGAGAAAAGGCCAAAACAATTCGGGAAGCTTTGCACGATCTTTCTTAAAAAATCGAAAATGCAATTAAAACATGTTATCACGAGAAACATCAGCGCCAAGTCGGCAAAAATAGCGAAATTGATGCTGATCATCGCTTTCACGATCTCGTTTGCATTGACCGTGCGGATTTCCAGCCAGAGTCTTGTAAATTATCAAGCCCAGCAAAATCAACTCTTGATCGGAAGTGACGTGGTCGCTTACGATACTGGTAACCTGGGCAATTTGAGCAGTTTCAGGGATTCCGTCAGCTCCAAAGCAAATGTGACCTCTTCAACTTGCGCCGTGGAATCCCCTGGGGACATCACGAATCTCAACAATCAAATATTCACATTCTACTCATTCGATTTTTTCATGGTTGACATGCAATCTTTCATAAACACGTCACGCGTTACCAACAACAAATATCTTCTGGACACGTCATGGAAGGCGTTGGCGATTGCATCGAACCAGCATCAACCAATAGCGCTGTTGCCTTCCGATTTAAAGCCATATGTGCAAGGCTCGATGATTGATGTCCAGATATCCGAATCGAACGCGTCGGGAAATTTCACGATGCTCACGAAACAATTCACGATCGCGGGATATTTCAAGGCATTCCCGACAATAGGTGCCGCGGTTAACAGTTACGCTTATTACGGGGTAAATAACGTCATCTTGAACGTAAATCCGTGGCAATTTCTCGCTGCGAATTACACCGAGAATTTTCCCATGGTCGTGTCCATCAGGACACCGTACACGAACCAAGCATCGATCGACGACGCTGCAGCAGGCATGAACCTTTCAAACTATATCACCGCGTCTAATTTGACGAGCTCTTCCTCCACGGTCGCGTTTAGCCCACTAGTCGAGAATCCGGTCTTTTATGGATTGCTCGATGCTGATTATTGGTTGGTCCTTGCGATTTCAGTGTTTGGAATAGGGACCATAACGTTCATGAAAATAACGTCGGAACGAAAGGAAATCGGCCTGTTTCGCATTCGAGGCTTCGATAACCGGCAGATTTACAATATGCAACTTAGTGAAAAATACATGCCGGTCTTGATCGCCGCCATCTTTGGTACGATCGCGGGATTTGTCTCGGCTATCCTTGTCACAACGAACGTTGCACTGGATTTCGCGGTATACAACCCCTTGATTAACTATCCAATTGATGTTATATTCACTTGGCAAGACGCGCTCACCTTGCTCATCCTTCCAATTCTACTCTACTTGGTGATAATTCTGTTAGCGATCAAGAACGAGCTTCGGCAAAACCTCGGTAGCATCATGGACGAGGAGGATTGAATCAGAATCATGATAGAACGTGATGGGACTAAGTTCACAACATACGAGGAAGAATCGGGACGGGTGTTCAATCTCGACCCTGACGCGTGCATCACCATCTTCGGCCTCTACAAGGTCTATAAACGTGAAAAGATCGAAGTCGTGGCCCTTCGCGGGCTGAACTTGCGAGTGAAACGCGGGGAAGTGCTCATGGTCGTGGGCCCTTCAGGCTGCGGTAAAACTACTTTACTCAATCTTATCGGAGGGCTTGATAAACCCACGGCGGGCAAGATTTTTATTGACGGACAGGATATCTCGGACCTGAATTTCGATGCGCTCACGGTTTATCGCCGCAAAAAGATAGGCTACGTGTTCCAGTTCTTGAACCTCGTGAAATCTCTCAACGCGTATGAAAACATCGAGTTACCGCTCATTTCGATGGGCGTTCCCGAGCGAGCGCGAAAATCGCGTATTGACGAGCTGCTTGATGTCGTCGGGTTGAAGGAACGCCGCCTGCATTACCCGTCAGAGCTGAGTGGCGGCGAGCAGCAGCGCATCGCGATTGCAACAGCGTTGGCGAACAACCCTTCGATTATCCTTGCTGACGAACCTACCGGCGAGCTCGACTCATCACTCGCGCACGAGGTCATGGCCGTGTTCAAGGCGCTAGTTGAAAAATATCCCGAAATCACGGTTGTTATTGTCACCCACGACATATCACTCAAGAATTATGCCGACCGGATCGTTCGCATGCGGGATGGCGTGATTGACGAGTCACTAACGTTACAATACACGAAAAACGAGGAGATGCTGGCAGCTAATGATGGTGACCTTGAAGCGATGGAATCCTCAATACCAGATTTTTCAAACGTGTTGCCGCAATTTCCATCGATCTCCGATATAAAATTCTGCCAGAAATGCAACGGCTCGCATATACAAATGAACGTGCTAAGGTCGATCGATGTCGAGAAACCGCATCCCTTGTTTTCCATAATGGACGCCATCGTCATTTGCAGCGATTGCCAGAACATGCAGAAAATCAGGGTCAAGGTCTTCAGCCCTTGATTTCGATATCCATCCTCCGTTTCGGCCTGGAACGCAGGGGCGAAAGCAGGGGTACCAGCTATGAGACCTGGATGGGCCTTAACTTGGCACGTTAAGGTGATCCGGATTCGAAACAGCGATACCTTGGCTTTAAGTACGTTAACTTGGATGAAAGGTTTGACGAGTCAGATACTGCGAATGACAGTCACAATTACTCATTAGAATTAGTAAGAGTGCGTTAATCATGCCAAATCTCATCTGCAATGACTGCGGGTTCACGACCGACGAGGATGGCGCTAAATATTGCCCGAATTGCGGCGCGACCTTGGAACGACAACTATCAAGCAACAATTCTGGTGAATCAAATCCCGTTCAAGAAATCGGAGCTTGTTCCGTATGTGGAAGCCCGAAGACGAGCCCTGACGATCAATTCTGCCTGAATTGCGGGACATCATTTCAAAATACCAGTTCCAGTTCTAGGAACGTTATAGTTGGTGCGCCCGCCATAACCGGCACTGGCAGCAATGCACCGGCAATCCGGAATTGTCCCAATTGTGGTAGTCCAATGACCAAGCCCAGCGCCAAGTTCTGTGTCGACTGTGGCCATGCATTCGAGGGCGTGGCCGCAACACCCGTTGTTACTCAAGCTGCACCCTCTCAAGGACAACAATATGTCGGGGGACGGGCCCTGAAGATGGTTCCCATTGCTATGCTCATCCAAGATAACCTGAAAACCCGTGGTGCCATCTCGCTGTTCGAGAACGGGATCGTCTTCACGGCATTCGGTGCACCCAAGACAACCATTCACGTTTCCGAAATCGCCCAAGCCGCGCCTGGAAAGGCAAGCAACCTGCTCGACATCACTTTGGCAAACGGAACTCGGTACCAGTTCAGGATGACGGGCGCGAGCCATTGGGCACCGCTCATCAACAAGGCACAGGGCAAGAAGTAGGCGTCCCTTCCCACGGAGGGCCCAGACATTGGTTTCCATCTTGGCGGTAAATGAAATAACCGGCCTAAAAATGGTTTAAATACGCAGTCAATATAGACCACCGTAGGAATTCAAGATTTATCGACGAAAAACAGGTCTTTTCCATGTCTATCGCTACTTGCAAAGAATGTGGGTTCGAGATCGACGACGCCGAAGCCAAGTTTTGTCCCGAATGCGGCGCGGTGCTGGACCGTGTCGAGACCAGCGCTGGTACCGTAGTCAATGTCCCGGTCACCGAAGACGTCTCTAATAGCAACGTTTCACCTGCAGTACATTGCCAACAATGTGGCGCCGAGTTACCATCTGCTCAGGACCGGTTCTGCCCGGCCTGCGGTGCGCCCGTGGCCCAGCCAGGTCCCAGCCTGTTGAAAAAAGCCCCCGGTCCAACCGTACCGGTGCAGAGTTCCACGCCGGCGATAAACCCCGCCGACAGGAGATCAAAAGCCCCGACGACCAAGCCAGCACCCTCGGCTCCTGCGAGGCCCGCGACTTCCTATACCTCCTCGACCCCGATACAAGTCGGTGGATTGGAGATCAAGAAGGTACCCATCGCGGAAATGCTCCAAGGACCCAATGTGGTTAAAAACAGCAAGATTCAGGGGCCCATCGCCCTGTACCCGAACGGGATCATCTTCACCGAACGACGGGGGGGTCCGAGGACCGTTATCCCCCTCTCAGAAATCGAAGTTGCGAAACCAGGCACCGCGAACAATCTATTGGAGCTTGGTCTCAGGGATGGCACGTATTTCCAGTTCAAAATGATGGGCGGGGCCAAGTGGGCCTCCTTGATCAAGCAACAAAAGGCTGGTCTCTAATCCACCTAGACGAAAACTTTGATTAGCGGGAAGATGCTTTATCTCTTCCCTACGTTCCGGTTCGGATTTAGCGCTTCTGCGCCGTCGTTCCGGGGCTTTTTTATTGATTTTTTAAACACGACGAATGCCGGGAAGAACGAGAAGAAGTTCAGCGGGAGCATGACCTTGTTCACGAGAAATCCCGCGATGCGGGGCATGATGTTGGTCCTGTAGTTGGAGACCTCGTCTGAGGGGTTGAGGCTCATCTGCCGCTTGAGGTTGAGCCTGACGTGGTCCGCGAACGTTTTCGTGTCGACCTTGAGGCCAAACTTCTCTTGGGCGAGTTCGACCGGCGAGCCCGGCGAGACAAGGATGGATTCCGACCAATACGCAATCCTTGCCTTCTGCCGCAGGCCTTTCGTGAAGAATCGCAGGGCGCCGACAATGTTCTTGACGGAATCGATGATGGTCTCGTTCGGGTAATTCGTGTCCCAGAAGAGCTGCACGGCCAACCCGTTCCGGTGGGCTTCCTGCAGGAACGATTCGAACTGCCGGTTCGTGAAGTGAAAGGAATCGTCGAAGTTGCCCACCAGCCCATCCATCTTCCTGCGGTAGGATTCCGAGAAGCTGCGGTTGCTGAACCAGATGACCGACCGGTCGGTTTGGTAGGTGCTGGCGAAATCCCGAAAGAAATTCCGAGAAACGGGCAGCCGCCAGGCCTCCAAGTCTGCATGGATGTCCAGCTTTTCTTCCCGCAGCAGGCGGGAGATCTCCATGAAGTACGCTTCAGTTGCGGGATACACGCCGTGGCCGTAGTAGACACCATTGTCGCCGCTGGTGTCTAGGAGCTCCTTGATATCATCCACGACCCGGTGTGGTGATCTGAAGATCGTCTTTGATCTGTTGCATAATCGCTTCAGCGAGACCCGCGCTCCGCCACAAAACATGCAGTTGAAAGGACATCCCCTGGCAACTTCCAATGAAAAGGAAAAGTGCATCAATTTCTCGCAAGCTTGGAGATACTCCCTCCAGTGGTCGAGAAACTGGAGGCGGGCGAAATTGAACGAGTCGAGCTCGGTCGTGACGTAGGTAATCCGGTTGTCGACGATCCGTTCCCCGTCACGGTAAATCAAGTTCGGCACCTCCCCGAAATCTTGGCGTCCGTTGACCTGCTTCAGGAGCTCGACAAGAGGGACCTCCCCGTCGCCTTGGATGATCCCGTCTACGAACTGGTAGTCGCGCAGGATCTCACGCGCGTAGTGCGTGGCCGAAAACCCGCCGAGCAGCGTGAATGTACCCGGGAACCTCTGCTTCACTAGCCGCAGAGCGTCGATGGCCCCCGCCGAGTGGTGGATCCAGTGCAGATCGGCCCCGAGGACCGAAGGCTCGTTGCCTTTAAGATGCCGCAGCAAGGAGTAATGCCTGTCCAGCAGGCGCTCGACGGAATAGTTGATGATGCGGGCGCTGAACCCCTCCCGGTCCGCCAGGTCGGCCATGCTGAAAAATCCCATGGGCATTATGAGAAAGGACGTTCGCCACCGCGTGGTGCGGCTTGCCTGCGTGAAGTTTCTCGGTGGATGCAGTAATAGGAGATCTTGATGTTTCATTGGAAAACGCGCCAATCGCGGGGTAATTAACAGTTTAATAAACCATTGACAAAGTTGGACATTTACAAGATACCGCTTCTCATCATGTCCGGCTTGGAAGTCAGGTGATTCGATAACGATTTCAGAAATTCCGTGGTCAACACTGGTGTAAATATTGTGATGACCACGTGCTTCCCGTGAACGAATCGAGCACCGGGTCCGTGCCTCGGAGCGCTCGCTCGTTACCAGCCGCGAGTGGAGGTGATTCTTGAACACCGGCACGGGCTGCCAAGTTCCGCGCTGCCGCGATCGCCATAAATCCACGGCAGGTCAATCCGGGTGCCGGTGCATGAAAAACATGCACTCGCCGCGTGCGACCACGTCGCACGTGAACGCGCTTTGCGGCACCCCGAATAACGACGACCTACCGTGCCATCCCCCAAGCCATGTGCCAAGGGGGAGGACTCCCGTTATAGTCCAAAAAGTCCTAATACGCAACTAGGACTCATAATTTGACCAACTTAGGCAAATGGCCAAGATTGGCCAAATTTTCAATAACGGTACGGACCAGAAATTGGCCATGATTTTAAGGTCAATGGCGCACGAAAATACTCAGAGCAATGAGCGATCGCTCCCGGACCTCCGGGAGATATTGCGACCGTTCCAATTGAGTCGAGCGTGCAGAGATCTTGCGGCGGGCGTTAAACAATATCGAGTATGCGACGTGGATTTTCGGGCAGCCATACAACCTGCTCGCCGCGATCCGGCTTCAAGGCGACGTGGATCCGGATCGACTGCGCATTGCCATCGACCGGGCCCAGCAGTGCCATCCACTCCTGCAGGCAACGATCGTGGAAGGCCCGGGTGGCATTCCCTGGTTCGATTCGGCCAATGTCGGCCAGATTCCTCTTCTCGTTGGCGAGTACCGGTCCGAGGTAGATCTGTTGGACGCGGAGAAGCGTGGCAACGAGCGCATCTACCCGATCTTTGACCTGGCTGGCCACGAAGCCCCCAGAATTGCCGCTCCCGGGTCCATCCCGCCCATGGCAACGGTTGAACTCATCCGTGCCGATGGATTTTGCTACCTGATCTGCTGCGCCCAGCACAGCATCATCGACGGGGCCTCCATCAACATCATGCTGCGCGATATCCTGCGATTCTACGAGGCTCCCAATCTCGATGCCTGCATCGACGACACGATGGGCCTCGAAGACGATCTCCTTCCAGAAGCCATCCGGCTCGGCCTGCCAAGGGATCCTAAAGGCGTTTACCGGTTCTATCACCTGATGCGGTTCTTCATCAAGATAAAGACCCGGGGAAGGCCCCGGCCCGCGCGATATTCCGATTATGACGACAGGATTTTCGGCTTTTTCACGTTGGCACTCACCAAGGACGAGTCTGATGGCTTTTTTGCAAGGTGCAAGATAGAAAGTGTCACCGTTCACAACGCCGTGTGCACAGCCTTCTCGCCGGTGTTCGAGGTCATCAACTCCCCCGTGAACGTGCGCTCCATCCTGGCCCGACCCCTCGAGGATGCAATCGGTCTCCTCGTCGGCGGGGCGCTCATCACGCGAAAATACGATCCCAAACTGAGTTTCTGGGAAAATGCACGGCAATACGACACGAAGATGCAGGTGGCGAGACGGCCTAAAAAAATCTTCCAGTTCATGCAGCTATTTTCCACGGTCGTGCCACCCGCTCGCATGCGCGAGATCCACTCTTTCATCATCCGCAACATGGCATCGAAACGCCCCATGGCGATATCGAATTTTGGGTCGATCGACGCGTCGGGCATTCCCTACAATCTCGATGGCCTCCAAGTCGACCGTTACGAGACCTACGTCTCGCAGACCATGGATCCGATTGTCGTGCTGCTCGCCACGTTCCAAGGGTGCCTGCAGTTCCACGTGAACTTCATCGAGCCCATGGATACCCGCGATGACATGGAAGTCACGGTTAAAAACGCGCTGGATACCATCCGACGGGCAATTCAAGAAGCTTGAATAAAAAAGGCAAGAAATAGAGCACTTGTTCTAATCTTGAACGGGAATCGGCGCGAGCTCGGCTTCGGGCGTGGAACCGACAAGATTGGCTAGCTCTTCCTTCGACATTGTCAGGAGCTGCGGGGTTTGTTCCCAGTTGATGACCTTCGGCAGCTTTCCAGACAGGCTGAACATGAAGGCGTGGATCTTCATGGTGCCGAAAATATGCCCGAGCAGCCCGCCGAACCGATTGTCGGCGTAGCGGTTGATACCCATGAGGATCCACGCGGAATTGAACGCGTAGCAGAGAAAAGACCAGCCCGCGAGGTAGAATTCGCCGATCACCAGGTATATCACGGTGGCGACAAGGCAGAACAGCGACCAGATGGATATATTACCAATAAACTGCATCGACAGGTACCTGCCGAGCATTTCCTTGGGCCCGGCTGGCTTCCCGTTCACCTTGAGTTGCAAGAGCCGGGGGATGTCGCCCGTGAACCCGCCCACCCAGCGAGCTCGTTGTTTCTTGAGGATGGGCCAATCCGAGGGCACCATCTCGTACATGCGCGCATGCGGCACGAAGACGATCTTGAGCCCGTTGGCGTTCATGAGCGAGGCCAGGTACACGTCCTCGGTGAGGGAATCCTCGTCGAAGGCATTCAATCGGCGTATCACGTCCATGCGCACGGCCATGTTCCTCCCGTAGAGCCAGCAATTCTTGCCGAACTTGGCTTGTGCCTCAAAGTGCATGTTGCCCCCCGAGACGATCGCGTAGTCGATGGCGATCGCCTTGGTGAGCCCGTTCTTGTTCCAGTTCTTCGCGATGATGCTCCCTTGGCTGGCCATAACAGCCTCGTCCTTGAAGGCGCTCACGAGCATCTTCAACGTGTCGGGCAGGAGCATGCACCCCGCGTCGTAAACAACCAGGATCTCGTTCTTGACGTGTTCCAAGCCGTGGTTGAGGGCATGTGGTTTCCCCGGCTTGTCGAGGGGGTCGGAGAGCAGCGTCCAATCGATCTCGGGATGGGCTTCGATGAATTCTTGGCACATCCTCTCGGAATCGTCCGTTGAGTTGCTGGTCACGAGGATCACCTGCATTTTGTTCTTCGGGTAGTCCGAACTAGCGACCGTTTCAAGGGTTCGCTGGAGCAGCGGTGCCTCGTCCTTGGCAGGAATGATGATGCTGACGGCAGGGTAGACAAATTCCTTTGGGATCGGATTCTTGCTCGCCACGCCGAGCGTCACGACGCCGAAATACGTGATGAGCCCGGCTATGGCAAGCAACAGGACGAACCAGCCCACGAACGAGGGGTTTTTTCCCAAAATGAATGACCACAAGGCACCCTCGACGCGCGAGGGCAGGCCAAGATAATGAAAGATCACGGTCCACGCGGCCAGGATCGCCAAGACGGCGAGCGCTAGGCCGACAATTTTAGCCATTTTCATGTTTCAATCCCTTCTTCCGGTTGAGTGTTTGTTTTTGCTTTTGCTTCTTTATCGTCTTTTTTCAATTCCTTCCATACGTACCGAAATTCGATTGCCGTGCATAAAATCATGATCACGAAGAAGATCGCGTTGAACACGATCATCGTCCAGTTGATGATGCCTGAAAAGTACACGCCCGTGGTCGTCATCGCGGGATCTATCGCATGGGCGATGAGGGCAAGGACACTATTAACCCCGAACGCAAAAAATGCCCCGCTTTCCAGGAGGATTCTGACCGGCCGCTCGGCGATCAACGCCTTTATCCTGAACATGTCAAGTTCGAAATGCTTCGCCCGTTGATACTCGTAAAGGAAAATGAAGAATATGTTGGCGAGCACGAGCCACCTGAAATCCATGTACGTTGGTGTCTGGACGATCATGAACCCGCCCAGCGCAAGCGATACGAGCAGCAGGGTATCATCGATGCGGTCCAAAACCGCATCTGCCCAAGCCCCGCTCTTGGTCCTGGTGCGCGTGAGCGTCGCGAGGGCACCGTCGACGCCGTCCGTGACCCCCGAGAACAGCGTGAGGAATCCTGCTGGAACCAAGAGCGTGCCGTACGAGATCCGCACGATGAAATCCGAGCTGGCCTGGTAGAAGCCGGCGATCACGACAAGGTAAAAAATGGTGATGGTGACCAGCACGCTCATCAACGATACCTTGTTGGGTGTCAAGCCTACCTTTGCAAATCGCTTGGCGGTTCCCACAACGATTGGTGCGTAAAACGACCCGAACGGGTTCCCTTTTTTCTTGATATCTTTGACCACCTCATCGAGGTGATGGGCTTCCCCGTGGCTCCTCATCCATTCTCGCATGTACTCGTCCGTGGTCAGGAATTGCAGGTCCACTTGTGGTTTGTTCTTGAGGCTGGACGCGAGCAAGACCGCCACGCATATCAACAAGGCCACGGGAACTCCGATGACAAAGACGAGCCCGAGCACCTGATCAAGCTGCATTATCATGCGATACCTTTCCTCCATTCATCATGTTGAAAATTCTCGAAAACAAGCAAGGGTTGAACATCACGGCGGATCTTTGGTTTTTCTCTCCGCCTGGCAGAAAACGACCGAATGCTGGAAAAAAAGGATGTGAGAACGCGGTTCCCTGCACCGTGTGTCGATGGATACCACGTTCGGTTCGCGCGTGCTCGTGCAGAGCTGTCTCCTTTTGAATTTGCTGTATTTGCAGCAATGAAGGTTGAGCATTTTCCTTGCGCGATGGACGTGGGGCGAATTTGCCACGTAGCTCGGTCCTGGTCACGACGGACCGCAAGCCAATGCTTGAGTTCTTGTCTTGTGGTCAATTCAAGGACTTGCCCCTCCAACTGCGGAGCCATTTCTAAGCAATTGGATATCAAAATGTCGTCCTCGCGATACTGCGAGGCGTTCGATCCAGCAAATAACACGATATACAAGTTTGCTCCTGGCATTGACGCCGTGACAATGTTCTTGTGGATATGATACGGGATGCCGCTGAGGAATAGCAATATATTTATCAGGAATCCGATATCAAAGATCGTTCCAATCCCTATGGAGAACACGATGTTGCCTGGCAGGGTGACCTGCGCCAGAATGATATCAGGAATTGACGGCAGGAAAACAGATTGGCCAGAGGCGATGTGTTCCAAAAACCCGTTAAAAGATTGGTCGAGAATGCCTGTGACGATAGAAATTATCAATGCAAAGATGCACGGCGAAAGCAGCGCGACTGAACTCATTGAACGATATGCATGTCTTGCATTAATGGCCATGTCGTTTCGCCGTCGTGTTCGATACTATCCTCATTATCTTATTTGGGTTAAAAGTGTTGCCCCGGAAGGCGAAGGATGCTTTCATAAACGCTCGTTGCCTTACAAAGACTGCTAAGCGATCACCGATTAAAAGGGGGAAAGCAGGATCAGAACGGGCCACGTTTTTTCTTGATCACCGCCTTCGCCAGTTCCATCACTAGCACGGCGCCGATGCCCGTGCCGACGATGAGGAGCCAGTCCACGCCCGGGAGCGCCTCCAGCGAGAACCAGTACCCGCCCGCGAGCGGCACGTAAACCATGAGGACGAAGCTCCCGTACGACAGGATAGCGAAGAGCACGAAAATGGGCGCGATGTCGTGCTTGAAGGACTTCCAAACAGGCACGTTCGGGCGCCGGATGGAAAACAGGGTGAAGATCTCGATCGAGATCACGATGCCAAGCGCAACGGTTCTTGGCCGGTTCAGGAGCTGTTCCAACTGTGCAGGGGACACATGGCCATAATTCGCCGTAAAGACTGGATAAATGCATGAAAACGATATCAAGAATCCTGCGAGGAGCACGCCCATCTGGACGGCCATGAGCAGGAGCACGTTCTTGTTGAAGATCTCCTCCGCGTTTCTCGGCTTCTCGGACATGATGTCCGTGCTAGTCTTGTCGAATGCCAGCCCGACGGGCGGCACGGTATGGGATAGGCCGATTATGAGGTAGAGCTGGGCCGCTGGCGAGATGAGGCTAAAGAACTGGAAGTGGGGAATGAACGAGGTCGCAAACAGGAATGATGCCTCGACCAAGTTCGCGTACACGAAGAAGTAGATGATGGTGCGAATCCGGGCAAACAGACCCCTTCCTTCCCGGATGCCACGCACGACCGAGGTAAGTGAGTCGTCCGAGATGATGATGTCGGCGGCTTCCCGTGCGATGTCGGTGCCACTTATGCCCATGGCGATGCCGACATCCGCGATGCCCAGCGCCAAGGCATCGTTCACCCCGTCCCCGGTCATTGCCACGACCCGCGCCCGTGCAGAGCCGTGATCCCCCAACGGTAAATGTTGAAACCGTTGCACGATGATTTCCTTGTCGTGAGGGGAGATACGAGCGAATATAGATGTTTTCGCGAAAACTTCATCCGGGATCTCTTGGATTTGGCCTCCAGTCGCTATATGATCGCCGTCGTGATAGATCCCGACTTCTTTTCCTATTGCTTTTGCCGTTTCGGAATGATCCCCGGTGATCATCACCACCCGTACATTCGCTGAAGTGCAATCCTTCGCGGCCTGTTCCACGTCCTGCCGTGGCGGATCTTCGATGACCATAAAGCCAAGAAACAGGAGATCGCTTTCGGTAGTCTCCCGGTTAAGGGTCGCGGGATCACCATCCTGGATGGTTTCTTTCATTGCAAAGCCTAACGTTCGGAAGCCTTTCTCCGACCAAGAAAGGATCGATGAATACACTTTTTCTGAAATTTCTTGGGTCAATGGTTCCGGGCCGTCCGTTCCGAGGATCGTCGCTGACAGGCCGAGCAGCAACTCCGTTGCCCCCTTGCAATACATTTGCCACTTGTCATTGGAAGGAACCGTCCAAACCGTGGTCATGCGCTTCAAAGCCGGTTCAAACGGGAACTTGCGGACCTTTTCATAACGCTTGGTGAGTTCGCCCAATTCCACACCTAGTTTGCCTCCGAGCACGAGGATAGCGGCTTCCATGGGATCACCAATCACTTTCTTCGAAACCTTTGTCCGATTGCGACCCCCCGCAACCCTATGAGTTTCATCGACGATTCCTGCATCGCTATTGAGCATCCCGCCGGTCACCAGCTCGGTCAACCAGCTCCACGAATCGGCGTGGAGAACCGTGCCATCCAAGAGAACGGATCCTTGCTCGTCATATCCCGAGCCGGTCACCTCCAGGGTTTTCCCCTGCATGCAGATGAATTTCACCGTCATCTGGTTGGTAGTCAGCGTGCCCGTCTTGTCCGTGCACGCGATGGAGATACGTCCCAGCGAGTCCGTCGCGCTGAGATTCTTGACTATCACTCCTTTGCTGCCGAGGGCGAGAACACCTGTGTAGAGGATAATCGTGACCAGCAGGATGATGTTAATCGGCATGAATTGCACGGCGTTGGTAATCGAATCGAGAACAATTCCGAGGCTGCCAGCAGTAGTCAGGCCCGGCCCGGCGGTGGCGAACTTGTACGCGACGATGATGCCGAACATGGCACAGACGACAAGGGTGAGATATTTCGCGAAGTTGTTGAGCTTCCTTCGCAGCGGAATTTCTTGGCCGACCAAGGCACCAAGCTCGGCGGAGACGCGCCCGATATCCGTGCCGGTGCCAGTGGCAGTCACGATTGCGGTTCCAGAGCCGCTAGTGATGAACGTACCCATGAACACGCAGTTCGTGCTCTCGATCACGTTCCTCACGGGGAATTCGATCTGCCGCGCGGACTTCTCCACGGTCACGCTTTCCCCCGTGAGAGCGGATTCGTCTGCAAACAAGGAATCGGCATCGACTAACCTCGCATCCGCGGGCACCTTGTCACCCGCTTTCAAGCTCAAGATGTCCCCGGGAACGACCAAGCGCGCGTCGATCTCGGCGACCTCACCGTCCCTGATCACCTTGCACCTGTCCTTCACGAGCTCCCGCAACTTTTTCAAGGTCTTCCGTGCTCGCGCCTGCTGGATGATGGCCAGGACCGCGTTGATCGCCACGAACACGATCGTGAATGCCCCGAACCCGGATCGCCTCAAGACGAGGCTGAGGATCAAGATGATGATGCCCGAGACCAAGTAAACAATGATGAGCCAGTTCTCGATGAATGGTGCGATGTACAGCCGCCAGAATGACGGCTTGTGCTCCCGGAGCTCATTCCTCCCGTATGTTTCGATCAGCCAATCGGCTTCTTCTGATGAAAGACCGGAACTGATCGAAACCCCGAAATGGCTTGCAACTTCATTGATCGTCTCGGTTGCATATACATTTTGTTCGGTAGCCATGGTCATGTTCACGAGAATGACGATCGGTTGATATCGGTCAATAATTACCATTTGTTTTTAAAAAAGAGTTTTTATTGCTTGAGGGGGCGGTAGATCGTGAACGACGTGCAACCTTTGCCGGTTTCCGACGTATATTTCCTCACGATCCTGAACACCATGCCCTCGCGGCCGCATTCCTCGCACCGGTGGTGGTCGAGGATCTCGACGATGTCGTCCATCAGGACCGCCACGCCAGCATAGGTGCTCACCCCGTAGGGTGAGATCACTTCAAGCATGCCCTCCTCGCCAGTATTCGTGATGCGTTCTCCGGACTCGATGTCGCGAAGGATGATGCGGCCTTGGTTCATGTCCAGATGGTGGACGATGTCTTGGTATTTCTCGCTCCAGTGCCCGCCGCAGCTGACCGGGATCTCGGTTGCCCCGAACGCATCCGCGAAATTGGTGATGGGGATGTTGAAAAGTGCGCCGATCTTCTCGAAGAACTCGGCCTTGTCTATCGATTGCTCCAATTTGACCGTTCCCTTCGTGCCGCTCCACCCCCCGCCCCCGGTTTGTACCTTAAAACCTTGTGCCATAGAGTACGTTTTCCCACGCTTTTTCTGCAGATCCATCAAGTTCGTCCACATTAAGGGCACGGAGTTGGCAACGAGCGCGGGAAGTTGTTCCTTCTCGCACTTATCAAGGGATTTCTCGAGTCTTTTACCGTTGATCTCGATGAATGCTTTAAACTTGAGATGTGAAAGATAATAGCGCACGAGCTTGCCTATCTTGAAATCTAACATGAAATCGGTTGGGATATTGTTCCAAATCGTGGTGATATCCCGGTAGAACAGGAATCCCCGGATGCCCATGGCCTTGAACGGCGTTCTATTGAGAAATTTCACCGACGGGGCCAACAGGACCAGCCGTTTCATCTGGTCCATGTGAATGTATTCTTCGAAGAGTTTTCGATAATTGGAACGAAAGACCTCGACATCGGCCTGACCCCTGCCAACGAGGCTGGGATCGCCAGTCGAGCTGCTGCTTAGGGTCCAGTAAGACATTTTTTCGATGGGTACCCGAAGGAGCTTGTGAAATTCCTGGTTTGATTGCTTGAAATGTTGCCAAGAAACGTAAGGGATTTGATCAAGCGTATCGTCGGTGATCGGTTCGTTGACGTTGAAACCTTGGCTCTTGCACAGGTCGCCATAAAATTTACAATCCTTGGCCGTTCCCGCGACCTGATGCTGGAGGTCTGCCATGAACTGGGCTTCTTCAGGCATGCTTGCATCCACGAACCAAAGACGGACCCATGGCTTTTGTGATTTTCCTCTCGAGTCCGCGCTGGTTTGCTCCCCAGCCATTTAAACACCGCGCGCCTTCTAATGTTCATGGCCCACCGATTCGGGAAAGTCCTGCTCGGCATCCTCCTTGTCCTTGTCGGGACGATTCTCGCTTCGTATATACTCGAATGGTTTGCCATTCCCGTGCTCGTGCCGTTTCGCCAAGCCCTGTTCAATGACGTAATAACGGATCTAGATGGGCTGTTCCACAATTGGCTCTTGCAATATTACACGATCTTCATAATCGTCTGGAACGTGAACGTGCCTATATTCATCATCGGGCTCAACATGGTCAAGAAAAAGAGCTGGCGGTACCGCGGAACCATGATCTACCTGTCCTCCTTGGCCTTGTGGGCGGGTATGCTCCTCTTCACCATGATCCACACGTTCCTGGCGATCCTGTGGATCCCGCCATCGGTTCTCCCGGCAGGCGTGATGATCGTGCTCCTGGTGGCGTACCTGCCCGTTGCCATAGCGTTCGGCGGCCTGTTTTTCGAGGCCCTGATCGACGTTTCCATCTACCTCCACGACTGTTGGATCGCCCGGAAGGACTACGCTAGCCTGTCGTACGAAGTCAAACAGGTAGGCCGGTGCACGGACATCGTTATCAAGACGGACAACCCGAACATCAAGTCCGCCGTGACCGCGGCGCCCATGATCATGGTGGAGCAGGCACTCTACGAGGTCAATCACAAGCCCTTGAGCAACTACATCAAGTCGGCCCTGCACCTGCTCCTCATCATGATCGTTACCAATATGACCGGCTGGGTCCGATCGCGTGCCATCATGTTCAAGATCCTCGGAGTGAAGATCGGCGCGGGTTGCCACATCAGCCAGTGGACGAAACTTGACCCAATTTTGCCGTGGCTCATCACGCTCGACGAGGACAGCGGCACCGGCATCGACGCGCTCATCCTCACACACAATCTCATGACCGTCGACAAGTTCACGTTCCGGTTCGGTCCGGTGCACATGGGCCCCCACTCGCGCATCGGGGCACGGGCCATCGTCATGCCCGGCGTTGATATCGGCGAGCACTCGATCATCGGGGCGGGGTCAGTCGTGACGAAGGACGTCCCTCCCTACACTATAGTCGCGGGGAACCCGGCGTGCCCGATCCGGCGTATCGACCCGGAGACACTGGAATCGCGGCCCTTGGATGAAGCGTGCGATGCGCTGCCAGCCGACGATCCCGCGGACATGCTCGATGGGTAAGCCATTTTCGTCGGGAACGCGTCATCTTTCATTAAGGTAGCAGTCGAATCTTCTAGCTGAAGGTAACTCCCAGTGAAGGTCGCATTGATCAACCCCGCGTGGCAGCTGAAGTCGTACTCCTCGTGGCCACCATTGGGTCTTCTCTACATAGGTACCATCCTGCGCAAGAACGGTTTTACCGTGAACGTGCTGGATGCTGCCGCCAGATGCTGGGACTCCGAGAAAGTCTTGGCGTGGGTCAAGACGGTTCAACCCGACATCGTGGGGGTCAGCGCCTTCACGCAGACGTTTTTGTCGGTCATTGACCTTGTGAAGGTCCTCAAGGCATGGAACCCGTCGATCAAGATCGCGATGGGCCACTACCACGCCACGATAGAGGCTACCAACATCCTGCAGAAATACGGTGACATCGTCGATTATTGCATCCGCGGGGAAGGAGAAGAGACGTTTCTGAAACTGTGTTACTTTCTCGAGGCTTCGCCCGACGCGGACCCTGGCGAGATCAAGGGGATCACGTATAGGGATGCCCGCGGCAACGTGGTCTCGACGGGAGATCGACCGTTGCTCGATATCAACGCCCTTCCCATGCCGGACCGGAATATGATCGACTTTGTGTACCGGTGGAACTTCAACAACTTCGAGATCTCGAATTCCAAATTTACCACGATGTCATCCTCCAGAGGCTGCTCATTCAACTGTGCGTACTGTGCGTGCTCCGAATTCGCCCACCGGCAGTGGCGCCCGAGGAGCCCCGAGAGCATCGCTGCCGAGCTGGCGCTGGTCGCGGACCAGGGTTACACGGAAGTAAGCTTTGTCGACGACAATTTCACTCTGAACTCCAAGCGCATCATCCGGCTGTGCGAGTTGATCAAAAAAGAACACATCGACATCAATTGGCACACCGACGGCAGGGCGGACCAGACCTCCCAGAACATGCTTTCGTGGATGCACGCGGCGGGCTGCAAATCCCTGTGGTTCGGGTTCGAAAGCGTGAACCAGCGCATTCTGGACCTGTACAACAAGAAGGCAAGGGCCGTGGACTACGAAAGTGCCATCCGCAGGTCGCGGAAGGCAGGCATCGACATCGTCGTCGGGCTGTTCATGCTTGGCGCGCCGACCGAAACGCTGGACGAGATTAAGAATACCCTTCATTTTGCCTTAACTGCCGATATCGACATCCCATTCTTCCATCCCGTGGACATTTATTCAGGGATCCGCTTGTGGAAGGACTTCGTTTCGGCAGGCACGATTAGCCCCTATGACAAGGTCACGGTGAAGGAGAATGGTAAGATCTATAATGACGTGGAGAGGTGGGAAACCACGACGAACATTATGGAATTGACCCTGCCCAATGAGCAGTACGAAGCCGCCCTGGACGAGATCCAGCATGCCTACAGGGCTTTCTATTCGATGGAGCGCGGGAAGATCCTACTGAAGCAATCCATCCGCTACCTGAGAAGCTCCTTCCTCCGGAAGATGATGGGCTATTTCATGGTACATATCCCGCAAGCCATGACGCTTCTTATGCAGATGCGGAACGTGCGGCCCACGGGCTTCTTGCGCTACGAGGAGCCAGAGCTCGACAACGATAAGTTTGGTGATTGAAACGAAAACGAACGAAACCTTCCGCAAGATCGTGCTCACCGCGCCGGAGACCGACTTCACCGACTTTTACAACAACCCGATCTGGCCCTTTTTCTTTTATTCGACCAGCCAATACGCGTTCGGCGGATTCCCGAACCGGGTCATGAGCAAGGCCCCGATGGAAGTTTTTCCCGACGGTCAGGCAAAACTGGCACCGTACGGCCTGCGAAAGATGGAAGCAGCGCTCTTTGAAAGCGGCTTTAATGAAAAGGATATCGTGACGGTTCACCCCCGGTTCCTGGAGAATTTCATCGGCCCCGAGACGAAGGTCATCGGCATCTCCGCGATGAACACGAACGGCCTGACCTATTGCGACCAGACCTTCACCGCGCTCGTCGGGTTTGGCACTGATTCTTACAATTCACTTATGTTCAGGAAGTTGATGTTTAACAAGCACGTTCACTCTTCCGGGGCTAAGATAATCCTCGGCGGCGCGGGGGCTTGGCAGGTGCAGGGCAAGTATTGCCACGACTACTTCGGCATCGATTCGGTCGTCCTGGGCGAGGGCGAGATTGCCTTTCCACAACTCGTCCGCGACGCGCTCGACGGCAAGCCCCTGCCTCCCGTCGTCAACGGGACGCCGATCAGGGATGCGGCGGGCATCCCCTGCATCCAGAACGGTAGTGTGTATGGAATCGTGGAGATCTCCCGTGGCTGCGGGCGGAACTGCCAGTTTTGCTCCCCGACGAAACGCTTGCGGCGGGACATCCCGCTTTCGACGATCGCGAAGGAGATCGAGATCAACTTCCGGACCCGAGAATTCGACCCGGACGCCGTGGGCGGGAAAACCGTGTTCACGCCGATGGGCCCGAAACGGCTCGCCGACTTGCGCAAGCAACAGGAGCACATGATCTTCCTAACAACAGAAGACATCTTGCTCTACCAGTGCCACAGCCCCAAGTTCCTGCCGAACACCGACGCCATCCTCGGGCTCGTGAACATGATGGTGGATATGGGCGTCGAGACCTTCCAGCCCGCGCACATCGCTCTGGCGGGCGCGGCCAGCAGCCCGGACACCATCGCCAAGATGACCGAGGCGCTGAGCCGGACGACGAAACAAGGAAACAGCATCGTGCGGGGGTTCGTCAACTACGGCAAGCACAAGTACATCGGCGTCGAGACGGGTATGGAAACCGGCAGCCCCCGCATGATACAGAAATTCATGAGGGGAAAATGCCTGCCATTCACGCCCGAGGACTGGCCCGACGTCGTCGTACAAGCATTTGGCGTTCTCAACGACAATTATTGGTTCCCGTTCACATCGCTCATGATCGGTATGCCCGAGGAGACGGATGACGATGCCGTCAAGACCCTCGAGCTGCTCGACCGGGTCAAGAACGCGAAAACCTTCTTCGCGCCGATGCTCTTCACCGCTCTCGGGGATTGCGTTCTGCGCAAGAATCGATCGGCGAACTTGAACAATCTTTCCGACACGCAAAAGGAAATCTTCGTCGAATGCTGGCGGCACAATGCTGCCCTGTTTATCGGAAAGGTGCCTCCCGTGATCTTGCAATTCATACGACCTTGCTTCGGCGGCGCCATCTACAACCTGTACTACCGGTGGCGGCACGACCGCAAGTTTTTCAAGCGCTTTTTTAACGTCTTGGCCTTCGAAAAGATAATGCCGATAACAGAGTAGGAAACCTCTTTTTCTCCTATCAACAGAATCGGCGCTTTCACAATTCCCGCGGATCTCGCAGGATGCTGGCAAGTTGCAGAAGATCGGGCTTGTTGATGTGGTTGATGAACAGCTCCCGCCGGTAGCGGCTTGCAAACCCCCGAATCGTGGCCCTGAACATGTATTTGAAATTGTAAAAAAGTTTTTGGTATTCGCTGTGCAATATGGCCGAGATTGCTTTCCGTTTCATCCTCGCGCCGGGCAGGTCGATGACGTCGACGCCCGTTTCCCAGTATTTCTGGTCATCAAGGATCCCCTGCTGGACGAGGGTGTCGTAGATCTGCGTCGCTGGCAACGCGCGGGTGAACACGATTTGCGGGAAATCGATGTCAAGCTTGGAAATGAACTTAATCGTCTGCATTGCCTCCTCGTACGTCTCGTCATAGGCACCGATGAGAAATGTCCCGAGGATCGAGTCGATACCGGCACGCCGGGCAACGCGGACGGTATGCTTGCTCTGGTCAAGCGTGATCTTCTTGTTGTACTGGTCCAGGATGCGCTGCACGCCGCTCTCGAACCCGAACATGATGGTGCAGAAGCTGGCCCGCTTCATCTCCCTGAACATATCGAGCGAGCTGTGGTTGATGCGGCCGAGCGCCGTGAAATCCATATCGAATTTTTCCCGCCGTATTTCCTGGCACAGGTCGAGGACGCGTTTCTTGTTCAGCGTGAAGTTGTCGTCGACGAAGATGACGTCCCGGTATTTCTTCTCGCGCAGCTGGCCAAGCTCAGCGATCACGTTGGCCGTCGACCGGGCCCGGAACGTGCCGCCCGTGAAGGCCCTGCAGGCACAGAACGTGCAGGAATACGGGCACCCCCGCGAGGAGACCAGGATCGTGAATTTTCTCTTCGAGACGTCGATGCCCGACACGCAATTGCGGTAGTTACTTGGCAGGAACGACCTGTCGACGATGGGGATGGTGTCGAGGTTCTTGATCGGGGGCCGATTTTCAGTTTCGTGGATGCGCCCGTCAGCCCTGTACGAGATGCCTTGGACCTGCTCGGGATCCTTGTTCCCCTCGACGGCGTCCAAGTATTCCAAGAAATTTACCTCACCCTCGCCCCGGACGCAGGCATCGAGCCAGTCGTAAGATTCCAGCATCCGCCTCGCGAAGAACGTTGCTTGGTAGTTCCCGAAGACTACCCGCAGGTTGGGATTCCGTGCCTTCAGTCCGGCGGCCGAAATTTTCGCGCTCTTGAGGTTGTCGCACAAAACTGAAAACCCGACAATGTCAGGATCGTGTGACATAACGCGATCGATCAATTGGTCCGAAGAAAGCCGCTGGGCAGGTTGGTCGATCACCTTGACCTCGTGCCCGTCCTGCTTGGCGCACGTCGCGAGGTAGAGCAAGCCGAGGGGCGGTGCTGACGAGGAGAATGTTTCCTCTTTCTGATTCAACTCCTCCTTCATTGGCGACGAGGAGATAAGATCGATTTTCATGAGGATCTGGTTCGCAACGGATAGGTGACTGATCGACATTCCTGATTCATTTAGCGGCTATTAAAATGACTCACGTAACTTCGATAACGCGGGAAACACGTGCATCTTTCGCGGCATCCCGACCCGTGACTGGATGGTGGCTGCCAGCAGGTGTCGCTGGTCGGATTGAGGAACTTCGTATCCGAACACGAAATGTCGTGTCTCAATCTCTCGGCGGATCTGTTAAAACTTCGGAATATTGATTAGATCACAATGGGCATCACGAATGCCGAGATCGGCCGGTTGTTCGACAAGTACGCGCATCTCCAGTACAAACCACTGGGGATGTATTTCGCCTCCGAACTTCCCGACGTTCCAAAGGGAAAGATCCGTGTCCAGCACATCCTGCCGAACTGGTGCATCCCCGCCACGGCATTCGCGGCGGCGAGGCACGGGAAGATCAGCGTCGTGAGCGGGGATCGAGGGTGCGTTGGTGGTCGGTGGTGGACTGGCTTCTCCCATTACCCCCCTAGAGGCATCAGCGTGTTTCTGGCAAAAGGGGGCGTGGATAACTCGTTCGGTGGTAGGGGCGAGCGCATCAAGAAAACGCCGGCCCTCGGCGCGTGCGTGATCAAGAACCCCGGCCCAGTGAAACAACCCCCAGGGACGAGATACATTTGCTTCCAGCGACTTCGGGAGATACCAGATGACCGCATGATCGAATACGTGCTGTTTTTCTGCAAGCCTAACGACATGCTTAAGATCGTGTCATTCATTCACTTCGGTCGAAGTGATGTGAGCATCGTGCGGGCGCCCGCTGGCTCGGGTTGCCAAGGGATCGTCACCTTCCCGCTGCTCATGGCGGAGGAGCCCGTGCCCGACGCGGTAATGGGCATGTGGGACCCTCTCGCAAACAGGCGGATGCCGAAGCATATGCAGACCATCGCGGTTCGACGGTGGCTTGTTGCGGAGTTTGCACCCGACATACCCGAGACTTACGTCAATCACGTGCCCGTCTTCACGCTCCGGTCCGAGATACCGATCCTGTTCAAGAAGGCATGGAAAAGCCTGCACCGGTGCAAGGAATTGGGTAACGGCACCCGTTCGCAAGTAAAACAAAACCTTCCTTGATGTGCAATGGCCTCGGTTGTCGATCCCGAAAAAAAGTCTCTTTTTCGCTATTACTTTATAAAACCAATCGGGGGAAGGTTACACCTGCTTTAAGGCATCGGAAGACGATGCAAGGGTATTCTGAAAATCGATGAAACAAGGATAGAGATTTACGAGAACTGCGAGGCGGAAGCCGGTTAATACGTAAAATGTTTATACAACGAAAATTTCGTTATCTCTGATAGAAATGGCCACAGCCGTTAATTTACCAACGAATTTACGGTTCCCCACTTACATTTCCCTCCTTCTCGAGCAGGCAAGATCCTGCCAGCTGGTCAACACGGTCGAAGAATTGTATCAGTTATCATGCCCGGAGACGGGCGTGTTCGAGGCGGCTTTCGACGTCCCTGACAGGGGTCGCGTGGTTGAAGCCACGGTCTGCCGCGTGCGGAACGGCATCTCGGTAAATTTTCCCGAACCCTACATGCGCCGGCGCGATCCGGATTGCATGGTCATTGCGGACGAGCTGCCGACCGACAAGCCGAGGTTTTCGGAGCGCTATGGTTCGGAATTCGCGGACATGCGCCAGCGAACGTTTGATTGGCTCAGGGAGCAGGATTTGATCGTGTTTTTTATCCATCCGGGTGGTGAAATCACTGGTCTCCTCGCGGTGGTCATTATCCCCGCACCCGCGGCCTTCTTCGGCTTTACATTGTCGCTCTTGCAAGGTATCGTCGATTCCAGCACAATCCCTGATGATGCACTAATTCGCGGTGCCATCTATGTTGCTCCTCCCTTCCGCCACACTGATTTTGAAGGAAAACAAGTCGTTGTCCACTCCCGTGGGGATGTCTACGAGATGTTCAGCTACAACCTGTATCCCGGCCCGAGCGCCAAGAAAGGGGTGTACGGCATGCTCATCGACTTGGGCGAGCAGGAAAGCTGGGTTACGATGCATTGCTCCGCTGTGCAGGTCGTCACGCCATACGATAACATGGTCGGCATCGCCCACGAGGGTGCGTCGGGTGGCGGCAAGAGCGAATTACTCGAGTACGTCCACCGCGAACCCGATGGGCAGCTCAAGCTCGGCAAGAACACGGTAACGGGCGAGGAACGATTTCTCTCGTTGCCCGTCGGGTGCCGGTTGAAGCCAGTCGTAGATGATATGGCCATTTGCCATCCGTCCTTCCAGAAGAACCAGGGCAAGTTCTACCTCATGGATGCCGAGGAAGCATGGTTCGTCAGGGTCGATCATATCCAGAAATACGGCACCGACCCGCACATCGAGAGCGAGACGATCAACACGCCCGTCCCGATTCTCTTCCTCAACCTGAACGCGGCCCCGGGAAGCACCGCCCTCATCTGGGAGCATACCGAGGATGCACCAGGCAAGCGGTGCCCGAACCCGCGCGTTATCCTCCCCCGGCGCATCGTTCCGGACGTCGTGAACTCGCCGATTCCCATCGACATTCGCAGCTTCGGCGTGCGCACCCCCCCGTGCACCAAGGAAAATCCATCCTACGGCATCTTTGGTATATTTCACATCCTTCCCCCTGCCTTGGCATGGCTCTGGCGGCTTGTCGCCCCTCGCGGGTATGCTAATCCCAGCATCACTGACACCGAGGGCCTGCAAACCGAGGGCGTTGGCTCCTACTGGCCGTTCGCGCCCGGCCGGCGCGTGCCGCAGGCCAACCTGCTGCTCGACCAGTTCACTTCGGCCCCGAAGGTACGCTACGTGCTCTGCCCGAACCAACACGTCGGGTGTTGGAAAGTCGGGTTTATGCCTGAATGGACAATGCGCGAGTACCTCGCGCGCAGGGGTGTTGCCAAGTTCCAGCGCAACTCAGTCGAGCCAGCCCGGTGCAGCCTTTTGGGTTACACCTTAAAAAGCGTTGTAATAGAAGGACAGACCATCAACAACATCTTCCTGCAGGTCGAGAAACAGCCTGAAGTTGGCCTCGTAGGTTACGACTTGGGCGCCGATATCCTGACCAACTTCTTCAAGACTACCCTTCTACCGTTCCTCGAAGACGATCTCTTGCCCCTCGGCCGGCAGATTATCGATTGTGCCCTGAATAATGGTACGCTCGCGGATTACGAGGCGTTCATCCAATCGGATCCCATCTTCGAGGAGTAATCGACTATTCTATTCGTGATTCTTCTTTTCTTTTCACACCATATGTGTTTGGCTGGTCATGGCACCGATTTAGCATTGGTTTTTAATTAGTAAGCCGAGCCTGCTCGCTTTTCAGTCCAGCTCGCCATTGCTAACGCGCCATGTCGAAATTACCTTTGTAAAAAGAGATAAATCAGCCTATGGGTTTCTTTCGATGCAGGATGGCCAATCCGGCGACCGCTGCTTCAAGCACCACGATGAGCAGGACGGTCTCGTAAACCCAGTTGTTCGTCAGGACGTGAGGTGCCCCGTGCTGGGCGTTCGTGAAGGCCTGGAGCACAGCCGCTTCTCCCTGCAGGGCATTCGCCGGCCGCGGATAGTCGCTCGTGAACGCGAGCATGCTTGACTCGGGCAACATAACGTTAGGTGTTTCGTCGATCGACCCGTTGGGGAACTCCACCTTCGAGATGTTCAGGCCCAAGTGCGCCGCGAAGAACGAATATACGGCATCCCGTTTTGACGGGCCAAAATCGTGCACTTCGTTGGCGAGATGCACGTTCGAGACGTTGCTCGTCGCGCCGTAGAATCCATAGATGCGCTGGATGAAGGGATATTCCACGGTGGGCGTATCTCTCGTCCAGTCATGCCCGTCAGAGACCAGCAGGAGCGGTTTGGGGGCCATGAGCGCCGCGATCTCCACGTTGTTCGTCCAGCACCCCTGCGTTTCCCTGATGGGCATCCCGATCTCGTCGGTCTCGGGACCTCCCATGTATGCCGCGGAAACCATCACGACCGGGGCTGCCACTGCGATGCGGCTGTCAACGGCCGCAAGCAGGATGGTTTGGGTTCCTCCCCCTGATGCACCCGTCACGCCCACGCGGGTCGGATCCGCGCCGGGCAGCGTGAGCAGGAAGTCCACGACGCGCACGCTGTCCCAAGTGTCGAGCATGAGCGTGAATCTGCTGGTGACCGGGACTTGGTTGCTCTCGCCCCAACCGACCATGTCGTACAGCATCACGTAGGCGCCCATGCGTGCGAAGGTCGCCGCTGCCTCCTGGTTGTCGGGATCGAACCGTCCCAAGGGAAAATGCCCGTGCGGGATGAGGATGACTGGCTTTGAATCGTTGGGGTTGCCCCACGTCGGCCGGTACAGGTTTCCCGAGATGTAAAACCCTGGCACGCATTCGAAATACACGTTTTCCACGGAATATTTCCCGAACGTCTGATTGTCGTGCGTAACCGGGTTCATCGGCGTGCGATCGGGCAGGGGCACGAGCTGGGCACCAGTCAAGATGCCCTGCCGGATGGCGTTGGCCCTGGTAGTCCACTCGGCTTGATTGTTGTAGAGCGTTGAGAGCACGCCAAGATTGTCTTGGTCGGCAAGGAACGTGTTGCTCAAGTAACCGATGGCCGCGCACGGGATGGCGATGATAAAGCCGGCAATCAAGAATCCAGCCGCGACGGTCGAACCGCGCAATTTCTTTGCACGACCGGCAAGAATGGTATAAATAGCGGTAAATGCGGCGATTGCGCACGGAATGGCAAGGTATCCTGCTACTTCTCCCACGCCAAGCCCTCCACCGAGAATGAAGAATTGAACGTGGTAGAACATGTAACCCGAAAGCACGATGCCCGCCACGGTTGCCATGCCAAGCGCGACAACCAGCCGCGCATATTTCATTGAACAAGGTCGTTTCAGGATCCATCACCAGATTATCTCAGGGTAGGCACGAGGTGCCGTATTCCTATCCTTCCCGGGCTATATCAAGTCATGCCAGAGAGACATCACGAAAGGAGCCTTTGCGCGATTCTCTCGACTTCCGCATCGATGTCGCGTGTGTCGACGGCCTTGGGTATGCCGTTAGGAATGATAATTGACCTCCCAGGCGCAAGTTGCATCTAAGCGGATTAAGGGGATAAAGAAAAAGAGGGCGTACCAAGAGCTCATTGCCTAGGCCGGTGGGGGTGCCGCCCGTGACGGGCTTGTTCGCCCGCGAGCGGGCTTGGCCGGGGCTACCCTGATGAGCAGGATCATTATGATAGCAAGCAGAACGATCGTGACCGCGGCCATCGATTCCAACACCCCCCACGTCGTGGCGGTGCTCACGGTTACCATGACCATGCTCGTGACCTGCGCGCCGTAGCCGTCCGCGGCGACGATGACGAAGTTGTAGGTGCCCGTAGTAAGATTGTCCACGGGAACGACGATGTTATGGCCGGATACCCAGGTCCCGCTGGCAAAAGGCAAGCCATTGCAGAAGACTATGTATGGCCCTGAACTTGTCGTTGCACAGGACACGAGCCACGTGATGGTGTACCCGGTCGTGCCCTCGGCGTACGCCACGTGGCCCGGGGTCGTCACGGTGAAGTGGATGTCCCATGCGATGAGAAGGAGATTGTAGACCGACGAGCCACCTGTATTCGTGAAACCGGCAGTGTAAAGCCGCAAGCCGTCTCCCCACGTGCAGGTTGCCACGTCGGCAAACGGCGTGCCCCATGTGGTGCTGTAGAGAAAGGCGCCGTTGATCGGGTTCCATGCAACAACCGCGACATCATCATCGCCCGCACCAAAGCTATACGTAAGTCCGACTGTGTAGAGCTTGGAGCCGTCCCCCCACACACCGTTTGCCTCATCCTGTTTCGCTCCACCCCATGTCGAAACCCACAAGCGGTTGCCATTCGTCGGGTCCCACGCGACCACCGCAAAATCACCACCGCCATTACCAAAGCTATACGTTAATCCGGCAGTGTAAACTCTGGCGCCATCGCCCCAGACTGCACTCGCTATGTCTGCATAAACACCGCCCCACGTAGCATTCCACAACTGTGCACCTGTCGCCGGGTCCCACGCGACGAGTGCGAAATCATCTGATCCGGCGCCGAAGCTATCGGTCCAGCCGGCGGTATACAGCCGCGTGCCATCCCCCCACACGGAGGACGCACCATCGCCAGCGGGTCCGCCCCAGGTCGCATTCCACAACTGTGCACCTGTCGCCGGGTCCCACGCGATGACCGCGAAATCAAAACTCCCGGCGCCAAAACTGTTCGTCTGGCCTGCCGTGTAGATCCTGGTGCCGTCACCCCAAACGCCATAGCAGAATTCGTTGAGTGGACCGCCCCATGTCTCGTTCCAGAGGCGGGCTCCCGTCGTCTCGTTCCATGCGACGAGAGCGAAATCGTAACCGCCAGCTCCAAAACTGGTCGTGTCGCCGGCGGTGTAGACCCGTCTACCATCGCCCCACACGGCGTTCCCGACGTCGGACCCTGCCCCGCCCCACGTCACGTTCCAGAGACGGGCTCCGGTCGTCTCATTCCACGCAACGAGAAGGAGATCGTCGCCCGTGGCACCATCTTCTTGGTAACCGGTCGTGAAGAGCCGTGAGCCGTCTCCCCATGTTCCATAGGCTTCATCGTAGCCGGTACCCCATGTCACGTTCCACGCGATTGGGGGTGCATTTAACGTCGCGCTCGGGACAGGATGCGTCACGGTCGCTTCCGGGGCGTTCGTTCCCGCTCCCGCCGGACGATGGACCAACAACTGCACCGAGCCGGCGATTGCTGGCAACAGTAAACCTGCGAGTAACATAATAACGAATTTCACGTTCGATTTTCGCGATAAGATTGGCCTTGTGCATGCACACATACGTTATTTCGCCTGTATAACCGTTGAACATCTTCCCGTATGAACGACCGAGTCAGTTGAAATACATTCCTCGTTGGCGTTATAGCTACCTTGATGAAAGGGGATCTTGCAAAGCTTCTTACAACAACTTTGCCAAATCACTCTTTGAGATGCACTGCGAAGCCCTTCCCTTCCTTTTCTAAAGAGTTTCAAAGAAGGAAGTATCATCAAATGAGGGAGGGAATTAACACGGAATTCTCGGCTGCTGCTTTTCTTTCCCCATTATAGATATTGTCGTTCTCCGGCATCTTCACGCATTCTATGAAGGGGCAATATCACGGGATCACACGTGGAACCGACGCGCGTTGGACTCGAGCTCCACGTCGATGTCACGCGTGTCAACGCACACCCATTTCAGGGTGTTGGTGGCCCCGAACGTGTCGTTCTCGTTCGTGATGGGAATGTTGAAAAACGAGCCACCGTGCGGCTCCCACTGCTTTGGAAAGGCCATGGACCCGAGCGTCTTGATGTTCATGAAGCCCATGTCTATGAGTTTATTCGAAAATGGCAGCAATTGATCCTTCGGGACCGCGATGCTGGCTTCCTCGAAAAATAGCCATGCATCCTCCTGTTCCGCAAGAAAGCCGGTTGCAGATTCGAGATCGGGCACGGCCGAAATCGCGCACATCGGTGCCAGCGATGTCGTGGGCTGCAAGGCGGCGAGCGGCCTGCCATCGATGACGACGAGCCACCGGGCGCCCCGGGCGGGACGGAGCAACACCACGTCCTTGCCGGCAAGTTCCAAGGTTTCATACCCCTCCGCGAAGTGGAGCATCTCCGGTCCGAGGCCGGGCGATTGCACCGTGCCGAACCGCTTCACCTGTTCTTGGAGGCTTTTTGCAACTCTCTTGCCGAAGGCCGTGACATCGGCGAGCTCCCCCTCCACGAACACGTTCTTCGTGGAAAAGCAGGCCATCCCGCTCCAGCAGGCGATGTCCAGCGCGAGCAGCCCGGCAACGCGTGGGTCGTCGCGATAGTCTCTTGAGATGAAGCTCATCCCGATGCGATGCGGGTTCTCGACGACCCGCGGGCCGTTGTCCATGGCCGCGACCCGGTGCTGGACGTCCGAGATGGTCTCGTTGCTTCCCCAGACATCGATCAGGTCCGCCCGCGAAAACACGGCATCCTCGACCTGCCGGTCCCCGCCGCGCCAGTAGGCGAGGAAGAACGTCCCGCGGAGCTCGGGGTCCATGGCCTCGACCGAATTGGCATAGATGAACGAGAAGAGCGGCTGGCCGGATGCCACCTTGACGAGCTGCGGGACCTTGGACGTGATTCCGTGGAGCAACGTGATGGCATCGTAACCGACGACGTTACCGAAGAGCACGCGCGTGATGAACTCCGGACGTCGCGGGCTGGCAGGGTGCGTCCCTATCGATTTCATGTACCCGTCCTCGAACGGCTCGAGCTCGGGCATCGGGCCCGATGGCAGCGAGAAGGAGAAGTCCCAGGTGAAGGGATAGAAGCCGAAGGTCTCTATCGTTTCCCTGGAAAACCCGGAAGTCGCGGGGACGATCTCGAGCGCCTGCTCGCGGTATTCAAAGCCCGGATCGAGCCACTTGTGGTTGAGCTCGACGAGGCGCGCGAGGTCATTTTCGTGGTGCGAAAAATAGGTATCCGCCCTTTCCCGGAGCACGTTGCAGACACCGTCGACCTCTCCTTCAGAAAGGACCGGGATCTCGTGGCCGTGAATGTCGAGAAACTCGGCAGTCTCGATGGGATTGGTGAATCTCAAGCAGGTCACGTGATGTCAATGTTGCCGAACGTTCCGGCACAACCGATCTTGTCAACGCCTTCGGAACCCGCCTGGTTTTTCTCTGGAATCCGTTTGATGCCCGTGAACTCCTTCACGGATCCGTCTGCATTGGTCGAAAGGACCGTGATCTCGTCGGATTCTTGTATGACGGCGGTCGGTGCGCCCTCGTTGCCATAGGGAGAGATGATGCAGACCACGCCATTCCCCTCCTTGATCGCGTCTCCAGTTATCAAGTCTTTGGCGATGATCTTGGTTTCGGGAACGAGATCATCCGTGGAATACACGAAATCGTTTTGATCCGCGCTCCAATGGCCGATACAGGAAAAAACCTTCTCGGTCACGCCATAATCGTCCCAGAACCGTTTCTCCCATATCGCTTCGGGAATGTCCATGGCTGTTCCGACCATACGAATCAAGGCTGCCTTGTCGATGGTTTCCTCGGATAGGGCCCCCTTCATGCCATCCCACCCTCCTCCGCCTGTTAGAATATAGAGATCGTCGGGCTTGGGGAATTTTTTGCTCATCTTGAAGAGTTGGTTCATGAATATGGGTGAACCGCCAAAGCACACTGAAAAGTGGTTCTCTTTTGCCTCCGAAAGGGCTTCTTCGAACTCATTTGTATTGATCTCGAGCACTGGCCGATGGATCTTCTTCACCCTGGTCTGCCAGATGGTTTTCGGGACGTTGACCTTCACGAGCTCGATGTATCGACGGGTCGACGCCTTCTCCGCAGCAGTGGTCGGGATCATCGATTGCACCTTTACCGTGGTCCCATCGTGCAGGTCGTATCGTTTCGAGAGATTTTTTTGGACGATCATAGCAGGGGAGAAGCTGATCATCACATCTAGGTCGGGTTTCGTGGCGTGTTTATAACAACCGATGTACGATTCTAAGAGCAGCTGCTCATCATCAGGTGTGCGCCACACATAGGATGGATCACCCGACGTGCTGCTCGAAATATGCCACGTTCCCTGCACGTCAAACTTCAATTTTGCATACAAACCTGCAGATTTCTTGAACGTCCTGTCGAACAGGGCAGGCAAGGCTGCCCAATCTTGGGATTCCACGATTCCTTCGAGCTGGGACTTGGTCGTGATTCCGCATTTTTCCCCGATCTTGCGGAATGACTCGCAAGTGTCCACCTGATACTGGAGGACATCGACCAACTCGGAATTGAAATCTGCCATTGTAGGACCTGAGGTTGATAGGAGATGCTTTCGTCTGGAACAGGGTGCTAGCCTGGTCGTTTGGAAAAATCCAATAGATAGAACGAGGGAAGGATTAAAAGCCTATCAACAGGAGGCGGCTTGCCGGTACTCAAGATTAATTGTCCAAACTCTCCCTGAAAAAAAGGATTTAAACCAAATCCTTGTCTTGGTATGTGTGCAGCAGGGACGGAAATTCTTCGGGGCTGTCGTCGAATGGGAAGGTGATCTTCGTGTCCCGCACTTGGCTGAGCAGGATTGCGCGCATTAATTCCACGGATTTCCTTCCTTCCATGACATCCACGCTGATGTGGCTTGCGTCGTCCTTCACGATTGCATCGACGAGGTTCATCAAGAGGGACTTGGTGGGCATGCGGGGCCTGGGCATGTACGACATCGCGTTCTTCTTTGCTTTAACGCCAGGCTTGCGCCTGTCATCGTAGAACTTCGGGATGCCCAAGATGCCCTTCACGTTCCTGCGACGGATCAACGCCCCTTCCGTGCCATAGATGCCGTACTCCTCTTCCTTTGCGTATTTGTATGCAACACCTGCTTGGATGAAGCCCATTGACCCGTTCTGGAACTCGACGATGGCGTTCGTGTTGTCGTCGGTTTCCACGAAGGTGTGGTGGGACACGCGGCTGTTCGCTACGACTGACTTGATGGGGCTCGGGGACAGCCACTGGAAGATGTCCATGTAGTGGATCATTTGATTTGCTAGGGCACCGGCGCCTTCCGTGGTCCAGTGGCCGCGCCAGCCTTCCCAGTCCAAGTCCTTGTTTTCGGGTACGGGGGTGGAATTAAGGTAATATTCCTCGGTGCGCCACCAGTGGTAGATCATGTTCAGCTGGAAGATCTCGCCGAGATCCCCTGAGGTGACGGCATTTTTTAGGCCCGTGTAGGCCGGGGCGAACCGTTCCTGGAACCCCACCGCGAGCTTGATCCCCGCCTGTTCCACCGCGGCCCGCATCTCGTCGGCTTGTCTCAGGTTGATGCACATTGGCTTCTCGACCAGCACGTTCGTGCCGTGCTCGGCGGCCGCGATGCTGATAGGAGCATGCATGTAATGCGGTGCGGCGATGATGATGAGGTCCAGCTCCAACTTTTCATCATCGAGCATGTCATTGTAGTCCTTGTAGGTCTTCACCTTCAACTTGGACTCGGCATTCTTGAGCACCGAATCGCTGATGTCGGCTACCGCGACGAGTTTGAGCGGCTTCGGGGCCCTCTTCCCCCAGAGCTTGAGATAGGTGCTCCATGAGTGGCCTCGACCACCAAGGCCTGCTATTCCACATTTGAGACTCATACGTTCACAAAGGAACAGAGGTATTTGTGGTTAAATTAAACACACAATCGCGCCTTGCAATAATGGCCCCTTACCGCCATGTTTAAGGAGGCGCGGTTCAATTATGGATGCAGGTTTTCCATGCGCGCGCTGCCCTTCACCATCGTGTTTCTCGTCCCCCTTTCCGTCGTGGTAGGCACACTCCTGGGTGGCTGGTTCAACCTGCTCACGCCCGTGTCAGTCTTCGTCGTGGTACCCATGATCGACCTCGCCGTCGGAGCCGACACGAGGAATCCATCGCCAGCTGAGGAACCGGAGTTGGAGCCTAGAAACTCGTTTCGGGCCATCACGATGGCCTGCGCGCCGGTCACTATAGGACTCGTGATATGGACGACGTGGCGTGTGTCGCTCGGATCCATGTCGTGGTGGGCAATTTGCCTGCTTGCCCTGTCGGTGGGCATCAACACGGGCATTATGGGAATCAATGCATCCCACGAGCTCCAGCACCGCGTGAACCTCAAGCTGGAGCCCCGGCTGGCCCGATTCATCCTGTTTTTCTGCCTCTACGCGCATTGGAAAGTCGAGCACGTGATCGGCCACCACGCCCTCGTTGCCACCCCTGAGGACCCCGCCACGGCCAAGCGAGGCCAAGGCTATTACCGGTTCTGGTTCCAAACCGTGGCCGGCACCGCGCGCAGCGCCTGGCGAATCGAAAGAGCTCGACTGAAACGGACCACTCGGTATCGTGTGAAATGGGTCCACAATCGCGTCCTGCAAGATAGCTTTATCGAAATCCTGCTTGTCGCGGGTGTCCTGTACTTTTTCGGCTGGGTGCCGGCGCTATTCTTCGTTGGCCAAGCCTTTATTGCCTTCTCGCTGCTTGAGATCATCAATTACATCGAGCATTACGGCCTGCTCCGGGAGCGTCTGCCCGATGGGACGTACGAGCCCGTGCGGCCGGTCCACTCGTGGAATTCCAGCAATCGCGTCACAAATTACTTCCTATTTAATCTCCAGCGCCATTCCGACCACCATTTCAAGCCGAGCCGCCGATACCAACTCCTGCGGCACTTCGACGAGGCCCCCCAGCTCCCGACGAGCTACGCAGGCATGGTTCTAGTCGCCCTCGTCCCGTCACTATTCAAACGCATTATGGCCAAGAAGTTCGTCCCTGCACTACATTCCTGAATCCAGCAAAATATATTTATCTTCCTTCTTCGCATGTGAATCCCGATGACGACAAAGAAAATCCGTGTCACGGAAGAGGTCTATAACGAGTTGCTGAAGTTTAAATGCCCAAATGAAAGCTTTTCTGAAATGTTTAAGCGACTACTCAATTTGCAACGATTATCCCTTGAACGATCGTTCGGTGTGTAGAAGTTAACCGAAGATGAAAAAGTCCTATTCGCCGATATTGATCGGCGGCCACCGCGGCGTTGGAATCGATCCAACACGTGATCCTATTAATTCTTTTAAAGAGCACCCTATCGATGAAAAATCATTATATCATACATTCCCAAATACATCATGAAGCGGATGTTCCCGGAAGACTGTGCCAAGCAGGTCGAAGGCGGGATAGAAATCTCGATGAAGAACGTCATCTCGCCCATCGCGGCCAAGGATCTTCCCGAAGACGTGTCTGATTTCATCAATTCTTTCATCGATGGTGAGCCCGTCGACAAGGAGGTCATCCAAGGCCTCGTCGTTCGCATCGAGAGCAACAGTTACGGTGCCGGAAACACGCCTTTTTCCGATCTGAACGACCAGACCATCCCCCTTGGTGGCACTATGACCTTCTTCGCAACGTTAACTGGCAAAGAAGTCGGCGAGGAGCAAGAGATTATCATCGACATCCGGGAAACAAAATTCAACTTCCAGTTCAGCCGCGTTGTCCAGTACTCCCTTCGTGCATTCAGCACGGCGCTTTTTTTCTTGCGGTTTTCAAAGCCCACCTTGAATTAGACCAACAGCCAATGTTGGATATATCCTTCCTAGTATGAGTGCAATGGCAAGAACGACCGATACTGCGAGCTCAGCCGGCGATGGCGGATGGACACCGGCGGGAACCCGCATCCGTACCCGCTGGTCATCGGATGTCGACCCGGAACGGCCCCTGCCGGACTACCCGCGCCCCCAGCTCGTGCGGGACGACTGGCTGAACCTGAACGGAACGTGGGAATACTCGTTTCGCCCGAGGACAGAAGATCATATTGATCATTACGATGGCGCCATTCTCGTCCCATTCCCCGTCGAATCATCGCTTTCAGGGGTTTGCAAGGCACTTGGGCCCGAGGAACGACTCTGGTACCGCCGGGAGTTTTCCATCCCTGACGGGTGGGCGGGCAAGCACGTCATGCTTCACTTGGGCGCGGTTGACTGGCAGGCGACCGTTCGAGTGAACGGGCACGAGGTTGGCACCCACGAGGGCGGCTACACGCCCTTCTCATTCGATATATCTGCCTTCTTGGACGCTTCCGGGACAAACCAGGTGGAGATCGTCGTGTGGGACCCGACCGACACCGAGCTTCTGGCGCGAGGCAAGCAGAACTTGAAGCCGAAAGGTATCTTTTACACGTCGGTATCGGGCATTTGGCAGACGGTATGGATCGAGCCAGTGCCGGAAACTTGGCTCGACCGGCTCAAGATCGTGCCAGATCTCGACCATCATTCATTTAGCATCACCCCCTTCATTGCCGGCGAGGGCGAGACTGAGCTGGGCCTCCACATCGAGATATCGGTTCTCGACGGCGGCACGGCGGTCGCGAGCGGGTCGTGCAGAAGCGGCGAGTCTGCCACCTTCGCTCTCGAAGATCCCAAGCTCTGGGCGCCGTCTTCGCCATTTCTCTATGATATCAAGGCAAGGCTCGTGGACGGCAAAGGGGATGTCGATGACGAAATTAAATCATATGCCGGGCTCCGTAAAATACACCTCGGAAAAGATGAGGCCGGCGTGCCCAAGCTCCTCTTCAATAACGAGCCGCTCTACCAGCTTGGCGTGCTCGACCAAGGCTACTGGCCGGATGGTCTCTACACTGCCCCAACCGACGAGGCCCTGCGATCCGACATCGAAATGGTGAAGCAGCTCGGGTTCAATATGATCCGTAAGCACGTCAAGGTCGAACCGGACCGGTGGTACTTCCATTGCGACCGCCTTGGCATCCTCGTCTGGCAGGATATGCCAAGCATCTGCACGTTCAAGGAAATGCTCAAGGGATGGGTGTACTACTTCCTCGGCAAGCAATACAAGGTTAAGCATCCCGGCCAGCGATTCACCGGCGCATTCCTGCACGAACTCGACGCGATGGTGCAAACATTGTTCAACCATCCATCTATCGTGACGTGGGTGCCGTTTAACGAGGGATGGGGGCAGGAGCAGTTCGACTCGCGTGTCGTTGTCGAAGGGATCATGAAACTGGACCCGTATCGGCTCGTGGACAACGCGAGCGGCTGGTTTGACAGGAAAGCTGCGGGCCACGTCCGGGACGTGCACTGGTATCCAGGACCCAAGATACCGCGTCTGGAAAAATCGCGTGCCGCCGTAAACGGCGAATTTGGCGGGTTGGGTTATGTGGTGCTCGGACATTGCTGGAGCGAGGAAGGAGGATGGGGGTATCGCAAATTCAAGACCATCGAACAGCTCCGTGAGAGATATACGGTCCTGCAGGACAAGCTGGATGTCTTGAAACGGAAAGGCTTGTCTGCCTCGGTATATACGCAGCTAACTGACGTGGAAGGCGAGGTAAACGGCCTGCTCACGTACGATAGGGAAATCGTCAAGATCCCCTCAGATAGGTAGGAATACTGTGAACTTGCTTCCCTTGTCGCGTCCTTCCGATTCCAAGGTTATGGTGCCCCCGTGCGACTCGATGATGCGCATGGAGATGTATAGCCCTAGACCAGATCCCTCTGTGATCACGTCCATTTCTTGGCCGTACCGCTCGATCTTTCCAAATTTCTTGAACACGTTCGCTTTTTCTTCTTTTGTGAAGCCAACGCCCGTGTCCCGAACCACGAGCTCAACGTGATCTGGTTCCATCCTTGCGGTAACCTCGATCTGCCCGCCAACGGGCGTGTTGTTGATCGCGTTCGTGATCAGGTTTTCCATGACTGTCTCGATCTTGGCAGGATCCACGTTTCCCATGATCGTGTTGGGCAGGTTAAGCACGAGTTCTTGCTTCCGAAGATTTGAAAGAAAGGAAAGTCTCTCGACGAGGCCGGAGATGATCGGAACGAGATCAACCGTCTCTTTCGCCAAGTTACTGCTTTCCTCTTCCATGCGCAGGCTGTCGACCAGCCGCTGGATGAGGATTCGCAATCGATCGCCGCCTCTGTTGATGATATCGAGGAGCTCGCGTTCGACAGGCGTGAATCGGGAAGTCGACTCTTTGAGCAAGCCGACAGCACCGATCACCCCCGACAACGGCGTCTTCAACTCGTGCGATGCTCGGAAAATGAACTCAGTCCTGAGTCGGTCCAAATCCTTGAGTTTCTCGAGCTCTTGGGCCACCAAAGTCTCCGCAAGCTTCTGTTTCTCGGCTTGTTCCTTGTATACCATCGCATTCACGAGGATCTCGCCCAACATCTTCAAGAGTCGTTCGTCCTCAACCGTCCACTCCCGGTAGGCGGTCGTCATGGTGAACGAGATGATTCCATATAGTTTATTTCTCGCAAGCAACGGGGCTATGAGAACGGATAATGTGCCTGCTTGCTCTAAGAACTGGAAGAATGTTGGATCTTCTTTCAGCTCGGCTCGATCGTTGATCTTGACGAACTCGCCTTGTTGCAGGGCACTCATCCTGCCCGGGAAATCAATCACGTGTACTCCTCGATATGCATCAATTGAGGCTTGGACACCCGGGCGGCTTCCTTGGATCGATCGGTCAAAGGTGCTCATGTTCTCGTCGAAAAAATTCACGCTGATGCGGTCCACTTCCAAGGCCTCGCACAGTCGATCCAATGCTTCTTGGATTCCTTGATCAACGAGCTCGGGCGTGATGTCGATAAATTGGGTCGATATACGTGCGAAGAGATTTTCGATCTTGGATTGCCGTTCGAGGGCAAGTTCTGCCTGCTTCTTTACCGTGATGTCCACGATGCTCGTCACGATGCGCGTGACCTCTTCGCCATCAAACACGGGCAGTTTTCTCGTTTCCGTGATGATGTGGTGGCCTTCCAAGTCGATGGGTTCTTCCGTTACGACAGGTTTTCCCGTTTCAAAGACCCGCCGATATTCGTCATCGACGGACTCGGGAAGGAAGGGAAATTCATCCCGAACCGTTTTTCCAATAATGTCCGGAGACAACCTGTACCTATCGATCCAGTTCATCAATTCATGATTCGCGACCAAGATCCTGAAGTCCTTGTCGGTGACATGGATGGCATCGTTGATTGAATCGATCGTGGTCTTGTACAGGTTCTCCGAATCGAGCAGCACCTTTTCGGCCTTCTTTCTCGCGGATATGTCTCGCGAAAATCCACAGGAGTACTCTTGGTCGCCAAGCTGGAGATAGGTCGAGACGATTTCCACGGGAATTTCTTTCCCGTCCTTCGTCAGGTTGATGGATTCGACATGATACGAACCACGTTCGCGAAGTTGTTCCCACATGCGTTCCCATCGACCGGGAATGTCCCTGATCAACACATTAACGTCCCAGGCCATTTTTTCCATCATTTCTTCGTACGAGTAGCCCAAAAGATTACAAGCTGCGTCATTCACGTAGGCAAAATGGCCGTCGGGCGTGAGCCAGTAGGCTCCATCCGTGGATGTATCGATCGACTGCTTCAACAATTCGAGGCGTTCCTGGGATTTCTTGCGTTCCGTAATGTCGATGACGCTCCCCTCGGAATATTGGGGCTCGCCGCGATCGTCCCTGACCACTCGCGCATTCACGGAAATCCATATCTTCTGGCCGTCGCGCTTGAAAACTTGAAACTCAACTCCTTGTAAATAATCCTGCGTTTCAAACCGCTCATTGAAGGCCATTCTAATTTCCGGATTCGCAAAGACTTGTGTGGATAGATCATCGATATCCTCGATCAGTTCCTCCGGGGTTTCGTAACCGAGCATTCTTGCTAATGCTGGATTGCACATTATGAACCTTCCATTCGTTGCGGCTTGAAAGATGCCTTCGATGGAATCTTCGAAAATGGAGCGATATTTCCGTTCGCTTTCCAAGACGGCAAGCTCTGATTGCTTTTGATCCGTAATATCCTCAAGCTCCACGACGAAAAGTCGAACATTATTTTCCTGATCCCGTAAAGCACTAACCGTTACTCGCCCGGTGATGATGGTGCCATCTTTCCTAAAGTATCTTTTTTCGAGCCTGAAGCTTGATATCTTTCCAACGCGAAGCTCGTTGACTTTTGCAATGCTGTCAATGATATCGTCCGGGTGTGAAATTTCCTTGAAAGTTAAGTCATGCAGTTCGTCTTGTGAGTAACCGAGCGTGTTGCAAAAGACGGTGTTTGCTGTGACAAAATGCATGTCAGGGCCTGTTGTGGCGATGCCGATCGGTGCGTTCAAGACCGTGGCACGTAGCAATTCTTCGCTTTCCTTCCGTTGCGAGATGTCCTCGATCTGGGCAATGAACATGCGCGGGGTGCCATCCGGGTTGCGGACCAAGCTCACGACGGCTTGCGCATCGAAGTAACTACCATCCTTCTTTAAGTATCTTTTTTCTTGAATGTAAACTGAAGTTTTACCGGAAATGAGATCCTCGACGTTCTTGATGCTTTCCATGACATCATCGGGGTGAGATATCTCGCGAAATGTCACCTCTTTCAATTCAGATTCGGTGTACCCTGAAATCTTGCAAAAGGCATCGTTCGCGCTCGTGAATTTCGTATTCTCGTCGGCCGTGACGATCCCGATGGGCGCGTTTATGAACGTCGTTCTAAAGACGTCTTCACTTTCGATCAGGTCATTTTCCGCTTTTCGTTCGCTCGAGATATCTTGGAACGTCACGGCGACCTGTCCCGGGGATGCTTGAAAGCCTGTTAAAGCAAAAACGCCGGAATAATCAAGAAAGGTAAGGGAGACATCCTCGTGGACCACGCCCCCATCGACGGCAATCTTTCGGCATGCATCAGGAAAGCCCGACGCGTCTGGAAAGACTTCTTCAATGTTCCTTCCGAATTGGCTCCTAATGTCCGTTCTAAGGATTACTTCTGCGGCAGGGTTTCCATCCGCCAGCTGCAACTCCCCTTCCTCGGTTAATCGGAAGATCTCGATTCCCATGGGAAAAGAGTCGAACATATTACGGTCTAGGTTCATTGCCCTGCACACTATCATTCTTCATTCCGAGATATAACCTATCACTATTTGCCAGACCTGTAATAATCCCCTGTCTCGATATCATCGGCTGATATACCCTCCTAGATAGTCCCCGCAGAATACCCCGGTCATCTTAACGCGATGTCACGGCGACAAAAATATGGTTTTCGTCAAATGCTTCCGGCTACGGGGCTTCGAGAGCGTCGGGGCGACCCATACGGTCCAGATCGATTTCGATAAAGGCTTTTCTGCCATCATCGATGCGAACGGCTCGGGAGGGATTTAGCTTCATCATGGGTAATTTTTCAGCAAAGAGCCTGCGCGGGGAAAATATGCGAAATATGATTTTCTAGGGCAAATAAAAGGCCAAGATCCCCGCTGCCAAGGAAGCATGGGTCGAGCTCACGCTCGAAAATGCCGACCGGGGCCTGTCCATTGAGACTGACATTGTTAAGATTTCCCGCAGCGTCGACATAGAGGGTAAGGGAAATTCCCAGCTCACGGACGTCGAGGGCGAGATCAACGGGCTCGTCACGTATGACCGAGATGTCGTCAAGATCGATGCTTCGTGGCTGGCCGAGACGAATCAACGACTGTGGTCTCGGCAATAATCAGGCGTCAAGACTCGAATATCATTCTTGACTTTTCTGCTCGTTTTCGGGAGGCAACGGCAGGTTCACCACGAACGTGCTTCCCTTGTCACGCCCTTTCGATTCCAAGGTAATGGTGCCCCCGTGCGATTCGATGATGCGCTTGGAGATGTACAACCCCAGACCAGATCCCTCGGTGATCACGTCCATTTCTTGGCCGTACCTCTCGATCTTTCCAAATTTCTTGAACACGTTCGCTTTTTCTTCTTCCGTGAAGCCAACACCCGTGTCACGAACCACGAGCTCAACGTGATCTGGCTCTACCCTTGTAGAAACCTCGATCTGTCCGCCAACGGGCGTGTTGTTGATCGCGTTCGTGATCAGGTTTTCCATGACCGTCTCGATCTTGGCAGGATCGACGTTCTCCATGATCTCATGGGGCAGGTTAAGTGAGAGCTCTTGATTTCGAAGGTTCGAGAGAAAGGAAAGCCTATCGACGACGCCCGAGATGATCGGCACGAGATCGACCGTTTTTTTCACCAGATTACTGCTTTCCTCCTCCATGCGCAGGCTGTCGACCAGTCGCAGGATGAGGATCCGCAATCGATCGCCGCCCCTGTTGATGATATCGAGAAGTTCGTGTTCAACAGGCGTGAACCGAGAAGCCGACTCCTTGAGCAAGCCGACAGCACCTATCACGCCGCTCAAAGGCGTTTTTAATTCGTGAGATGCCCGGAAAATGAACTCTGTCCTGAGCCGGTCCAAATCCTTGAGTTTCTCGAGCTCTTGGGCCACCAAGGTCTCCGCAAGCCTCTGTTTCTTCGCTTGTTCCTTGTATACGATCGCATTCACGAGGATCTCCCCCAGCATCTTCAAGAGGCGCTCGTCTTCCTCAGTCCAATCACGGTATTCGCCCGTCATCGAGAACGTGATTATCCCATACGGCTTGTTTCTTGCATATAACGGTGCGATGAGAGCGGACAGCGAGCCCGCTTGTTCCATGAGATGGAAGAATGCAGGATCATTTTCTTTTTGCTCGTTTCGATCGTTGATCTTTTCGAATGAACCTTGCTGGAGGTCAGCGAATTTTTGCGAATACTGTGCCAAGTTAATTCCGTCATAGACATCAATTGATGATCGGTCACCCGAGCGACTTCCTCGGAGTGTTCTATCAAAAGTCGCCAAGCTCTCGTTGAAGCTGTTGACGGTGATGCGATCTATTTCCAAGGCCTCGCACAATTGTTCCAAGGAGCTTTGGATCTCTTGATCCACGAGCTCGGGCGAGATGTTTATGAATTTGGTCGAGATGCGGGCGAGAAGATTTTCGATCTTGGATTGTCGTTCGAGAGCGAGCTCAGCTTGTTTTTTTTCCGTGATGTCCTTGACACTCGTTACAACGCGCGTGACCTCGTCTCCATCGAACACGGGCAACTTTCGCGTTTCCCTGACGTAGTGGCCGCCGCCGAGATCGAAGGCCTCTTCCGTGATCACGGGTTGCCCCGTTTCAAAGACCTGCCGGTACTCGTCATCGACGCGCTCGGGAAGGAAGGGGAATTCCTCGCGCATCGTTTTTCCGATGACATCTTGCGAGAAGCCAAATCTATCAACAACATTCATGAACTCGCGGTTCACGACCAGAATCTTGAGGTCCTTGTCTGCGACATCAATAGCATGGTCGATCGAATCGATCGTGGTCTTGTACAGGTTCTCCGAGTCGCGCAACACCTTTTCAGCCTTTTTTCGCTCGGAGATATCTCGTGCAAACCCGCATTGATACTCTTGATCTCCAAATCTGACATAGGTGGAGACGATCTCCACTGGAATCTCTTTCCCATCCTTTGTCAGGTTGATAGATTCGGCCTGATACGAGCCGTGCTCGCGAAGTTGTTCCCACATGCTCTCCCATCGACCAGGGATGTCCCTCATTAACATATTGACATCCCAGACCGTTTTTTCCATCATTTCTTCACGTGTATAGCCTGCAAGAGTGCACGCTGCATCATTTACATAAGCAAATCTGCCATCTGGAAAGAGCCAATATGCCGGATCCTTGGATGCATCGATTGATCGCTTCAACAACTCGAATTGTTCACGTGATTTCTTGCGTTCGGTGATGTCGATGAAGTTCCCTTCATAATATCGCGGCTCGCCGCGATTATCTCTGACAACTCTTGCGTTTGCGGAAATCCATATCCTCTGGCCGTCCCGCCGATACGCTTGAAACTCAAAATTTTCGACGTTATCTTGTACTGTAAACTGTTCGATTAACCAAGTTCTATCTTCTGGATTCACATAGACCTGATGTGAGACATCGTTGATTTCTGCAACCATCTCTTCAGGAGAATCATAGCCTAGCATTTTTGCAAATGCTGTATTACATGTTATAATCTTTCCTTCGGGCGTGGTTTGATAGATGCCCTCGATGGAATCTTCGAAAATGGTTCGATATTTCCGTTCACTTTCAAGGCGATCGGTGATATCTTCCAGTTCAACGATGAAACGGCGCACTTTATTTTCCTGATCGCGTATCGCACTAACCGTTATTCTTCCGAAAATGACGTTGCCATCTTTCCGTATGAATCGCTTCTCAAGGCTGAACTTTGAAATGCGACCCGCGCGCAGGTCATTCCTTTTCTCAGCGCTTTCTAGGACGTCATCTGGGTGCGTGATATCGCGAATGGTCAGTTCTTTCAATTCCTTTTCGATGTACCCTAATATCTTGCAAAAGGCGTCATTCGCGCTTGTAAATCTTGTGTTTTCGTCTGCAATAGCGATTCCGATGGTTGCGTTTATGAATGTCGTTCTGAAGAGATCTTCACTTTCGATCAGGGCAATTTCTGCTTGCTTTTGGCTCGTGATATCCAAGAACGTCACGAAGACCTGTCCCGGGGATGTCTGGAATCCCGTTAATGCGAACACGCTTGAATAATCAAGAAAGGAAAGCGTGACATCCTCGTGAACCACGCCGCCATCGACGGCGACCTTTCGGCACGCTCCAGTAAAGCCCGGTGCATCGGGGAAAATATTTTCAAGCTTCCTTCCGAGCTGGGTCTTAATGTCCATCCGGAGAATTGATTCTGCAGTATAATTTCCATCCGCCAGTTGCAATCCTTCCTCGTTCAGCTGGAAGATCATGATTCCCATTGGGGAAGCATCGATGATAGTGCGGTCTTGCAGCTCTTTCTCTCCGTCGGATTGCGGACTCATTCACTGACTCAATCGCCATACTTACATATATGCTATTCTCGATAATACCGGGATCTTATCTGCCCCCAGATAGTCCCCTTGGAATATCCCGGTCATTTTAACAAGATGCCACGGCGACAAAAACATGGTCTTCGTTAAATGCCTACGGCTCCGGGGCTTCAAGAGCGTCGGGGCGACCCACACGGTCCAGATCGATTTCGACAAGGGCTTCTCCGCCATTGTCGGTGCGAACGGGTCGGGAAAGAGCAACATCTTGGAAGGGTTTAGCTTCGTTATGGGAAACTTGTCCGCAAAGAGCCTGCGTGGCGAGAACCTGCGCCAGATGATCTTCTCCGGCAACGAAAAGGTGAAGATCCCCGCTGCCAAGGAAGCATGGGTCGAGCTCGCGCTCGACAATGCTGATCGCGGCCTGCCGATCGATGCTGACCTGGTCAAGATCTCCCGCAGCATCGACACCGAGGGCAAGGGCAAGTACAAGATCAATGGCGTTGCGAGCACCCGCACCGAGGTCCAAGACCTGCTGGCTCTCGGCGGCCTCACTTCGAACGGGTACAGTATGGTGTTGCAAGGCAACGTCGCCGAGGTCGTGAACATGGGCAAGCTGGAGCGCCGGAAGCTCATCGAGGACATCGCGGGCATCGCTGCCTACGACGAGAAGAAGCAGGGCGCGGAAAAGGAACTCGAAACGGTCGAGACCAATCTTGCCCAAGTCCGCCTGCTCATGAATGAAGTGGCCACGCAACTCGCCGCCCTGGAGAAAGAGAAGGATGCCGCGTTGAAGTACCAGCACCTGCAACACGTGCTCGAAACGGCGTCTCTGGCGTTGAAGCTGCACGACATCGCGTCACTGCGATCGGACATCGGCCAGCTCAAGTGCCAAGCAGCCGAGCTCAAGCAAAAAGTCGAGGAGACATCTAGCCTCATCCAGGAAAAGGAGGCCGAGCTCGAGGCGACGAAGGGTCGCATCAAGGACCTCCACGACGAGCTCGCGAGCAAACAGGGCCAAGAACTCTTCCAGCTCAACCAATCAATGGACCAACTCAAGCAAACGCTGGTCGACATCAAGTCCAACGCGAAATATCTTTCAGAAGGCGAAAAATCGGCGTTGACAGAGCAGGCGCGCCTTGGCGATGACCTGCAGCGGCTCGAGCAGGAGCAAGCCTCGCTCGATGGCGACATCGAGGCGCTGAAGCAAACCTTGGCCACGCACCAGGACACCGTCGCCGGGAAGCAGGCCCTGTTGCAGGCCAAGACCGACGAGCTCGCCAACCAGGACCGCACCTATCAAGAACTCATCTCCCGCAAGGAAGTCACCCGCCAAGAGCTGATGGATGCCAAGGCGAGCCTCAACGAGATCCGCTCGGAGATCAAGCTGGCGGAAACGTACGTGGCAAACAATCGCACGACGCTCCAATCTATCGAACAAAAAGCAGAGCAGGCCGTGGCAGCCCGTGCCAACATCGAGACGAAACTTGAAACCCTGCAGGCCGAACTCTCCGAGACCGGCGAGGGCAGCGTCGCCTCCCCGGACAAGATCCAGGCCGAGATCACGCGCATGGAAGCCGACCTGAAGGCGACGCGGGATGCCATTCGCAAGAAGTCGGAAGCGGTCATGGAGATCCGGTCCACGACCAAGGCCATACAAGCCGTGAACAGCAACGGGCCGAGCCGTGCCATCACCGCCCTTACTGACGCCAAGAATAAGGGCGTGATCGATGGCATCTACGACATCGTGGGCAATCTCGGCAAGGCGGATGCCAAGTACCAGGTTGCCTTGGACGTCGCGGCGTCGGGCAAGACAAACTTCATGGTCGTGCGCGATCGGGATACCGCGACTGCCTGCATCAACTACCTCAAAAAGAACAATCTCGGCCGGCTATCGTTCATCCCGCTGGACAAGATTTCGTACCGGGAATACGATCACAATCACAAGCTCGTCACCGGCGTGCACGGGCGCGCTGTGGACCTGCTCGATTTCGACAACACGTTCCTGCCCGCCTTCGAGTTCATCTTCGGCCGCACGTTCATCGTAGACGACCTGGCCGTCGCCCGCGAGTTCGCGCCCGACTTCAAGCGGGTGACCCTGGACGGCGACGTCATCGATCCTTCGAACCTCATGACGGGTGGATCCTACAACAAGAAAGGGCTTGGCAGCGCCTTCCAGAGCAAGGACGAGGGCAAGCTCCCCGCGCTCGAGCGCGAGTTGCAGGTCCTGAAGGACCAAGAGCGTGCCACCGACAAGGCCATACGTGAGTCGCAGGGCAAGATTTCGGATTACTATTCCACCAAGATCAACGCGGAAAAGCAACGGAGCAACATTCGCGAGCAGATCGCCAAGCTCGAGGCCAAGCTCGAGGAACTGGAGAACGGCACGACTTCGAACTCGGACGAGGTCGCATCGATAGAGGCCACCATCTCGGAACAGCTCGCCAAGAAGGAGGCGGCCCTTACCGAATCCGCGACCATGGAGGCACGGGTTGCCGAGATCGAGAAGGGTATCGCGGACATCGACTCGACCCTGGAAAATTCGCCCCATGCGGCCCTCAAGGCAGAGCTCGATATCATCGAGAAGGGCATCAAGACCACCGAGGCCGCCGTGAACAAGACCAATCTCGCGATCGCGCAGAAATCGACCCGCCTTGAGGAGCACGTCAATATCACGATTACCAAGAACCGATCACGCATCGAGGAGCTCGCCGCCACGATCGAGGAAACGCGCCAGCAGATCGAGGCCAAGGACGCGGAACGAGCGGAGACCGAAGCAAAGATCGAGGAGCTGGATGCGGCCATCTCGTCCAAGAACAAGGAACTGTCGGGCCTGCTCTTGCAGAAGAAGGAAGAGGAGAAGGCCCGGGAAGACCTCGCCGCTGCCATCCAGAGGCTGGTGCTGGAACGCCAGTCCGGCGAGATCAAGGCGAATGGCGCGTCGGTGAAGATCGCCGAGCTCGACGAGTCCCTGCGGGCCCTTGAAAAGGACGTGCCTGCAGCCGCCACGATGCCCGAGGAATATTTGGAATCTGGCCGGCCCGCGCTGGTCCAAGAGATCGCCTCGTCCAAGGCCGAGGTGGAGAAGATGGGCGCCGTCAATATGATGGCAATCGAGAAGTACAACGATAACAAGGCCAGGTTCGACGAGCTGCTCGCCCGCCACGACATCCTCGTTAAGGAGCGGGAATCGATCCTCGAGTTCATGGCGTCGATCGAGACCCAGAAGAAGGCGGCTTTTATGCAGGCCTTCCAGAGCATCGCCCGCAATTTCGCGTACATCTTCTCTCGGCTCTCGCCTGATGGGGAGGGGAAACTTGAGCTCGAGAACTTGGACGACCCATTCAACGGCGGCGTCCTGATCATGGCCAGGCCGAGCGGCAAGCCCCTGAACGAGATCTCGCTGCTCTCGGGCGGTGAGAAGGCGTTGACGTCACTGTCGCTCATCTTCGCGATCCAACAGCATTGCCCGTCGCCCCTGTACATCTTGGACGAGATCGACGCGGCTTTTGACGACGCGAACGCGTCCCGTGTCGCCGACCTGATCAAGGAACTCTCTGCCCGGTCCCAGTTCATCGTCGTCACGCACCGCGACGTCACCATGACGCGGGTCGACCAGATCCTAGGTGTGTCGAACGTGGATGGCGTCACGGAGGTCATGGGACTCCACCTGTCCGAGATCACGAAGCTCCTCGAGAGCGAGCGCGCGATCGAAGAGTCTATTGCCTGAAGGTGAACGATTATGGAACAAGCGATGGGACTCCTGCCAACCGACGCCGACTTGGCGACAGAGCTGGACTGTGTCCCAACTGAGGACGAGTTTCCCTCTGGGCTCGTGTCCGGATCTCTTCAAGTTGATGTGCTCGCGCCGGCCGACGTTGAAGTCGTGGTGCATCTCGTCGAGGGCTCGTTGTTTATGGCCGCCGACATCATCTCAGAGAAAGATATCACGCTGAATCTCAATTTACCGCCTGAACTTGTACACGATGCCCTGTTACAGCTCCAGCACAACTACGAGGCATACGATGGCGCGATCCAAGTGCGGCACACGCATGATGACTGCTGGATGATGTGCGTGAAGGACGAGGTTTCCGAGAATGTCGAGCCATTTTACATCGAGAAAAAACCCTACACCCGATCGGAGATCATGACGCTGGCGTTCGTGGCCTATGCCCAACCGATCCCGCGTCACGTCCTGAAGTTTTATCGCGGGCAGAACACGCCCGCGCACGTTACCAAACTCGAGAGTGCCGGCTTCGTGGCCAAGATCAACCTTCCTGTAGACGACCCGGCCCTCACGGAGGTCATGGCAAAATATACGGACGATCTCGAAGCCGAGCGGTTCGAGCGGGAGTTCTCGGGACCCGTCGAGATGCTGGACGAGCTCCCCACGGAACCCTCCGTGGAGAAGAAAACGAGGAAGATCCAGCCATCGACGTATGCCTGTTTCGTGACGACTCCCAAGTTTGCCGGCTATTTCAACCTTCCACAGGATCCGGCGGAAATGAAGGCCGCGCTCGAGACGTGGAAGGATATCTACGGCCTGCTAAATTGAGCCGAATTTCTCATTTTCACGAGGTCTGCTTTTTGTGCCAAGGCTTTTCCACCAAAAAACCCATAAAATGGGCTTTCTCGAGTAGTTGCGACTGTTCAATGAGAGCCCGTGATCATCCCAACCTTGCCACGCAGGGTTGATATGAACTTAAAATGGCCCGAATTCGTTCGCGCTGGAGATGTAGCTTTGGAATGCACGTCAATTTATCCAAGATCGACTCGTCCTGGGAGAAATCGACCTGAAAACCACCCTCTTTCAGGAAAGCAGTTACTTCTTCGCGATTGGCAAATCGATCAAATGCTCGGCCGGTTTTTCGCTCGGTGTTCTTCTGGTAGTGCTTTGAAAGGTAATTGGTGCCCGCCCGGTCAGTAAAATCGGGAGTGATCCACGACAATTCGACCGCATACTTCGTGAAAAACTCCTTGATGTTGTCCCGCAATCGCAATTTTTCCTCCCGTGACAGGTAGCTCAGCAATCCTTCATTGACCACGGCGATGCTGAGATCATGCTTGGCAAAATATGTTTGGCCCAACAGATCCCAGTCGTTGGGATCCAATGCATTCACCTGCATGAAGAAATGGTTGGGATTGTCGCTTAAACCTTTCTTTGCGGCAATGGTGTTAAAAAGCTCTTGTTTTGTTTCAATCATACCAGGCAGATCGGTCTCGATATAGAGGGCTCGATGGCCAGCCCATTCCAAGGATCGGGGGGAAATGCCCGCGGCTATTTCCACGATCGCCCATTCGTCGCCCAACGATTCGAGCATGGCATTCGTGGATAGGTAGCGGATTTCCAGCCCTGCCACGTGTTCATTCGATCGCTGAAAAATAGTGGCCATTCGTATGAGCCACGAGGGTGCTCTCAGATTAAGCGGGACGCGTACGAGATTACTAACTTCCTTAAAGATTTCCCACGTGTACGGCATATCGGTGAAGTATGCCCTTGCGAATGCCACGTCAAGTGCGGTCGAACTGATTTTATTGTAATTTTTCTCCGGGGCCAAGATTCCTCACGGCTACCTGACTATTCAGGCTTATTATATCTAAAGGAGACAGATTGTTATCAGATCGAATTTGAAACCTTTGACTATAGAAAAGGCATTCCATGCGCATCATCCCCCCAGTAAGTTGATCCATGCTGATCTCACGGGATTGTAAGAGCCTTGCAATATTATAGGCCCAGAGGATGACTTTTTTTAAGCGCGAGCACGGACGATTAAAATGCAGGTCTAAACGGAGCTCATCGAACATGGCCGAATTGAGCAAGAAGCTGATATTCAAAGTTTTGGTTGCCGGAGATGGAGGTGTTGGAAAAACGACCCTGCTCTACAAATACGTGAAGAACATCTTCCTTGCCGACACCACGATGACCATCGGGGTGCAGCTCCACGTGAAAACCATAATCCTTGAAGGGATTGAGTGTACCTTGCAAATTTGGGACCTTGGAGGCCAAGATCGGTTCCGTTTCATCCTGGAAAATTACGTGCATGGTGCCCATGGCGCACTCTTGCTTTTCGACCTGACAAGACTTCCGACGACGTTTGACCTGGACTCCAGCTGGCTACCAATTGTCCGGAAGGAGAACCCAAATCTTCCCGTAATCCTCGTTGGCACAAAGAAAGATCTTGCCGGATCCTCCTATGACTACATTGATCGCAAGATTCCTGACCAGTTGGTTACTGATCTTGGCCTTCAAGGGATGATCGAAGTGAGCGCGAAAACAGGCGAAAATGTCGAGGAAGCATTCGAGTTGATTTTGAGGGCCATGATTGCAGTTTGCAACGATTGCCCTATATCATAACGGCGCCTGGCTTGGACCCGCGCCGAGTCGTACTTTGCATTTGTTAATCGTTAAAAAAGTCTTTTCACTCATTTATGGTCGCTTTCGGTCACATCGAGGAGATCTCCTCGATATAGTCGTTCTATTCGAGACTAGGAGACTGCATCGCGTTTTCGGGCGGCTTCAATGTATTCTAGTGATTGGTGGCGGAAATAGGTGTTGTAAAGCGTGGCATACATTCCGCCCTGCGCGAGAAGTTCCTCGTGGTTACCCATTTCCACGATGCGGCCGTGATCGAGCACAACTATCCGATTGACGTGGCGAACTGTCCACAGGCGATGCGCTATGATGATGGATGTGCGGTTTTGTATGGTTTGCTCCAGCGCTTCTTGGATGCGGGTCTCGGTAAAGGGATCAACAGAGGCAGTTGCCTCATCCAAGATCAAAATGGCTGGATTTTCTAGCATGACGCGGGCAAGCGCCACCAGCTGTCTTTGGCCCATAGACAGGAGCGAACCACGCTCTCCCACGTCCGTTTCGATTCCTTGGGCCAAATCGTTAATCCAGTCCGCGCCTCCTGCTTGGTCTAATGCCTCCATTATCTCCTCCGGTGCGGCGTCAGACTTGCAATAGGCAACATTTCCTTGCACTGATGTTGTCCATAGGAAGGGCGTTTGGGGAATGAGTCCAATTTGTTGCCGATAACTCGCCAGGTCAAACGTTCGAATGTCGATATCATCAATAAAGATGTCTCCCTTCTGGAACTCATAAAAGCGGGCAAGGAGCTTCGCGATGCTCGACTTCCCTGCGCCTGTATGTCCAACTAATGCGATAGATTCCCCTGGCTGGATGGAGAGGGAAAAATGTTCGAAGACGGGTTTGCCGCCTTCATATTCAAAGTCTAGATCCCTGATATCGATCTTTCCCTTCAGCCGTGGGGTCGCGATCACGTCGTGCTGGGTGACGAGCGGAGCAGCATCATTAAGGGCAAAAATTCTTTCGGCGGCAGACAAGCCGGCTTGAAATTGGGGCCAAAAGGAAGCAATCGTGACGAGAGGGAACGAAAGCAATTCCAAGGCTTGAAGGAAGAAATAGAGTTCACCAGCGGTAATTGTCTTGGCAATCACTTCCATGCCGCCATAATAAACGATGAGAGCAAGAACGATGCCTTGGATTATGTTAAACAAGGGAAAAATAAGGTTGAGGATCCACGCCCGCCGTAAATTGATGCGGTAGGACTGCTCGTTCGCTTCATTGAATCGTGCGAATAATTTGGCTTCTTGGCGAAATATTTTTGCAATTTGGATTCCGGATAGTCCCTCTTTCACGGATTCGTTGACAGAGGCAAGCGCCCGCTGGCCGAGCAGGGTTTTCTTCCGAGCGATTTTTTGGGTTACAATCGCCACGACGAAGTACATGGGAATCGCCAGCAGGAAGGCCAACAATATGATGTAAGCACCTAATATAAGGATGAATATGATTATGAAGAAGATAACCAGGAACGAGGAAAGGAGCTGGTTGGTGAGGTCGATGGTTTGGCCAAAATCATCGCTATCCGTGTTGATCCGGCTCACTATCTTGCCGATAGGGTTCTTGTCAAAGAAAGCCAGATCGTTTGAAAGAACGTACTCTGTTGTACTTTTTCGCAGGTCGTAGATCACGCCCCCAACTGCCCGAGCGGTGTTCCGTGCGCTAAAGTAGTTGAAAACATAGGCCAGCAAATTGAGAACGAGCACGAGGATCAAGATAACCACGACGAGGGTCGCAGATGGGTTCACCTGGAGCAAATTTATCGCGAACGCCATGAGGAGTGGCACGAGTGCGCTGACGAATGAATTTAAAGCGGAATTCGTAATTACGGAGGCCATGACTCGCTTGTACGAGCGAAAGTATCTCAAGATTCGAGTGATCAAGGCCCGGGTGGAGTACTTTCGGTCGTATTCTTCTGCTTCGAGTCCGAGATAGGCCATTTCATGCCTCCCCTCCGAGTAATTGGGCCACGTCAATGTCAAACCGTCGCACGAATATTTTACGGTATTCTTCCGACGTTTCCAACAGTTCCTCGTGCGTGCCTCGGGCGATCACTTCCCCGCGGCGCAAGACGAGTATGAGATCAGCCCACCGAATTTGACTGAGTCGATGGGTGATCAAAATCGTGGTTCGGTTGGTCAAAATATTGTGAATGGCCTGCTGGATCTTGTCTTCCGTTTCCGAGTCGATTGCAGACGTGGAATCATCAAGGATGAGAATGCGGGGGTCTGTCAAGAAAGCCCGGGCGATGGCAACTCGCTGGCGCTCCCCTCCACTGAGTTGCACGCCGCGCTCCCCGATTTCATTCTGGTATCCCTTGGGAGTTGCGGTGATGAATTCGTCGGCTTGGGCCAGCTTCGCTGCTGCTTCAACGTCTTCCAAGGATTTCGTCCGCCCAAACGAAATGTTTTCCTCAAACGTCGTTGAAAACAAGAAGATATCTTGCTCTATGTGGGAGATTTGACTTCGTAGGGATTGCAGCGAATATTCCTTGATATCGATCCCATCGATCTGGATGCTCCCGGAATCAACGTCATACAGGCGAGAAATCAGTTTTGTGATGGTTGTTTTACCGGATCCCGTTGTGCCGATGATGGCGATTGTTTGATGTGCATTGATTTCGAACGACACGTGGTTTAGGGCAGGCGTCGTGTTGCCCGGGTACGTGAAGGTCACGTCCTCAAAGATTATTTTCCCTTCGATTTGGCGCGAGATGCCGTCGGAATTTTCCCCGATGGTAGTTTCCTTGTTCATGATTTCGAGCAGTCTTTGGGACCCGGAGACCGCGAGGCGAATGGTTGCAAACACAAAGATGGAGATAAACGTTGGAAATTGCAGAAGGGTGAGGAGACCCGCATAGCCTATGAGTTGACCGATGTTTAATTGGCCCAGAAACCACAAGATTATGCCATGGGCCAACCCGGCAGTTATTGCCACGGCAACCATCAATATCGGCAGGTACTTTGCCTGAACTTTACCCTGCTCGACAAATGCCTTCCGGTACCGGTCTGCTATGCTTGCATATACCTCGGCGGCCGACTTCTCCTGGGCGCACCCCTTCAGCACTTCGATGCCCGACAAGGATTCGTTTAGCCGGTCGTCCAAGTGACCGAATTCTTCCCTGAGTTGCCATGTTATTGGGCCAATCTTTCTCATGTAGGATCTCAAGGACAACAAGAATAATACGGAAAACGTGACCGGCACGAGGATAAGTTGCTTCGGGTAAAAGACGAGCACGTAGATTGTCGGGACAAAGAGCGCGGTAAAAGACTCGAAAATTAGCGAGATAGCCGGACTGATCAGGAAGTTGAGCGTGCGAACGTCATTGACCGTTCGTGCCATCAGATCCCCGACTTTTTCTTGGTCGAAAAAGCTCTGGCTCTTTCCAAGCAAGCTTGCAAAAAACTCGCGCCGGGTGTCGCGTTCCATTCGCTGGGCAAGCACCTCTCGCATCATGAAGCTCACGAGGGTAATTGCAGGCCCGACGGTGCTTAGAAACAATATCAGGAGCGTGTAATAGACAAGAGTGCCTGCTGCACTCCCAATAAAGGCGTTCACCGCTTCCCCGATGATGATCATCGTCAAGGATGAGAGGTTGGAGGTGATAATTATCGTCAGAAACACAAATAAGATGATGACCTTGTTGGAACCAGCAAACAAGTGCGCCAGAATCCACGGCCACGCGCCTTTCTTGCGCGCTTTGGCATATCGATCTTTCTCTGGGGCGAATTCAACCGCTGGTGACGAGTTTCCGCCTTGTCCTGGTGTTAGAGTATCAAGCTGACTAATGCAAAGCCAACTCCCAACGTTTATCGTAATTAAGATCTGGTAGAGTTCAAGATGCTTATAATGTCAAATCTCAACTGGCAGAATGTCCGGGGCGATCGACCACGGGTATTAAGAGATGCGAGTCGTGGATTCCACCCGTGTATATCGTGTGCCAGCCGTGGTTCACGGTCGGCCGATGGCTAAAGGCTGGATACCTGTCGGCATCGTGCCCGAGGACATCCACTCCCAGCGAGGCGCCAGCCTCGAAGAGGGTGCTCGATGCCAAGATCTCGATTTCAACGGGAACGATTTCGTCCCGTGCCACAGGTTCGGCGACGAGGTGGGTGTGCACCGGCATGCCCGGCCGGCTGCGCAGCAGATCGAGCGCACGGTGCGACGCACGCAGCCAGCCCTTGGCGACGCCGTCCTTCTCAAAGCCATTGTATCCATAGAAGAAGACCTCTTGGCCGGCGGCATCAAGCTTGCGTAGTTTCACGAAGAGGTCCAGGTCTGTTCCCTCGCTCGTCGAGACCCACAGCTTCAGGGCCATTGTTCCTGTTAGTTCTGTTTCCGCGGAAAACCGGTACGTGAAACTCGCGCGATCGGGAGACCCTCTTGGACTCGTTGCATAGCGGGCGTGATGTTCTTTCACCGGGGGTTGCGTCTCGAGCGTGCCGGAGGCAGAGTCGAGGTAGAGTGGCGCGAATGTCACGTTCTCGAGCGGCCATCCGCTTTCTTCGCGAACGGTCCATTGATTAAGCGACCGCCGTACCTCGAGCCGCACGCGGGGCACCTCTTCCCAGCCGTTGGCTTCTTCCTTGAGGAACCGGTCGAAAAATCGGCGCTGCGTGGTCCGCGCCTCCTCGCTGTAGAAGGTTTCCCATTTCCTCCGGCCATGCGTGAACAGCCATTTTTGCTCTGAGCCGATGCCCTCGAAGCCGAGAAGCGAACCACGGGTGTGCAGTCCTTGATCCGACCAGCTCGCGCACACCAACGCGGGGACATCTATCTCCCCGAGAGCGGGACGCTTGCTCGCCCACCAATCATCGTCAAATGGCCGTGCGTCGCGTTCACGGAGAAAGTTTTCGGCCATCGCAAACCTCCTGTTATGCCTGCGCTTCATGCGGACGTTCCACCAGACCCTGATAAACCCGGACTCGCGCACGCCATCTTGATATGCATACTCTCGAAGCAAGTCGGTCACGCCTTCCCACGGGATGATCGCCTTGAGAGCCCGTGGACGGAGTGCCGCCACACACCACTGTGACATCGCCAGGAAGGAAACCCCGCAGAGGCCAACGGCGCCCGTCGACCATTGCTGGCGCGCGCACCATTCTATGAGCTCTGCGTAGTCCTGAGCGTCGGTCGGCGTCAGAACGCCCGCGTGCCCTTCCGACTTGTTCATCCCCCGCACGTCAGCTTGGACAACGTTGTACCCCGCGCCAACCCAAAAGACCGGGTCAGGGGACTCAAACCCTGCCAATCGGGAGCATTCCAGTCTCCCGAAGTTAACGCCAGCAAGGCGCATGAAGAAAATGGGGAGCCGGTCTGGCATCATGTCCTTGCCGTAGGGTGTTACTGACAACACGACCGGGTGCGGCACGCCATCGTCCGGTTGATAGACATTCGCGAAAAGTCGCACGTCGTCTCGCATGGTGATGGGGACGTCGCGTTCGATCTTGATGGCGCCACCTTGCCCGGGTGCCGGGCCCTGCTGAGACACAGGTTTTTTCATCTTTACCACACTAACGCCTGCAGTGTTTAAAGCTAACCGTTTGTTGCGATAACATTCGGCCATTAACCGATTGGGAACCGCCTGAAGGTTCCTAATCACCAAATTCCTCCAAAAATCCCTTCATGTTCCAATAGGAGTCCAAGAAAACCAACCCCCGTCGCGTGATTCGGAGGATAGTCTTGGTATCGTCCACCCATTTCTTGGCCAGCCAAAAGGGGGAAATTTTCGACCCGCACATCGAGCCTGGGAACCTTGACCTCAGTTATACCTAGATATAAGGCGATCGGATTCGGTCATATGTCCATTTCTTTGATAGTCGAGACACGCGATGTCTATGGGCTCTGATTGCAGCGGGGAGGAAATCCCGGTCCTTTGCGGCCAACCAATGTCGCTCATCGAAAAGGAATGAGAGCACCTTATTTATTTTTTAATTATTACTCTTTCAGCTTAGCCTTGTTACCTAACCCTTCATAGCATCCGGTTGGCAAATGGTATTCTCCTGACCAAGTAAGCCACGCCCCAAGTCATCGGGACGGCGATTACCGCTGCCAAGCCAAATTTCAACAGCGTTTCCATGGTGAGCAGCGAAAGCAAGACGCCTGCAATCGTCACAATGATTGGAAGGAGACCCCCTCCCTCACCGTTATTGGAAGCTACGACGAATTTGGACATCGAGGCCAAGTTCGTCCCGGCTAAGGCTCGTCTAAACTTGACAAGCAAGCGGGCGATAACGGGCGCCCTCCCCTTTGGCACGTGGCCTCGGGGATATCGGAGCGATCCGCACGTTGCGTGCGGCATTCAGGTCGCTATCCACGACCTTCTTGCAGCCATCATTCGTGCACGAAAACGTCTTGCCAGCTCGTATCCCGTTGGTGTTGCAAGCGCTGCACCGCTTCGAGGTGCCACGGGCATCAACGAGCTCAACGGCGATGCCTTCGAGGCGGGCGAGCAGCGTGGTTCGTGCCTGGACCTGCGAGAAAAACCAGTGCACCTGCCACGATGACAGCCACGCGCCCGACACCCGCTTGGCCGAATGGTGCGACCACGACAGGTCCTCGAACCGGAGCACCTGCACGTGGTAATACTTGCACGCGGCCACCAGGCGCGTTGCCACCTGCCGGGCCATCTCCTCGTGGAGGTGCCGCATCTTCCGCCAGCACCGTTGCCACTCCCGCCGCGCCACGAAGTACTGCCGGACATGCCGGTAGAACCCGCGATACCGGCGGCGCAGCATGGCCATCTCCTCCTGCAGCGCCCGTGCTTGCGATGAGAGGGCGACGAGCTCGCGTTTCAGGTTTGAAAGCGGTGCGGATGGCAGGCCTGCCAGCCACGCGTCCTTCGGCCCGGCGAGTTGCGCCTGGTCGATGCACACCCTCGCGATCTCCGGACGCGCTTCGTCCACGGGCTCCCACGAGCCATCCCCGGCTGCAGCGCGCCGGCAGGCACCGATCGACCCCCACGCCAGGTGCTTGAGCCCCAGATCCGTGCCCGCGACGACCGTGGTCGCGGGCGGGTCGTCCTCCCCGCCGCCATCATCACCATCACCACCGGGAAGCGGTTCGACCGGGCAATCCTTCTCGAAGGGGAGGTGGAGCAACAGCCTGCCGCCTGGCTTGCGCGTGATCGTGCCCCTTGCAGGCACGAAGCCCCGGGCGAGCAGCGCATCGATGCGGTCGGTCCCGCGAAGCGTGAAGGTGCATGTCTTCCCCGGCTCGAGCGAGAACCGCACCGTTGCGTTCACCACGCGGCCGGTGCCCTCCTCCCTCTCGAGGTCGAGGCGATATACCTGGCCATCGTCGATGGCGAGGGGGACCACCTGCTTCGTGACTCGCGGGAGCACCAGGTGCCGCGTCGGCTCCCCGGCCATCTCCCCGAGCGCGCGATCCGCGACCGGGGCGAGCGAGCGCCACAACGCCTCGCCGATGCGGTTCCGGGCGCTCACCAGCGCCCGGTCGCGCAGGACGCGGGCCATGTCGATGGACCCCTTGCTCGAGATATCGACAGGCGGTGGTGAGCGGACGGAAAACATTGCCGCCACTACCTCTTCCATGGTCATGGCGGACAGTAGGTCCCGTACCGCCTCCGACGCGATCTCCGCCACGTCTGCCCTACCAGCTTGCGATTCCAGGTCCTGCAGCAAGGCATCCCGCGCCGGGCGGCGTGCCTGTTGCCAGCAGGCCAGCACCTTCCCGTCGAGCATCGCATCGACGAGCGCATCGAAGCGGTGCATGCCTGCAGGCGGACCACGACCGCGCGTACGGTCCTTCACCCGGCGCGTGAGTTGCTTGGACGTCGACCGGGTGATGCTGGCGGGCAAATTTTCCAAGCTTCCCTGTATCTCGGCGGTGACGGCTTCGACGATGGCAGCCGCATCCCGGACCAGGGCCGAGATGGACCGCGTGACCTCGTTCCTGAACCTTGTCCCGAATGCTGCCTTGAGCAAGCCCCGGGCGTGGCGTGCCATGCCCGAAAGATACTCGCTGGACAGGCACCCGCCGGGCAGGTTCGCGTCCTTCAGGAGGTCGCGGGCCACGTCGAGCATCTCCCGCTCTGGAAACGTTCCCAAACGAATTCGTGCAAACGAATTTGACAACAACAGGCCTTGCATGGCACGTGCCACGGCCGGCAGGATCGTGCCCCGCCGCCGGTGCTCCTGCAAGGCGAAATACGCGACTTGCGAGGCGCATCGCCACGCGCGTTCCCTGAGATGTGTCGAACGAAGCACGGGGTCGAGCCACGGCAGCTGCCGTGCCGCGGCGTAGAACCGTTTCACCGCGACCATGGTCGTCCCCGCCAGCACCGCGGGATCGAGGCCTGCCCCTGCCTTGATGAAGGCATTGGCGGCAACCATCACCCGTTCCAGCACCGCTGGCGCGATGCTGTCATCGCGGGATGCGGGCACCATGCCGAAGGTCCGGGTGAGGGTGATGGTCTCGGTCTCCATGTTTTCCACGTCCAGGCGCGCACCCGTGTCGTTCACGGGCCGATGCGCGTTTACCTTCCCTCGCCAATCGACAAGTTAAACCGCGGAGGACCGTGGAATTTCTGATCGCCGGGGGAGCTCGCGCACGATGGCACCGATCGCGGCGTCGGTTGCCGCAGATACCGCCTTGCTAACCGATATTGCACTTGGATCCCTGTTCGCAGCCACGTGCGGCGTCCTCTGCCCGTGCACCCCGCGCATCCCGTGCACTCGTCCCGAAAACGAGGTCACGATGGCGATAAGGTCCTCGACCAGCTCATCATGCACCGTCCGCGTTGCTTCTGCCGGGCCACCACGATGGAGGCCCCGTGGCTGGAGAAATACCGCCGCAGGTACTCGAACCCGAACCGCGTGAGCCGGTCCTTGAACGAAACGACGACCGTCCGGACCTGCCCCGATTCCACCTGCTTGCAGAGCCGGGCGAGGCCCGGGCGCGTCGTGTTCAACCCGCTCCCGACATCCGTGAACAACGCGGGCCTCCCGAGCCCTGCCTTTGCACAATGCTGCGTCGCGGTCGCCACCTGCCGGTCCAAGTCCCCCTTCGCCTTCTGCTCGTGCGAGGACACGCGGCAATACACGCCGTTCCCGTGCAAACGACTTCCCCGCCCTGCGGTGGCGTGTTCGATCCATGGCATTCGATGTTTGCCAAGGCTATCCGCCGGTGACCGCTCGCCGTCCGGGTGCACGTGATTCGTCCAGCCGCATCCCAGCGCCGGATCGTGCGCGTGCACACGCCCAGTATCGAGGCGGCAATCCCGATTCTCACGCATGTTGTCATGATGCCGGTTATTAGGCAACAGGCACGTTAAAATGAATTATCAACATTCATATGTCCAAGATTGTTCAAGTTAAATGGAACTGTTTAGCAACCCCTTGTTCGCGGGTTATATCTGCTGGAAACGTGCCCTATTCGGGTGAATGTTGTTTTTCGCGACTAGGTCATGTTGTCGCTCGTGCGGGTTTCACGAGCAGGATCAATTGCTTCTGGCAAATCGTGAGCTAGGATTGTTGATGTAGAATTCCAGCTGCGACTTGGCGCGCGGCAGGCCCGTCGGGCCGCCAGCCCTGCTTGATGCCTCCACCGCCAGCCTCTGTAACGATATCGCGGCATCGTCGAGACCCTGGCTGTATCGAACCGAAGCCATACGAGCATAGCAATCTGCTATCATCTGGGCATCGCTAGCTTCCTGCGCCAGCGCGAGGACTGCCTCGTACATCGGGAACGCCTCATCCCACACCTTGAGATTTTCGTGCACGAAGCCAACATTGTAAAGGGCCTCCCTTTCGAGGTCCTTGTCATCGATCGTTCGAGCGATTTCAACGAGTTTTTCGAAGTATTCTCGGGCTTGGTCCCAATCCAACCGATTCCGGTGATAATAGGCGATGCCCTTGCATGCCTTGATCATGTATTCCTTGTCGCCAGCCTTTTCTGCCGTTTCAAGGGACGTTACGAGATGAGTGACGCCAATCTCGCGCTTATCGGTCTTGAACAACGAATCGGCCAGATGATATTGTCGTCGGGCCTCCGCCTGCGTGACACCCAACTCCTCGTTCAATGCATCGACTTTCCTGGAAAGGGTGTCCACATCTTCCGAGGGAACTGCCCCGCTCTTGTAGAGGCGCAGCAGCGGCGTGAAACTTTCCAGCTGGAGGGGTAAGCTGCCCAGTGACCGAGATATCGACGCTGCTTCCTCGAGAATCGGTAACGCTCGCGTGGCATCCTCCATCTCGGCATAGATGGCGCCCAATCGAGCCATCGATAAACATTTTCCTTCCAGGTCGCCCGCTTTGCTCGCGTGGTTGATAGATTCATCAAAGGCATGCATGGCGCCTTGGAGATCTCCTTTCAAACGATGCAATTCGCCCGAGGTAGCGAGGACATGCCCCGTATGCTTTTCATCTTGCAATTGCAAGTCGATCTGGAGCGCGGCGTCGAGATATTGCTCGGCAGCCTCAGCTTCATCGAGATCCATCAATGCCACGGCAAGATTGTTGGATGAATCCGCCTCTTCGGCCAGATTATCCTCGCCCTTGGCATTTTGTATCGCCACGTGGAAATATTGCGTGGCATCGTCCACCAACCCATTCTTGATGCAAATCAGGCCGAGCTGGTTGAGAAACCAGTGACGCAGCCGTTCGTACTGCTCCTTTCTTTCCCCGGCTAATTTACCACTGGCGAATTCCTCGTCCAGGACGCTTTTGCCCGTTTGGCACGCGGGAAGTGCGCGGTCGACGTGCCCGGAATCGAAATAGAGGGATGCCGCGAATTTCAAGCTCAGCGCCGGCTCGGGCACCTTGAAGCTCTTGGTGAGCCATTCTTCGAAGGAAAGGACGACAATGCCTTCGTGAATGAACACCTGCTGATTGTAGATTGATTCGATCCTGCTCGCGAGGTCGGGCACGAATCTTGGCACAAGAATATCCCTCACGAACTCATCCGTGCGCGTCTTGACGAGGATAATATCATACTCGTGTGCCTGTTTTAACTTGTACAGGAATGGGTTGGTCTCCGACGGGGTTGTGGTATCAAACTGAATGATCTTGGTGCCACCATCCTGGACGTGCTCGATCCAGATCAAAGACTCGAGATCGGCAACATTAGCCAAGACCGGCGTCATGTCGAAATCGTCGTTTCCCGAGTAACCCATGACCACGAGCACGTGTTTGCTCAAGAGCTTTGATATTGTCGGTTCCTTGAAAGGCTCGAGGCCGAACGTTTTTTCTTTGTTCCTGTTTTTTCCTAGAGCTGATATCGTGGTGATGATTGATGCGCTGGTATCTTCATCCGTGAACGCATTTTTCTTGCACCCGTGAATCTTGAACAAGAAATATCTGCCATAGCCACTCGTGGTCGATGTTTCGGAAACGATCTCGTCTTGAACGGCCAAGAAGTCTTGCTCCGTGATGACCGGCATCACATCCGTGTACTTCTCCACGGGAAGGAGGAACTTCAAGCCCCACTCGATAAGAAAGTCGAAATTGGTCGTGATCACGTTCATGCCACGGATGATGCACGCTGCTAAGAACAAATGGATGTAATTGGGAAGGTCCATCAAGGCAAGATAATCGAGGAATTCTAAACCGGGATCGAAATACTCCTTGATCCGTTCCATGATCATCTCGTATCGCAATTCCTTGATCGAGTATAAGTCCTCAAAATCCTTGAGCGGCCCGAGAAAATCAAACAAGGTCTTGCAAAGCAACCTGGCAGAGGGTAACGAGGATGGCGGGTTCATCGAGATACCCGCGCCTGCGAGGAACGTGATGGGCTTCTCAGGTCCGATGAGGCCATCGATTTCGCTCTTCAGAAATTCGGGATCCGGCAGTTGGGTCATGTTCTTGTCACGCCAGTATCTATATCAACATCGTGGCTATTGCGTCACGCACTTCCATAGGAAATAGATATGGGATAAATCAAGCTTCCCGTTTGATGCCTTTTTATCTCGGTACGGCAAGCATTGAAAATATTGACTAAATTTGCCCGGTCTTTTCTAAGCCGGTTTGTTTCATCGTTTCTCGCAATGCAATTTTCTTCCAATTCGAAAATAATGATACTCGTAGAACCTTTTAAATACAAGACCGCTGTAGGGAATCCTCATGGAGATGAATGAGAGCATATACAGGACACTCCAACGGGAGATTAACACGCGCGCGCCCGTAGGGTTCCCAGAATCGAAGGAAGGTCACGATATAGAAATCCTCAAACTGCTATTCACCGAGGAAGAAGCCAACATCGCGATTCATCTTAGCGTATTACCGGAAACCGTCAATCGCATCCACAAGCGCGTGCAAAAGGCTGATATTGACATCTCGATCGACGCTCTCCGCAAGGTGCTCGACGGGCTTGCTAATAAAGGGGCCATTTCTGGTGATGGCGGGCACTATAGCTTGGTACAATTTGCCGTGGGCATGTTCGAGTACCAAGCCGGGCGGATTAGCAAGGAATTCGCCGAGCACTCCATTGCCTACATGGAAGAGGTCTTCCACAAGGAACTTATCAAGGAAGGCATCCCCGTCCAGCTGCGCGTGATCCCGATCGGAGAAAGCATCACCCCGGATCGCGTGGTGGGAACATACGACGATGTGCGCGCCATGATCGAGGGAATGCCTGGTCCGATTGCCACGATACCATGCGTGTGCAGGGAAAGCCGGGACATCACCGGAACACCTTGCAAGGTCTCAGATATGCGGCGGGTCTGCACAATATTTGGTAGCTCCGCCGCGGCGTTGGTGAGGCAAGGTTTCGCCACGGAAGTAAGCAAGCAAGAACTCCTCGGCATGCTTGGCGAGTATCAAAAGGCAGGATTCGTGCTCCAGCCGGAGAACAACCTGCACCCGCAGTTCATGTGCGTATGTTGCGGGTGTTGTTGCGGCGTCCTGACCAGCGCCAAGCTATTTCCCAAGCCCGCGGAGCTTTATCACTCGAATTATATCGCCAGCAGCACATCTGAAAGTTGCACCGGGTGCGGTGTGTGTGCCAAGCGTTGCCAGATGGACGCCATCACCATCGATGAGAAAAAAGCACGGGTAAATCCCGATAGGTGTATCGGGTGCGGGAATTGCGTGCTCACGTGCAAACCCGGTGCCATGCATTTAGATGTCCGGCATTCGGTTGCCGTGCCGGAGAAGAACCAAATGGCGTTCTACAGGAAGATCATCATGAGGAAGCGGGGCCCCGCTAAAGCACTCGCCCAAATCCTCGGCACAACGCTCCTCGGTAAAAAGTTTTAGGTCAAGGCGTCGAGCTGATCGTTCAGATTCAATGAGCGAAGCACCACAACAAGCAGAAATGCCTTCACGGACCTTCTCCAGTCAGGTTTTGTTTCTTTCTCAACGAAGTTATAAATTCTATCTCGAACGGATCGATAGATTTGTGGTTTTTGCAATCACTCTTGCTAGAAACCTGAAGATCCGTGGAATTTTTTTTTGCACGATTTGGCGAAAAAAATGCTAGAATGAACACTTAAGGTAGTGAAGTAGGATCATAAAGTCATAGAAAAATGCACCTGGCGAAGCGGGAAATCGCGGCTTGATCAAGCCTCTGATTTCCCTTGGGAGCGTCGGCGTGCCATGCTTGGATGAAGCCGGTTATAAGAAAACCTTGCACAAAGAACATTTATAAGTATTGAGCTGAAAGATAACTAATCTCAGAACATGTATGATGTCATATCCCATTCTTATCCCATTGCGACTATCGCAGGGGTATCCGGCTGGGCAAGACACGCGGGTTATACACGATCATAAATCATCGCCCAGATCGATCATCATCGAATGATGCCAGCGATTTTATCATGGTAACCAATTCAAAGACCTTGAACAAAGGGATTGCAATGAGCAACCCGGACTCTTTTGAAGACAACGTTGCACGGTGCTGTGAAGACCCTGACGTGTTTGTTACAATCGAGGGTAATGTTGTATGTAGGCACTGCGGCATGGTTTTTGGCCCCCAGATGGTAGAAAACGAGCGGCGGGCTTATACAGTAGATGAATTGAAAAATAGAAAACGCACCGAGCCGGTCTGGCGCAGTTTCGGCCCCCGGACGGTCATGAGCGGCATCAAGACTGACAGCAAGGGCAAGCAACTTCCCGCAAACAAGCAGGCGCTCTTCGCCCGGCTCGCAAAGATCCAAGGCTCGCTCATCTCATCGATCGAGCGCAATTACTGGGAGGCGAAGCCGAAGCTGCAATCGCTCGCGAACAAGCTCGGCATTCCCGATCACATCCTGGAGACGGCGTGGAAGATCTACTCGGAGGTCGCCAAGCAAAAGCTCACCATGGGTCGGTCCATCCAGGCCTTCACCGCCGCTAGCCTGTACGCGGCCATAAGAATACATAATTTTCCACGATTGTTGGAAGAGGTCGTGGAAGCCGCGAGCATCTCGACCCGCGCGGTCCACCGTTCGCTCGGCCTGATCATGCGCAGCGTGCTCGGCAAACTCGGCTACAACTACCGGCCCATCACTCCCCGCTCGCTCATCTTCCGGTTCGGAAATGACTTGGACCTCTCCATCGGGATCCAGAAGGCCGCCGCGGACCTGCTCCGCGAAGCCGTGAAAGGTGGCCTCACGAAGATCGGCAAGGACCCGAAGGGCTTGGCCGCAGCGGCCCTCTACCTCGTGGCCAAGAAGACCGAGGAGAAGAAGACGCAGACCGATTTCGCCGAGGTGGCCCGCATCACCGAGGTCACGCTCCGCACCCGCGCCAAGGAAATCCTGAAGTGCCTGAAGAGCGGCACGATCGCCAAGCTTGAATGAACCTGTTCTCTTTTTCATCATTTCTCGTCATTTTTCACGTCCATTCGAGTGATATAACAGCCATTTACGGGGCAATCTAAACATTCAAAAAAAGAGGAACTAGTTTCGATTCAATCTACTGGCAGAATCGCGGAGAATGGGAGAAGCAGTGCCCTGTAGACCAGCCTTCTCCCGCTGCGCATCGCGGACGAAATCATGGCATTGATGTCAAGCGGTCGCGAAAGGACCGGCACGGCTTGGCCGCGCGGGGCCTCCCTCTTTGACTGGAGTTCGTTCAGGAACAACTCGATCACCTGCCTCGGGAGGAACTTGGCCGCCACGACCAGTATCTGCGGCAGCGCCTGCCACTTGATGGTGTCGAGCTGGATCGCCTTTGCGATCACCGTGATGAACGACGACAGGACCGCCCAATCCGCTTTGGCATTCTCGACGTTGAACCCGGCCCAGTGGACCAGCGACGATATCTGGATCGGAAGAGCCCGGTGCGCCGCGATGAAATCGGCCGACTTGATGGTCAGGTCGATCATTGCATCGTGGTGCTTTCCGGGAAAGACGTCCACGACCGGCTTTCCCCCGTCCGAAACCGTGGTCACGAAGGAAACCATGCTCGCATCCTCGAACTGGAACGTGACCTGGAGGGAGAGGCCCTTGATATCCGCGAGGTACGCCTCGTCTTTCCATTTTCCTGCCGAGAGATCGTAATGGCCCTGCATGGCGGTGATGTAGGCTTTCAGGCATTGCTCCGCCCAGTCCGGCGGGCGGGCGCGGATGAGAAAGCCGGGATAACCGAACCATACCAGTTCCAGGTAATTGTACATCGACGCTTTCAGCGTGTCGAACTGGCTGAATGCCCAATCGGGCGTATAAAATCTTCCCCAGCACCAGTCCATCAATTCCTCGCATTCTTCGTTTGTCATGTGGTCCAGCTTGGCAACCGAATGGCCGATGTCGTACTTCTCCCAATCATATGATGTGATGGCATTTTTCGATTCCATGTCTTGAAAGAACTGGCTGCCCGGGTGCGGGGTCTGGATCGCGAGGAGGGCCTTGTTGACCCCGAGCTGGTGTGCATACTCTGGGTATTGCTTCATTTGTTCCACGGTCTCCTCGGGATCGCCGATCATTAGGTAGCCGACGATCTTGATGTGGTTTTGCTTGAGGATCGCGACCGCCTGCTCCACCGCGGTCGTGGTGATGCCTTTTTTCAGCCGCTTCAGGCGTTCTTGGTTCGGGCTCTCGATGCCGATGGCGATCCATTCCATCCCGATCTCGGCCAGCCCCCTGAGCAGGTCAGGGTCCCGGGCGATGTGGTCCACGCGCATCTCGCAAAAATATTTGAAATGGATGCCGTTCTCCTTGACCAGCTCGATGATCCTTGCCACGCGGTCTGCATCCTGCATGAAATTGGCATCCCAGATGTGGACAGTCAAGTTTGGATTCCGGGTGTAGATTTGCTTCAGCTCCTCGACGACATTCTCGGGTGAGCGCCCACGCCATCGCCCGTGCACGGATCCGTTGGCGCAGAACGTGCACGCTCCGTTACACCCGCGCGAAGTCACGATGACCTCCTGCTTCGAGAAGATCGGGTTGTCGGGCCGGACGTCCCGGTAGGGGAAAGGCAGCGTATCGAGGTCGGCGATCTTGGCCCTGTCGGGATTGTGGTGTAACTGGCCTTCCTCGTCACGGAAACTTAGGCCCTCAACGCCCGTCGAGGGCCCGTCCAGCACCAGCTCCTTGAACGTGAGTTCGCCCTCACCGCGCACGACCGAATCGATCTCTGAAACCTCGAACATCTGGTCGGGCAGCGCGGATGGGTGGTAGCCCCCAACGACGACATATGCGCCGAATTTCTTAGCGATCTTGGCCAGCTTCACCGCATTCGGGAATGATGCGGTCATGGTCGAGATGGCCACGAGGTCGCAAGCATTTCCCGTGCTGGCCATCTTTGCCAGGGCCTGATCGAAGTGATGCAGGGCATCCGGATCTATCCGCATGTCAACGGGCATCGATAGTGATTTGACATCGTCCTTGATCATCGCCCCCAGGTAGCACAGGGGGATATTCGCTTCAAAAAAGCTGGCGTCGAAGAAATCGACTTCAGCCTTGACCAAAACCACGTTTTTAAAATAACTCATAATCCTATCGACTCCCTGTGTGATTGCATGGTCGAAAACAGCAGTATCGTATTTAAGACGTGGGAGGTTGCGCGTTCGTTAATAACACGTCCGCGCGCCTTTATTAACATGGAACAGGCACTCCTTCTAGGAAAAAAGTCGGCCGTTCTCGTGCATCGTGATCACCAGTTCATCCAAGTCACTCTTCTCACGCAAATGGAAACATCAAGGAAGATGTTTGACACAATTGCAAATCGGGGAAAAAAAAGCACTTCAATTTTTAACCAGCCGCGTATGTTATGCCAAGACATAGTGTTTAGGTGGTACTCCCGCACCCGAGCACGTCGCAGGACGGGTCACCAGTAAGCGTACTGGCAAGCAGCTCGGCGATGCGATCCATGGACTCTATCCCGCCTTCCTCCGCGCCCGTCGCGAGCATTCCGTCTCGGTCCTCGACCGTCTCGAACACCGTCCGTTGCGTCTTGAGCGTCTGGTCGTCCGTTTCTTCGAGCGTTACCGTCACGACGGACACATGCCCCGGCATGCCCTCGAATTCGAAAGTTTGCTCCAGCCGCTCGAACGGCTTCGCGCATCCTCGAGCATGATTATGGGTTTACGGAGGAGATTTTATTATGAAGTTAAAATAATGGCATAACAGGCTTTGAACCATGCCTGCATAAAATGAACAAATAAGGTGATGCTGAGTGAAATCGATAAAAATAGTGGCAAGCTTTGCTTTTCTCGCCTTCGTACTCGCCCTGAACTCAGCCGCATTCGCAAGCGCTGTCACGGTGCAATGGTTTCCCGTTGCTGGCACGAATGCTGACTACCAAATTTCTCAGGGACTCTTCTATAACAATAACACGAGCACGCAGACGAGCACATACAACGTTTTCAACGATACCAGTACCGGTTACATATACTTGGTCCCCTCTTTCGTCCACCTGAAACCTTTATCGACTTGGAACACCCTAAAGAACAACACGGGGGTCACGTGGCGTAACAGCTACACCGCCGCTTCAGCTACGACCCTGAACCGCACTCCAGAATTACTCGTAGGGAATGCGACATATACAGCCGCCCAAGTCCTTATCTGCCTCAATCCAGCACCTTCCATATACTTAAGGCAGATATATTCCGTTACCCTGACCTTACCGAAAAACGGGTTCTACTCAGCCTGGTATGAACACCAGTACCCGGATTACATCAACTACACGGCTGCCATAGGCGATCAGGTTGCATATGATTATACTATGGAATCAAATGACGGGTCGCAAATGACAGCAATATCCACTTATACTTCAACCACTTGGAACTACACGATTTCCCTATATGCTGACGAGACAGGCCGGGTCACCAGGGCGGTGTATTCAGATTTTGCCCCAGCATATTATGAACCCTCTCAAGTGTATGCGACATTTATTATCTTTTCATCAGGGAGCCAATCCTCCTCAATAGAAGGATATCCAGCATACATTATCTTTGCCGTGATCGGTGCTGTCGCCCTTGTTATCGGGTTTCTTATCAGTTTCAGGGGCAGGAAACAGTCGTAACTACTAGAAAAAAATGTGGTCAAAATTGGACAACGTCATAGAATCCCACCCGGCGGATCATGGATGCCATAATTCACACTCCGAGTGGAATGAACTTGGCAAAAATGTGTGGTCCTTAAATAAATTAATAGGGTCGAAATCTTACGGCTGCGATCTTCTTTGGAAGACGAAGCCTGCGGGTTTCCTCTTACGACCCGCTGGGCAGTTTTGGATAGATGTCCAAGTTTGTCTTCTATTATAGTAAGAGTAAATGGAAATGGAATACGGTACTTCTTCCAACTTTTTTTTAAACTGGACTTGATGCGAAAATCTTCAAGAATTGGGGCCAGCATCGGCATTGCTTTCAGTTTACGCATTCATTGAATCCTTCTTTCATCATGGATAATGAAATGTCGAGTATCACGGAACAGAAGGCAGTAAAACCTATTTGTCGCTGATTTTCTTTGAAAAAGGGCCTTAATTTAATGATATCGTCCCGGTTCCTTCTCGTGATAAGAGTTCAGGGAATGGTTATTGGATAATGGTTATAACGAGCACGCGATGATTGTCCGTCGATTTCTTCAACCTGCGTCAGTCAGATTCCTGCTCGATCAGGTTCCTCCTGCTGGATTTTCTTCCAAAACAAGATGGTCGGCGCAGAATGCTGACGGATCTACCACCGTGTATCCGGTTTTTTTCAGCACGGGGATATCAGTCGAAATGATGAAATCACAGGCAGTTGCCGTGGCACTCGCCACGATCAACGAGTCAGGAAGCTTCATGCCAGTGGCTGCACGAAGACTCGCGCCCGCCATTGCGATGTCCGCCGACACCGGAACGAAAATGTACTTGTCCAGAATCTTCGCCTCGAATTCAGTCGCATCGGGTAAGGCCTTGTTCGTGAAGAACCCTACCTCGACTTCAGATAGCACGATTGCTGAGATGACTCCTTCAAGCTTTTCCTGCTCGATTGCGTCAACAATCGTTGCGCAGGCCTCGGCATCTTCCTCCTTGTTCTCGATGGCAATGAAGACGTTGCTATCCACGCAGACTCTCATTCCCATTCCTTCCTTAACGTTCGGACGAGATCTTTCGGAAAAGGCTGTCCACGGCGCAACAATTCAACCATTGACTCGGATTGGTTCGGCATCTTCTCGATCTGGATGGCGTTCCCTGCCACCTTGAAGACGAGGGCATCCCCCTCTTTCAGGCCAACCTGCTCGCGGATATTCTTGGGAATCACGACCTGTCCCTTGGTGCTCATCTTTCCGATCTCCATGCGCGTGAAAATTTAGTCCAACTTTAATATCTTATTTCTTTACCAATATTTCCATCCATTTTCTTTACTTATAGCCTTGCGACCTTGTTCGTCCGTTCACCGTATGTTTCCTGTATCTCTGACACGACAAGGCCGACCAAGGCCGTGGCATCCGAAATCACGTGGATCTTCCCGCCCCTAGCCATGAATGCTTGGAACCTTTTTTGGTGAAGGTCCTGGGCCTTTCCACCGATCAAGAACATGGTGACGTGATGGTGCTGGTCGACGAGCCGCATGAGCGGGGGGATGCTTCCCTGCCAGTCGTGCAGGCCAGCATCGGAGATGATGAAGACGAGGACCGGGCCTCCGGCTTTGCCCGCCATCTCGATGATGTCGGGCGTGGGTAGAACGGTCCCGTCTCCCAAGTAATCAAGAAGGACGTTCTCGACCTGCTCGGTGTCGCGGGTCCACGGGCACGCGATGACATCCCCGGAAAAGTTGATGGCGGCGAGACAAACTCCCTTGCGCTTGGCCACGTGCACCGCGGCGAAGGCGGCGACCAAGGCGGTATCGTACTCCCCCCTCGCTGTCTCGGGATGCCACCGCATAGAGTGGGACGAGTCGATAACGATAAGGAAGTCAGGGCACACGGGGGACGGTGACAACCCCTGCTGGAGTTGCAGGTCCCATCGACGCGTCGTCAGGTCGGGGATGATGACCGGGCTGGCAAGCAGCGTGAGCGTAAGGTCCAAGGATTCCACGGGCTCGCCGATGCGCCACGTCGTGGGGGACACCGGAAGCAATCCCGTGTCTTTGCGGACCTTGACCTCGACCCGTATCAAACCTGCTGCCCTGCTGCGGTACCACGCCGCGAGGGCCTGTTCCTGCCGAACAATCCCGAGCGAGACAGCAGGCCCGCCGAATTCACCGAAACCCTTGGCCCGCTTGGCGAGCTCAACGAGTATTTTTTCCGCGCCTTTGATTTGATCCTGGGCACCAGGGTCGGCCTGTTTCTGGTTGCGCTTGCCGCCCCGGTTTCTGGTCATGCGTTTCAAGGCCTTTTCGTTCATGCGGCCGTTGTCCCGATCTGACACCTTGGTCACGTCCCCGGCCTGCTCGAGCACGTCCCCGGGCACCTGCACCTGCACGCCATCCAAGCCGGGCACGTCCCGCCAGTTGGATGACGGGTCGGGCACCCCGGCCTTCTTGGCCACGGGGAACTCGTCGGCAAGGTAGGGCTTCATGATGCGGGCGACCCGCGCGGTCGTTGCTGGCCAGGCATTCTGGTCGTGCAGCGCCTTGCGAACAGCCGCGGCGATCTTCCTCGCATTGACCTTCACCCCTGCAAAATCCACGTTGCTGGAAATGTCAGGGGGGACGGCTATCCCGGTGATGTCTGCCTCGGCGAGTACGATGAGCTTCCACGTGTTCGATGGTTCCTGCTGGACCTGCTGCACGACCGATCGCACCGATTCCTGGAACCGCCACGCCGTGAGGTCCTTGAACCGCGCGGAGAGCTCGGCCTCGATAACGAGGTCCGCGAACACGTTGCAGGCCAAGGGAGCGTGCACCTGCCCCAGCACGCGTTGCGCCGCCTGGATCATTAGCGCGTTGGTCACGCCGTCGTAGGGGCAAATGGTGTAGTGGGCGAGCTCGTGGTGGGAGATCGACCGCACGAATTCGGAAAACTTCTCCTCGCTCAGGGCCGGCACCTGTGCGAGGTTGAGATGGACCGTCCAATCGTTCACATCGATGTAAAATGGTTCTTGATACTCCAAGGAGAACGTGAATTCCGGCTCGGGCACGGCCGGGTTGTACATGTCGGCAATGGCGTGTTCCCACGCGTTCTTGGCGAGGCCGGTCCGCGCCTGCACTGTGCGGGGTTCGACCGCGCTCGCGGCCTTGGCACCCGGCTTGTGCTTGGCGGGCATCAGTCGTCGTCTCCTGCTGCCTTCCTGCGCCGGGATGATGGGACCAAGTCCTCGTCGTGGTAGATGCCGGCCCTGAGCAGGATGTCCTTGATTTTTTCCGCGTCTGAGCCGCCCGAGATGTCAATGGAGACGATCGATTCGGGTTCGTTCCCCGTCACGACGAGGCCGATGATGCTGTCCTTCGTGCGATATTGCTTCTGCACGCGCTCGACGAGGGACTTCCGGAGCTCTTTGTCGAGGAACGAGAACTCGGCGGATAGCTCGGGCCAGATCTGGTCCCGCCACGTCTTGAACGGGAAGCTGTAGGATGCGAACGTGAGCTGGTTTAAGTAGATACCGACCTTGTTCAAGATCTCGCCCTTGTTGAGCAGCTCTTGGTCCGCGAGCAGCTCGTTTTTCAGCGCCAGCAGGCCGTCCACGTCCTTGCCGTCGTAGCCCGCCTCGACGCGAGCGAGATACTCGCGGTATCTAGGGTCGAGGTACGCCTGCGCCTCTGGCAGGAAATCGAGCTTAACGACAAGGTCGTTCTTGGCGTAGGCCTCGAGCTCGGTAACTGCGTCGTCGCCCGCGTTGCCACGGCGTATGTCTTTCATGAGATCGATGGCCTTGCGGCGCTGGACGAACCGGTCCCTAACCATCTCGAGCAAGTAACGAGTGAACCTGAAACCATCGCCAAAGAAAGGTTCCTGGGTAACCTCCACGCCCACGTAACGAATCCGGTGTTGGATCACGTACGGGGCGATGGTCATGACGACGTGCATATCCACCGGCACGCCGATCAGCCAGCCCAAGGCCTTCGAGTAGCGGTAAAGGTCCTTGGCCGCGCGCACCGAGAGGATCGTCATAACCTTGTTGCACACGCTCTTGGACGTGTCGAAGTGGCACCCCGCACACAGGTCGGGACCGACGTCCTTGCTCCCGGGCGCGCCTTTCATAACTCGATCGCAGATGGAGAATTCCCTCGTGATCGCCTGGATGAATTCCTCCGCTTCCTCGTCGACGGGCTCCGCGTCGACGAGCTGCCACACGCGGATCAGCTCGTCCACGGACATGACCTTCGGCACTTGCATAAACTCGTCGTACCCGAACAGGCGCGAGTCCTTGCTCTTCAAGATGAGGGCAAGGTCGTGCGTCGCCGGCATCGAAAAGGGGATGGAGATGCCAAACCGGTCCAAGAACGGGGTGGGGAGCGAGAACGTACCCTCGTCCTGCGGGTTCATGGTCGCGAAGAGGCAAAATTGCGGAACCTGAAAGACCGCGTCGTAGAACTTGACCCGCTGCTCGGCGAGCAGCGATAGGAGAATGTTCTGTGCATAGGGCGTCATGCGGTTGATCTCGTCCACGATCTTCCAGAACTCGGTCACGAACGACCGCCATTTGACGATCTCCTCGCCCTTCATGAGCTTCGGGAGGTCGAGCGTGGCCAAGATTTTCTCCTCGGTGAGCTGTGGATGGCCTCGCAAAATTGACTCCTCGATCGCGTCGAGTGACTTGCCCGTGAACATTCGGCCAAGCAGCTTCACGAGCGTGGTCTTGGACCCGCCGTGGCCGCCGATGAGCAGCGCGGAGCTATTCGGAACGAGAGCATTGAGCACGCACGTCGTGAGGATCTCGGGAACGGCCCGCTTCGCGATCTTCTTGCGGCCCTCGCCGGCGTACTGGACTTCCAGCTGGCTAGAGTGAACGAATAACTGGTTGGCCTGAGTCAGATTGATGATGGACCAAACCGCGCTTCGAAGGCTCTGGTTTCGTTCCCGTTCGACGAGCATATTCATCAAACTCCAATTTTGGTCTTGGATCCGATTGTGTCGGAACGAACCATCAGTTCAGGATCCATTGGGACCGGCTTGATGCTAGCTTCGGCGAGCGCCTTTAAGCCTTGGTGATTTAACGTGCGAGGCCGGGGCGTTTTCGTCGGCATCCGTGGCACCCTCGCGTGCCACGGCGGCACCTGTCAGATCAACCATTTAAAGGGGCACGATATCAATCACTTTATTAGGATTATACCACCAAATCATAGGTATAAGCGATTATTGTAGGTAGTTGATTACAATGTCCAAGAACCCTACCGTTTCTGCACTCGTTTCTCTCGACAAGCCCATCGATCTGCCCGAGAACATGAAGGCCATGCTGTCCAAGCAGAACGCTTTAGTGATCATCCCCGACACGGGGAAGAAGGTGCTCCTGTTCCCGACCGATTCCGACCGGATCGTCAAGGTGAGCTTGGAACTCAAGTCAAAGGGCCTGTCTCCGCTGTTCTTTAATGAAGTTGGTAAAATCACGAAAGGGGACCTGGATGTCGAGATCCTATACACTAGCGGGCTTTGTTTCGCAGAGGAAAAGTGCGTGTGGGATGGCTTCTTTGAAGAAGCCGACAAGTTTGAAGAGCGTTTGGATGAAATCAACCAGAAATTTTCCGGGATCGATGGTGTGAACGCCTGTACGATTGAATTCATCACGCTTTAAACCCATTTTAGCACAATCGGTGGTCCTATTGACCCAGAAGCGAAAAGCCCTGTTGTTGCACCCGATCCGGCGGGAAATATTCAAGATCATCTGCGAGTCCCCAGGCAGTTATTTCTACGATCTCACGAAGGAATTCGCCGCCGATGACTCCGAGAACCCGTCATCGCCGGCCACGGTGCAATGGCACTTGCGAAAGCTCATCAGCGCGGGACTCATCGACACCGTCAAGCACGGTGGGAAGCGCGTCTACTATCCAAAGGGCTTGCGTGACAAGGACGTCGAAAAGGCTTACACGATTCTCCGGAACAGGACCGCGAAGGAAATCTTTCAATTCATCGTCAACAACGAAAATGCCTATCAAAAGCAAATCGCTGCTGCGGTTCGGGACGGCGTGCACCACGACACGGTGCGGTGGCATTGTTCCCGCCTCGCCGAGGTCGGCTTGATCGAGGAACGAAGCGAAGGTCGCATGGTCAAGTACAACATCGGCCCCCTTGGCAAACGCCTCTTGGAAGGATCGCTGAACGTCTTGAAAGAGAATTTCACTTACCATCTAACGAACATCCTAAAGGAAAACTGCCTGTACCCGCAGATTCTCGAGCAGACAAAAGACCGGCTCATCATCAAGATTTCCTGCCCTGGCAACGATGACATCGAGTTCTCGATCCGGCTCAGTGCCTGGTCGCTCGAGGACATCCCCGAAGAACCTCCCGAGGAAGGCGAGGAACCGCTCGAGGAGGATGAGGATACCTCGGACGACGAGGAAGATGATTCCCCGGACGATGTCCAGCCCGATACGCAACCCGAGAGCGAAGACGTCGGTAGCGATGATGCTTCGTAACACTACTTTTCTCGGCCGGAATAACGCGATATCGAAACCATTTTATTTTGTCGATCAATTTTTCTTTCCATGTCCTGCGAAAAGCGACTTATCACATCGAACCTGTGTATGACGCTCGATCTCGGGCTCAACGGCAATGTCTTTGGCGGGCGCATCATGGAGTGGCTTGACGAAGCCGCCGCGATCTTTGTCTACAAGGAACTCAAAGGCCGCATCGTGACATTGAAAGTGAGCGAAGTTCTCTTCAAGGTTCCCGTCCACGAACGCGATATTCTTGAGATCTACGGCGATATAAAAGAGATCGGGACGACGAGCATCACGGTCGACCTCGACGCGATCACCGCAGACGATGGCGTAAAGGTCTGTTCCTGCGAAATCAAAATGGTGCACGTCAACGAGTTCGGCGAGAAGGAGGCCATTCCAGAGGACGTGAAAGCACGAATCCAAGCCGAGTTCCAACTTTGCGATTGATGCGCAAAGCCAAGCACCAGCTTTGGTTATCATGGATTCTCACTTTGTGACCTTGGTGAGGAGAGACCCGGTCCGGGCCGGGGCCTCGAAACGCAACAGGTCTATCTTCCAGATAGAGGTCATTTCGCCAATTGCCACCTTGACCTCGATGGCAGCGAAGAGGGTAGACCCGTCGGGGAAGAATTGAAACGCTCGGCCGGTCAAACCTTGAGACATCCATTCAAGATTATTTCTCGGGTCTATTATATTATCAAAAGGGATTTCAATCTCACAAGAATGTGGTGCCCTCGCTCCAATGAGAAGATCAAAAAAGGCCAAGATCGAGCTTCAACCGGGCAAGTTGAAGATCCTGTGCGTGCAGGAGATCGACGTGCTGAAGTGGTTCTGGAAGAACGGAACGATGGGTGGCATCGAGACCAACCACAAGATGATCGTGGCGGGCCTTCGCCGGCGCGGCCACATCGTGGAGGAGAAAACCACGCTCCCGCGAGGCATGAAGCCGGACATAATCATCGCCCCCACGTTTGGTTTTTACTCTTTCGTGAAGCTGGTGCTCTGGTACGTGCCCTCGTACCGCTGTGCTGTAGTCGTGCATGCCCACGCGACCCTCGAGGATCTCAAGGGCGGATTCCTCCCGCGCGGGTTCGACCGTGCAGCAAGCTGGTACCTGCAGCTGTTCTACGGGCAGAGCGACATTGTCATCACCCCATCGAATCACTCGCGCAAGGCCCTGCTCGCGCTCCACATGCGCAATCGCCCCAAGATCGTGCCGGTCTCGAATGGTATCGATCTGGAACGGTTCTCGTTTTCGGAGGAAAAGCGGAGCGCGTTTAGGGCTTGGCTTCGCGACCAGCATGGCGTGGATGTCTCGAAGCCGATCATCTTGAACGTGGCGATCATGTGGCGGCGGAAGGGCATCGATGTCTTCCACCACGTTGCGAAGATGCTTCCGCAGTACCAATTTGTGTGGGTAGGCAATTTTTCCGTGAATTTGGCCGTGAAGGAGCAATTAAGTGACCTTCCGAATCTCACGTTCACGGGGTTCGTGGAGGACATCGTTGCCGCGTACTGTGGTGCGGATGTGTTCTTTTTCCCGTCCTACTCGGAAAACCAGGGCATCCCGTTGCTCGAGGCTGCCGCTTGCCGCCTGCCCATCGTGTGTCGTGACCTTGAAACCTACGATTGGATGGAGAACGGCGTGCACTGCGTGAAGGCCACCACGGCACAAGGGTTCACGGATGCAATCCTTGATCTCGTCGAAAACGTGCCGTTCAGGTCGCGAATCATCGATGGTGCGCTCCAGAAGGTGCAGGAGCACGGTTTCGAGCGAATCCTGGATAAAGTCGAGACGATCTATAAAAGGGCGATCAAGCTTCACGAGCGGTGGAAGGAAATAGCCAAGGAGAAACAACGACGACAGTAGCGATCAATATCTGTATCTCGTTTTCCATATCGCGTCAAGGATCTTGTAATTCTCCGTAACTGCCGTGAATGGCTCGTAATGCCCGTCGAGAATTGCATTGGAATGTATGGTGAAGTAGTCCACGACATCCGGATAGTCAGCAGCAAGATTGGTTCGTTCGTTGAGCGTGGGCTTCCGCACGAAGAGCATCGAGTCGTGAACGTTGCCGGTATCGAGGATGAACTTCCACCTGGAATCCTGCACGGCAATCAACCGTTCAGCACCGTGAGGGTCGACCGTTTTCTCGTTGTCCGGTTTCTTGTAGGTTTGGCTAATCAACGGGTAATAGCTCTGGCCACCCCCTCCATTTAGTACCGGGAGAAGCGATCTGCCCCAAAACGACGCCGGGGGATCGATGCCCAGCAGGTCGAGGACCGTGGGCGAGAGGTGAAGAAGTTCGACGTCTGTCTCGATGCTCGCAGGCGTCCCCACGCGTTCCCGGATCGCTGGTGGAAGCAGCAAGATCCAAGGAACGTGGAGCAACTCGTCGTACATCCGAGCGGGGTGTTCCACGAACCCGTGCTCCATGAATAACTCGCCATGATCGCTCGTGATCACGATGATCGTGTTGTCCAAGCCGCCATTATTTGAAATGAACTCTACAAATTTCCCGATCTCGGCATCCACATATGCAAGCGATGCCCGGTATAGGTACAGCAATTCCTCAATGGCCGCAGGCCGCTTCCCGTAGGGTTGGTGCTCGCAGAACCTGTTCAGTGCATGCTGGTAGGCCTGCAATCGTGCAAGGTGCGCCGGCGTGACCCGTGACCCGCCCCGCTCGATGAACTCTGGTGGCGGATTGTACGGGGAATGGCAATCCATGAAATGCAACCAACCAAATCGTGGCTGCGTGCTGTGCTTCCAAAGGTGCATCGCTTTTTGGACGAGCTCGGTCGCGGTTATCTTCACTTGGTTCTCGAGCAAGGATCGGGAGTTGTCCGGCCCCGTGAAAAGCCGCAAGAATCGTTCCCATCCGGAAAAGACGCCCCGCTTCCTCGATTTTGGTATAAGGGACATCATGCCGTTGCTTAGCTTCACGAAAAGGTTTTGACCGGATAACGACTGGCTTGGCCGCGCTTCGATGTACTCGTCAAAACCACGGTTGAACCCAAAATATTTCGAGAGAAACACGTTTGAGTTGATCGCGAAGTTGATGTATCCACTTTGTTTCAAAATCTCTGCCAAGGTCCTCTTTTGGGAGGGGATCGGGCAATAATCTCTGAACATGAACGGGTACGTCGATGTGAGAAAGGCACTGGCGGAGGGCGCGGTCCACGGACCGTTTACAAAAGCAGAATCGAACCTGAACGCGTCCCGAGAAAGCGAGAAGATGTTCGGCGTGAACTCCCTGGTGAAATGATCGAATCTCCAGCAATCGATCGTCAAGAGCAGGACATTGATGCCTTGGTCCAAATGGCTATCCGGGTTGGATTGCATCAGTGCACATCTACTGCCGAATTCTCTCGGCTACAATCAATTGTCGCCTACCGCATTATTAAATCCCTCAAGGTGCGAGAGATTTTGAATCGGCCATTCGCGAAGCGCTATAATTGGCGGAAATTTGCCCCATGGCATCGATTTGGATCTTGGAACCATTTCGATATGCACGTCGCTCCGGATCGGAAGGTCCGTGCCGTGGATCCGGGGGAACCGAAATGGCTCATTATGGTCGAAATCGTTCCTTCTGCGTCGCTCACGACGAAGAAACGGCTGTTATTCCGTAGCCTTCGCGATCTTTTGTTTTGGCACCAGGTGCTTTGGAGCCGTGCGATCGAGGAGCAGGTTCTTGTCCTTGAGCTCGCAGGCCATCTTCTTGACCGCGACGACCAAGTCCTTCTCGGTTCGCAAGCCCGTACAGACGATCTTCCCCGACGAGAACACAAGGAAGCAAGCCTTGGGGTCGAGGGCCCGCACGATCAGGCCTGGGAAGACCTCGGGTTCGTAAATGGTTCGTTCCAGCACGATGCTCGCCTCGTCCAGGTCCACCTGCTTCCCGAGGTCGCCTGAGGCGACGATGTTCTGTATCTCGATTATGGGCTCGGACTTGATATCGATGCCTATCTTGGAAAAGTTCTTGAGAATGCGCGTGACCGCGATTGCGGCGTTCTCCCTGCTTTTCAGGCCCGTGAGGATCATCTTGCCTGATTTAAACAGTAAAATCGTTGTTTTAGGGTTTGAAAGCTTCAGAACAAGGCCAGGAAAATTATCTCGCCGCTCGACATCCCTGAATGCGGCTGCTATCTTCTCCAGATCGATGCGTTCCGAGAAAATGACGCTCGCTACCACGTTCTGGATTTGGAGCGTCCCCCTCTCGCTCTCGGCAGATCTCTGCCGGTCGCTGGTCGGGGCGGGTTTCTCGAGCCCGCGCAGTCGGGATGTTCTGGGCAAGCAAGCACCTGCTTTTAATTTCTAATTCCACCCATGAAAAGGGATGCATCGAAAAAATTCCAATTCAGGTACTCCACATTATGGAAAATTTTTCATTGCAGAATGGCAGACTCACCTCCAAGACATGCAATTTAAAGCTTATGCCTTCCAATAATGGCGAGAAAGGCTGTTGAAATCATTTCGGAGATATTTTTAACAATATCGCATTTGTTTCTGCGTAACTCGCAAAAATACGTGTAAACCTCGAAAGCGTTCAGGACCGGCTGACGAATTTACCATTAAACGAACCCTTTGATTCCGCTTGTGCTGAAAGATCGCAATCAAGATCATGCCGAGTTGGAAGCTGCGTCATCACGGTTGAACAAAAATCAGAGACCCAAAACGAATTAAATCGATCCATCACGGGAATCGTGGCAGGTAGATGGTCTATGCATCTATGTCGTCGTTTAAATCGGCGATATCCTCGTCCTCTTCGTCCTCCTCTTCCAATAACTCTTCTTTTTTCGAACCATTTCCATTTCCCTTGATTTTTGCATCCTTCAGGTTCGAAAAGGTGTAGAGACGCTGGCCCTTAACCAACTTCTGGAACTCGTGCACGGTCACGTCGTTGACATAGGGAATTGCCTTCAACTTCGCAACGAAGTCCTGGAACTTTTCGGTGCTCGCGTGCGCCGTTAGCATATAGATGCTATTATCGTCCCCGACGGAGATGAAGAGGGACTCGGGGAACTGCTCCTCCAGGTATTTCGCGAAGCTCGTGACGAACATGGAATCGAGCGTCTTGATCATGAGGTTCTTCAGTCCGATCACGACCAAGCAGTTTTTCTCGACGTTGAGAAAGTCGGGGTTGAGGATCGACGTGAATCCCTTGAGGATGTTGAGTTCCTGAATACGGTGGAGGCGGTGATAAATCGTCGATGTCTTGATGTTCAGGTTTTGGGCCAGCTGCTTGAGCGATATTCGAGCATCCTCCTCCAGCGCGAGGATAATTTTCTTGTCGAGATCGTCAAGCGTTGCCATGATCGTAACCTCAATAAATTAACAGGATTGGACGGGATTGGCTGCCTTGTTCTACATGGTAGAGTTACGGCTACCATGTTCTCCGTATCAGAGTCCTAAATGTTTTGGGTAAAAATCGGCACGCATAACCCGTGGCAAATTAGCGGGAAACAGCACCTGCAACACCAAAAAGATTGAGTGATGGTTTCTCCCTGCTCAGGGAGCTCTTTCCGTCCCGAATTGATGTTATCTTGTGAAAAGGTTTGAAAAGACAGGAGATTTCAAAACCTACAAATCCAATTTTCACGCGTATTGCATTCGTTTCAAAAATGCCTTTTTCAACGACATATCCGTGATTGTATCGATGTCTATCAACTCCTCCATTCCCGGGTACTGCAACGCAGGGAGGAGAACGTCCTCGGGGAGCGTTTCGATAATGTCCGAGAATTTCCGGTGGGTCACGGCTGAAACCTTGTCCAAGGTTTCGCGGGCAATCCGCTGGGGCTCGGCACGCTCGGGGGGATATCCTGCACCGGGTTCGACGCTGAATAGCGCGTCGAAGATCATCCGAATGTTGACGTTTCCCGCCCAGCCGTAGCCTTGGTTTAGCGCGAGAGAGATGCAATTACCGCCATTGATTTGCACGAAGAGCCAAGCATCTAAAGGGCTCACGACATGGCCGCAAATCACGCCCGGATAATGTAAAACTGCATTCAGGAAGCCCTGTCCTGTCCCGCATCCGCCTACGACGAAATCCACTCGTTTCAGGTTGAGCAAGATCGCGGTCATCAGTCCCGTGTGGACGTAGAGCAACTCGGGGTTCGCCCCTTTCTCGGTCATGCCAGCATTGATGATTTCATGGCCCCTGCCTTCCAATGCCTCCAAGATCGCGGCATTCTTGTCCGCCGCGCTCGTTTCGTTAATCACTGCTATTTTCATGTAATCCACGGTTTTATGGTTTCTACTAGTTGAGTTGTAATAGAATTTATGGCTTCATGTTCCAGCCGAACGCGCCCCTGAACTCGGGGCCTAAACTCGGGCTCTGCCCGATGCAATTTTCATGGTTCACACCGTTTAATCCTATCTACTAGCTGCTCGGCCGAGAGCCCGAACTTGTGAATCAACTCCTGGTACGTGCCCGAATGGATGAATCGTGGCTCGCCCTGCTGGTCAAGGGTATTGATCGGGATGATTTTCAAGGGGTCTATGGCCTCGCCGTTCGAGAATAACACGTCCTTGTACTTGGAAAGGATGTATCCATTGTTCTGTTCGGTCACGAATACCTTGTCCATCGATCGGTATAAATCGAGCATCAATTCTCTGTCGATGGAAGGCATGTCGATGACGCGCACCGGGATGCCCTCATCTTGGAGTATGGACGCGGCAGTTAGCGCCTCGGTGACCTCGCGCCCGCTCGCGATGATAGCCACGCGGTCATCGCCGCTCTCCTTCAGGACATATCCCTTGCCATATTCGAAGGTAACGTCGTCCGGGTAAACGGTCCTCGCTGGGGAACGAGGAATGCGCAGGTAGACAAGACCCTTGTTTCCCTCGGCGATCCATTTTATTGCCGCGACCAGCAGGTTAGCACATTCCACATCGACGATCTTCAGGTGCGCGACCGTGGCGAACATGAGCTTGTCGTCGTTGCCCATATGTGTTGCGCCATTGGCGACCGTCTCGAAATCGGGCGCGGTCGCGACAAAGGTGAGGTCAATGCCGTGGCCTTCGCTGAGCCATCCGTCCGGTGAAGCAATCTGTTCCATCCGTTCCTGAAACCCGATAGCAATGCGTCGCATGGCTTGCCAATTGAAAAACGGGCAAAAGGTGCTCACCCACGCGTTGTATCCCAGGGCCGCGAAGGCCTCCCCGATGCACATCATGTTGGCCTCCGCGATTCCCGCGTTGATCGCCCTGCCTGCATCCACTTCGGCGATTCCGGCTTGTAGACCACTCGCCGAGGCGATGTCCGCGTCCACGGATACGATCCTCTCATCCAAGGCGAGGACGCTCATGACTGCCGTAATGACTTTGCTTGCAGGAACGTCAATCCCGATTTCATACCTCGGCAAAGCGTCAGGATCGTAGGCAATTTTCTTGTCGAGAACCGGTTCCCGCCGGTTCCTAACCGGCGCGGCGACAGGAACCACCGCGCGCTCTTCACCACAGTCCTTTATTGCCAAGTTCATCGATCGCGCGGCATCTTCGACCTGCTGGTAAAAGTCCTCGTTAGGACTTGACAGGAGCTCGAAAACCTTCTGGACCCTGGACGCGCGTTGTTCCTGCTGCAGGGCCATCTCCTCCGCGAAAAGTTCATCGTCCATCGTGACCTTGTGGCTGGAAAACTTGTCGGAAAACATCCCCTGCCCCTTCCTCGCATGGCAGATGATCGCCATGGGGCGCCCATCACGTGACCCGTGCTTGAAGATATCGAGGGCATCGAGCACGGGACCGTAGCCCGTCGCATCCGCCTCTATCGCGTTCCAACCGAAGGCTTGGAACATGCCCGCTAGCCCCTCCATGGGGAAGATGAGGTGCTTCGGGTCGTCCAACTGCCCGCCGTTGTTGTCCACCAAGAGGCAGAGATTGTCGAGGTGATTAGCTCCTGCAAACATGGCCGTCTCCCAAGGCGTGCCTTCCTGCAACTCGCCGTCCCCCACCATGCAAAACACGTCGAATGGTGGGCTCCTTTTTCCCGCGAGGGCGAATCCTTGTGCGACCCCGAATCCCTGACCCAACGGACCTGTCGAGACCTGGACTCCCGGCAGCGACGGGCCCGGGTGTCCCTTCAGGATGCTATTGACCGAGCGCGAGTTACGCAAGGCATCCCGGTCGAAGTACCCAAGATCCGCATAGATCGATGCCAAGGTCGCGACGGCGTGGCCCTTGCTCAAGACGAATATATCTTGACCAAGGCGCGTTGGCCGCTCAACATCGACTTGGATTATCCCGCCGTAAAAAAGCGAAACGAGGGGAACCACGGCTGAAAACGCTCCACCAGAGTGCAGACCTTTGTCCACCGCATCGTGACATTGTTCCAGGATGGAAATCCGGATGTCCGAGTCCTTGATTTCCAACAGATTCAGGACGGCTTGCCTTGGTAAATTCTCGTTCATTATGTCACGCGTTTTTCACACGCAGTAAAATAGTTTTTCCAACTCCTCGTTTTCCTTCAGCGCGCATTGGGAATTGAGGCCGGTTCAATTTCGAACCGTTCTCGGCCAGTTCAGGTGCGGGATAGAACTCTGTCAAGGCCTTCCCCGCTCGCCTTTGAAGGAAGTTTCTTCCCCTTTCCTTCCTTGATCTCGAGGAAGGTCTGGGAAAAATCATCGGACAGGATACGTTGTTCCACGACGTCCTTGTAGAGCTCGTATATGCAACGGAAACATGATTGCCGTTCACGGTCCAACCCGCGTCATTGTTCACGACGATCAACGGCGCATTGGTGATTTGCCCGGTAAATACAAACCCGAACACGAACATCGCAACATTTAGTCTGTTGGCTGATATTTGATCGAAGGGAATTAAAAAGAAAGTTATCTAGCTAGTACCAACGGGTTATTTCTTACCCGTGCTTTTTCCTTTTGAAGATCAGAGTTGATCCAAGAAGGAACAGCGCGGCGAACCCTATCAGGACCAACATGTAAGGCCATACCTGCGCAATCTCCCATCCCTTGATGAGAATATCCCGAAGCGCCGTCGTCGTGTAGGTGGGAGGAAGGATGTACGAGAACGGTTGGAGCCATAGTGGGAGCACACTCACCTCTATGAGGACGCCCGTGAGCAAGAGCGCGGGGATCACTATGAACGGAAGGATTGCCACCGCTTGATCTGCCCGTTTTGCCAAGCCAGACATCATGATCCCGAAGGCTTGGGCGCCGATGGCTTCCACGATGATGAAAAGGAGGGCCAAGATGAAACCGCTGCCATTCACGACGATGTTGAAAGCAGCTACGCCCGCGAAGAATAGAATTAGTGACTGTACTATCGAGAGAGCTCCGAACGTAATTGCATAGCCAATCACCAGCTCACCTTCAGTCAACGGGGTTGAGAGGAGCCTTTCATAGGTTCCGCCGGATGTTTCCCCGACAAATAGCAGCAATGTCATCAATGCCGGGAGAAAATAAGTGACAAAAGCTATAATCCCAGGAATAAAGTAATCCATGAAGGTGATATAAGATCCATATCGGTCACTGATGTTCACAGCATTGGCTGATTGCTGACCTAGGATTGCATCAACCTCCGCGACGGCACCTTGAATTGCTCCTGGAGTCGAATCACCACCAGTCAACTCGCTATTGTCCACCCACGCTACAACCGTGGCATTCGCCGCGTCGTTGTGATTCTGCACGTTAGCGAATGTGTTAGCTGAGAAACTGGGGCCGAAATATACCACAACAATTACAGTACCATGATTCAATGCGCTTAATGCCGCGTCTAGGTTGGTCATATTCGTGATGGTATATTCTACATCGTCCGGGGGTTGATCATTCACGTTGGCGATGACGAGCTGAGATACGTATGTCATCTCGTCTGTAACGGGATTGATGGCACCTTGATCATCGTTCACAACGATCATAGGCACGTTATGGGCATGTCCATTAAAGGCATAACCGAATAGAAACATTGCCACGAGAGGTGCGATGAATAATAATGCAATTGTTCGTTTCTGCCTGAAAACAGTTAATGCATTTTTCTTGCTAATAGACAATATTCTTCCCAGATTCATGGTTTCGCGACCTCCTCTTTTGCTGATAATTTCAAAAATGCATTTTCTAGCGAGCTGGTTTCAGTAGATTGCAGGATGTCATCGGGGGTTCCTTCCGCAATTAATTTACCGTCCAATATGAATCCCACTTTATCGCAGTGCATGGCTTCATCCATGTAATGCGTTGTTAGGATGATGGTCGAGCCGGCTTCCTTGACGATCTGGAAATAATTCCAGAGGGTAGCCCGTAACGTGGGATCCACGCCAACCGTCGGTTCATCAAGGATCAACAACCGGGGATTATGCACCAAGGCACACACGAGAGAAACTTTTCGCTTCATTCCCCCGCTGAGCTCCGAGAGAAGAGCCGATTTCCTCTCAGCCAACCCCATAAGATTCAACAGGTTGGCTGACCGTTCTTTCAAGGTTTTTGAATCCAATCCATAGAGCTGGCCGTACAGGTTGATGTTGTCCATGACAGTGAGGTCGAGGTACAAGGCTAGGTCTTGGGGCATGTATCCAATTATTTGACTCGTTTTCTTGCCAGGGGGATTCCCAAAAATCAATACCTCCCCACTTGACAGATTCAAAGTTGCGCAGAGAATACGCACAGCCGTGGTCTTGCCCGCTCCATTAGGACCGAGCAAACCATATATCACTCCCGCGGGGATTGAAAGATTTAATCCATCGAGAGCTGCCAGATTACCATAAAGTTTTTTGAGTTCTTTCATATTGACGGCTAAATTCGCTGTTTCTACCTCGGTCGTATTAATCACCCATTTTCATGTTTCCAACAGAAATTTCTGCACCATCCCGACGAACTTAGTCATTATAATGGATTCATCGTTCAGGACTGGCGGATCAAGATACGAACTGAGTATCGGAAGGTAGATCAAGAGACTGGAGAACAAGATCGCAATAAATCGACTATCCTCGAGATTTGAAGGGCGGTTTATATCGGTCCCAGCCAAGGCAACTTGAAGGTCGGAGATGACTGCTTGAGGGAATTCCCGGATCTTTTCCGAGATGGAAGGGATCCTTTGGCCTTCGTTCACCAGGAAGAGAATGAAACGAATGTTTTCCTTTGAGACTGCCAAGAACTTAGCTGCAAATTGACTCAATCCATCATCATCAGCCATAAGGGCATTTCTAGGAATGTCCTTGAGGGTTTCGAGGATCATCTGCATTTTGCGCTCGACGATCGTGTTCAGGATATTTAGCTTTGAGCCATACCTCCTGAACAACGTCACGTCGTTGACTCCAGCCCTGCTAGCGATCTCTCTGGTTGTCGTTCCCTTGTAGCCCTTTTCAAGGAAAATTTCGATGGCTGCTTGCTCGATCAATCCAGTTGTATCCTTTTTCATGAAATCAATGCAAGCAATCAGTCGCTTGCATAAAAGAATTTCGATATAAACTCGTTGGCCAGACTTTATCGCAGGGGATAAAATTAAGTGTCAATGTTCCTAAAATAAAAGCATTGTTCACCTTCCATGGCATATGAAGGATCGGGCTAATTTTTCCGAGATTGCCCAAATCATTAATTAAATGCTTCGGAGGTCTGGTGATCAATGAGTCCAGCACGTTCTCAGGAAGCCACGCTTTTCAAGGCATAGTAGTTCACCGCTGCGGTTTCTTTCCACAAGAATGGTTAGTCGTGGCCGAGTCGGATGAGAACCAATCTTGGCCGGTTCAGGTGCGGGGCAGAAACCTGTCAAGGCCTTCATCGCCCGCCTTGGAAGTCTTTTTCTTTCCCTTTCCCTCCTTGATCTCGAGCAGGGTCTGGGGAAACTCATCGGACAGGATCCGCTGCTCGATGACGTCCTTGTAATGCTTGTAAAACTTCTCGAAGCCGATGCCGTTGCGGTGATAGCGGCGGCATACCTTCAATGTCGTGCCGCTGCCGAGGAACGGGTCAAGGACCGTGTCGCCCTCGTTCGTTGTCGAGAGGATCATGGCTTGTGATAGCTGCGTCGGGAACGGCGCGGGGTGCTGGACACCGCTGTCGCCCTCGCCGACTTTCGTTTCGTTCCGGTCCGTGATGTGGCTGATGTACCACACGTTGCCTACGATCGCCCACTCGTTGTTCCACGTGAAGGCCTTCAGGTCCTTGATGAACCAGAATACGTATTCAAATAGCGGGAAAAAACGGATCTTGTCCACATTGGCCGTGGACGGGTAGTGCCAGATGATCTCCTGCTTGAGGTAAAACGGGTTTTCGTCGAGGATCCAAAACGGGGGGATCGAGACCCCGTCGATGATACGCGTTTTCATGTTCAGGAAAAATGACCCCGTTGGCTTCAGGACTCGGTAACACTCCACGATGACCGACTTGATGAATGCCCGGTAGTCTTCCTCGGGTATGTCGTCGGAAAAATCGCCAGCATAGCTGCGGAACTTTCTATCGGCGTGAAAACCTCCGAGGTTGTAGGGCGGGGACGTGGAGACGTGATCAATGCTCTCGCCATCAAGAAGCTTGAACGCTTCCAAGCAATCGAGGGCGTAGATTTTTTGTCCGGCGATCACGACCGACTCCGCGCCGGTCTCCTGTCCTTGCATCGAGGTCATCGACCGGCTAGCTTCCCCGGGCGGTAATAATCCTTTGGGCTAATCCATGCGTTTCACTTTCCCCAAAATCTATCGCGGGAGTTCGAATAAGATCGCCGGCCAACAACACCGTTGTCACCTATAAACCTTGTTTTGCCAGCGCGGAGGTGCGGAAGCGATGATTTCTATTTCGAATGTTGTTTCTTCGCCTTATCCATGAAATACTGCATTGCGGCAATGTATTCACTAGCTGGCACGATGGTCGGCTTGTGGCGGAACTTGTCGGAGAGGGGGCTGTTGCATCGGGAGCATAATTTCGAATTTCGCGTCCAATCCTTGAATTCATCTGCGTGAGCCGGGTGCCTGCAATGGGGGCAGATCACGATGCCTCGTTGCTTATCCGCAGGAAGCTCTGTAATCTGAAAGCAAAAGATGCACTTGAAATCTTCTATCGAAAGGACGCTGGCCTTGGGCCTGAGTTGTTCGTATTTGGCGACGTTGGGACGTTGGCTGGGCTGCATTTGGCTTTTTTTCTGGGGATTCGTGGCTGGGACTGTCACGCGGATTCCACGCGAAGGAGAGACATGAAGAGGTTTTACAGGTCGAGTCGGTGCTTGAGCGCGCGCCGGAGCCGGCTTTGCTTGCGGCTTGGGTGGGCGGCTTTGCTTCTGCTGGCGCGTTGATCTTGGCTTGGCTTGCGGCTTTGGTAGTCGGCTTGGTTTTTGCTGGCGTGCAAGCCTTGGTCTAGCTTGCGGTTTGGGTGCGGGCTTAGGCCTGCGGGGCGGTCGCGGGACTGGGATTGGCTTTTCGTCCAGACTTGCCGGGCGTTCAATGGGACGCGGGCCGAGGCTCATGACCGCCGATCGTCGCCGCCCGAATATCCCGTGGCGAATTACCGTGTAGACGATATCGATCCCTAAGAGCAGTGGCAGGATGTCGAGGTAAGCAAATATTGCGGGGTAGAGGCTGAACGTGCAAAATGTCTCAAGAAGGCCTACCAGAAAGCACGAGGCCAAGCCGAATTTCCGAGCCGAGACGGGCCTGCGTCCAATATACACCCAATCGTATTTGCTGAAACATTTGGAGAGGACAATCGTCCCGTAGAGCAGGTACGGGCTTGCCAGCAAGAGTCCCCATCCGCTGATGTAGACAATCGGCACGTTAAACATTTGAAGTATGTTTTCTCCAAATAAGATGGTGAAATGCCCGAAATACCACTGCAATACTCCAAAAACGAGCGATCCCATGATCGGAAAGGAACGATTATGCGGCGATCTAAATTCTCCAAGGTATTTCATCCTTGCCAAGAAATACCAGCTGAAAACGATCCATCCGACCAGCATTAGAAGCGTTATGACCAGAGATAGTTCAATGTAGAAAAAGATGTTTGCAATGATACCGACAAGCAAGAAAATGAGGAGGACGAGTAGGTACCAGCGTGTTTTCACCACGTCAAACGACCCTACTCTTCATCGTATTCGAGGTAGACATCTTTCCCCTCGATAACCGGGTTGATGAACTCCAGAAGGCTTGGCAAGGCACGGGCATCAATGGGTTCCTTGAGGCTGTGCGGTATTGTATACCACTTCTTCGCGCGCAAGTCTCCGCGAAAAACGTCAAAACCGAGGGAATTGCCATCGATCAAGTACGGGTCGATGACAATGGCGATGGATCGCTTCCACAAGCGCTGGTAACGGGATTGCGTCCCGAAGTCTTCTTGGCTTATGAAAAGTCCGTAGGATGGATGCGAGTGATACCATCCACAGATGAAAAGGTCCTTTTGCTTGATATCGTTGAAAGCTCTCACGAAATTCTTGTAATCCTTGATCTCCGCATAAATCGCATCCCCGTGACCCATTGGGTAGGCATCCTCGACATGAAGCACGGATTCATCTTTCCCGAGCTTCCCGGCGAGGAGCCCGATGACCTCGACCCATTTGGATCTCGATATGCGGGGATTCGCGTACTTGAGGGCATGGCTCGCGATTTTCAAGATAGTTTTGATGGAGATGATCACCTGTTCATCGGTCGGAATTAATTCAACCGGCTCGGGCGTCGCGTTCGCATGGGCATCCCGATCCATGACTTTCTTGGAGTTCACGTTATCTTTTTCCTCCAAGCTTAGTTCCCTGTGGATTTCGGCGAGGACCTCCTTCTTCAGCTCGTCACGGATCTGCTTTTTCCAAGCCTCGATTTCGTCAGGGTCGTAAGCCATACCACTTTACCTCCTATCCTTCTACCATTTCTCGTTAGCGTATTTTTTCACGAGGAATTTGACTTTTTTATCAAATTCCTTTGGATTTTTCAGCATTTCTTGCGCGGCCTTCTTGTTGAAGACATCCGTTGGGTTGATATAGGCACCCTTGGTATTGAACATGGCAATGATTGCTTGTACAATCGTTGCAGCCGTTTTGGAAGGGCTCCAGCCGTCTTTTTGCCCCACGAGGCTCGGATCGACAAGAGCGAGGCAAATGTTTCGCTGCCCTTTGTATTCCATGGGCTTGGGCCAAAAATTGGGATGCCAGATAGGCGTGTGGAGCCGCACGAACGGCGGCTGGGAAGGATAGGCACTTGGAAATTTCATCTCCAGTTTGAACAAGCCGCCTTCGTAGGCGGTTCCTTTGGGCCCCTTTAGCGTCATAGCAAGGTGATCCAGGCTTTTCTTCTTCGGATCAAACGGACGCAAGCCCAGAATGACGCCATCTTTTTCCAATTTCTTCAAAGCTGCAACGTCCTGCGAAATACGTGTTGCGCGCAAACTCATGGTTGTCACCCGTCTCGAGGTTGGAGGATTGCTTAAATGGTGTTCAGGATGATAAAGATTTCTCCTTCTTTAAATCCTGCAACTGTAAGAAAATCTTTATCGCGCAAATCATTCTGCTTCGGTGTTAGATCAAGGTCAATTTCGTGAACCATGTCAAAATCCATCACGGTCACGAGGGGAATAAGCTCTGGATCGAGATTATACCCCTTGCCCTGCAAAGACCCGATGATGGTCTTGCACGGAGCGTTCCACGGAAGGTGGATGCTCTCGCGCCGGACGTGATCTCCACATTGGCGGCATTCGGGGTTTCGATGCTTTTCGATATGGTAAAATTTCATCGTCATCGCGTTGAAAACCACGTAGGTCGTCACCGGTTCCCCTAAATTTGTATTTCCCCGCAACCAGTGCAGGATCTTGATGGTCTCGTGGGACTCCAAGGCGGCGATCACCGCGTTCACGGTTATTATGCCCGGGTCGTGCTTGTCCAGCACCTTGACGATCTCCTCGAGAGTGTATTCCGGTAGAAAATCATGTTTCGTGGCAAGATCATTTGCATATTCTTGAAGGTACTTCACATCATCGAGCTTCTTGAGATTGGGGTCTCGATTATACGCCTCCTTGAAGGCCATATTCGCCTTGAAAGCACAATGGACGCGCTTGCGAGGAATGCCCACCACGGTGCATGCGGCCATGTCATCCATGGGGGGAGCCGGCGTGGGATAGCACTCGTAGCACGCGTTTGTCCCGGGGATGATGGTGTAGATGTGGCCGCTGTAACCTGCAACGCCACCATCTACGAAGGGCTTTCCCCTCGTCACCGCTTGGGTGTTCAGGTTATACCTGGCATTCATGGAGTCAAGGCCGCCGACTATCACGTCTGTGGCCTCGTACACGTGTGGGTCTAACCGTTCCAAGGACGTGTAATATCCCTGAATGGTGATGTTTGGGTTGATCTCAAGGAGTCTTTCCGCGGCAACTTCCGCCTTGGGTCGTCCCATTTCTGCGCCGGCAAACAGAATCTGCCTGTTCAAGTTGGAATGCTCGATCACGTCCAGATCAACGAGATCGAGGCGCCCGACGCCGACCATCGCCAAGTTTTTCGCCGTTTCACATCCAAGGCCCCCCACGCCAGCCACCAAGACCCTGGAGTTTTTAACCAGGTTTTGATCCCATCCCTCGAGGCGAAACTGCCGGTTGTAGAGGTCGCGTTCGACATCCGTTAATGAAGTACTGAAAAAATTCGAATTATCCATGAAATTATGCCTCGAGAATTGAAACTGGTGGAACCCTTAGAGAGAAACAAAGAAATGAATAAAATTAGGTTTTTCCTGCGGTGCTCGCAGGAATGAGCAAGAGAGTGTCTCCATCACTGACTCCATATTCAGACAATGGACTTCCCTCGTCCATTGTGACGCCCCCATATGACAAGTGAAAGTCATCGGGCTCCAGCCCGTACATGGCCCCAACGGTCTGCTTGATATCGCCAACGGGGTTGCTCGTGTCCACAAGCAACTTCTGCTTCTTCTCACCGGGTCCAATCGTGGATTGGAAGTAGACCGTGATCTGGTCACCGGTGCTGCTGCGTGGTTTTCCCATGGGCTTCTTAGATTTGATAGCCGGCTGGGGTTTTGGCTTCTTTTGGACTGGTTCTTCCATCAGATCTTCGTTGAATTCATCTTGCTCTTTTGGTTCGTCTTCTTCATCGGACATATGCCATTCATCACCTTGTTTGAACATCTTAGATCATCTCCTTTATCAACTCATCTCTTTAATTACCTATGGTTTTCACCAAGACCCTTGAATGAAGTGGCATTCCGTTTGACGGATGGAGATAAGAATACAATCTAAAGGGCAATATCTTGTTGCTCCTCGCATGGTTCGTGAAATACGAAAATTTCAAACCCGTGAATCAAATGAGCGGTAAGACTCCTCCTAAATACCAGGTCAAGGAAAAGACTCCTGACGATTTCAAGCAAAATCAAAAATTGCTGGACAAGATTCGAGAGGAACAGAAAAAATTGGAAGCAGATTGGTTACAATTAAAAAAAGAACGCGAAGAAAGCGATAGGATTCTAAAAAAAATCAGCAATTATCAGGAAATGATCAAGGACCTTGAACAGAAGCGCAAGGACCAAGAAGAGAACCTGAAAGAGCTCATGGGCGAGAAATCAAAATTGAAGGAAGAATTGGACAGCATCCGAAATGAGCTCACCAGCGAAAAGTCCCAATTGAATAAAAAACAGGAAATGCTGGCAATTGATAAGCGAAAATTGGAACAAGAGGATGAGCGCCTCGAAAAACGCCTCAAAAACATCGAGAAGCGAGAAAGCCAGCTGGTGGGCCAGGAAAAGAAAGACGTGGAAAAAAATGCCGCCTTAAAGAAGAAGAGGTTGGACGAGGAAGCCCGCTTGAAAGCATTAAAAAACACGCTCCCCCAACTCGAGACTCAGGTGGAAAAGTCGCAAGAGCAATTGGATGAGTTGAAAAGATCCATCGCAACTTCGCAACAAGCAAAAGAACGCCTTGATGGTGAGAAGAACAAGATCCAAGGCGACCTCAAGAGACAGAAAGTAAAAATACAAGATGCCGAAGGCAAGATTGCCCGTGATCAAGAGCGGAACGCCAAAGAACTACAGAGGTTGCAGGATCTTACCAAGGACGCGGACAAAAAGTTGGAGAACGCGAAGAGAAAAAGAGCTGAAGAAGAGGCGCGCCTCCTGGACCTGAAAGAAAAAGTCCCGAGACTGGAAAAACAAGCCAAAAAGTTACAAGACGAGGTCACACGGCTCGAGCAAGCGGTTGATGAAAGAACAAAGGAGAAAATAAGCCTCGAAAAAGAAATGGCCGACATGGATGCCGATATGGAGAAGAGCCGTGCTAAATTTCTCGAAGAGCAGCGACAACTCAAAGACGATAAGGAAAAAGTCCGTGCTGACAAGGATAATATCAAGCACGAACGTGAAAAGATCGAGCTCGAAAAGGATAAATTGCACAAGGACCAAGCGACCCTCGCAGAGGACGCCAAGAAGCTTCAAACCTTTCAGCAGGGACAGATCAGGTCCAAGACCCCTGCCAAATCCAAATCGCCTAAATGACGGTCTGGACCATCTTCATATAAAATGCGGCGTGGAGACCCCTGAATTCATCCGACTTTAGTCGCAGGTAGTTGACTACTTTATCAATATCCTCTTATCGAGGTCAATGTAGAGCTATGTCCACATCGTTTTATCGAGGCCACTGTCGTATCGCTCGGGATATTCCACGCGTGTCATTTTCCCTCAATAACAGGCGGCGGGGGATCGAGCCTGATTGCCACATGACAACGCAAGTCACCTCGATCGAGATGACCCTGCCGCCGATCATCCGCCACGTGCATGGCATCTACGGCGACCTTGAAAAGCAAAAGGAACTCGCGATACGAGAATCGCCCTTCTATAAAGACCTCGTGTGCCCCAAGAACTGGAAGGATCATCCCTTCGACCGCTGGTTCAAACTGAAGGAAGGCTACTCGTCGTACATGGTACAGCATTTACTGGAGGAATTCGGCGCGCGGCCGGCGGATTGCGTCATCGACCCGTTCCTCGGCGCGGGGAGCACGCTCGTCGGGGCCAGGAACGCTAGCATCAACGGCCTGGGATTCGAGATCAACCCGTTCTCCGCGAAGCTCGCGTCGGTCAAGGTCGACACGAGGCTGGACCCGGAAACCTTGACCACCACGAGCAACGCAGTGCTGGACACCGTGGCACGACAAGACCCCGTGACTATCGAGCCGCCCGTCCTCAGCATCACACAAAAGCTGTTCGGCGCGCAGCTGGACGACGTGCTCCGTGCGAAGCAGGTGATTCTCGACGAGCCAGACCCGGCGACCAAAGACTTCCTGCTCATCGGGTTCGGGTGCGTGCTGGAACGCGCTGCCACCGCCCGAAAGGACGGCAACGGACTCAAGTACCCGAAGAGCAAGCACCCCGTCCCGTTCCTGCCCGCGTTGCGGGACCAATACCGGCTTATGATCGAGGATATTCGCTCGCTACCCCGCGCGTCGGACCGCGGTAGCAGGTATGCAATTCTCCAAGGTGATTCGCGATACATCGACGATCATGTCGTCCGTACCCAGGCAGGTCCCGATGCCAGCACGCTTCTCGACGGCGCCAAGTTCTCCATCTTCTCGCCACCTTATGCCAACTGCTTCGACTACACCGAGGTCTACAAGATCGAGCTGTGGATGCTCGATTTCATCACGAGTTATGACCAGTTGAAGACTTTGCGGTCCAAGAGCGTCTCTTCCCACTTGAACAAGGCATACGTGCGCGGAAAGGGGGCTGCGCTCGCCGAGCTGGAGGACGTGATCGATTCTATCCCGTGGGAGGAAACATGGGGCAAGCAGAAGATGCGATCCATGGTGCTTGGCTATTTCGACGATATGAAGGTCGTGTTCGGGAACTTGGATTCGATGCTGAAAGAAGGCGGGCGGATCGTCTGCATCGTCGGGAATTCCGCATACGGGAATGTCCCCGTCGCGACGGACCTGTTCCTCGCGCAGTTTCTCCGCGACCTCTGCTATCACGACATTGAAATACGTGTTGCCCGGCAACTCGGAACGAGCAGCCAGCAGCTCCGCTATCTCGGGAACGACCCGTTCCTCAGGGAAAGCCTGATCATCGCCACGAAATGAGAATTCGTCTACGCACTTTGCCCTTGAAACGTCAGGTTTAATGGGATCAAAAAAGGAAAGAGGTTTAGTTGGTTCCGCAGGTTCACGGGCATCGCCCGCACACGCGGCGTTCTTTTTCAAGGAAAAAAACCGAGATCGTTTCACATCTCGTCTTCATTGGGCTCCTTGGGAGCCTCCTCTTCAGCAGGTTCCTCGGGTTGCTCCTCTTCTTGGGGTTCCTCGGTAACTTCTTCTTCCTCGAGAATTTCCTCTTCCACGGTAACCTCGATGATTTCCCCTTCCTCGGGGCGCTCCTCTTCCCGAGCCTCCTCGGTGCCTTCACCTTCCTCCGCCTGTTTGGTCAGGAAGCCCTCGACAACCTCGCCAGCGGATTCCATTCGCCTCGCACGGTCGTCATTTTTGCCCAACACCTGCGATCTCCGCCTGTCAACTGACACCGCACGGCTTGCCAAAGCACCGGACTTGGACAGGGAATCGCTCGCCTCCTTCATGCGCTTTGACCTGTCGTCACGGTTGCCCAGCTGGCTTCCGTGTGTCTTCGATCGGTCGGCGGTGAGTGCCCGGTTCGTGAGAGCACCAGAACTCTCGAGGATATCACCCGCCTCCTTCATGCGCTTCCCGAGATCCTCGCGATCAATATCGACCGACACTTGGGACTTCTGCCGCTCGGCGGCAAGCGCACGGTTGGTCATGACGTCTGACTTCTCGAGCTTTTCGCTCGCTGACTTGATGCGGGCCACGCGATCGTCCTTCGAATCAGACATACGCTTGGAGGACGCCTTCATGCGGTCCGATGCCATGGCCTTCGTGGCGACTGACTCCCCGATGGCGTCCTGGATCTTGCGGAAATCCTCCGGCGACATCTGGATTTGCCTGAGCTGTTTCACGCGTTCCTTGCCGTCAGCGCTCAAGAATGCCTTGATACCGATCTCGGCGTCGATCTTGGCGATGATCTCCTGCCAGTCCTCGCTTTCTGTAATGTCGTGTGCCGATTTAGCCATGCTTTCCTTTTGTTTCGAGGCCATGAAGGCTTTCTCGCCTATGTGTTTCTCCAGAAGCGCCTTGTTCTTATTCATTGCATCAGAACGCGTTTTCTTGGTCTTTTCGAGATATTTTTCGATGTCATCCTTGTTGGATTGGATCAGCTTTGCGATGGCCTCGCTCGCGTCTTCGAGCATGCCCTCGTCTTCACCTGCCTCGATTGCCTCTTCCACGGTTTGTTCCTCGGCAGGTTCCTCCTCCCCCGACGGCTCTTCCCCGAGCTCTTCGCTTGGTGCTTCTTCCTCGGGTTGCGGCTCCTCGTCCAAGGGGGCTTCCTCGGGCTGTTCTTCCTCGGGTTGCTCTTCCTCGGGTTGCTGGTCGTCGTTGTATGGTTCCTCGTCAAACATGATTAGTCACTTAAATTATTGTGGACTAACAGATTGACCGACGATTCCCTAAAAAAATGCTTTGTTGCCTGAACAAAAGGTTGTGTCTTTAAACCCGTTTCACGTGCATGCTGAGCTCGTGTTTTCTGATTTCCCTGATGCGATTGTCAACCGCATCTTCAAACATGATGGTCCGTTGGTTGGGAACCGAGAGCTCACCGAGGCGGGCATCGAGATGTGCTGTATTTCCCGGTATGGTTATCCGAGGTCCATCATCGATGCGGAGGCGTGTTTCCCGCAATGCCGACACCACGGAAGGTGTATTGGCATCCAGAACTTGAATCGGTTCGGAAACGTCTTCCTGCCCCTCGATCGGACTAAACACGAACTCGTCGAACGTCGCCTTGCTGGCAACGCGCGGGGGCTTCACGTTCGCGAGCTTCGAGCATTCCAAACAGGTTTCTTCGAGTTGGCCGTGTGGGCAGATCATGAGGATCTCTTGGGACCGGTGTTCAAAAAGATGCTGGCTTCGACTTATCAATCCTCGGGTGGTGATGTTTTATGGTCCTTCTCGAAGGTGCAATCATGGAGAATGCAGAACGATCGAGCGTTTTCGCGGCGATACGGTTCAGGCGCAGCGTCAGGGACTACGATCCCCGCCCGATCGAGGATTGGAAACTGCAGGTGATCTTGGAAGCGGCTCGATTGGCACCCTCATCAACAAACAGCGAGCCGTGGCGCCTCGTCGTCGTGAAAGATGCCGGAACACGCGAGACCATTGCTGGTGCCGTGCCTCGCGGGATAGCCAAGCACTCGTGGCTCAAGGATGCGCCCGTGATCATCGTGCTGTGCACCGTGCCCGTTCCATTGCAGAAAGCAGCGCAGTTAATCGGCAAGGACTACCACTTGGTCGACATGGGCATCATCGGCGAGCACGTCGTGCTGACCGCTGCGGATCTAGGCATTGGCAGTTGCTGGGTGGGATGGATTGACAAAAAGTCCATAGCCAAATTGCTCCAGATCCCGTGGGAGATCGTAACCCTCATCTCACTTGGCTATCCCAAGAACCAGGTCGACATGGAAGCCCTTCGAGAGCAAAATTCAATGGCGGAACCCACACAGGTTGCCGGCGATCAGGGCATTGGGGGCATCGGCGCGAACAAACGAAAGGCGATGGATGACATCGTTTTTTACGAGACGGGGAAGAAATAGTAACTCGTTTCCTCGCCATTCTTTTTTTCAATCGTTTTGGGAACACTCCAACTTTTGCCCCTTCAATGTTAAATTTCTCAGGAACCTTTTTTCCTCGATTAAAATGCAACTCTCGGAACGTCTCAACCGGCTGGGCACGGAGACCGCATTCGCACTCCTCGAACGGATCACGCGTTTTCCCCCCGAGCGGCAGGAGCACATCGTATCGTTCGGGCTAGGAGAACCCGATTTCAACACACCTGAGCACATCAAGCAAGCCGCCGTTGACTCGATCAACAATAACCGCACGCATTACACGCCGTCGGCAGGCATTATGCCCCTTCGTGAAGCGATCGCCGAGTTCGTGACCGAAAACAAGCAGATTCCTGTCACATCAGAGAATGTTTGCGTGCTCCCCAGCGCAAAGATGGTTGTTTTTCTTGCAGTCGCCACGTGCACGAATCCCGGTGACGAAGTCATCTACCCCAATCCAGGCTATCCGATTTACGAATCTATGATAAAAACCCTCGGCGCAACGCCAGTTCCTGCCCCGTTGTTAGAAAGCAAGTCATTTAACTATGATGTGGACGAGCTGCGCGACCTGATCACTCCTAAAACCACCATGATCGTGCTCAACACGCCGAATAACCCGACAGGGAGCGTGCTCTCGGACGAGACCATCGAGTCCATAGCAGAGATGTGCCTGCAAAACGATCTCTGGTGTCTCACCGACGAAATCTACAGCAAGATCATCTTCGACGGGAAGCAATTCCGATCGATTGCCACGTTGCCCGGTATGCAGGAGCGCACCATCATCTTGGACGGGTTCAGCAAGTATTTTGCCATGACCGGCTGGCGGCTCGGGTACTCCGTCGCAAACACGGATGTCACGGCACAATTCGCCAAGTGGGCGACCAACATCGTCTCTTGCACGGCCACGTTCGTGCAAGACGCCGGCCTTGCGGCCATGAATGGGCCCAAGGACGATTCCGAAGCTATGGTGCGGGAGTTCCAGGCCCGCCGGGACCTGATCTACAAGGGCCTTAATAACATAAAGGGCATTTCGACGGTGAAACCTCGTGGCGCCTTTTACATCTTTGCGAATGTCACCAAGGCATGCCGGGATCTCGGCCTTAAGGATTCCATCGAGTTCCAAGATTACATTCTCGACACGGCCGATGTCGCGGTCCTAAGCCGCACGTATTTTGGCTCAAGACCGGCCGAAGAGAAGCAAGAATACGTCCGGCTGTCGTATTGCATCTCCCGGGAGCAGATCACCGAGGGCTTGCGTCGCATCAAGGATTCTGTTGAAAACCCACGCTAACCACGGCACCAATCACGGTACAATCTAAGATAATCCACGCGTGAAACAATTATGGCACTTGAAAAAAATATCAAATCACTCGTCCATTTTCAAGCATTCCCAGGCCCGCGTCTCGGCCGCAGCACGCAGCTTGGCGAAGCGCCTGAGGCTTACATGCTGGATTCGATTAATAAGATCATCGACGACCCGTTCTTCACTGGTATCGAGATTACCTTGATCAAAGACTCGAAAATCCGCAAACAAGTCGCCCGCCTGCTGAAAGCCTCCAAGAAATACGTCACCTTCTGCACGCAGAACATCGTGCTCATCAACGAGGATAAACTCATTGCACCGACCGATATTTCCAGCATCGACGAGCTTGAACGGTTGAATGCCGTCGACCGCATCAAGGAATACATTGACATGGCCGAGGAACTCGGGGCGAAGCATTTCGAGCTGCTTAGCGGCGAGGATCCCGGCACGACTAGCGGGCTCGCGGCGCGGACCACTGCTCTCAAGAATCTGGAACTTTCATTACACGAGATCTGCACATACGCGAAGAAGCGAGTGCCGGACATGCAGATCTCGCTCGTTATGTTCGATCGTCTGGAAGGAAAACAGCCCGCTCATAAACATCAACTCATTGGGCCAACGCCTGATGCCCTGAAAGTCGCGGAAGTTGTCAAGGTCGAGATGAAGCATGACAACTTCGGGTTGCTTTATGACCTGTCCCACATGTTTTTTCTGCGGGACGGGTTCGAGCACGAAACCCCCGACGTCCTTCGGCAGTTGGCACCCTACCTCAATTACGTTCACATTGCTAACTGCGTGACCGATCCAGCGCTTGAAGAGTATGGCGATCTGCACGTGGGCTTGGATCATCCAAAGGGAGCCGTTACACCTGAGGTGCTGTCCCATTTCGTGCGCGTGCTGAACGAGATCCAGTTCGATGGCGTCGTCGGGTTCGAGTTCCTGCCCCGGGGCCGCCAGCTCAGCGACTCGGTGATCAACGTGGCAAAGTCCATGTTCCAGGAGGCGTGCCAGCAGATACCCGTGAATTACGCCTTGGGCCGGTACCGGTTCAAGACGCGGAAATTCCTCCCCGAGACCCTGTTCTTCCAGCTGAACGAGCTGCGGATCAAGAACTCCGGCGTGATCCAGGAGATCGCCGAGAATCGCCAGCGCCGCACCGAGCTGACCACGGATGGCAAGCTGGTCATCATCGCCGCAGACCACCCTGCCCGGTTCGTCACGAAGGTCGGGGACGACCCGGTTTTGATGGGCGATCGCGAGCAATACATCGGCCGCATCGTGCGGGCACTGATCGCGCCCGGTGTAGACGGGGTCATGACTACGCCTGACATCATGGACGATCTCTTCCTCATCGAGCACCTGCTCAAGGAAGCGGGCGCCGACAGTATCATTGATAACAAGGTGCTCATCGGGTGCACGAACCGTGGCGGCATCGCGGGTTCGACGCACGAGATGGACGACCGGATCACGGCTTATACGATCAAGGACATCAAAGAGCAGAACCTCGACGGGGCCAAGATGATGTTCCGGCTCGACCTCAAGACCAACATGGCCCGGTTTTCGCAATCCACGCTGGAGGCCGTGGCAAATATGGTCCGTCAGTGTGTACACGAAGATATCCCGGCCTTCGTGGAAGCGCTCGTCGTGGAGGCAACGGGGAACCCCCCGCAAGGCTACAAGGTTCTTATGAACACCGAGGATATGATCAAGGTCATCGGCGTGGCCTCGGCCCTCGGTGGAAGCACCAAGGGCCTGTGGCTCAAGGCACCGGTCGTTCCCAACTATGAGCTTGTTGCCAGGGCAACCAGCTGCCCGATTTTGATGCTCGGTGGCGAATCGACCGGAAATCCAACAGACACCATCGAGCTCTTCGAGAAGGGCATGGGCGCCGGCGAGAACATCCGCGGGGCCATGGTCGGCCGCAACATGCTCTATCCGGGCTTCGATGACCCCTACGCGACGAGCGCGGCGGTCGCGAGCATCATCCACGACTCGAGCAGCGCCGAGGAAGCCGTGAAATACCTTGCCTCGCTCAGGGGCAAGGACATCGACTTTCTGACCAAGAACCTCTCGATCTAATCCTTTTTTCCCCTCCTGCATCAGGGACAAGCGTCGCGTCCGTGATATCTCGAAACCGTTTCTGGTCCCGCTCGTCGTCTTGTTCTACCTGGCGAGCACGACAGCGCCGATGTGGTTCCTGATCGTCGCGCTCCTCTTTGGCCTCGGAGGGGATATCTTTCTCATCTTCCAGACGTGCACCGAGAAGGTGTGAACAGGTACGCTTGGCTCTAGCAGTCGTGAAATCATTTCAGGAAAAAAGAGTAATTGCTGTCAGTGAAATTGAGGACTAACCTTAATGCGGAGAAGTCCACTTCCTTCAGGAAGGGGATGATAGTTTTTTTGCATTACTCCTTAAGGATCTCGAGATGCCGTCGATCTTGGCCACGTCCTCGGGGGGCAACTTGAGGTCCTGCGCTTCGAAGTCGGCCCTGATGTGCGCCTCGCCAGTAGCCTTTGGAATGGGAATCGCAGCGTGGTCCATGATCCACGCAAGTGCGACTTGACCAGGGCTGACTCCGAGCCGCGTGGCTATCTCCTGCAATACGGGCTGTTTGAACACGCCTCCTTGGGCAAGCGGCGAGTACGCGACGAGATAAATGTCTTTCTTCTGGAGATAATCCCGTAAAACGCGTTGCTGCTTCATTGGGTGGTGCAGGATCTGATTCGCGATGACCGGTTTGTTGAATTGGGCGAGAAACTTGACAGCAGTATCTGTTTGTTTGGGACTAAAATTAGAGATTCCGATATATCTCACCTTTCCGTCATCAACGAGCTTGTTGAAGGCGGCGAGAGTTTTTTTCGGTCGGTAGAAGAGTGGGGTTGGCCAGTGAACATAGAGGATGTCCACGGTCGGCAGGCCGAGCTTCTTCAGGCTGATTTCGGTGGTCTTGAGTACGTTCTCGTACCCGAGGTTGTTGGGCCAGACCTTGGTGGCAATGATCAGGTCGTCCCGGGGCACGCCGCAGGTGGCGATGGCCTCGCCAACCTCGACCTCGTTCTTGTAGTGCTGAGCGGTGTCGATAAACCGGTACCCTACCTCGATGGCCTTCAAGACGGCATCCGTACACACCTTGCCCCTGAGCGCCCAGGTCCCAAAGCCCATTTTTGGGAGTTGCAATTCAGGCATGATAAATCTTCCATTGGGGATGACTAATTTATAAAACATGTCCCGGCATTCGTATTTAAACATTCTCCCGTCTCGTTGAGACAATTTTCCTTTCACTATTTCGGAGAGATGCCGCCGGGGTCAATGATGCGTCGTTTCATCTCGATCGCGTTGATTAGGGCGATTTCATTGGTATCGAGCACGAAATCTTGACCTTGGAAGATTTCTTCAATATGCTCTAGCTTAACGGATTTAGGGGTTGGAACGGGCACGTACTTTATGTCCTAATCCAGCGCAACCTGCCGGGTCGTGTCGCCGTGTTTTACAACGATTTGCACGAGCTCTAGGATGCCCAGTGCCCATCTTTTTAATACACTGGCGTTTAAAGTTGATTTAAAGCTCGGAATCGAGAGATTAATGGAGATTTTTCTTCGATTTCGTTGTTATTGCTAATATATTTACCGAAAATACGAAGCGTTGAGAATTAATAACTTTTAAAAAATAAGATTAGATTAAAAACCTGTTGAAGTCTAGCCATTATTCCCCGGCATCCTCGGGAGTGGGCTGCGGCGCTTCCTCGGCACTTGCTCGGATTGCTTCTTGGCCGTGTCCTGCGCGTGCTTGCAGTAGCTCGATTGTGTGCTGCCTGTCCTTGGGGTAGGTAAAATACACTAAAGTGTATAGGATAAGGCAAAGAACCCACGGGATGAAGCAAACCCAGAACATTCCTTGGGCAAGGGCCGATGCATTAGCTGCACGGAGTGTTGCAGGGAGAGTGTTGATCTCGTAACTCCCTTGGGGAATCTGGAGGTACCCGAACACGTATTGGGCCAATAACCCGACGAAGAGCGTGCCGAACGACGCGAGAGAGCCCTCGAACACGCGATCAACGGAATACATTGAGCCCCTTATCTCCGGTTCGAAAACCTCGCTGAAGATGACATTGTTGCAGGCGCCGCACCACGATATCAGGAATCCAGTAATGGCCCCTAACACGATGTACAGCATTATTGATGAGGTGGCAGGTGGGATGACGAAGAAAATCACCCACGTGAGCGGGAGCCCGCACGCCACCGAGATCTGGCAGATCGCGATCCGCCCCTTGTCCGGGTTCCACTTGGCGGCCCGATCGCCGATCCAACCGCCGAACAGGTTCCCCAGCGCACTTCCAGCCGCGACGAGCGCGAATACCAAGCCGGAGACCGTGCTGCTGAACCCGATGAACTCGAGCCACGAAACCATGAGCAGTATGCCGTTCCACGGGATCGACCCGGCCACGCCCTCCGCGACGATGAACATGAATGTACGATTGGTGAGGATCGTCTTGAAGTCTCCCAATTTCATGGTTCTCTTGCTCGTTCCAGCAGCCCCGTCCCATTGCCCGCGGGGCGGATCCTTGGCAAAGAACCAGATGAGCAAGGCAATGGCGAAACTAATGATCGCCCAGACCACGAACACGAATCGCCACGCTTCCATCCCGAGGATGAGTGCGTTGCTCTCGACCATTATTGTTGCAAACAACGTTCCGAATATAATTCCAATGATGCCTGTCAATCCCAACCACCCGAACATTTTCCCTCGCTTGGCTGCCGGGTAGTAGTCCGCGACGAGCGACTGGGTGGTGGGGATGATCACCGCCAATCCGATGCCAGTAATCGCGCGGAACCAAAACAAAGAGATGTAATTTACCGCAAACGCGGTCAGGAGGGTGAAAAGCCCCCAAAATGCGACACCAAATGCCAAGACCTTTTTCCGGGAGTGCTTATCGTTCCACCAGCCCCAGATCGGGGTGGAAACGGCTTGCAGTAGCGATCGGGCAGTAACGATCGCGGTGAACGGTGCCTCTTTAATACCCAACGAACTCTGGATTTGGTTTGCGAGTGTTGGAAAAAGCTGGGAGTCCGCGTTGTCGATGATGTTTGCAGCGTTGATGATCACGCTGGTCTGCGCCTGCGCGGCCAGGATAACCTTCGTTTCCCCCTTGACTTCATCCTTTGCTTTCTCGCTACTTGCCAGATTTGCCGACATTTTTTACTTTCACCATATTAAGACTTGGATCAAGCCCAGTAAACAATGAAATTTGATCCTCTAAATATATAAGAATCACGGGAACCGATTCTTTTTTTTGCACGTGATAAACCAATCATATCACGGAAAGACTTTGGCTTAGCAAAGCAAAAGTTATAGAAATCATCGATGGGTTGGAAGAGCGGGTTAAAAGACCATGCTATGCCCCGCGGCAAGAAACGGATGTACGACACTTTACCGTTATTGAAAATTTGGCCAATCTTGGACATTTGCCTATGTTGGTCAAATTATGAGTCCTAGTTGCGTATTAGGACTTTTTGGACTATAACGGGAGTCCTCCCCTTTGGCACATGGCCCAATGTCATTAAGATAATCGATGTTTCTAAAAGAAGGCAATATTGATACCATTATTGAAATCCTTTTTCAAGATTGAAGATCTCTCATTCTTCCCACTCACTTCATTAAATTGCCACGCTAAAT
>Ga0326727_10000871_pt1 | contig 118364 bp, 90 predicted proteins | sample MB2enrmetagenome_FD_207643 | JGI IMG/M metagenome (GOLD analysis project Ga0326727, IMG submission 207643) | Lab enriched peat soil microbial communities from McLean, Ithaca, NY, United States - MB29MY | ecosystem: Environmental > Terrestrial > Soil > Wetlands > Peat | place: USA: New York... | reverse complement strand
TCAGCCGCTCGCCGGACAGCAGAGCGGTGATTTCCCGCGGAACAGATTTGTCCACGGCATTGTTCTGCACCTCTCTGTTGTCTCAAGGTTTACAGGCCGTCTGCGGCGGTATTTCGGAATTCAGGCTAAAGAGGCCGCCGCCAGACGGTTCGCCGCCGGTTCGCGTCCCAATGATAAAATCTTAAGAAGTTCTTTTCGGGCGCATACGCGAATGGAGGGCGAATCATGAATAATTTCCTGAAATTGCAGAACCGGCACACAGGTGAGACGCTGCGTTTACGCCGAGTGCGTGACGCTGCCGGCCAAATCGTTTTGAACATCGACGGCTCGTTGCCGCCACGAGCGAGCGGCCCGCCTCCTCACGTGCATCTCCATCAGCGTGAGGAAGGCAGCGTGAAAGCGGGAGCACTCGGGGCCCAAGTCGGAAAGGCGAAGGTCGTTGTGCCGACTGGGGGGACCGCAGTCTTTGCCGCCGGCGTCGTTCATAACTGGTGGAACGCCGGCGACTGTCTCTTGGAGATTAGCGGCCAGGCAACTCCGGCGGTTGACCTGGATCGCTACCTCCAGGCGGTGTTTGCGGTTCTCGACGCCGGCCCGAACGGTAGGCCATCTGTCTTCTACATGGCCCACGTACTGTGGCGCCATCGCGATACACAGTTGATCGCGACTCCGCCCCGAGCCATTCAGCGAATCGTTTTCCCTCTCATTCTCCTTATCGGGCACATCCTGGGAAAATACCGGGGATCGAACTGGCCCGGTTCGCCCGAGTCGTGCACCGGTGCGCCAGTTGTGGACGCTGCAAGCACCTAGGATTGTGCTGCCGCTGGCCTCGGCGCTTTCGTCCGCGCTACCGCCTCTTCTGCCTTGCCGTGATCAACTCCTCAATATTCACCAGCTCCGTCGGATAGTCCCCGGTGTAGCAGGCATAGCAATACTCATGCCTTTCGTCGGCCACGGCTTTGCGCAGCGAGGCCAGCGACAGGTAGCCCAGCGAATCGGCTTCCACGAAACGGCGGATCTCTTCCACGTTGTGGTCGGAGCCGATCAGCTCGCTGCGCGTGGGGGTGTCCACGCCATAGAAACACGGCGACACCGTGGGCGGGCAGGAGATACGTAAGTGCACCTCGCGGGCGCCGGCATGGCGCACCATGCGGACGATCTTCCTGCTCGTCGTGCCCCGCACGATGGAGTCGTCCACCAGCACCACGCGCTGGCCTTGCAGCAGGTGGCGCACGGGATTCAGCTTCAGCTTGACTCCGAAATCGCGGATGGCCTGGGAAGGCTCGATAAAGGTGCGGCCCACATAGTGGTTGCGGATCAGCGCCGGGCGGAAGGGAAGCCCCGACTCGGCCGAGTAGCCGATGGCGGCGGCCACGCCGGAATCGGGAACCGGAACCACCAGGTCGGCATCGGCGGGACACTCACGCGCCAGCAGCCGGCCGAGGTTCTCGCGCGATTCCACGACCGCGCGGCCGAATACCACGGAATCGGGCCGCGAGAAGTACACCTGCTCGAAGACGCATTGCGCGCGCGCCTGCTCGGGGGCGTAACGCTCGCGGGTGATGCCCTCCGGACCGGCGACGATCATCTCGCCGGGCTCGACCTCGTGCAGATAAACGGCGCCGATCAGGTCGAAGGCGCAGGTTTCCGAGGCGAAAGCGTAGCACTTGCGGCCGCCGGAGATTTCCATTTCACCCACCACCAGCGGGCGGAAACCATGCGGGTCCCGAGCCACGATGACGCGGTCCTGCGCCAGGAATACCAGCGAAAACGCGCCTTCAATCTGCAACAACGCATCGCGTAGCGAGCCGGCCAGGGTCCGCTCGGAAGAGTGCGCCACCAGGTGAAGGATGACCTCCGTGTCGCTGGATGCCTGGAAGATGGCACCGCGGCGCTCCAGGTCGGCGCGCAATTCCGTAGCGTTGGTGATGTTGCCGTTGTGCGCCACGGCTACCCGCCCCTTGTTGCAGGCCACCGAAAACGGCTGCGCGTTGAGCAGCACCGTGTCGCCGGCGGTGGAGTAGCGCGTGTGGCCGATGGCCAGCCCGCCGGGGAGTGTGGCCAGCACCGGGCTGGTGAAGATGTCGGCCACGTGACCCATGGATTTGTGATTGTAGATCTGGAGGCCATCGGTGGTCGAGATGCCCGCGCTCTCCTGGCCGCGGTGCTGCAAGGCATAGAGGCCGAGGTACGCCAGCTTGGCCGCTTCCGGATGGCCGTAGATGGCCACCACGCCGCACTCCTCGTGGAATTTATCGAACATAAGATTCCAGCGCGCCCTCATAGGCGGCTCGCAGCGTCGCGATTTCCCAGGAACCCAGGGTCATGGCGCGCTGCCGGATTTCGATCCCCTTCTCAATTGTAACGCCCACCACGGGCGCCTCGATTCCGTGTTTCTCCGCGATGGCGGCAACTTCCCCGGGGTGCGCGGTCGAGATCAGAATGCGCGAGGGCGCTTCGTGAAAGGCCAGCACTTCGGGACGCAGGTCGCTATCGAGATCGACGGCCGCGCCGATTTCCGCCGATCCGAAGGAGCACTCCGCCAGCGCCACGGCCAGCCCGCCATCGCTCAAATCGTGCGCGGATTCGGCCAAGCCCGCCGCCACAATCTCGCGGATGGCCGACTGCACGCGCTTTTCGCGGTCCAGATCCAGCTCCGGCGGCAGGCCCCAGAGCTGCTTCAGGATCTCCTTGGCGTAGGTGGTGCCGCCGAAGCGCACCTCGTCGCACCGGCCGATGCCGCCCAGCAACACCACCGCGCGGCCGGGGTTCCGGAACGGAATGGTCACCGGCGCCGCGGTCTTGAGCAATCCGACAATGCCGAGCACCGGCGTGGGGTAGACGCCTTCGCCCAGTGTTTCGTTATACAGGCTGACGTTGCCGCCGGTGATGGGGGTATCGAAGAAGCGGCAGGCCTCGGCCATGCCTTCGATGGCTTCCACCAGCTGCGCCATGATCTCCGGCCGCTCGGGATTGCCGAAGTTGAGGCAATTGGTGGCGGCCACGGGCTGGGCGCCTACTGTCGCCAGGTTGCGGCAGCACTCGGCCACCGCCAGTTGCGCGCCCTCGCGCGGCGAGAGGTAGCAGTAGCGGCCGTTGCCATCGAGCGACATGGCCACCGATGCCCCGGTTTCCTTGATGCGGAGAATGGCGGCGTCGGTTCGCTCCGGTCCGGCAATGGTGTTGGTGCGGACCTGGTAATCGTACTGCTCCCAGATCCAGCGCTTGGAGCAGAGGTCGGGGGATGCCAGGAGAGAGGGCAGCGCATCCTGCACGGGGACGGACTTGGCAGACCACAAAAAGCGATGGTCCGCCCCACGGAGTGGTTCAGTGTGTGGGCGGTCGTAGAGCGGCGCTTCGTCGGCCAGTTCGCGGGCGGGAATCTCGGCCACCGTCGTGCCGTGCTGCTTCACGCGCATTTGGCCATCGCTGGTCACCACGCCGATCTCGACGGCCTCCAGGCCCCACTTGCGGAACACGCGGAAAACTTCGTCTTCCCTGCCCTTCTCGGCCACCAGCAGCATGCGCTCCTGCGATTCGGAGAGCATAATTTCGTAAGGCGTCATGCCGGTCTCGCGCTGGGGGACGCGGTCCAGCTCGATCTCGATGCCCACGCCGCCGCGGCTGCCCATCTCGCACGTCGAGCAGGTCAGGCCCGCCGCGCCCATGTCCTGAATGCCCACAATGGCGCCGGTCTGCATGGCTTCCAGGCAGGCCTCCAGCAAAAGCTTCTCCATGAAGGGGTCGCCCACCTGCACGTTGGGGCGCTTCTGCTTGGACTCCTCGGTGAATTCGGCGCTGGCCATGGAGGCGCCGTGGATGCCGTCGCGGCCGGTGCGCGCGCCCACGTAGATCACGGGGTTGCCGGCGCCGGCGGCCCGGGCGTAGAAGACATCTTCCTTGCGGCACACGCCCAGGGCGAAAACGTTGACCAGCGGGTTGCCGTCGTAGCACGGCTCGAAGATGCACTCACCGCCCACCGTGGGCACGCCGAAACAATTGCCGTAGTGCGCGATGCCCGCCACCACGCCGCTCAGGATGCGGCGGTTGCGCGCTCCGGTCTCCGGATCGTCAAGCCGGCCGAAGCGCAACGAGTCGAGCACCGCGATGGGCCGCGCGCCCATCGTAAATATGTCGCGCAGGATGCCGCCGACGCCGGTGGCCGCGCCCTGAAATGGCTCGATGAAACTGGGGTGGTTGTGCGATTCGATCTTGAACGCAATGACGTAACCACTGCCGATATCGATGATGCCGGCGTTCTCGCCGGGGCCCTGCACCACCAGCTTGCCGCGCGTGGGCAGCTTCTTCAGATGCAAACGCGAGCTCTTGTACGAGCAATGCTCGCTCCACATCACGCTGAAAATGCCCAGCTCGGTGTAGCTGGGCTCGCGGCCCAGGATGTCCACAATCTTGCGGTACTCGTCGGGGCTCAACTGGTGCTGCGCCACTAGCTCGGGGGTGATGGCGGGGCTCATGCCCGCACCGCCGCGCGCAGCATCGACTGAAAAACCGTCAACCCGTCGCTCGATCCCATCAGCGGCTCACTGGCGCGCTCGGGATGCGGCATCATCCCCATGACGTTGCGCTCGCGGCTGAGAATGCCGGCGATATCGCGCAGAGAGCCGTTGGGGTTGCCGTGGTAGCGGAAGGCGATGCGGTCCTCGGCTTCGAGCTCGTCGAGGGTTCGCTGGTCGGCGAAGTAGCAGCCTTCGCCATGGGCGATGGGCATGCGCAAAGTCTGGCCCTTCCACGCGGCTGAAGTGAAGGGCGAGTCGGCAGTCTCCACCGTCAAGCAGACCTCGCGGCAGATGAACTTGAGCCCGCGATTGCGGATCAGCGCGCCGGGGAGCATTCCGGCTTCCACCAGGATCTGGAAGCCGTTGCACACGCCCAGCACCAAGCCGCCATCGGAGGCGAACCGGCGCACGGCCTTCATCACCGGCGAGAACTTGGCGATGGCGCCGCAGCGGAGGTAGTCGCCATAAGCGAAGCCGCCGGGCAGGATGACGGCATCGACCGCTCCCAGAGTGGACGAGTCATGCCAGATGAGTTCCGCGGGCTGTCCGAGGTTGGCGCTGATCGCGTAAAACGCGTCGTGGTCGCAGTTGCTTCCAGGAAAAACAATGACGCCAAATTTCATGAGCTATGTTTTCGGGGAGGCGAAGCCCTATTCTAGCAGGATGTTCCGCCTATAGTTACCGCCGCCGGGGAGGTAAACGCTGCGAGTCACTTTCCCGTGGTGCGTCCAAACAACCGCAGGCGAAAAACCAGGTGGCGGCCTTCGTCGCCGTAATAGTGCAGGAAATCCGGCGCGCCGGCCACGTTGCTCACAGCGGTGGCGTTGGCCCGGTCCGTCAGGTTGTTCACTCCGCCGCGGATGGCGAAGCGATAGTGATGGAACACGAAGGTGCGCTCGAAATGCAGGTTGAGGTCGAAGTTGAGCGGATAGCGGTAGGCGTTTTCGTTGCCAATCACCAGCCCGGTCTGGTCCTCGACGGAGTAGGGGAAGCCGGTGCGCGCATCCGCCAGGATGGCCACCGCCCAGTTCTTCCACGGCAGCGGTGCGTAAGCCCACACCAGCACGCGGTTGGGGCTGTCCCAGGGCATGGGGTGCAGGTAGGGCGTCACCTGGAGCGGCTCGTCGTTGAAAATGTTGATCACCGCATTGGACAGAGCGTGGGAATGCGTGTAGGAGGCCATCCAGGAATACTGGCCGCGGAATGTCCGCCGGGCCGTGACGGCGAAGGCTTGGTAGGAATCGAGCCGCTGGTTGGTGAGCTGGTACGCACCGTCCAGGACGCCGGCCGGCAACGGCAATTCCGAAGGCTGTTCGTTTGGGGCCAGGGTGTTCACATACACGAAACCGTCGCTGGCGCGCCGCCGCAGGTAGTTCGCGTTGAGGTAAAACCGGTCGCCGAACTGGTGGTCGATTCCGGCGCTCCAGTTGGTGGCGCGGGGCAACGCCAGGGGCCCGGCGCCGCGCGCGAAGGTGGTGACGCCCTGCGAACCCGGCGTTCCGTCCGCCAGGTAATGGGTGGTCACCGCGGTCTGGTCCAGCGGCGGCGCAAAGACCGCCAGGTTGGCGGCATCGGTAGTGACCGAGTAGCCGCCGGATATCCGGGTGTGGCCGCCCGCATCCGGCGACCAGGCGAACGTGACCCGCGGCGAGCGGGCGAAACTGCCCGCCTGCCGGTCCCAGTCTTCGCGAAAGCCGGCCATCACCTGGAGGCGCCGCGTGATGCGCCAAGTGTCCAGCAGGTACGCAGCCTGCTCCGCATCGGGGATGTGAAACAGTCCTGATCCCTGGTAGGTGGTGCTGGAGAGAATCAAGCCGTCGAGGCCAATGATTTCATAGCCCGTGCGGCTGAAGTTCCCGTTGTAGGACGGGCGGTCGGCATCCACACCGGCCTGCAACTGGTGATTCCCGCCAGCCGAAATTACCGGAAGGAACACGCTGACCCGGCCTTCGTCGCGCGCGCTCGTCTGGGTGGCGGACAGGAAGTTGTTCCCGCTGCGCCCTTCCGCGGAGAAGATGTACACGCCGCTCGCCTGCGGCGTCTGGCGGGTGAAGAACTGGTTGTGAGAGAGGCCGAATTCGATCACCAGCCCCCGCGGCAGAAAGATCTGGTCCTTGACAGCGGCGAAGTACTGTCGCTGGCGAAGGGTGACGGTGGTCGACAGCGGATCCAGCGGGCCCAAGCCCACTCGATTCTGCCTCTCCACGGTGACCAGGAAATCGGCGTAGAGGATGTTGGACGCCGCCAGGTTCGCCTGCCCGTGCAACAGGTTGCTGCCCACCCAGCCGTTGGATGTGTTCTGCCCGCTGGGCAGGCCGCTGATGACCGCCTCGTCGTATTCGCCGTCGAAGTTGTCGGCGAACCAGGCGCGCCCGCGCAGGATCGGGCCGGACACGCCCGCGCGCGGCGTCCAGTTGCCGAGATGCAAGCCTTCTTTCAAATCAACGCTGGGAATGAAGTTGGTGGCGGTGTAGTGCAGCCGGTCGGTGCCCGTGTCCGTGGTGATGGCGAAAACGCCTGCGGATCCCTGCCCGTACTCCGGCGAATAGCTGCCGGTCCAGTGTTCCATTGACTGCACGCCTTCGATGCCCAGGCGCGTATGAAATCGCCCGCTCACCGGATCGGTGATGTTGAATCCGTTCAGCAGGTAGAGCACCTGGTTTTCGGCGGCGCCGTCGAAGTGGGTCGATCCGGTTACGTCCTGGACCACGCCCGGCATGAGCCTGGTGGCGTTCTGCAAACTGTGGCTGGCGGGAAAGGGGACCGCGTTGACGTCCGTCCCGGAGAGCCGCTCCTCCTTCTGCATCCCGGCCAGGTCGACCGGCGAAGGCTCGCCGCTGACATCGATGGCCTGAAAAACCTCCTTGACGGAATTGATTACCAGCGTGGTTTCCTGCGGCCCTTCCACGTGGATGGGGTGGTCTTTCAGTTCGTAATAGCCTTCGCGCTCGACGCTCACCAGGTAATCGCCGGCATCGGGCAGAGTGAGGATGAAGTCGCCCTCCAACCCGGAGTGGGCCTCCTGGCTTTCCCCCGAAACGCCGCCCACAGTGCTCGCAGCGGGCCGCGCCAGGATCAGCGCGTCGGCGACGGGCGCTTCCTTTTCGTCCACGACTCGTCCCCGCAGCACCACCTCCGCGGCCTCCAGACCTCCCGCCGCAAGCGCGAGACAGCTCAGACAGGACAGTAGCCGGCCCAGATGATTCGCCACTGATGCAATTTTGACGCATCCGGGGGCCGAACGCCAATCCTCGAAGGCCACGTGCAGAATCCGCCACGACGCGTGCAGTCTTTGCTCCACTAGCCCAGTCGTCAAACCCGAATTCCACAACAACCTTCGCTGGATTCTCAGATCCATGCTGAAATGTAACCAACACCGGATCGTCTCCATATCCTTTGTCGACCATGACATGCAGGAGAGCGTGCCAGTCTTCCCGAGCGCTCGGGCAACAGGATTCGATAGGCCATCCGGCGCGGACCTCGAGTTGCATTACTTTTAGCTGAGATGCAATCGAGGCAACCCTAATGAGAATAATTGAAGTTCTGACAATAGCAAGTCTGTTATTGCTTCCCGGAGCCATTGCTCCCGCCTACGCAGAGGGACCACGCGAACAGGAGAAGCAACCAGAGCAGAAGCAGCAACCGGCCAAACCGGCACAGCAACAGCAGCGCGCACAGCAACCGGCCAAACCCGCGCAGCAACAGCAACGCGCACAGCAACCGGCTAGACCCGCGCAGCGACAGCAGCGCGCGCAACAACCGGCTAGACCGGCGCAGCAACAGGCTAGACAAGCACAGCCGGCGGCAGCCCACGGGCGGATTCCCGACGACCGCTTCCGCGCCAGTTTTGGTCGTAGCCACACGTTTCACGTGAACCGCGCCGATTTCGCGGGCGGATCGCGGCGTTTTCAATACGGCGGTTTTTGGTTTGCCATGGTTAACCCATGGCCTCTGGCATGGCTGTACACCGATGACGTTTACGTTGACTACATGAACGGGGGGTATTTCCTTTGCGATCCCCTCCATCCCGGCGTGTATCTTTCAATCACCGTGGGTTGACCGAAGGGATCGCTGTCCTCAAACTGGCCGCCGCCTGCGAAGGCTCAGATGATTCGCCACTGATGTAGTTTTGACGCATTCGGCGGCCAGACGCCAAGTCCGGTTGCGTCGCCCGTCCCGTTACGGCACTAACGCCTTGAGCAGCGGCTCCTTCCAGTTTTCCGCTCGCGCGTCGAATGCATCGAAGCCGCAGCGCCAGAAGCCCCAGTACGACCAGCTCATGGCGCTCTTTCTCGGCCGCGCGCGCGACATAGTCCGTCCAGCGAACGCGCGAGGGCATATCGGCAGCCTGGTACGCGCCGAATTCCCCAAGATACAGCGGACGGTTATTCTTCTCGCTCCATGCCGCTACCTTGGCGAAGGCTCGATCCACCGCGGCCCGCTCTTCCTCCGAGGCAGCCCGCTACAATGGGGCGGATTACAACGATGCCCCACAAGAGCTTTCGCGATTGGTTTCCTCTCTTCGCCAGTGTCGCATCGTTCATTGCCTCCATCATCGTACCGATTACCAAGATCGCCGTGACGCCCACGCCTTTTGTGGCAACCATCCATTTCGAGGCCCTGTCGTTCCAGGAACTGCATCGCCACGTGCGCGGAGATTGGGCCTTTGCGCACCTGCGGCTGGATGGCCTCCGGTAGTAGCTCGACCAGCGCCCACCGCCGCGCCACCCAGCTCACGCTGCGGTCGAAGCGGCGCGCCAACCCCTCCCGTGCATAGCCGAAGCGCTGCTCCATCTCCGCCAGCAGCCAGCCCTGTTCCAGGGCGGTCTCGTGTTCGGACAGGCGCCGCGAGCGGTCCAGCAGCAGGGCTTCGGCCTCGCCCCTGGGCCAGACCACCGCTTCCAGCGTGTCCCGGCCCAGTTGCTGGAGCGCCGCGATACGCTGGTAGCCGTCAATGACCAGGTAGCGGTCCGGCTGGTCTGCGACGGTCACCACCACGATGGGCGTCTGCTGCCCCGCGGCGGCCAGCGTCCGTAGCCGCCGCTGGCGTGCGGGATGGCGTACCCGGAGATGCTCCCAGCGCCGACCGCTTCGGGGCTCTCGCCCTCCTGCGTTCGCCTTCAAGTCGCCGCTTCCAGAAAACTGCGCAAGTCTCGTTCGTCGATCTGCGGTAGGCCGGGAGCCACGTTGTTCAGTTTCCCCTTGCGCATCCAACGCTCGAGCTGATCCACCAGATCGAAGAGATGCTCGAAGGAATCGACAATGAACAGGAGCGGTTGATAATGGTCGATCTCGGCGCCCTGGTTGATCACCCATTCGGCCTGGATCGGGTAGCGGCCCACTTCGTCCGAGTCAATGGCGTGTTGCAATTCGCCGTAGGAACTGAGAAGTCCGCTGCCATATGCGCGGATCCCGCGCGGGCCTCGCATCAGACCGAACTCGATCGTGAACCAGAAGAAACGCGACATAGCCCGGAGGATGCTGGTGAGGCGACGGGCCCGTTCCTTCTCGTCGCGGATGTCCGACGTAATCTCAACCGCGGTGTGCGTGCAATCGCCGAACCGCACCAAAGTGTCGGCGAAGGCCTTCTCCGTGTGCATCGGCACGTGGCCGGCGACGTCATGGAAGATGTCGGGCTCGGGCAAATAGTCCAGTTGGCCGCCGGAACGAATGGTGATGGTGGTGGGAAACTCGCGGCGCCGCAGGCAGTCGAAGAAGAGCGCGGCCGGCACGTAGCCACTCACGGCCCTGGCTTGGAATCCAGTCAGTGGCTCCAGTATGCGATTAACGTCGGCGAGACGCGGAATCCGGTCCATAGCCAGTTGCAGCGTCTCGATTCCCTGCAGAAAGCGACTGTTAGCGTAGCGTTCCCAGCGCGGCTGGATGCGCTCCCGAAGACGACGCCACGATTCGTGGTTAGCCGCGGAGTACAGTTCATACGGCTGGCGGATGTAAAGCTCACCACGCGAGCGGGCTTCCTCTACGAACGAGGCGTTGCCGGTAGTCAACCCGCGCTCTAAGTCCTCAGCGATTACAGAGGCTTTAGACATCATGCCCTCCCCTCAATCCATACCTGTCTTGTTTATACCAAACGTCGCCCCCCAACTACAACCACCTGTGGGAGGTGCTATGGTACACTGCGTACAGGGATGCGTTTCGGGTGCCACCGTTACGATAACGTCGTCACACTGCGCACGTTTTCGAAGGTTTATGGGCCGGCGGGTGTGCGGATCGGGTACGGGTTCGCGCATGAGGAGTTGCTCCGAAACCTGCTCAAGGTGAAGTTGCCCCTCGAGCCTTCGGCGCCGGCGCAGGCCGCTGAAGGCTTTCGGCCTGCCCAACTGCCTGCGCATTCCCACTGGCACCGACCAGGACAACTCCCTTTGCATCGGAGCATTCAGGAGAAGTTATGCCGCCATCGCTGGAACAAACCATGTCCGCTAGCCGGGAAGCCGGGAAGGATTTCCTTCCGCTGACTGGCATCGACTATGTGGAATTCTACGTCGGCAACGCCCGACAGTCGGCGCATTATTATCGTTCGGCGTTGGGGTTCCGTCTGGCTGCCTACCGCGGCCCTGAGACCGGCACGCGTGACCGGGCATCCTACGTGCTGGTGCAGGATCGAATCCGCCTGGTGTTGACAACGCCGCTTGCCCCGGGCCATCCGATCTCCGATTACATCCGGCTGCACGGAGATGGCGTGCATGACATCGCGTTGTGGGTGGATGACGCGGAAGCAGCCTGGCGCGAGACCACCAGGCGCGGCGCGCGCAGCGTGCGCGAGCCGGAGACCCTGCGGGATGGGGAAGGCGAGGTCCGTCTGGCGGCGATTGCAACGTACGGCGACACCATTCACACCTTTGTCGAACGGGCGAACTACAACGGCGTATTTCTGCCGGGTTTTCGGACGGTGGAAGGCGATGACGTGGTGGCGCGTCCGGCAGGGCTGACGCACATCGATCACATAGTAGGCAACGTCGGCTGGGGCGAGATGAACCGCTGGGTGGATTTCTATCGCGACGTGATGGGATTCCAGTTGTTCAAGCACTTCGACGACAAGGACATCAGCACGGAATACTCGGCGCTGATGTCGAAGGTGATGTCGAACGGCAACGGGCGGGTGAAGTTCCCCATCAACGAGCCGGCCGAGGGCAAACGGAAATCGCAAATCGAGGAATACCTGGAGTTCTATCGGGGACCCGGCGTGCAGCACATCGCATTGGCGACCGGCGACATCATCGACGCCGTATCGAAGCTCCGGCGGCAGGGGGTGGAATTCCTGCGCGTGCCCTCGACCTATTATCAAGACCTGCAGGCGCGGACGGGACCCATCGATGAGCCCGCCGCGGCGCTCCAGGAATTGGGCATTCTTGTCGATCGGGACGACGAAGGCTACATGTTACAGATCTTCACTCGTCCGGTGGAGGACCGGCCCACGGTGTTTTTCGAAGTGATTCAGCGCAAGGGGAGCCGCAGTTTCGGGAAGGGGAACTTTAAGGCGCTGTTCGAGGCTATCGAGCGCGAACAGGCGCTCCGCGGAAATCTGTGAAGGAGGATTATGTATCCACTCAAGAAAGGCAAGTTCGCAAGCCAGGCGCACGTAGGTCTGCCGGAAGGCGCCTACGAGGAAGAGCACGGGCGCAAGGGATTCTACGGCAAGAGTGCGCATCTCTATCACGCGCATCCCCCGACGGGCTGGATCCGGTTCGAAGGCAAGCTCCGGCCGCACTGCTTCGATCTGAACCGGGTGGAACCTTCGGATCTCCGCGACCGCGAAGGGACGCCCGTCGCAGTACTGGGAAATCGGGACTTGCAGTTGTACGTCTCGCGGCGCTCCGAGGCAATGCCGTTTTACTACCGCAACGCGGATGGCGACGAGCTGATCTTCGTGCATCGCGGCGCCGGCGTTATCGAAACGGACTTCGGCCCCCTGCGCTTCGAAAAGGGCGACTACGTGGTGATGCCGCGGGCGGTGACATACCGGGTGGCGCCGGAGACCACTGACAATTTCTTTCTGATTATCCAGTCGCGCACGGAGTACAACCCGCCGGAAAAAGGGCTCCTGGGACAGCACGCGCTGTACGATCCGGCGGTGGTCACGACGCCGGAGCCGGACCCTCATCTCGACGGCGGCGCCGCTTTGGCGGGCGAGTGGGAAATCCGCATCAAGGCGGAGGAAGAGATTTCGAAAGTGGTGTACCCCTTTAACCCGCTGGATGTGGTCGGATGGAAGGGCGATCTCACGGCGTGGAAAATCAACATGCGCGATATCCGGCCTATCATGAGCCCTCGCGTCCATCTTCCGCCCAGCGCGCACACCACTTTTGTCACCGGGGGCGCGGTGGTGTGCAGCTTTCTGCCGCGGCCACTCGAGCAGGACGAAGATGCGATGCGCGTTCCGTTCTTCCACCGCAATACCGACTACGACGAGTTTATTTTCTACCATGACGGCGACTTCTTCAGTCGCGACGGCATTAAGGCGGGGATGGCGACCCTGCACCCTCGCGGCATTCATCACGGACCGCATCCCAAGGCTCTGCTCAACCAGAGGAAGAAAGCCCGGACCGACGAATTTGCGGTCATGCTGGATGGGTTGAACCCGATCCACGTTCTGCCGGCCGGCGAGCAGGTGGAGTGGAAAGAGTATTGGTCCACCTGGCTCGACGAGGGTCTGGTCGAAAAGCACGCCACGATCCGATAGGAGAAAAGGTAGTTGGACGCCGTCTGGAAACCCTCGCGAGAATGGATCGAGAGCACCAATGTCTGGCGCTTCATGCAGCGCCTGGGGTTCCAGGATCGTGAGGCCTTCCTGCGCTTTTCAAGAGACCAGTCGGAACGATTCTGGGACGAACTGATGCGCGAAATGCGCGTCCAGTGGTTCGAGCCTTACCACCAGGTGATGGACGCGAGCCGCGGGCCGGAATGGGCGCGATGGTTCGCGGGCGGCCGCCTTAACATTGCGCACAATTGCCTGGACCGCTGGGCGGAATCCGGCCGCGTGGCGTGCATCTGGGAAGGCGAAAGCGGCGAGACACGGAGTATCGCGTTTGGTGAATTGCGCGACGAGGCTAATCGGGTGGCAAACGGACTGCTGGCGCGCGGATTGGAGCCGGGCGACCGTGTGGCCTTGTGCATGCCGATGGTTCCTGAGATCCTGTCGATTCTCTACGGGTGCTTGAAAGCCGGCATGACGGTAGTGCCGATCTTTGCCGGGTTTGGCGCCGGCGCCATCGCCGCGCGCCTCGAGGATTGCGGCGCGCGCTTGCTGTTCACAGCCGGCTATTTGACGCGGCGCGGGAAACGGCTGCCGCTCGCGGAGAAGATGCCGGGCCCGATCGACAAAATCATCGTCGGCAGCCCCGCTTGGCGCCGATTTCTGGTGGGACAGCCGGCGTCTTTCGCCACCGCCTCGCTCGATGCGGAGCACCGCGCGCTCATGCTCTACACCTCTGGCACCACCGGAAAACCGAAGGGCGTCGTACACACTCACGCAGGCTGTCTCGCGCAAATGGGCAAAGAGATCTGGCTGGCATTCGACCACCAGCCCGGCGACCGATTCTTCTGGCTCTCCGATATCGGCTGGATGATGGGCCCGTGGAGCATCCTGGGAAACCACCTGTTTGGTGGCACGATTTTCCTGTACGACGGGGCGCCCGATCATCCTACGACGATGCGTCTGTGGGAGATGATCGGGCGCCACCGGATCACCACTTTTGGAGTCTCGCCGACCGCGATCCGGATGCTGATCAAGGCCGGGGACAAACTGCCGCCGATGCCGTCTCTGCGCATCCTGGGCTCGACGGGCGAATCTTGGGACGAGAGGTCGTGGCGCTGCTATTTTGAGCGAGTGGGCGGCGGACGCTGTCCGATCATTAACATCTCGGGCGGCACGGAGATTGTAGGCAGCTTCCTTTTTCCGTTGCCGATACAGGAACTCAAGCCTTGCACCCTGGGAGCGCCCGCGCCCGGAATGGCGGCGGAGGTGGTGGATGAGAATGGACTTCCGGTTCGCGGGCGAATGGGTTACTTGGTGTGCACCAAGCCCGCTCCTTCGATGACCCGCGGTATTTGGAACGACGCTCAGCGCTATCTCGACACGTACTGGTCGCGCTTCCCGGGCATGTGGTATCACGGCGATTGGGCTAGCGTGGACGAAGACGGCCACTGGTTCCTGCACGGCCGCGCGGATGAATCGATGAACGTGGCGGGCAGGAAGGTGGGACCAGCAGAGGTGGAGGAAGCCATGATGAAGCACCGCGGCGTTGCGGAAGCCGCGGTGATCGGAGTTCCGGACGGGTTGAAGGGCGAAGCGATAGTGGGGTATGTGGTGGCGCAGGTGGGCGCCAACGTGGATGCGGCTCTCGTCTGCGCCACCGTGGTCAAGGAATTAGGGCCGGCGTTCAGGCCGCGTGAAGTAGTGGTCACCGGGGAACTGCCCAAGACGCAGAGCGGGAAGATCGTGCGGCGCCTGTTGCGCCAGCAGTACCTGGGCGAGCGGTTGGGCGATCTTTCCGCAGTGGCGAATCCGAGGGCATTGGCATAATGGCGGCGGAATCCTTGCGGATATTGCTCGCCAATGTGGTGGACTACGCCGGCCTGTATCCGCCGGCGTCGCTGCCCTTAGGGGAGGTGATCACGAACTATGAGCGCTACCTCCTCTCGCCGGAAGCTTGGATACTGAACCGGTTGGTGTTGCCCATTGAAAAGATCAAGTTCCGCGAAGTGGCCCTGGGCGAGAAGTGGCGCGTAACGCTGTTGGTCGAGGGAGAACCCGGGCCTCTTCCGCCTCAGGTGGAGACGCTGGAGACGAAAGCCGGCCGGCGCCTCTCGTTGCCGACATACTGCGAGGCGCCTCTGGAGCGGATCGAAGACGGATATGCCAAGATTCGCACCGCGACTCCGTCGTCGGAGAGTCTGGCGGAGTTCCTGTGCGCCGCGGCGGCGCGCCGTTTGCCGTTCAAAGCCACCGCGGGGCTCCACCATTCGATCCGAACGTCAATGCACGGCTTCCTGAACGTCTTTGTCGGGGCCACGTTTGCGCGCCTGGGCATGGACCGGACTATGCTAACAAATCTGCTGGACGAGACCGATCCCCAGGCTTTCGATTTTCGAAACGACGGCCTGCGGTGGCGGGGTTGGCGCGCTTCCACGGCGGAGGTGGCGCAGGCTCGCCGCGAATTCGCGCACAGCTTCGGTTCGTGCTCGTTCGAGGAACCGGTGAACGATCTGCGAGCCCTGGGTCTGGTGAAATGATCGATCGCACGCATGAACCGGAATTGAAGAGCTGGGTGGAATCGGCCAATGCGCCGGGAACTGAGTTTCCGATTCAGAACCTGGCGTATGCCAGCTTCCGGCTGAGCGGCGACGAACAGGTTCGTCTGGGAGTCGCCATTGGAGACCAGGTTCTGGATATCACCGAAGCTTTCGGCATCGGCTCCATCGAAGCCGTGATGGCGATGCCGCGCGAGGGCCGCGTGCAACTGCGGCAACGCATCAGCGATTTCCTCGCCAGACACAGGCCGGGCCGCGAGGGGTTTCTGATCCCGATGTCCGACGTCGAGCTGTTGCTGCCCTGCTCGATCGGAGATTACACCGATTTCTACGCATCCATACACCACGCCACCAATGTGGGCCGGATGTTTCGGCCGGATAACCCGCTGTTCCCGAACTATAAGTGGATGCCGATTGCCTATCACGGGCGCAGCTCGTCGATCGTGATGAGCGGGACCGCGGTCCGTCGGCCGTGGGGACAAATCGTGGAGACTGCCTTGGGTCCCCCGGTCTATGCGCCGAGCAGGGCGCTCGATTACGAGGTGGAGGTCGGCGCGTTTCTTGGGCCCGACAGCGCCATGGGTGAGCCGATCCCGATCGCGGAGGCGGAAGAGCACTTGTTTGGAGTTTGCCTGCTCAACGATTGGTCCGCGCGGGACATCCAAACCTGGGAGTATCAGCCGCTCGGGCCATTTCTCGCTAAGAACTTCGCAACGTCGATTTCACCTTGGGTGGTAACGCGTGAAGCGCTGGCGCCGTTCCGGTGCGCCGTGCCCGAGCGGCCGGCTGAGGACCCTCCACCGCTGTTGCACCTGCGCACCGCCGACGGAGCGTACCGCATCACGCTGGAGGTTTGGCTCCGTTCGGCAAGGATGCGGGAGCCCCTGCGTGTGAGCCAGAGCGATTTCTCCACAATGTACTGGACGCTCGGGCAAATGATTTCGCACCACACCTCCAACGGCTGCCCCATCCGCACGGGTGACTTGATCGGCAGCGGAACGGTGTCAGGGACGGACAGGCACAACCGCGGCTGTCTGCTGGAAATCACGTCGCGGGGCGGCGAACCGCTCGAACTTCCGACAGGCGAAACCCGGCGGTTCCTGGAGGACGGCGACGAAGTGGTCTTACGTGGGTGGTGCGAGCAGCCCGGATTCCGACGGATCGGTTTCGGCGAGTGCCGAGGGGTGATCCTGCCGGCGCTTCCGCCAAAATAAAGAACGCCATCGGCACAATCGACAGCCGCGTGAATTAGACCTGAATTCCAAACGTGCGGCTACCACAGATTGTTCGACAGTCCGTGCCTTGATGAATGACAGATTTGTCGCAAGTGTTTAGGAACGATTCGGAGGATCGACACGGGCCAGAAGTTCGCCGGCGGAGAGCCAACGGCCAATGTGCAGCTTCCCGGCGTGGCATTCAGGGTAACGGCGCTCAGGGGCGAATTGCTGCCGCTCCCGACGCGCCCATCGATGGCGGTCAGATCCGCCTGCAGACTCTTGACCGGCGCGGGAAACCCCGCGGACGGGCAGGCATTGGCCTGCTTTACCCAGACCGCCTCCACCTGCCTGGCGGTGACGTGCGCGGCGGCCAGTCCCTCCTCCAGCACATAGTACGGAAGCACTAAAACGGCATTGAAAACCCAGCGGGTCCTGCCGCAGTTGCTCGTGATCGTTCAGGTCTTCATAGCCTAACGCCAGCCCATAGACACAAGCGATAGGAATGCGTCGGCGTATGCCTCCGCATGAAACCGGGACGATGGATTCTGCGCCGTTGTCCTCACATCCCGTGGAAGCGGGGCAATATGGTTTGCCACACGAAACACGCCGTATGCACTGGGCTTGGATCGCTGCATATTCATTTTTGGGCGGCCTGGTCCTCCGAAGCGCGGACTTACCACGCCCTTCGCAAGCGCACGAGCTTGAACGTTGAACACCAGGCCGCGATTCGATATTGCGCCAGAATCGCAGCGCCAGAAAGTCCCAGGGGTACGGCGAGAGATTCAGTACCGTCCTCAGGTACCTCCAGGCCCTTGCCTTCCTCCCGAGTTCCCGCTGGAATAGGCCTGCCGCTGGCGCGACGTGACAGTCTGGACACAAAAGAGAAGATCGCGATAGAATCCGGAGGTGGAGGAGCACCGTGAAAAAACACTTTGCAATCGTCGCTTTCTGTCTGTCCTTCGTTGCCGGCACTGCTTTAGCTTACGTCCGGGACTGGCACGACTTGGATGCAGTCCACAGACAGATTGCTGAGGCGATCCATGAGATGGAACGTGCCCGCGCCGCCAACCATTACGACATGGCCGGACACGGTAAGAAGGCCGAGCAGCTTTTGAGGTCTGCCGAACGCGAACTGAACGCAGCGGTGCAGGCGGCGAGGGCGGAGTAATCGGCCAAAAGGGAAGAGGGTGGAAGACCTTGGTCTTGGCGAACACGCGCAACCGTGGCGCGGCTTGACTTGATGGCGGCGACTTCAAATCGCCGGGCCGGGGCGGGTTGCGCGTATAGCGTCCCCATCATCAGGAAGACCACGCTGGCGGCGGCTCGAATCATTGGCATCCTCAAACGATTAGACGCCAGCGTTTGTCCAGATGTTGACGGCAAATCCCTGCTTTGGTTGACTGCCGGAGGCACTGGATTGCGTCGATATTGACATCAGGCGGGCGGTTTTCGTCCCCCCCAAAATGTGACAGAATATGGGAAACGCAGGAGGGACTCCATGCCGAGATATCAACTTCGAGTAAACGGAAAGCCATCAGCAGTCGATTCCTGGGACCCGGACCAGCCTCTGCTCTACGTCTTGCGAAACGCGCTGGGGCTACGCGGCGCGAAATTCGGCTGCGGGCTCGGCCAGTGCGGATCCTGCACCGTGTGGATTGATGGCCAGGCCGCCCGCTCCTGCATCACTACCGTCGAACAGGCCGCCGGCCACAGCATCACCACTCTCGAAGGCCTCGGCTCGCCCGAGGCGCTCAACCGGGTGCAGGCCGCCTTCGTCGCCGAACAGGCGGCGCAGTGCGGATACTGCACCAACGGCATGATCATGGCCGCCTCCGCGCTGCTCCAGAGTAACCCTCACCCCACGCTCGAACAGGTGAAAGCCGGCCTCGCCGGCAACCTCTGCCGCTGCGGAACGCACACCCGAATCTTGAGCGCGGTCATGCGCGCGGCGAATGCCCAGGGAGGCCCGAAGTGAAAACCCCCGCTGCCTTCTCCCGCCGCGATCTTCTCAAGTCCGGAGGCGCGCTGATCGTGAGCTTCGCGTTTCGTGCCGGCCTGCGCGCACAAGCTCCCGCACAAACCGCGCCGCCCTTTGACGTCGACAGCTTCCTCGCTATCCACATTGACGGCCGGGTCACGCTCTTCACCAGCCGCGTCGATGTTGGCACCGGCATCCAGACGGCGTATCGGCAAATCGCCGCTGAGGAGCTCGGCATCCCGGTGGAACGTTTTTCCGTGGTCGAAGGCGATACCGCGGTTTCGCCCGATCATGGCGGAACCGGCGGCAGCTCCGGCATCCCCCGCGGAGGCGCGGACATCCGCCGGGCCGCGGCCACCGCGCGCCATGCCCTGCTCGAAATGGGCGCGAAGCAGCTCAACCGTCCGGCGTCCGAACTGGCCATCGCCGGCGCCGAGGTCAGGCCCGTCAGTGGCGGTCCCGGCGTCCCCATCGCACGGTTGATCGGCGGCAAACGCTTCTCCCTTAAGGTCGATCCCAACGCTCCCCTCAAGAATCCGGCGGAGTACACGGTGGTCGGTAAACCTATCCCGCGCACCGATCTTCCAACCAAGGCAACCGGCCGCCACGTGTATGTCCAGGACTTCACCCTGCCCGGCATGTGGCACGGACGCGTGATCCGTCCTCCCGCGGTGGGGGCGCGTTTGCTCACCGTGGATGAAGAGTCCATCCGCGCCATCCCCGAGGTTCGCGTGGTGCGCATCCAGAGCTTCCTGGGTGTCGTGGCCCAAGACGAATGGGCCGCCATCCGCGCCGCGAGCGAATTGAAGGCCACCTGGAGCGAGAGCCCGGTGTCATTCGCCACCGCGGGCCTCGACACCGCCATCGCCGCGGCCCCCACCGGACAGGAAGAAACCTCCATCGACCGCGGTGACGCCCCTGCGGCGATCCACTCGGCGCCGAAACGCCTGTCGGCAACATACTACTGGCCTTTTCAGGGCCACACCTCGCTCGCCCCTTCGTGCGCCGTCGCCGACGTGAAGGAGTCCGGAACCGCCATCTGGTCGTCCACCCAGAACGTCTTCGAACTGCGCAGCCTCGTCGCACGGGTCTTCGGCATCCCGCGCGAAAAGGTGCGCGTGACCTACCTCGATGGCTCCGGCTCGTATGGCAGCAACGGGGCTTTCGATGCCGCCCATGACGCGGTGCTGTTGTCGCGCGCCGTGGGCCAGCCCGTACGTCTGCAATGGATGCGCCACGACGAGCACGCCTGGGACCCCAAAGGGCCGGCGCACCTGCTCGAACTCCGCGGCGGCCTGGACCAGGCGGGCAAGCTGCTGGCGTGGGAGAGCAAGACGTCGGGGCCGACCGGCCCGCCATGGACCGACACTCTGCTGGGGCCTTTATCGGCGGGGCTCCCCGTGGAAGCCACGCGCGGCAGCGGCGGCGTCCCCACCACGGCCAACCTCGATCCGCCCTATGCCGTGCCGCACTTGCGCGTCGTCGCGCGTGGTTTGAAAGACAGCCCCATCCGCCTGTCCAATCTCCGCGCGCCCAACAAAATCGGAAATGCGTTCGCCGTGGAGAGCTTCATGGATGAACTGGCCGCCGCCGCCGCGGCCGATCCCATCGAATTCCGCCGCCGCGGTCTCACCGATCCGCGCGCCCTTGCCGTCATCGATCGCGCCGCCCGCATGATCGATTGGCAGCCGCGTCCCTCGTCAGGCCCGCGCGGCGCGGGCGGTGTGCTCGCCGGCCGCGGGTTCGCGTACATACGCTACAAGCAGGCCGAGAACTACGTCGCCATCGCGATGGAGGTGGCCGTCGCGAGCGACACCGGAATAATCGCCGTCCGGCGCGTCGCCTGCGCTCACGATTGCGGCCTCATCGTCAATCCCGATGGCCTGCGCAATCAGGTGGAAGGCAACATCCTGCACACCCTCAGCCGCACGCTGCACGAGGAGATTCAGTTCGATCGCTCCCGCGTGGCCAGCGTGGATTGGGCGAGTTACCCGATCCTGACTTTTCCGGAAGTGCCTGCCGTGGAGGTCGCCCTGATCAATCGTCCGGACCAGCCCTCTCACGGCGCTGGCGAGGCGGCTTCTGCCCCCGTGGCCGCAGCCCTTGCCAACGCGGTCTTCGACGCCACGGGAGTGAGGCTGCGTAGTGTGCCCTTTACGCCCGCCCGTGTCAAGGCAGCTTTCGCCACGGCAAACACGAAGGCGTGACCAGCACTCTCGGGAACTCGAGATTCTCTCCGCGCCGGCAGGTCTACGTGCCGAATTTGCCGCCGCGTCGGTCCGCACAACACCAAACGGGAATAAGACGGCCCATCCGGCAGGTCGTGGACATCGAATATCGCACCTGATGCGGGTTGCGGCTGTGACCTTCAGGCGCGAGACCAGGCTTCCTGCCACACACGCTTGGCGTTGACAATTACCAGCGAGGATGGCTCCTCGGCGGATTGGGGCTTGACCTCAAATCCGATCCACGGCCGTGTGGCGCTGTTCTCCTTCAGATACCCCGCTCTAAACAGACCCCGGATGAACTCTGCGACCTGCGGGGTATCGTTTGCACTGCCCGGCCAACCGAACCTGGGGTGCTGATCTCCATAACCCGGGGTTTCGGGCCTCAACACAGAGTTGCCTACATGAATATGCACCAGATGGTCCTTCAGCACGGTCAGAGCAGCGTCCGGTGTCTCATACAGAAGCGGCATGTGGCTCAAGTCGTACAGCAAACCGAAATCGGGGTAATCCTCTCGAATCATCCTGCAGAACTCAGCCGCCACCGGGCTCGGGCCGATCAGGCACCTCTTGTCGATCGTACGGTCGAATGTCTCCAGCGTTAGTGCGATGCCTTTGTCGCGAGCATAGCCCGCTGCCTGCTTGACAGAGCTCGCCAGCGCCTCCAGTGCGCGCGAGCGTTCGGCATCTCCGGGATCAACCCCGGAAAGAAACGCCACTCGCTGGGCACCCATCTCAGCGGCTTCATCCACGCTCGACTGAAGCTGCTTCACGGCTTTCATCCGTTCCGCGTCGTCCAGGCTGTTGAGATTGAGCTTCTGCAGCAACAAGGCCGACTGCGCTCCGTGGCCGACTTGGATGTGAGACGTGTCGACCATCTTTTTCACCTGTTTCCGAATGGCAGGGTCCTTGATCCATCCCATCTCGATCGCGCCGAAGAAAGGATCTTCCGCAATTTTCGCTACGGTCTCAAGGATAGGGCCTTCTCCCCGGATGGTTTCCGGATAGGCCATGAAATGAACGATGCTCATGGTGCAGTAATTAGTCCAGTGCTTATCCATCAGATATCTCCTTTGGGGCTGAGACTGCCGGCCTTCGAGGATTATACACCGGCCGGCTGATCTGTGCTTGCCGGGAAGCCCGCGCGCGCGGCTTGATTCGAAACGACGCTTCACGGCGCCGCCACCTCGTTGGCAGTGAAACCTGAGCGGCACGCGGGTTCCATGCCAGCGCCACTCTCAAAGCCGGCAGCGACGAAGACCGCGAGCAGCGTCGGCGAAGCCGCCATGCATGTGCACGGGAATCCGGCGGACGTGTCCCGACGGGCCGGCCGCGGCTTATGAGGCGAGACGCTGGCCCCGGAATGGTGACGGTAGTCACAGTGCGTTCCCTTACGAATAGCGCAGCAATGCCTTGAAGCCGAAATCCATGTGCTGTTGGATATGGCAGTGAAACAACGTCGGTCCCGGCTGGTCGGCGGTAAAGTCCACGCTGGCGCGCCCATAGGTAGGCACCACGACCGTGTCCTTGATCACGCCCGAGGTGGCTTTGCCATAAATCTCGGCGATCTCGAGCTGGTGGCGATGCAGGTGCAGCGGATGCGCATCGTCGGTGCGGTTATGAAACGTCAGCCGGTAGCGCGTCCCCTGTTTGAGCAGAAACTCCTGGTCGTGGGGATAGGGTTTGCCGTTTACGGTGAAGCTGTTGAATTTGCCGGCCCCGCGCGGCACCTTTTCAAACACCATGTCCAATCGCTCGGTAGGCGCCGGCTGCGACGGCGGCTTGCCGAAAAGGGTATAGTCCCAAATGGACTTGGGCGGTGGCACCCACTGCGGCGTGCGGTGTTGATTGGCGTATTCGATGACAATTCCCAAGCCCCCTTCGCGTACGGGGTCCTCGGGCGCGCCCAGGATCCAAACCCCGGGCTGGTTCATCCCGACCCAGGCATCGATGCGCTCGCCCGGACCCAGCATCAACACGTCCACGGCCGCCGGCGTGGGCACGGGATTTCCGTCCAGCGCGATCACGTTGAATTTGTGGCCGGGCAGCGCCAGGTGGCGGTTCTCGATGGCGCTGGCGTTCAGAAAATGAAACAGCACGCGTTCGCCGGGTTTCGCGCGGATCGGTTCGCCGGCCCCGAGGGCCTTGTCGTTGAAGGAAAAAATATCGGCTGTCACCTCCAGCCCCGCCGGCCGCGTATCCATCACCGCGGGCCGCTCCGGTTGCGGCCAGGTGGGATCGAGATCGTCGGTATCCATCATCTGGTTGGTGAAATAGGGCTCCCAATCGCGCAACGCCAGGTAGTGTTCCTGATCGAAGTTGCCGGGATCGCTGGCCCCCTCGACAATCAGGAAGCCGAACTGCCCCGTAAAGGTTCCACGGTGCAGGTCGTCCATCGACATGGCGTGGGTGTGGTACCAGCGGGTGCCGGCCGGCGTAGGCGTGAACCGGTAGCTTCGGCTTCCGTGCGGAGGCACAACCGGGGTGCCTTCTTCCTCCGATCCGTCTACCTCGGAGGGAATCAGCAATCCGTGGAAATGCAGATACTCGGGCGTGTCCGTTTCATTGACCACGTTCACCGTGACCGGCACGCCCTCCTTCATGCGCATTCGCGGCCCCGGCGAAGTGCCGTTATAGCCGACGGTGCTGAGAATGCGATTGGGCGCCAGTTCGACGGTGACGGGCGCGATTCGCATCGTGAACTCGGTCTTGGCGACGTCTTCGGAGCCGGCCGGCGCCATAAAGGAATGCATTTGCATGTCCTGGCCCACCAGCGGGCTGCTTGCGGCCGCCACCCCGGCCATCTTGAGAAAGTCGCGTCGTTGCATGAGAACCGGCCTTCGACCATGGTACAGCAACGTCTATCGCCGCCGACTTGAGTCCTGCAAGGCCGGCCGCGCATCTATATAGTTCAATCAACCTCAGAGGGAGCTATCTATGAAACTGGTGCGGTCCATCTCCTCCATTCCCCTCCTTTTTTCGCTCAGCCTCGGGCTGTTTGCGCTCCAAGTGGGAGGGTACCAGAGATTCGGCTTCCAGGAATACTCCTACTCGAACGGACCCAACGTGCCCTCGGAGTTTTATTGGAGCCGGCTCCAGTACACTTCCAGCTACGCCCACGGCAGCAGCTTCGGGTACCACGGTTTTTACGGCGGCTGGTCCAGGGATTATCCCAAGGCCGACAACGATTGCCTGATTGCACTGCGGCGTCTGACCCACATCAACTCTCCGTCGCCGCTGAACGTGGTCGACCTCGATAGCGATCATATCTTCGACTATCCGTGGATCTACGCCGTCCAGGTCAACACTTGGACTTTCACCGACGCGGAGGCCAAACGCCTGCACGATTATCTTCTGAAGGGCGGCTTCCTGATGGTGGACGACTTCCACGGCACTGACGACTGGGAGCATTTCATGGCTGGAATGCGCATGGTGCTGCCCGATAGCCCCGTCGAGGATCTCAAGGATAGCGACGAGATCTACCACGTCCTGTACGACATCGATGAAAAGTTTCAGATCCCCAGCGAGGTCTACGTCAACACCGGCCGAACCTATGAGAAGGACGGCTACGTGCCCAAGTGGCGCGCCATCCGCAACGACCATGGGCGCATCATGGTGGCGATCTGTGCCAACATGCATCTCGGTGACGCCTGGGAGTGGGCGGATAGCCCGCAGTACCCCGAGAAGTTTTCCGGACTTGCTTTTCGCATCGTTCTCAACTACATAATGTACGCCATGACCCATTAGGCATGAAGCGCGCGCGCCTCTTCCTACAGCCCGCGCGCCGCCCACAAGCCCATGTTCGAGTTCTTTCTTAAGTATCCGCATTCGGTGTTTGCGCGCGGCCAATTTGCCCTTTTAGGGGCATGGCCGAAGTGGATGCTCGTGTTGCTGATCCTGGTCGCGGCCGCCGGTCTGGCCTGGCTGATCCGCTCCCGCCTGGCGCGCGCCGCGCCGGCGATGCGCGGTTGGCGAGCCTGGGTAATCTGGGCCTTACAGACTCTCCTGGCCGCGCTGTTGCTGGTTCTGCTGTGGCAACCGGCGATCACGGTCGCTGAGTTGAAGCCGCAACAGAACATCATCGCCGTGCTGGTGGACGACTCTCGCAGCATGGCCATATCCGAGGACGGTTTCACCCGGCAGGCCCAAGCCGTTAAGGCGCTTCAGAGCGGCGTCTTGACCAGCCTCAACCGCTCCTTTCAAACGCGTCTTTACCGCGTCGACAGCGTGCCCGCCCGTATCGACAGCCTCCAGGACCTCGAACCCAGCGCGCCCTCCACCCGCATCGGCGACAGCCTCAAGCAGTTGAGCGAGGAGACTTCCGACCTGCCCATCGGCGCCGTGGTGCTGCTCAGCGACGGCGACGACAACACTAGGGGCATTGGCGCGGATGCCATTAGCGCGCTGCGCGCCCGCCACATTCCTGTCCACACCGTGGGCTTCGGACGCGAGCGCGCCGAACATGACGTGGAGCTGGATGATGCCGTCGTCGCTCCCCGCGCCTTGGCGGACTCCCGCGTCGCCGCCAGGATCACCTTGCACCAACGCGGATACGCCGGCACCAAGATCGACCTGACGGTGCGCGACGTCAGCACCGGCCAGGTCAAGGTCCTTGCTTCTCGCACCATCAGCCTGGGGCCGGACGGCAACCTCCAGACCGAGACTCTGATGTTCGATATCGGTGGCGCCGGCGCCAAGACGCTCCAAATCGCGGCTGCGCCACTCCCCAGAGAGGAGAACACGGCCAACAATACCTTGACCCGCGTGGTGAATGTCCGCTCCGAACCGCGCCGCATCCTGTATATGGAGGGTGAACCGCGTTGGGAGTACAAGTTTATCCGCCAGGCGGAAGAGGACGACCGCATGGTGCAGATCGCCTCCATCGATCGCACCAGCGAAAACAAGATCTACCGCCAGGGAATCTCCGATCCCAAAGAGCTGGCCGACGGCTTTCCTTCCCGCCCGGAGGATCTTTTCGTCTACCAGGGATTGATCATTGGGTCGGTGGAAGCCGGCTATTTCACTCCCGGCCAGCAGGAATTGATCCGCGAGTTCGTGGATCGCCGCGGCGGCGGCCTGCTGCTGCTGGGCGGTCAGTTCGCGCTGGCGGATGGCGGCTGGAACGCCTCGAACCTTACCGACCTGCTGCCGGCCACGCTGCCAACCCAGCCGGGCACGTTTCATCGCGAGGCCGATCCGAAGAACGGCACCACCCATGCAACCGCCGAGCTGGCGCCGGCTGGCGTGGATAGCGCTATTACCCGCCTGGTTGACGACCCCAGCGCTAACGCCGCCAAGTGGAGGAAGCTGCCCTACCTGATGGACTATGAGGATCCCGGCACGCCCAAGCCGGGGGCGGCCGTGCTCGCCAACATGATTACGCCCGAAGGCCGAAAGTTGCCATTGCTGATTACGGAGAATTTCGGTCATGGCCGTACGGCAATTATGGCCACCGGAGGAAGTTGGCGCTGGCAGATGAGTTCACCCCTGGGTGACACTGCTCACGATTTGTTCTGGCAGCAGCTCCTGCGGTGGCTGGTTGCGGATACCCCTGGCCACGTCGCAGCTTCCGTCCCCGCTCAGATGCTGCTCGACAATGGCGCTGTAGCTCTCACCGCCGAGGTTCGCGATCAGCAATACAACCCCGCTCCCGATGCCAAGGTCGAGGCCCATATCCTGGGCCCGAGCGGCGCCAGCGCCCTGGTCGAGATGACACCGGTGCCCGATAGTCCCGGCCAGTTCCAAGCCGCCTGGTCCGCTCCCAGGACCGGCGCCTACCTGACCGAGGTCACGGCCCAGCGTGCCGATCCCAATAGCGGCACAGTCAAGGAATTAGGCCGCGACGTATTAACCTTTCAGCGCATGGACGGCGTAGCCGAGAATTTCCACACCGAACAGAACCGCGACCTGCTCGAACGCCTCGCCACCCAAACCGGCGGTCAATACTGGAAGCCCGCCGACCTCGGCAAACTCGCCAGCGCCATTCCCTTTTCGGAGGCCGGCGTGACCATGCGCGAGACCAAGGATCTGTGGAATTTGCCGCTGGTCTTCCTGGTGTTGCTGCTGCTGCGTTTCTCCGAGTGGTGGCTGCGGCGGAAGTGGGGGATCGTTTAGCTCATCATGTTACAGCGCTTCCTTGATCCTTCCATCCTGGCCAGCATCTCCAGCCTCGATCTGGTCGCCAAGACCGTGGTCGATGGCTTCGTCGCCGGCCTGCACCGCTCTCCCGACTTTGGCTTCAGCCAGGAGTTCGCCGAATATAGCGCCTATACTACTGGCGACGATCTTCGCCACGTCGATTGGAACGTCTACGCCCGAACCGAGCGGATGTATCTAAAGCGCTATTTCGGCGAAACCAACAGCTTGTTGACGATATTGCTCGACGCCAGCAACTCCATGCAATTTGGATCCCATGGGGTCAGCAAGATGGATTACGCCCGCTACCTCGCCGCGTCGCTCTTCTATCTGGCCATCCACGGCCAGCGCGATGCCGCCGGACTGATTACCTTCGATGATGAGATCCGCAACTACATCCGCCCTTCCACCCGCCAGGGTCAGTTGCATCGTTTGCTGGCCGGTCTGGAACAGGCCGAAGCTCGCGCCCGCACCGATTTCGCCAAGCCCATGCGCTACTTCATGGAGTTGCTGCGGCGCCGCGGCATCGTGCTGATTGTCTCCGACTTCTGGGAGTCGCCCGAGAGCATTGTCCGAACCATCGAGCCGCTGCGCTTCCGCGGCAACGAGGTGGTCTTGTTCCACGTCCTCGACCCCGAGGATGTGCATCCCGAGTTGAACGGCCCGTCCATCCTGGTTGACCTGGAGACCGAAGCGAAGCTCGAGGTCACTCCCGATTACACCAGGCATGAGTATCGGGAAAAAATCGGGGCGCACCTTGCCGATCTGCGCGATCGGACCCAGGCCGCTGGCATGGGCTACCACTTGCTCATGACCAACCGCCCGCTCGACGAAGCCCTGCGCGAATACCTCGCCCTGCGCGGAGTGCGCAAGTAAATGGGACTCTTCGCGCCCTGGTTCCTGGCCGGCCTGGCGGGGCTCGCGCTTCCGGTCTACCTGCATTTGTTGAAGCGGCAGACCCGCACGCCCAAGCCGGTGAGCTCGTTGATGTTGTACGAGTCGCGCACGCAAAGCTCGACCCGTCATCGCCGGCTCCGCTATTTTCTGCTGCTGTCGCTGCGGCTGCTAGTGCTGCTGCTGTTGATTCTGGCCTTCGCCAATCCCTTCATCAACCGCAACACGGCCGCCCTTCCCAGCCAACGGCTGGTGCTGCTGGTGGTCGACAACTCCTTCAGCATGCGCGCCGGAACCCGCTTGGCCGATGCCAGGGACGCAGCCATGAGCGTGCTTTCCGGAAAGGGCGCCGCGCGCGCCCAGGTGGCGGCGTTTGGCTCGCAACTGCGGCTCATGACCCAACCCATCGAGGATCAATGGGCGTTGCGAGCGGCGGTCGAGGCCATTCAGCCCGGCGACGGCCACGGCAACTTCGGCGAGCTGGCGCGCGCCGTGCGTGCCATGGCCGACTCGGTCCATACACCCATCGAGCTGCATCTGTTCAGCGACATGCAACGCGGCGACCTGGCCCCCACCTTCTCCGACATGACGCTGCCCGCCAACGTCAAACTGGTGACGCACGCCGTGGTCGCCAAGGCGCAACCCAACTGGACGGTGGAATCGGTGGATGCCCCCGGACAAGTCTGGGGCAAGGACGCCAAGCCGGTCCACGTACAAGCCGTGATTGCCGGCTACGGCACTCCCGCCGCCCGGCGCAGCGTGTCGCTGGTCGTGAACGGCAAGACCACCGCCAGCAAGACCGTGGCGGTCCCCGCCAATGGACGGGCCACCGTCGACTTCCCCGCGCTCGAAGTGCCCTACGGCTTCAGCCGCTGCGAGGTGAAGATCGACGCCGCCGACGCCTTCCCGGCCGACGACCTCCGCCGCTTTGCCGTGGAGCGCTCCGATCCGCAAAAGGCCCTGCTGATCCATAACTATGGCGACAACCGCTCGCCGCTCTACGTCGGCGCCGCGCTCTCGGCGGCCGCGCAATCGGCTTTTACCCTCGAATCGATCAACGTCAACGAGGCCGCCGACCGGCAGCCGTCCAACTACGCTTTCATCGTTCTCTCGGATCTCAATACGCTGCCTTCGCTTCTGGAGAATTCGCTCACCGGGTACGTGCGCTCCGGTGGAAGTCTCCTCATCGCCGCCGGCACCTCCGCCGGAAGCCGGTCGCGGATTCCCATTTTCGGCGCGCGCATTGTCGAGACCCGCGACTACAGCCGCGTCCCCGATCGTTACATGGCGGTCGGCTCCAGCGACTCCTCCTACCCCGCCGTGGCCAAAGCCGCCGGCTGGCCGGGCGTGAAGTTTTTCTACGCTCTCGATGTCGATCCCGGTGCCGGTCCCGATGCCGCTCGCGTGATCGTTCGCTTAGGCGACCAGACGCCACTCCTGCTGGAGAAGCGCATCGGCGAGGGCCGCGTGGTGCTGCTCACCTCCGGGCTCGACAACCTCACCAACGATTTCCCCTTGAATCCCGCCTTCGTCCCCTTCATCGAGCAGACTGCGCGCTATCTTGGGGGCAGCGAACGCCAGGGCGGCGCCCGCCTGGTGGACTCCTACCTCGAGCTTCGCAATGCCAGGGAACGAGCCCAAGGCGTCGAGGTCACCGACCCCGAGGGGAAGCGCCCGCTCACCCTGGGCGAGGCTGCCTCCGCCCAGTCGTTCCAGCTCACCGAGGCCGGCTATTACCGGCTGCGCCTCGCCAATGGCCGCCAGGACGAAGTCGGCGTCAACCCCGATCCCAAGGAATCGAACCTCGATATTATCCCCGACGATGTCTTGGCCTTATGGCAGGGCAATGGCGGCCAATCTTCACCAGCAGCGTTGGCGGCCGGCCCGGCTACGCCCCACAAGACGCCGCAAACCGTTTGGTGGTACGTCATGCTGCTGGTGTTCGCCTCCGCCGTGGCTGAATCGGTGCTGGCGAGCCGCTACATCGGCACGCAGCGCGAGGAAACGTAAGGGTTGGTTTAGGAAATGCGCATGTGCGGCAGTTGGCCGATTGACAATCGGCCGCAGCTTACAAAGCTGCCCCACAATTGCGATATGCTTTAGGTAATAGGCGTTGGGCACGCCGTTGGAGGGGACCATGAGTTTCCGCGAACAGCTTCGCGCATATATTGCGCAACTGGAACAACGTCTGCGTTGGAGCACCTTGCTGCGCGGCTTGGCCATTCTCACCGGCAGCGCTCTGGCGGCGACGTTGGTGCTGGTCACCATCGCCAATGCGCTTGCCTTTTCGCATGGAATCGTGACCGCCGCGCGCTTCGGACTGATCCTGATTCTGGCCATTGCCGCTGCCGCCGGATTGGCGCTGCCCTTGCGCCGCCTGACCCGCCAGCGTGCAATCGGAACCGCCGAAGCCGCCTTCCCACAATTCCAGCAGCGCCTCACCACCTTCGCCGAGCGCGACGGCCAGGACCCCTTTATCGAACTGTTGGCCGGGGACACCCTCGAAATCGCCCAATCCGCCGAGCCCAGGCAGGTGGTCACCGACCGCCGCCTTTGGATCTCGCTCAGCGCCGGCGCCGGCGCCTTCGCCATCCTGGTTTGGATGATCGCCGCCGGCCCCGGTTTTCTTGGCTATGGCGCCTCGCTGCTGTGGACCGGTCCGCACCGCGACAAGCCCGCGCTCTACGACCTGCGCGTGACGCCCGGCGACGCCGTCGTGCGCCGCCACGCCGACCAGTTGGTTTCGGCGCTCCCCACCGGCCTGCGGTCGCCCAGCGTAAAGTTGTATGCCCGCTTTCAGAGTTCCTCCAAGTGGGAAGAGATTGCCATGCTGCCCAAGGCGGTTGGCAGTTTCGCCGGCGGCTATCAATTTCTGTTTGCCGGTTTGCCCGAGAACGTCGAATACTATGTCACCGCCGGAGCGATGACGTCCAAGCGCTTTAACATTCGCGTCACCGACTTGCCCGCGGTGAAGCAGATTCGCGTCACTTACCATTACCCCGCCTGGACCGGCATGCCGTCCGAGGTAGAGGAGCGCGGCGGCGATTTGCGCGCCGTCACCGGCACTCAGGCCGAACTCGAGGTCTCGACCGACCGCCCCCTTCAGGGCGGCCGGATCCAGCTCGACAACGGACAGCAGATCCAGCTCAGCGGCGGCCAGAACAACGTTTATCACGGTACCGTCAAGATGGATCGGGACGGCGTCTACCACGTGGCCGGCGTTGAGACGGGCCAGCCCGTTCGTGTCAGCGAGGATTTTTTTATCGAGGCCCGCAAAGCCAACCCGCCTCAGATTTCGTTGGTGCGTCCCCGCGGCGACTATCACGCCAGCCCCATCGAAGAGGTGACCGTTGCGGCCAAGGCTGCCGATGAGTACGGCCTGAACGGCGTCGCGCTGCATTATTCGGTCAACGGCGGCCCCGAGACTACGGTGGATCTGCTGAAGCAAAAGGGCGACAGACAAGCCGACGGCTCGGTCGCGCTCTCGCTGGAAGATTTCAAGGCCGTTCCGGGCGACCTGGTCAGCGTCTACGCCACTGCCAAGGACGCCAACGCCGAAGCCCGCACCGATATGATGTTCATCCAGGCCGACCCGTTTGAGCGCGAGTTTTCGCAATCGCAACAGTCGGGCGGCGGCGGCGGCGGTGGTGGTGGTCAAGGCAATCAATCCGAGCAGATCTCGCGGCGGGAGAAGGAGATCATATCCGCCACCTTCAAACAACAGGGAGAGAAGAACCCGACCCCACAGCAGGCCGGCGACGTCGCCAAGCTGCTGTCTCAATCCCAAGCCACCTTGCGCGATCAGGCCATCTCGCTTTCCGGCCGCTTGCAGGCGCGCGAGTTGACCGATGAAGTGGAGGCCATCAGCGACTTCGAGAAGGATATGATGGCCGCCTCCGCCGCCATGGCGCCGGCCGCGCAACAATTGCAGCAGGAGAAGTGGAAGGACGCCATCCCCAACGAGCAGAAGGCTCTGCAATTCCTGTTGCGCGCCGAAGCCACCTTCCGGCAAATCCAGGTCGCGTTTGGAGCGCGCGGCGGGGGTGGAGGCGGCGGGGGCGGTGCGGCGCGCGATTTGGCCAGCCTCTTCGATCTGGAACTCGATACCGAGAAAAACCAATACGAGACCCGGCAAACCGCGGCTACCAGCGCCGAACAAAAGGCGCAGCAAATCGACGACGCGCTGAAAAAGCTCGACGAACTTGCCAAGCGCGAGGAGGATCTAGCCCAGCAGCACCGCAATGGCGCCCAGACTGCCGAGGAAAAGTGGCAACAGGAAATGTTGCAACGCGAGGCGCAGCAGCTCCAGCAACAGATGGAGCAACAACTTGCTCAAAATGGCCAGCAGGGCCAACAGAGCCAGCAGAGCCAACAGAGTCAGCAGGGACAGCAGGGTCAGCAGGGACAGCAAGGGCAGCAGGGTCAACACGGTCAGCAGGGCGGCCAGAGCGCATCTTCCGGGCAATCCGGCGGACAAGCGGGCAGTTCATCCGCCAGCCGTAGCTCCGGGAGCCAATCGGCCGTCCCGGACAATGCCAGCGCCGCCAATTCCCGGCAGTCCGCGGACCAAGCCGCCGGCAACCGCCAACAGGCGGCCCAACAGGCGCTCGACCGCTTGCGCCAAGCCAACGAGGACATGAGGCGCGCCGTCTCCGGGAATGCCAGCGCGGCCGATGCCCGCCGCGCCGCCGACCGCCTGCGCGAAGCCACCGACCTGCTTGGCGGAATCGAGCAGCAGGACGCCGCCGGCCGTCTCAACTCGATGGCCCGAACGGCCGATCAACTGGCCGCTCAGCAAAAGCAGCAAGCGGATCGCGTACGCGACTTGATGGCTCAACAGAATGCGGCTCGGGCCTCCGGCCGGAAGCCAAACAACCCCTCCGCCCAGGAAATCGACAGAATGGTCAATGATCGCCAACAGGTGGCCGATGATCTGGCGCGGCTCACCCAGCAAATCCGCAACGCGGCGCGCGAGCTCGCGCCCACGCAACCGGCGGCTTCCGGCAAGTTGCGGAGCGCGCTCGATAGCATGGACGAAAACAATCTCGGCACACGCATGCAACGCAGCTCTGATTGGCTGCGTAGCGGCGACTTCTCGGATCCGCTCGAAGCCGGCCTTACTAACGACCTGCAAAAGCTGGGTCGCGAGGTCAGCGACGCGGCTCGCGCCGTGGGCACTGGTCAGAGCACTTCCCAGGACGCCGCTCTCAACCGGGCCATGGACAATCTATCCCGCCTGCGCGACCAACTTGCCGGCCTCGGCGGCCCTTCCAACTCTCAACCTGAACCGGGTCAGCCCGGCCGTGGCGGCCAACCTGGCGGCCGGCAGTTCCAAACCGGCCAACTCACCCGCGGCGGACAGCCCGGTCAGGGTGGTCAACCCGGCCAACAGCAGCAGGGTCAGCCCGGTCAGCAAGCGCAAAACGGCCAGCCTGGGCAACCTGGCCAGCAAGGCGGCGGCCAGCCCGGTCAGGGTGGTCAAGGTGGTCAACCCGCCGGCCAGCGCGCCGGCAGCCAGCAACAGGGAGGTCAAGGCGGCGGACTCCAGTCGGGTCTGATGGGCAATCGGCTTGCGGGTCCGATGGGAAATCCGGGCGGGGGCGCCGGCAATCGCGATAGTACGGTATATGGCAACTATGACACCGGCAATACTCGCATCTCCGGTCAGGCCGTGGCGCCCCAACAAGGTCCCAACCCGCCCGACACCCAGCGCCAGATTGACCAGGGATTGAGCCTTCTCAACCAGGTTCGTGCCGCAGTGCAGGATAGTCCCGAGGCGCGGCAACAGTTGCAGTCCCTGATCGATCAAATGCGCAATCTGGATCCCAGCCGTTTCCCCGGAAATCCCGCCCTGGTCGAGCAGATGCACCAGCAACTCGTCAGCAGCGTGGACGCGCTGGAACTGCAACTGCGCCGCCAACTCGATGAAAACCGGGGCGGCACGATCCGCAACACCGACCCGACCAAGGTCCCCGCCGGCTATCAGGACTCGGTCGCCGATTACTACCGCAAACTATCCGGCGGCGGCCACTAGAGACCACCTCTCCATGCGGGTGGAAAACTCCTTGTTTCTGCACTATTTTTTCGGCGCGCGTGGCGAAAAAGTGCTCCAGCGACGACAGAGGTTGTCGGGTGCTTCCGGCGCCATTCAGTCTCGAGAAAGTTCCGCTCCGGATGAGCCATCAGCATCCTCTGAATCGCCCCGCAGAACGCCAAAACGGCCGCCCGCGCTCGCGGACCTCATCCATCGCCGCGCAATCGCGCTCTCGGATGGCTCCGAGAGGGCATAGTTGCCCCTTTGTATTACAATCTGCGTCCAAGCGATCACGCGCGGAGGCCAAACTCCCGAAACGATCCCTTCGGCTACCGTACGGCGGCGGGCGGCTTGCACCTGGAAGCGGACCGGCGGAGCAAAAGCGGGGGGGAAATCTGGTGGTACAAATTCAACTGTAACGGCGTAACATTTCGTTGCGGATCACGGCTTCCCAGGCCGGGAATCCGGATATAATTCTCCCGCGCCTTTGCGAATTCGCCGGTCGCAGATGTCCCATTCACCGTGCATACATTGCCCCTTGCGGCAGTCGAACTCGCAAATCGCGATGTCTTCCGGCACGTCGCTTATGAACTGAAGCTTCACGAATTGCCACAGCCGATGGAAGGGGCGCCCCCTCCTGGAACGGTCTTTCAGCACAAACAGATCCCTCAAAGAAGCGCGAAGCGCTTACAGCCACTCGTGGCAGTATATCACGGAAATGACCAGTCGCTCTAAAGGAGCCGGACTTTGCTGGTGAGCCGGGAACTAGAAGCGGCGGGCCGTTACCACCCGGCAGATTGCGCGATATCCGGGATGGCAGCCAGTTCCGGGAAAGTAGTTCGGGCAAGCTCGGGTTGTAGGCATTGAAACAACTCTTCGATTTCTACTTCGTGCAACCAGCCCGCGCCAAGGGGAGGCGTGACGCCCTCAACGCGAAGTTGCAGGGCGCTGGTTTCCGGCTTCTTCGCTGTACCCGCGCGGCAAATTCCGCTCCCCTTTCCTTCATCAAGCCGGCTTGTTCAGGTCAAGAAGCCAGTCCAACTGAAAGCTCGCATTCTGGTGCAGCTTGAAGGTCTTTTTCACCGACTCGGGTTTTTCGCCGCGGATGTCGATCTTGGACAGATCGAATTGCCCCAGCCCCATCTGGGCCGCGTACTGCATGTAACCGACGGCATGAGCGGGGATGCCCATGGTTTCAAGACTCACCCGGTCGACGGCCAGGTAGTCCGGCGACGCCAGCGCAACGTGCATGGGCACGGGTTCGCCGCTGGTCGGGCCATTGCCTTCCATGCCCTCGAAGCCGTCGATGACCGCAACGCCCCAATTGGGCCGCAGATGAAGGGCCGTGATGGCAAGGTTGTAGTTCATGGCGTGGTGGTTCTCGGTGACCCCGATCTGCTCATGGTCAGGCGGCATGGCGTGGTATGCATGCTTGTCGCTCCATACCGGGGTTTCGCCGGCCAGGCTGTGCAGCGGGGCGCCCATCACTATGTTCTTCACCGACCCCGTGGCCACCACCGCGTTGTGAGTTTTCAACATCGCAGCGGAGATGACGAATGCATCCGGGTCCATCAGCCGGGCAGCCAGTCTGACGGGAGCCGGGCGAATGTTGCGGTCCACGATGGCAAACAGTTCGTACTTCTTTTCCCGGTTGAGGTCCACCAGGCTGACCTTCTTGTATTCGGGGATGACCTGGGCGTACTTGTAGTTGGCGAAACCCTCCAATGTGTCCCGGCTGCTGGCTTCGGCGATCACCACGGGACCTTTGAACCGCGGCGCCACGTAGTCCAGAATGCCGCGGATCGCATCCACGTGAGTCGCCGCGAGCTGGTTGGTAGTGGAGACATTATTAATCTTGATGAGGACGTACTTCTTCCGGGCCATGGCAGGCCGGATCTCCCGGTCCACCGCCACCAGCGCATCGAGGACGTTCTTGCGGCGCACATCGCCCTTAACCAGGCTGACAGGCGACCGGCTGGCGTACGGATAGATCGGGGCTAAAGGAACTGGAGCGGGATACTGCTGCTGAGCGCTCAAACGGAAGCCCTCCAACGCGACAGCTCCAACGGTTCCCGCCAGTTGGAAAAACCTCCTGCGCGAAAATTCGTTCATACCGACTCCTATTCAAAAACCGCTGGGCTTGACCCAGAAACTCTCCCGCCATTCGCCATCCGGGGCGACCATCTGCAGGTCCTTGTAGATGCCCCGTTGCGCCAGGTTGAATGCATTGGTGATGGCGGACATCGCCTCCATCACGACACTGTCCCGATCCGCGGCCACCACCACGGCCACATCGTATTTCGGCCCGTAGATCACGGAAACCTTCTCCGTCTTCCCCTGAATCCAGAACTCGCCCAGACCGTTCGAATCCCGGATCATATTGGTGAATACGTCGTCGAACCGGACGCCCTTGAGCGGAAGCGGGTCGGGATACTTGGATTGCACGGAGATTCGCTCGCCGGTGGGAATCACTTCCTTGGATAGGACCAGTTGGTCGCGCGCCCCCAGGTGGATCTTCCATTGGTCGGGCGGAGCATCGTTCACCCTGTAAATCGAGTGGAAACCGATGGCCACGGGCATCGGCTCGGCCGCAAGATTGTGCAGCACCGTCTCCACCTGAAGCACGCCCTCCTTGAGCCGGTAGGTGATCTCGATGGTATGAGCGAAGGGGAACTGCTCCATCAGGTCGGGATACTTCCAGTATTCCAGACGGCTGGTCACTTCGGCCGCCTGGCCGTCCGCCTTGCATGACACCACTTTCCACAAGGAGGATGTGGTCAAAAGGCCGTGGATCGGCTTCTTGTTGGCATCCAGGCGGACATTGCCCAGCTCCAGGTTGAACGCATAGATCTTGCCGTTTACGTAATACGAATTTTGGTCGATGCGGTTGGCCCAGGGCCACAGCAGCGGGATTCCCGTTATGCCCGGTTTGGCCTTGAACTCGGCCAGGTTTGCAGGAGGCTTGCTTAATACATCCTTGCCGTTCACCTTCATCTCGTAGGCCATGTTGCCGATGGACGGCACGATTCCGACTTCGGTGTGCCGGGCTGAATCGGCGAGCACCACCACATCCACTCCATCCCGCGTGGTTTGCCGGGCGGAATAGTCCGCGGCGCCTGCCGCCACGGTGAAAACGACTTCCAACAGTACGATTACTTTCATTTGCCTAGGATTTTAGCACCTAGCTGGGAATGGAAAAATGAGATAAACGGCTCCCAATTGGGACGGTTGGACGCTATAATCGCTAGTGGAAGGAAGGAGTCTGTATGAATTCTGAGTCATCGCGTCGCAATTTCCTGGCTGCCGGGCTGGCTCTGCCCGCTGCCGGGCTGGCGAAGCCCGCCGCCGCTCCGCTGCCTGCGCAAGCCTCTGCGCAGAAAGCACCCGAGAAGGTGAAACTCACCTATCGGACCCTGGGGAAGACCGGTCTGAAGGTGACTTCGCTGTCTTTCGGGTGCATGACCGCGTCCGACCCGTCCGTAATAACCAGGGCGGCCGACCTCGGCATCATCCACTTCGACTCGGCCCGCGGCTACCAGTCGGGAAACAACGAGCGGATGTTGGGCGGGGCAATAAAGGGGAAGCGACAGCAGTTGGTCATCTCCAGCAAGTCGATTGGCAAGACCCCGAAGGAGGTTCTGGCCGACCTGGACACCAGCCTGAAGGAACTGGGCACCGACTACCTCGACATCTGGTATATGCACAACCGAAGCACGCCCGAAGAGGTGCCGGATGAACTGTTCGAAGCCCAGCAAAGCGCCAAGAAGGCCGGGAAGATCCGCTTCGCCGGCGTCAGCACGCACTACAACATGGACAAAATGCTGGCGTTCCTGGTCAAGAAGGGGCAGACCGACGTGGTCCTTACCACCTACAACTTCGCCATGCGGAACGTGAACCAGGACAATGAACCGGTGCGCGCCGCGGACATGACCGCGGCCATCCAGACGGCACGAAAGGCCGGCATGGGAATCGTGGCCATGAAGACTTTGGCCGGCGGGCTGAGCCGGGTCTCACGGGGCGACAGGCTCTATGGGGCGGCGCAGAACGCGGTGAAGAAGACCTTCAGCACCGAGGGCGCGCCCGTGGCGGCCATCAAGTGGGCCCTCAAGAACCCGGGCCTGGATACGGCCATCGTCTGCATGACCGATCACGAGCAACTCGACGAGAACCTCCGTGCCATGGCCGAGCCGTACTCGGATAAAGACGACAAGCTCCTGAACCAGTTGCTGGCTTACATCAGCCCCACGTACTGCCGCATGTGCGGGGCCTGCGGCGGCGTCTGCGACAAGGGCGTCCCGGTGCCGGACATGCTGCGCTTCCTCACCTACGTCGAGGGCTACGGGCAGTTCGCCCTGGCTCGGGAGAAGTTCCTGGAGCTGCCGGAGCAGGTCCGCGGCATCCGGTGCAGCGATTGCGGCTCCTGCTCGGTCGACTGTCCCCACGGCGTGCAGGTGCGCGACCGGGTGATGCGCGCTCAGGAATTGCTGGCCTGAGACGTGGCCCCGCGATCCGGTATGTTGAAAGCCGTCAAGCAGGCGCGAGCGGCGGTCGGACTGTTGAATCCGGATGAAGTCCGCCGCCGCGCGCGCCAGCCGGTCCGCGTTGGACTGGTGGCCTTCGATAGCGCCGGCTACGCTGCCATGGAAGATCTCCTGGCGCCGGCCGCCACCCCGCGCGAATCGCGGCTGAAGCTGCTCGAGCAGGTGTATCGCGCCGGCGACCCGGGGGTGCCCGACAAGGTGGACCTGGTCTTGTACCAGCAGGGAATCCCCTGCCCGCAAGATGCGTACCTCTTGAGATTTGACGACCCCGCGGCCACGGTAGCGGAGATCCTGCGCGACCACGACGATCTGGATCTGGCGCTGGCCAGCCGGTTTGTGGCGTTTCGGAAGCCGGTGGTGGAGCGCATCATCCACGCGGTGTCGCGCGAGAACGCCGTGTTCGCGGTGGCCACTTCCCTGCCCGACCTGGTTCCGAACCTGGGCGAGATCCCCTGGGTGTTCGGTGAATTCGCCTCCGACACGGCCTTCCTGACGGCCAACCAGGTGCGTATGGCGTTTCTGATTGCTGCCGCGTGCGGAAAGGAAGTTGGGTATTCGCAGCGGGCCACCGAGATCCTTTCGATTGCGGCCGGAGCATTCGGGTGGCGCGCCCTGGCGCGCGAGCTGGTGGGCAAGATCCCGTTTGGCGGCGGCATCATTCCCAAAGGCGCCATCGCCTACGCCGGGACCTTCGCGGTCGGCAAGGGGTTGGAGTATTACCACCAGACCGGCGTGTCCTTCACACGCGCGCAACGCAAGAAAGTGTACCAGGCGGCCTTGGAGCGCGGGAAGGCGATTGCCGAGACGTTGCGCGGCAAGCTGTAAACGTCCGCCCGCCGTTGCGCGTCGTACAATAAGGAAGAAAATTCCAGTAAGGGGAGATTTATGCGCCTGATGCACCTTGCCATCGCGCTGGTCCTGGCAACGGCCGGTTTTGCGGACACCGTGACGCTCAGGAGCGGCCGGGTGATTCATGGCACGTACCTGGGCGGTACGGCCCGGCAGTTGAGGGTGGATACGGGAGACCGGATCGAGACCCTGGACGTGACGGATATCGTCCGCATCGAGTTCGGCGATTCCGCGCCCACCGCATCGTCCGACGACGGGCGGCCGCATCTGCGGCGCGCGCAGCCCAGTTCGCAGCCGACGATTCTGCGGCCGGATGACGACGCTGCAGTTACGCCTGCGACGGCGACGGCGGCACCGGCGGCAGCGCCCGCGCCACGTGACCCGGTTGAACTGCCGGCCGGCACGAACCTGGTGGTGCGGATGATCGACGGCGTGGATTCGGACGCCGCCAGCGCGGGGCAGACCTTCGCCGCCAGCATGGATCAGCCGGTAACGGTCGGTGGCGAGACCATCATCCCGCGCGGAGCGGACGTGGTGGTCAAGCTGGTGGATGCCCAGCAATCCGGCAAGCTGACCGGCCGCGCGGAGCTGACGCTCGCCTTGATGTCGGTGAAAGTGAACGGGAAGGTAGTGGATATCAATACGCAGAGCATTTCGCGACAGAGCGATGCGCGCGGCCAGCAAACCGCCAGGGTAGCGGGCGGGACGGCGGCGGTGGGCGCGATCATCGGCGCGATTGCGGGCGGTGGCAAGGGCGCGGCGATCGGCGCGGGCGCCGGGGGCGCGGCCGGGGCCGGAGCCGAGGCGGTTACGCATGGCCAGCGCGTGAAGGTGCCGTCGGAGACCCGTTTGACTTTCGTTTTGGATACTTCGGTTACCATATGACCAACCGTCTGGGGGCTGCTTTGCTGCTTTCCAGCATCGGACTCGCGGCGCAGGGCCTCGTCGAGGGCCGCGCCGGCAGCCCGGTGCGAGTCATCATCTACGAGGATCTGCAATGCCCGGATTGCGCCAACTTCCGGCTCATGCTCGACCAGCAGATCCTTCCCAAATACGGCGACCGGGTCGAATTCGTGCACCGCGATTTTCCGCTGGCCAAGCACGCCTGGGCACGGCGCGCGGCCATCGCGGCGCGGTTCTTCACCGAGAAGGACCCCAAGCTCGGCCTGGAATACCGGCGCCATACCATGGCGACCCGCGGCGAAACCACCCCGGACAACTTCAAAGACCGGGTGGCGGAATTCGCGCGCCAGCACGGTATCAATCCCGAGGAGGCGCTGGCGGCGCTGGACAATCCGCACTATGCCGAGTTGGTGGAGAAGGACTATCAGGAAGGCGTGGGCCGCGGGATAGTTCACACTCCCACCGCGCTGGTGAACGGCACGCCATTCATCGAAACCTTCACGTTCGAGGAAATCTCGAAGGGAATCGACGACGCTCTTGCCCAGGCCAAGTAGCATCGTGACCGGCGCCAGCCGCGGCATCGGCCGCGCCATCGCGATGGAGCTGGCCAAAACCCACAACGTGATTGGGACGTACCGCGGCCGCCGCGACGCCGCCGAGCGGCTGTGCGATGAGACCGGCTGCGAGATCTTCCAGTGCGACCTGGCATCCCGCCAGGACCGCGAGGCGCTGATCGGCTTCGCCCGCCAGCGATTCGAAAGCCTCGACCTGCTGGTGAACAATGCGGGGATGGGCCCGCGCGAGCGCCGCGACATCCTGGAAGCCACCGAGGAGAGCTTCGACGAGCTGATGGCCGCCAACCTGAAAGGCCCGCACTTTCTCACCCAGCAGGCGGCGCGTTGGATGGCGGAGCGCGGCGAGGGACGCATCGTGTTCGTGACGTCGATCTCCTCGTACGCGGCGTCGGTGAATCGCGGTGAATACTGCATTTCGAAGGCGGGATTGAGCATGTCGGTGGCGCTATACGCGCAGCGGCTGGCGGGAATCGGGGTGAAGGTTTTCGAAATCCGGCCGGGGATTATCCGCACGGATATGATCGCCAAAGTGGAGAAGGGGTACGAGGAGAGAATCGCCGGAGGATTGTTGCCGCAAGGGCGCATGGGCGAAGTGAGCGACGTGGCGAAGGCGGTGAGGGCCATCGCCGACGGCCTGCTGGATTACTCGACGGGGCAGATTCTGAACGTGGACGGCGGGTTCAGCTTGAGGAGTTTGTAGGGGAGTGGGTCTGGTGCGCCGGCAAGATCGGGCTATTCACAATCGACACACTGGTGCATAGGGGTTAGAATAAGCGCTCGGCTGGACCTCGGTGCCGAACTGCCCGGGATCACACCGCAGGCGCTGGTTGCCGAAGCGGCGCGGATTCAATGAAAGGTGTGTTGTCACGATGCATTTCTTGCTTATCCCGGTGATACTCGCGCTGGCGCTGTATTTCTTGCCAACGCTGATCGGTTTGCGCAAGCGCAATGTTGGAGCCATTTTTGCCCTGAACTTGCTGCTTGGCTGGACGCTGATCGGTTGGATCGTAGCGCTGGTATGGGCGCTCACGGTGGAGGATGCGCCGAATACAATCGTCATCCAGCCGGTGAATCCGCAAGCCGTACCAGCGTGGATCTGTCCGATGTGCCACGTTCCCATTAATCGGAATGATGTGTTCTGTAGCGGCTGCGGCAACCGGATCGCGTGGCGAAACTGACCGCACTACAGCGTGCTCAGACGCAGGCGCCGCTACCGCACGTAAATTTGCGTGGGGCCCTGGATCCTCAGGCCGGGCAACTCGGTCCGTAGCTTCACAGGTTGGACGCCCTTCTGGTTCAACGCGTCGATAGTCACCTGGTACTGATTCTCGAGGCGATCTTCCAAATCGCTCAGGAAGGGGGAGATCGTCACCGGATCGGTGAAAGCCAGGAAGTAGGCATAGCCGCCGGTTTCCTGGGTTACCTCCATGAGACGGGACTGCGCGAAGACGGTGACCCAGTCGTTCCGGCCATAGAGGCCTGCGCCACGAAGATAAATGGAATAGACCATCACGCCCTCTTTCAGAGCGTCGTGGATGGCCGCGTCCAAGTAAGGATCGTCCATAATCGCCGTGCCCCAGTAGGGGTCTACACCATCGGTCAACATCAGCACTGCCCGGCGGCCGGTCGGTTGTTTCGACGGCCAATGGTTCACGAGATCCGAAAGCACAAAGTAAGGGCTGCCATTCAAGCCGGGAATGGCCATCGGCAAGCGCAAGGCACTGGCCGCCTTCTGGTGATCCGCGGTGAATGCCTGTGCCAGGGCAAAGGTCCCGTTCCGCATGTAGCCGATCGCCACCTGGGTGGTGGCGGGCAAGGATTCGAGAAAGGTCCTCAACGCGGGCAAATGAATGCTGAGGCTGGGTGACCGCGTGGAATCGTCCAGGAGAACGAAGAGTTGCATGTCCGCCAGGTCGCCCGCCAAACGCTCGAGGCCAACTACGGGCGTGGGAGTGTTGCCCTCCAGAACCTTCAGGTCGCGAGCTTCCAGGCTCTCCGGCCGACTGGTGCCTGGGGCCGGAAGCACGGTGATCACCATCTGGGCCGGAACGCCCGCGGCATCGTGGATGGAAGCCGAAATCCCAGGGTTCGCGGCCACGAAGGCCACGGCAATCATGCCAGTCACTACGCTTGGTGCGATCTTCATCCCGCCACCTCCGAGAGCCGCTCCTATATAGTTGGATGCCGGCGTGGAGGTTCCGGTTACCCTGTCGGGGGAGTTTCCGTGCGAAGGCCGTACGCGCGATCGCGGACGGGCCGGTAGACTATTCGACGGGGCAGATTCTGAACGTGGACGGCGGGTTCAGCTTGCCGAAACCCAGACCATGTCCTTAGGCCAGGCTGTCGGCCGTTGCAGCCTCGACGGGCACCCCGTTGTCGCTGCCGTGCGGACCACCCTCGCAAACGGGCTTAAGCAAGCGGGACAGGTTCTGCTGCGCCATCAACAGCAATTCGATCCCCTTGGCTGCGGACTGCCTGTCGCTTTGCAGTTCCGCGATCTGGCCAGTCAGTTGCGCGCTCCGTTCCAGTTCCGTGCCGAGTTGCGCCTTCAGTTCGGCGCATTCCACGGTGAGGCGGGCAACTTCTCCGCCAAGCTCCTGAATCTGCAGCCTGTCGGCATCGAGCCGCGCCTCGCATGAAGCAACCTGCTGACTCGCCTGCTCAACGACACGATTCTTCTCTTCCTCTAACCTGGCCTCCAACTCCGCGCGTCGCTCGGTCATTTCAGCCACCTCGGCGCTCAGTTCGCGGACTTTCTGCTCGGCCGCCGAACGTTGGGCTGCTGCCTTCTCCGCTTCCGCTATCGCGAAACCCAGTTGCCGTTGTTTCTCGTTCAGTTGCTCGCTGCTCTCATGAATGCTTCGGTCCCGCTCCGCGATTTGCTTTCGCGAATTCTCCAAAGCCGTGGTTGCTGCGGCCAGTGAAGACTCGGCGGTTCGCAGGTTGCCCCGCAACGTTTCCAGCTCCGCTTGTGAGGGCAGCCGGATCCTGCGGAACATCAACAGAATGCCAACGGCGGTGCCGATCAGGGCTCCGCTCATCGTACAAAGGAACGTGACAATCAATTCCAAAGGTCCCTCCCTTACCACCGGTTCCGGTGCGCCCGTTTCTCCGTGAGGAGATAACCTGCGGGGCTCAACAAGTCAATGATAAGAGGTTTCCGGGCGTGAGACCAATCCCAATCGGTTAATCAGAAGATGATATCCCTGGTAAGTAGCCGGCCGCCGCTGGCAGGCCTTTCCAGAGCCGCTGGTCCAGCGGCTAAAGGTGGTACAGCATCAGGTACACCACCACGCCGGTGACACTCACGTAGAGCCAGATGGGGAGCGTCCAGCGGGCGATGCGGCGGTGCTTGTCGTAGCGGGCGGCGAGGCCGCGGCGGAGGGTGATAATCGCCAGCACAGGAACGGCCGCCGCTAATAGCGTGTGGGTTCCGAGAATGCCCAGGTAGAGCATCTTGATAGCGCCGGTCTTCTGAAACCGCACCGTGCCCACTTGATAGTGATAGACCAGGTAGCACACCAGGAACAGGCACGAGACCACAAACGCGGTCTGCATGACTTGGCGGTGCTGGTGGATACGCTTACGGCGAATCAGTGTGTATCCCCACACCAATAACACGGCCGCGGTGGCGTTCAGCACGGCATTCACGGAGGGGAGGACCGCGGTCACGATTTTTCGCGCTCCAGTTGGCGGATATCGTGGAGCAGACGAGGCATAAAGCCGTCGTCGGAGCTGAGGTAATAGCCGCGGATGCGACGGGCGCCATCCACCAGCACGAAGCGCGTGCTGTGAATCAGGCTGCCATCCACGCTGTTGAGCTTGAAAGCGTGGAGGCCAAGGTCGTTGAGGCGGCCCGGCTCGCCAGTCAGAAAATGCCAGCGCGCCGGATCGGCGGTGAAGTGTTTGGCGTACGCGGCGAGGACGGGCGGGGTGTCGTGCTGAGGATCGACCGTGAAGGAGACCAGGGTGACATCGGGCGTTCCGGTGGTGGACAACTGCACGCGGCGCATCTGCGAGCTCATCATGGGGCACGGACCGGGGCAGGTGGTGTAGATGAAGTCAGCCACCCAGATGTGGCCGTCGAGAGATTGGCTGTCGAATGACTGGCCGGTTTGAGCGGTGAGTTGGAACGGAGGGACCTGGCCCAGAATGGGAAGCGGCTTTGGCCCGGCGCACCCGGCCAGCAACACGGCGATGAGCGCCACCAGCCTCATGCGGCGCTGTGGGTGGCCTTCTGCGCGGCCATCAGGCCGGAGGCCAGAAAGAGCACCAGGCCGAATGCGGCGGTGACCACCAGGCTCTCTACAGCGCCGGGGGCGGCGTTGGGAAGCCGGAGCGTGTGGTTCAGCAGCGCGATGGAGTAGGTCAGCGGGTTCACCCACATGAGAGCTTTCACCCATCCGTGCGCGGTGGACATGGGGAAAAGCGATCCCGAGACCATCCACATGGGCACCAGCAGCAGGTTCATGATGGCGTGGAAGCCGGAGGTGGATTCCATTCTCCAGGCAATCACAAAACCCAGGCCGGTGAGGGTGAAGGAAATTAGAAAAATAGCGGCGGCCACGGAAACCAGCTCCAGCGGGCGGATGCTCACCCCGGCCAGCGGCGCGAATGCCAGGAAAATTAGTCCTTGAATCCATGCCAGCGTAGCGGCGCCCAGTATCTTGCCCAACACCATGCTGGAGCGGGGCGCGGGCGACACCAGCATGGAAAGCAAAAAACCTTCCCTGCGATCTTCGATGATCGAAATGGTCGAAAAGATCGCGGAAAACATCACCGTGAGAACCAGCGCGCCGGAATAGAAGCGCGCCAGGTCGTTGGAACCGTAGCCGATCAAGAGCCAGAAAACCAAGGGAGACGCTACCACACCCAGCACGCGGCTCTTCTGGCGCCAGAAGCGCACTAGCTCGCGCTGCCAGAGGGTCGCGGCGGGCAGGAAGAAGTCACTCAATGGAAGCCCCCGTCTGGTCCACGAATACATCTTCGAGCGTGGGCTTGTGCAGGCCGACGGATTCGATAGCGCCCGGAAAAGCCTCCACCACTTCGGCGATGAAGCGGTGGCCGTTCGAGATTTCGACGCGCACCTGGCCGTCTCTGACGACGGAACGCATACCGAACCGCTGCTCGATCTTCGAGGCCAGCAGTGCGGTATCGGCGGTCTGGAGCACCACGACATCGCCGCCGATGCGCGCCCGCAGCTCGGCGGGAGTGCCTTCGGCAACCATGTTTCCCTGGTGCAACAGCACCAGCCGGTCGCAGCGGCCGGCTTCCTCGAGAATGTGGGTGGTCAGCAAAATGGTCACGCCCTCGCCCGAGCGCAGGTTCTCGATGTGCCGGGAAAGGTCGCGGCGCGCGGCGGGATCGAGGCCGGTGGAGGCCTCGTCCATCAGCAGCACTTGCGGCGAATGCAACAGCGCCTTGGCAATTTCCACGCGACGGCGGAGACCGCCGGAAAGCGTCTCGATGAGGTCGTGGCGGCGGTCCGCCAGGCCCAGACGTTCGATGGCGCGCTCGATGCGCTCACCGAGCACCACGCCGCGCAGGCCGTGCAGATGGCCCTGGGCGCGCAGGTTCTCTTCCACCGTGAGTGCTTTGTCGAGGCTCTGCGTCTGGAAGACTACACCCACGTGGCGGCGTACCGCGGCGGGGTCGCGCTCCACGTCGTGCCCGGCAATCAGGGCGCGGCCCGCGGTGGGCACCATCATGGTGGAGAGGATACGGAAAAGCGTGGATTTGCCGCCGCCGTTGGGACCCAGCACGCCAAAGATTTCGCCCTTGCGCACTTCGAAACTGACGTTCGAAAGCGCCAGGCGGTCGCCGTAGCGATGGGTCAGATTTTGAACTTGGATCACAAACCAGGCCTATCTACGAGCATAAGCCCGTAAATGAGCGGAAGGTAAAGCACGGAGGTCAACAGAACACCGCGCGCGCGGGCGAGAGTGCGCTCCAGCGTCACCCGCACGCCCGAATACAGGTAACACAAGCCGAGCAGCAACGCACCTACGACATAGATGCGTCCCGACATTCCCAGGATGCCCGGAACCAGGCTCACGGGGATGAGCGCCAGGCCGTATAGCAGGATTTGCCGGGCCGTCGAGCGGCAGTCCGGCTCGACCACCGGCAACATGCGGATGCCGGCGCGTGCGTAGTCGTCCTTGTACATCCAGGCGATGGAATAGAAGTGCGGGAACTGCCACAGGAAGAGGATGGCGAAGAGCACCGACGATTGGGGCGTGAGGGTTCCGGCCGCGGCGGCATAGCCGATCACCGGCGGCATGGCCCCGGGGATGGCGCCAATGGTGGTGGACCACCAGGTACGCTGCTTCAAAGGCGTGTAGACGAGTAGATAACTGGTGAGGGTGAATGCGCCGATCGACGCCGACAGCAGGTTCACGCCCAGCCATAATTCCAGGAACCCGGCCACCGAGAGCGCCGCTCCAAAGGCCAGCGCGCGCGGCGCTAGCAGCCTTCCGGAGGGCAGCGGCCGGTGCGCCGTGCGCCGCATTTTGCTATCGGCCACGCGCTCGTACCACTGGTTGAGCGCCGCCGTGCCCGAGGCGATCAGGCCCGTTCCGACGATGGTATGGAGCAGCGAGAGCAGATGGATGCTCCGGAGGAACGCCCACCAGTTGGCCGCCCCGGGCAGTCCAAAGAAATAGCCGATCCCGGTGCTCATGAGGATGAGCCAGGTGATTCGCGGCTTGGTCAGTTCGATGTAATCGCGCATGCCCTAATTAACAGATGCAGCCCAAGCGGGGCCGGACGCGGCGTAAAATGAGCATTGCGCGATCATTTCCTACGTGCGGTCGTCCTGTTCGGCGGGGTGGTCGCACTTCTCACCGAGATCCTGAGCCCATTTCACCTACTACAATCGGTACCGCTAACGGCCGCGTGGCTGGCGATGGCCCTGGCTGCGGCGGGGCTCCTTTATTTCCGGCGACCGAAGCTTCCGCGCATCTCCATCCGGCCGGTTGAAGCCGCCATTGCCGGTGTAATCGCCGTCATCGCCGGAATAGTCGGCCTCATCGCCGTTCTCAGCCCGCCCAACAGCTACGATGCCATGGCTTACCACATGCCGCGGGTAATCTACTGGGCGCAGTCCGGCAGTGTAGCGTTCTTCCCGACCTCGTACTTCAACCAGATCAGCCTGCAGCCGCTGGCCGAGTATCTGATGCTCCATACATACGTGCTATCGGGCGGCGATCATTTTATAAACCTGGTGGCATTCGCCGCTTTCCTCGGCAGCATGGTCGGCGTTTCGGCCGTCGCGGGCGCGTTGGGTCTTGGCAGCAAGGGGCAGGCATTTGCGGCGCTGGTTTGCACAACTCTGCCCAACGGCATCCTCCAGGCATCCGGCGCCAAGAACGATTGGCTGCTGGCGCTTTGGCTGGTCTGCCTGGTCTATTTCGTGGCGCGCCGGGACCTGCCGTTCAGCGGCCTGGCGGCGGGGTTGGCCGTGGCTACCAAGGCCACCGCCTACCTGTTCGCGCCGCCGCTGGTTGCCGGCGTCCTGCTGTGGACCTGGATGGAACACCGCCCCGTTCCATGGCTGCGCATGGCGGCATTTCTGGCCGGCGGCGTGCTCCTCATCAACACGCCGCAATATGTCCGCAACCTGCGCCTGAGCGGCTCGCCTTTGGGCTATGACTCGGCGCACGGCGATGGCTTCTTCCGCTGGCGCAACGAGCATCCCGGATGGAAATCCACGGTGTCGAACCTGCTGCGCAATACCTCCGAGCAGCTCGGCGCGCGCAGCCCGCGCTGGAACCAGGCAGTGTTCGACGCCGTGGTGCGCATCCACCGCGCGCTGGGCATCGACCCGCAGGACCCCGATACTACCTGGCGTTGGGCGGAGTATGTGCCGCCGATCAACGCCAAGAACCACGAGGCCAACGCCAATAACCGCTGGCATCTGCTGCTCATAGTCCTCGCCGCGGGCTTCGTGGTTTTCAGGCGCAGCCGCCTGTGGACGCTTTATGCCGCCGCGTTGCTGCTGGCCGTGCTGCTTTTCTGCTTCTATCTCAAGTGGCAGCCGTACCTGGCGCGCCTGGAGCTGCCGCTGTTCGTTCTGGCGTCGCCGCTGGCCGCGTGTTTTCTGGAGCGGATCAGACCGGCGTTACTGGCGCTGTTGATCTGCGCTTTCCTGGTGAACAACGCGCGCCCGGCGCTTTTCGAAAACTGGACGCGGCCCCTCAAAGGTCCGAACAGCCTTTGGGTCACCAGCCGCGACAGCAACTATTTTTCCGACATGGTGCAGTGGAACAAGGGCGCCTCGTATCTTCCGGCCGTCGACCTGACGGCGCGCTCCGGCTGCGTGACCGTGGGCATCGATATCAGCCAGAATCCGCTCGAATATCCCTTCCAGGCGCTCTTGCGCGAGCGCAACCCCGACGTGCGCTTCGTGCACACCGGCGTGGAGAACGCCTCGCTGCGCTACGCTCCCAGGGACCCGCCGCGGCCCTGCGCGGTGCTGTGCCTGGATTGCGCCGGGATTCAGAAGAAGGTTGCGCTGTACGCCTCGCTTGGTCCTCCCATCGAGATTGGCCGTTTCCTGCTGTTCCTGCCCTCGCGTGAGCGCGTGGCCCGGTCCATGCGCTGATGCGCTCTTTCCATCGGCGCCGCGTGCGCGTACAATGAAGGTATGGCCCGAGGTTGGGAAAGCAAGTCGGTCGGGGCGCAGATCGACGAGGCCGAGTCCCTTCGAAGCGCCGTTCCAGAAAACATACCCGCTCCTGAAGCACTAGAATTGATCCGCAAGAAGGAAACCATCCTTCTCTCCCGAATCAGAGTGGTCCGGGATCTGAAGTCCGTGCAGAATCCGCGCTACAAGGCCCAGTTGAACAAGGCCCTGCAGGATCTGGACGCGCAACTGGCAACTTTCGCTGGCGACTAGCGAAGACAACCGGCGTGTCCCGCGTCACCGAGCACCGTGATGCGGGACACGCGCCGTTCTCGGCCCGCGCCACCTGGCGCGGACGGCGCGTGCCATACTGGCAAAGGCGGCAGCCATTCGACCCAATCACCCAGATGTTTTCTTATTCCCAAAACGATCTTTACTGCGAGCAGGTGGCGCTGGCCGACCTGGCTCATCGCGTCGGCACTCCAGCCTACGTCTACTCCAGCCAGGCGATTCTGGCGAATTACCGCGCGTACGACGAAGCTTTCGCCGATCTCCCGCACTCGGTCTGTTACGCGGTGAAGGCCAACTCGTCGCTGGCGGTCCTCGGACTGCTGGCCAAAGCCGGAGCGGGCTTCGACATCGTTTCCGGCGGCGAATTATTCCGCGTGCTCCAGGCCGGCGGGCACCCGTCGAAGGTGGTTTTCTCCGGAGTGGGGAAGACCGCGGACGAGGTGGAGTACGCGCTGGCCAGCGGGATTCACAGCTTCAACTGCGAGTCGGAATCGGAACTGGCCCTCATCGATGCCATGGCCGCGCGGCGGGGAGTGCAGGCGGGCTTCTCCATTCGCGTGAACCCAGACGTGGACGCCTCCACTCACCCCTACATCTCCACCGGGCTGAGCCAGCACAAGTTCGGTATCGCCATGTCGGAAGCGCTGGCGGTTTATGAGAGAGCGCGCGGGTTGAAGAATCTCTCGGCCGAAGGAGTAAGCTGTCACATCGGCTCGCAGATTCTCGATCCTGCGCCGATTCTGGAGGCGGTGGACAAACTGCTCGCGCTGGCCGCCGCGCTCGGCGCCGCTGGGCGCCCCATCCGGCACCTGGACCTCGGTGGAGGCCTGGGCATTGCGTATCAGGCCGACGAGAAGGCGCCGCCCATTCGCGAGTTCATCGAGAGCCTGCGCGCGCGGCTCGGCGAGAGCGGCCTGCGCGTCGTGGTCGAGCCGGGACGTTCCATCGCTGGGCCGGCGGGCGTGCTGCTGACGCGCGTGCTCTACCGCAAGAAGAACGGCCCCAAGGAATTCGTAGTGGTGGACGCGGCCATGAACGACCTGATCCGGCCGTCGCTCTACCACGCCCACCACGAGATCGTTCCCGTGCGCAAGAATTCTCTTCCGCCGGTGATCGCGGACGTAGTGGGTCCCATCTGCGAGACCGGCGATTTCCTGGCGCGCGGCCGGCAGATGGCCAACGTCATGCCCGGCGATTTCCTGGCGGTGTGCGCGGCCGGGGCTTACGGCTTCGTGCTTTCCTCGAATTACAACTCGCGTCCGCGCGCCGCGGAAGCGCTGGTGGAAGGCGCCGCTTATCGCGTCGTTCGCCGGCGCGAGACTTTCGAGGACCTGGTGCGTGGCGAGACGGTGTAACTTCTGTTACTAATCGAGATTGACCATGGCCCAAACCAAACCGGCGAGTTTCGACGCCTCGCGCTTCTTTCCTTTGCTGCTGATTCTGTTCGCGGGCAGCGGCTGCTCCGCGCTGATTTATGAGATTGTCTGGTACCAACTGCTGCAACTGGCCATCGGCTCGACCGCGGTGTCGCTGGGCGTGTTGCTGGCAACCTTCATGGGCGGCTTGTGCGTGGGCAGCGTCGGTCTGCCGCGCCTCGGTTTCGCGCGCCGGCATCCTTTGCGGATTTACGCCGTGCTGGAGCTGGGGATCGCTCTCTGCGGCGTCTTGGTGCTGGTTGGAATTCCTTACATCGATCGGGTTTACGTAGCCGGAGCGGAGCACGGTCTGCCGGGTATGCTGCTGCGCGGGCTAATCTGCGCGGTATGCCTGCTGCCGCCCACGGTGCTCATGGGAGCATCGCTGCCGGCCATCGTGCGGTGGGTGGAATCCACGCCGCGCGGGGTATCGTGGTGGGGATTGTTATATGGCGGGAACACGGTGGGCGCCGTCTTCGGTTGCCTGTTCGCGGGATTTTATCTGCTGCGAATCTACGACACGGCCACGGCCACGTATGTAGCCGCGGCGATCAACGTGGCCGTGGCCGCGATGAGCTTCGGGTTGGCGGCCCGAACGCCGGCTCAGGCAGCCGCGGGCGGTTCAGAGGACGCTGCTCCAGCGCGCATCGAGACCGGGCACGCCCAATGGACGGTCTACGTCACAATCGCGTTGTCGGGCGCGTGCGCTTTGGGCGCCGAGGTGGTGTGGACACGGTTGATGGGGATGATGCTGGGTTCCACGGTGTACGTGTTCTCCATCATCCTGGCGGTGTTCCTGATCGGGCTGGCGCTGGGCAGCGGCGGCGGGGCGTGGCTGGTGCGGGCGATGCATGGCGCATCGGGGGCCCGGCTGGCGCTGGGCTGGTGCCAGGTTCTGCTCACCCTGGGGATCGCCTGGACCGCCTATATGATCGCCGACTCGCTGCCGTATTGGCCCATCAACCCGTTGCTGACCATCAGCCCCTGGCACACCTTCCAGCTCGACATGGTGCGATGCCTGTGGGCCATCCTGCCGCCGGCCCTTCTGTGGGGCGCAAGCTTCCCGCTGGCACTGGCGGCGGTGGCTTCGCCGGGCGAGGATCCGGGGCGGGTGGTGGGAGGCATCTATGCGGCCAATACGCTGGGCGCCATCGTGGGGGCACTCGGTGTCAGCCTGGCGCTGATCCCGTGGATCGGCACGCGCAATTCCCAGCGGGTTCTGCTGGTGGTGTCGGCCCTGAGCGCACTGTTGGTGCTGGCGCCGTACGCGCGCAAGCACCGGTCGAAGGCGCTGGCGGCGGAGCTGGCGGTATCCATGCTGGTGGCGGGCCTGCTGGCCTGGAGTGTGGACGCGGTTCCCGGCGAGCTGATCGCCTATGGACGCCGGATGGCCATCTCGGCCGGCAAAGCGAAAATCCTCTACACAGCCGAGGGAAGGAATTCCTCGGTGGCCATTTCGCAGTGGAACGACGGGGCCACTGAGGTGGACGTCAACGGCCACGTGGAGGCGACCACGGAGCCGTACGATATGAAGCTGCAGCGCACCGTGGGGCACCTGCCGGCGCTGCTTCATCCGCATCCGCAGTCGGTGCTGGGAATCGGATTCGGCGCGGGAGTTTCCGCCGGCACGTTCACGACTTATCCCAGCATCAAGAAAATCACCATCTGCGAAATCGAGCCTATCATCCCGCCCATCTCCACGCGCTACTTCGCCCAGCAGGATTACGATGTCCTGCATAACCCGCGCACGCGAATCGTCTACGACGACGCGCGCCACTATGTGCTGACGACGCCCGAGAAGTTCGACATCATCGCCTCCGACCCGCTGGATGTGTTTGTCAAAGGCACCGCCGCCCTGTATTCGAAAGAGTACTTCGAGGTGGTGAAGCGGCACTTGAATCGGGGCGGCATGTTCACCTTGTATGTGCCTCTGTATGAGAGCGACGTGAGGACGGTGAAGAGCGAGCTGGCCACGTTTATGGAGGTCTTCCCCTACGGGACGGTATGGGCCAACACCCTCAGTGGTCAAGGCTATGACATGGTGTTTCTGGGGCAGGCCGAGCCGCTGAAGATCGACCTTGACGAGATCGAACAGCGCCTGAACCGTCCGGATTACGCGCCGGTGGCGCAATCGCTCCGTGAAATCGGGATTCGCACGGCCGTAGATTTGCTGGCGACCTATGCCGGCCAGAAATCGGACCTGGGGCCGTGGTACGCGGGCGCCGAGCTCAACCGCGACGGAGACCTGCGGCTGCAATACCTGGCGGGATGGGGCATCAACTCCAGTCTGGAAGATTTCATTTACCGCCAGATGTTGAGCTACCGCCGGCCGCCGTGGAACCTCTTCACGGGATCGGCCGAGCGCGTGCAATCGCTGATGTATGCGGTGTCGGCGGAAGGCGGGGGGTAATGGTTGTAGATTGACTTGGAGGCATGATATGAGTGATGTGTCCGGCAACGGAGAGGCACTCTCTCCGTGGTGGAGACACTCGGCGATCCTGGTCATGATCGCCGGTTTCTCAGTTCTATCCTTTGTAACCGTACTGACTTACACCAACGCCCCGCCCATTCCCGAGAAGGCCGTGGACATGGCGGGAAACGTAGTGTTCACCGGGGCCGATATTCAGAAGGGCCAGGAGGTCTTCTTCAAGTACGGCCTCATGGAGCATGGGACCCTTTGGGGCCACGGAGCTTACCTGGGTCCCGATTACAGCGCCGAGTACCTGCACAGGCTGAGCGAAGTGACTCAAGACACGATTGCCGTGGAGAAGTACGGAAGACCTTTCGCGCAGCTCTCATTGGATGAGCAGAGCGCCGCATCCGCGCAGGTGAGGAGCGTGCTCAAAGAGAACCGGTTCCAACCGGCCTCGCAGACGCTCCTTTTCACACCCGGGGAGGTGGCGGCTTACCGAACTCAGAGTGCCGAATGGAGCGAGTACTTCACTAAGAAAGACGCCGCTCCCGGGCTGCCTGCCAACTATATTAAGAGTCCGGAGGAGCTGAAGGCGCTGAGCGCCTATTTCGCGTGGGCGGCCTGGGCCTGTTCGGCTAACCGCCCGGGCAAGGATTACTCCTACACCAACAACTGGCCCTATGAGCCGATGGTGGGTAACCGGCCCTCCGCTGAAGCCTATGTGTGGAGCGCGTTGAGTCTCATCACGCTCCTGGGCGGCCTAGGCCTGATCCTTTTCGTCTTCGGCAAGTTCGACTACCTGGGCTGGAAGGGCGAGGGCGCCGACGGCCACATTGTCCACTCCGCTCTCACGCCGCTGAAACTCACGGCCAGCCAGTGGGCCACGGGGTGGTACTTCGCCATCGTTGCGCTGCTGTTTCTGGCGCAAGCGCTGCTGGGAGGCGCGCTGGCCCACTACCGCGTGGAGCCGGGAGCCTTCTACGGCTTCGACATCGCCCGGTTCCTGCCCTACACCCTGGCACGCACCTGGCACTTGCAGCTTGCGATTTTCTGGATCGCCACGGCCTGGGTGGGTGGCGGCCTGTTCCTGGCCCCGTGGGTGGGTGGCAGGGAGCCTGGTGGCCAGAAAGCCGGCGTCTACGCTCTGCTGGGTGCGCTGGTGGTGGTGGTGGCCGGCAGCCTCGCCGGAGAGTGCCTGGGCATCAACGACAAGCTGGGACAACTCTGGTTCTGGCTCGGGCACCAGGGCTCCGAGTACCTGGATCTCGGACGATTCTGGCAGTTCCTGCTGGCGGCCGGCCTGCTCTTCTGGCTGGTGCTGATGTTCCGGGCCTTGATCCCCGCCATCAAGAACCCCGCCAAGCGCGAGCTTTCCGCGCTCTTTCTCTATGCAGCCGTGGCTATCCCCGTCTTCTACGTGCCCGCCCTCTTCTATGGCCCGCACAGCAACTTCGCGGTAATCGACAACTGGCGCTTTTGGATCATCCATCTTTGGGTGGAGGGGTTCTTCGAGCTCTTTGCGACGGTGCTGGTGGCGATCATGTTCCACCAGATGGGCGTGGTCAGCACCAAGACCGCCACGCGCCTGATCTACCTGGACGCCATCCTGTACCTTAGCGGCGGGATCATTGGCACGGGCCACCACTGGTATTTCACGGGGCAAGGGACGCTCAACATGGGCCTGGCGGCGTGCTTCTCCGCGCTGGAGGTTGTGCCCCTCACGCTGCTGACCCTGGACGCCTGGGACTTCATCAAGCTGAAGAACCGGCAGTGCTCGACGTGCGGGCACGATGTCGCCAGCGGGCAGAAGTGGGCCATCTATTTCCTGATGGCGGTGGGTGTGTGGAACTTCGTAGGCGCGGGAATCTTCGGTTTCCTCATCAACCTGCCGATCGTTTCCTACTTCGAAATTGGCACGACGCTGACTCCCAACCACGGACATGCCGCCATGTTTGGCGTCTTTGGGATGCTGGCGCTGGCGGTGGTAGTCTTCTGCTTGAGAGCCATGCAGTCGGACGCCGCATGGAAGGAGACGGAGAAGTTCATCCGGGTGGGCTTCTGGGGCGTTAACGTGGGCCTGGCCCTCATGATCCTCCTGGACCTGTTTCCCGCGGGCGTCCTCCAGCTCTGGGATTCCGTCGCCAACGGGTATTGGCACGCGCGCCGCCTGAACTTCCTGATGGGCGGCCTCTTTCACAAGCTGGAATGGGTGCGTATGGCGGGGGACGCGACCTTCATCCTGGCCGGCGCGGTGCCCATTGCGATCGGAGTGCTGCGTAGCGTGGGGAAGAGGGACATGGCGCCGTTTGCGCCGCGTCGCTAGTGGAGTATACTTTTTGGGACAACATGTTTGGGAGGTGAATACGAAAATGCGGTCTTTTTATAGCTCGATAGCCATATTGTCGCTCGCTGCGCTGTCAGCGAGCGCTCAATACAATCGCGGCACCCCCACGGCCATTCCCCATCTTCAGAAGCAGGGGACGGCCACGCAGTTGATAGTCGACGACAAGCCGTTTCTGATGTTGGCGGGAGAACTGCGCAACTCCAATTCCTCCAGTCCCGATTACCTGCAGCCGATCTGGCCCCGGCTGGTGGCCATGCACCTCAACACCGTCCTGTCGGTGGTCACTTGGGAGCTGCTCGAACCACAAGAGGGCAAATTCGACTTTTCACTGGTAGACAGCCAGATCCGGGACGCACAAGCCTACGATCTGCGGCTGATTTTTCTATGGTTCGGAAGCTGGAAGAACGGGGTATCCAGCTACGTTCCGGCGTGGGTGAAAACCAACCAGGAGCGGTTTCCACGGGTGCAGGACAAGGATGGCAAAGGCAGCGAGATCCTCTCCACATTAAGCGCCGCGAACCGCGATGCCGATGCGCGCGCGTTTGCCGCCCTCATGCGGCACATCAAGCAAGTGGACACCCGGCGCAGGGTCATCATGATGCAGGTGGAGAACGAAGTGGGCTTGGGGGGCAACTCGCGGGACAGGTGCCAGGCGGCCGACAAGGCTTTCGCGGGACCCGTGCCAAAAGAGCTGCTGGATTATATTGGCAGCCACAAGGACACACTGCATCCGATGCTCCGCAAGGCGTGGGAAGCGGCCGGTTCCAAGACATCCGGAACGTGGGAAGAGGTTTTCGGCAAAGGCCAATATACGGATGACATCTTCATGGCGTGGAACTATGCCAGCTACGTGGGCGGAGTGGCGGCGGCGGGCAAGGCCGAATACCCGCTGCCCATGTTTGTGAACAACGCGTGCGCCATGCCCGGTCCGAACCGGCCGCAGCCGCGCGGTGGTGGGCGCCCGCAGCCGGAGGTGGGGAACGTCTGGAAAGTGGCGGCGCCGGCGATCGACATCCGTTCGCCCGACCTGTACTCCCCGAATCTGCCGGTCTGGGTCAACTGGTACCAGGAATCCTACGCCGGGGAGAACCCGCTGTTCATCCCCGAGACGGACGGCAACACGGGCACGTACCACGTCTTTTACGCCTTTGGGCAGCACGACGGCATGGGATTCTCCCCGTTTGCCATCGACGAGTACAGCTCGGCGCGCCCTGGGATGAAGAGCATAGAGCCCGCGGACCTGCCGCTGGCGCGGAGCTACGCCACGCTGACGCAACTTGCCCCCGTGATTCTGGAGAACCAAGGCAAAGGGAAGATGGCCGGCGTGGTGGTGGGCACGGGGGAGCCGCCGGAGAAGATCGCGCTGGGCAACTACGTGCTGGAAGTGGCCTACCCGCGGGCGTTTAGAGCGCCGGCGCCCGCCGCCGCGGCTGCCCCGCCACCGGCGTTTGCGGGGGTGTCCCTGGAAGCCACCGAACCACAGGAGCGTTCCGGTGCTCTGTTCATCGCGATGGGGCCGGACGAGTACCTGGTGGCCGGCAGTGGACCGCTGGAGGTCAGGTTTTCCCCCAACACGCCGGGGGACCCGATGGCCGGCATCCTTTCCATCGAGGAAGGGACATATTTGGACGGCCGCTGGCTTCCGGGGCGCAGGCTGAACGGAGACGAGAACGGCGGCGGGAAGGACCTGCGGTTGGGCGGCGACTCGAGTCGCAATGGGCTGATCCAGCGAATCAAGCTCTACCGCTACCACTGACGCAGCGGCAAGGGAGCAGCATCCGGCGGTCAGCCCGCAGCGGACTGGTGTATGATGGGAACCAATCAGCTCCGGGCTGAGTAGTGGAACGAAACCATAGAGGAGAATCCAGTGTCAAGACAAGAATTGTCGCGTCGCAGTCTGTTTGGCGCTTCGGCGTTCGCCGCCTCGGCGGCGGCAGCGGCTCTGGCCGATCCGGGCCAGGCGGCAGCACAGGCAGTGGGAGTCAAAAAGTCCGATTTGCCCGACCTCACCATCAAGGAAGTGAAGGTCTACGTCGCCAACATCGGCAATGTCCGCCGGCTCAACAGTTCAGAGACCGGTGAGATTATTTCCATCGTGACCAACAGCGGGATCGAAGGCAACATGACCATCGGCAATCGAGGAAACCCGCCGGGCTTCCTGGAGTATGCCAAGGCCCGGGTGCTGGGCAAGAGCGCCCTGGACGTGACTTCGATCACCCCCGTTCCCAACACGAAGCGCTTCAGCGCCTATGGAGCGCTCGACTCCGGCCGTGGCGGTTTTGCAGGACCTCCCGGTGGAGGCGGTGGACGGGCCGGCGGTGGACGCGGCGGGTCAGGCACGGTTTCGGCCATTGCGACTCCGTCCGCTACTGCTCCGGCTGGCGGGCGCGCCGGGGGAGGCGGAGGGGACGGTATGGGCCGCGGCCCAGCGGACGTTTACCAGCACGACGCCGAAATCGACGTCTGTCTGTGGGACATCCTGGGCAAAGCGGTGAATCGGCCCATCTACCAGCTCCTGGGTGGTACCAAGACGCGCGTAATGGCTTACGCCAGCTCGCAGCACCTGCCTTATGTCGAGGATTTCGCCCCCGACGTTCTGAAGGCCAAAGCGGCGGGGATCAGGGCTTACAAGATCCACCCCGGCGGAGGGCAGTCGGCCAACGCCAGGCCGCGCGCCAGCTACGTGGGCCACATGGAGGAGATCCGGCAGGTCCGCAAGGCAGTCGGCGACGATTACCCCCTCATGTTCGACCCGGTCCAAGGCTACAACGTCTTCTCGGCGCTGAGAGTCGGACGGCTGCTGGAGGATCAGGGCTACATTGCATTCGAAGACCCCATCCCCACCACCGATATCGAAGGCCTGATCGAACTGGCGCGTGCGCTGGATGTTCCTCTTAATATCGGCGAGTTCATCATGAACATTAACGGCTTCGCCGACTATATCAAGCGGGACGCGCTGGATATCGTGCGGTTTATCGCGGACAACATCGGCGGGATCACCGGCGGGTTGCGAGTGTGCCAACTGGCGGCGGCTTTCGGCATGGAATGCCAGCCGCACAACTGGGGCAACGTGATGGACCTGGCGGTGCACTTCCAGCTCGAACTGGCGTCGAACAACAGCAATTGGTTCGAAATGCCCTGGCCCATGGAATACGCCGACCGCGTCTACCACAAGGACAAGTTCCGGATCGACCAGGACGGTTACGTCCACGCGCCCACCGAGCCGGGACTGGGTTACCCGCTTGACCGCGACGCACTCGATAAGATCATGGTTAGGATCGACCGGTAGGCGCCCACCCCCGGCGCCTATTGCCAGCGCAGCCTGCTGGTTCCTTTGTGATCGACCTGTACACTGGCGCGGCCGCGCATGCCGGGGAAGGTGGACCGCAGCTCGACGCGAGATGTTGCAGAGGGGCTTTCTGGTGGAGGAATAAATCCGGACGGCGGGGCGGTTCCCGCCAGAGCTAGCGGCGGAGGGCGGCGCTGAGGATGCGGTAGGGCTTACCGACTTCCTGCGCGTCCACCACGGCCACGGCCGCCACATGCACAATGTCGTTGACTTCCGAGCCGCGCTGTAAAACGTGCACCGGTTTGGAGAGGCCGGCCAGCAGCGGTCCGATGCACTCGGCGCCGCCGATGCGTTGCAGCAGCTTGTAGGCGATGTTGCCGGCCTCGAGGTTGGGGAAGATCAGCACGTTGGCGCCGCCCTTGAGCGTGCTGAACGGGTAGGTCTCTTCGAGGATCTGCGGGGCCACTGCGGTATCGGCCTGCATTTCGCCGTCGATCATGAGGCCGGGGGCCCGCTGCCGCACCAGGTTCACGGCGCGGCGCACCTTCTCGGCCAGCGGATGTCGGGTGCTGCCGAAATTCGAGAAGGACAACATGGCCACGCGCGGCTCCTGGTTGAAGCGGCGCGCCTTTTCCGCGGCCTGGATGGCGATTTCGGCCAGGTCCTCGGAAGTCGGCTCGATGTTGACCGTGGCATCGGCCAGGAAATAGATGTCTCCCTTGGGCGTGATGAGCACGTAGACGCCCGCCACGATCCGCAGCTCCGGCCGCACCTCGATTACCTGGAGGGCGGGCCGGATGGTATCGGGATAGTGCGTGGTGAGGCCGCCGATGAGTGCATCGGCGTCGTTGAGCCGCACCATCACGCTGCCGAAGGTGACGGGGTTGAGAATGAGCTGCCCGGCCTCGGTGCGCGTCACGCCTTTGCGCTGACGCAGGCTGAAAAACTCCTCCGTATACTCGTCGAGCCGCGGGAATTTCGCGGGCTCCACGATCTGCGCGCCATCCAGGTGCAGGTGCAGTTCCTCCACCTTGGCGCGGATCTTCTCTTCGTTGCCGAGCAGGATGGGGAAGGCGATTTTCTCCTCGAGCAGGATATGGCAGGCGCGCAGGATCTTGCTCTCCTCGCCTTCCGTGAACACGATGCGCCGGGGCTGTCTCTGCGCCTTGTTGATCATGTTGCGCAACACTCCGTAGGCTTTGCCGAGACGGCGCTCCAATTCTTCGCGGTACAGGCCGATATCGACCGGCCGCTGCGCCACGCCCGTATCCATGGCGGCCTGCGCCACCGCGGAGGCTTCCCAAATGAGCACGCGCTGATCGAAGGGTTTGGGAATGATGTACTCGCGCCCGAAATCGAGGCGCTCCACGTCGTAGGCGCGCAGCACCGAATCGGGCACGTCTTCCTTGGCCAGGGAGGCCAGCGCACGCGTGGCGGCCAGCTCCATTTCATCGTTGATGGTGGTGGCGCGCACGTCCAGCGCGCCGCGGAAGATGAACGGGAACCCCAGCACGTTGTTCACCTGGTTGGGGCAGTCGGAGCGGCCGGTGGCCACGATGGCGTCCGGGCGCGCGGATTTCGCCACGTCGTACGGAATTTCAGGATCGGGGTTGGCGAGCGCGAAGATAATCGGGTTGGGGGCCATGCCGAGGATCATTTCCGCCGTGACGATGCCGCCCACGGAGAGTCCGAAAAAGACATCCGCGCCAACCAGGGCCTCGGCCAGGGTGCGCGCCTCGGTCCGGGCGGCGAAGCCCGCCATGTACGGGTTCATGCCCTCCGTGCGGCCCTCGTAGACCACGCCCTTGATGTCGCACATGACGATGTTCTCGCGCCGTACGCCCAGCTTGACGTGGTGCGCGGCGCAGGCGATGGCCGCGGCGCCGGCACCGCTGTACACCACTCTTACGTCGCCGATCTTTTTGCCTACGATTTCCAGCGCGTTGAGCAGGCCGGCGCCGGAAATGATGCCGGTGCCGTGCTGATCGTCGTGGAAGACCGGAATCTTCATGGTCTTCTTCAACTGCTCCTCGATGTAAAAACACTCCGGCGCTTTGATGTCTTCGAGGTTGATGCCGCCAAACGTGGGCTCCAGAATCTGGCAGGTGCGGATGACTTCATCGGGATCTTCGCTGGCCAGCTCGATATCGAAAACGTCGATATCGGCGAAGCGCTTGAACAGAACTCCTTTCCCTTCCATGACAGGCTTGCCGGCCAGCGCGCCGATGTTGCCGAGGCCCAGCACCGCCGTGCCGTTGCTCACCACGGCGACCAGGTTGCCCTTGGCGGTGTACTTATAGGCGAGGCCTGGATCGCGCTCGATCTCCTTGCACGGGACGGCCACGCCGGGCGTATAGGCAAGGCTCAGATCGCGCTGCGTTCGGCAGGGTTTGGTCGGGGTAACCGACACCTTCCCCGCCGGAGATGCGGAATGGTATTCGAGGGCATCTTCAGGACGAATTGCCATGGGGCGCCACCTTTCATGACAGTTGTATCACGTGGCGCGCTGTGGGGCAGGCTGGTGAGACGATGGGCCGTTCGGGGAGTTGTAAACACATGTGCCGCCAACATATACGGCCCAGGCCGGCTCCCGCCCGAAGAAGTATGGAAGCTCACGGTAGTCGCCGCAATCGTGGATGGCGAAATCCGCGAACTTGCCGGGCTCGAGCGATCCAATCTGGTGGCCGCGGCGCAGGCTATAGGCGGCGTTGATGGTGGCGGCGGCGATGGATTCCGCGGGGGTCATTCTCATCTGCGTCGAAGCCAGCGAGAGCACCATGGGCATGCAGGCAGTGGGAGACGATCCGGGATTGAAGTCCGTGGCAAGCACCACGGCGAGGCCGAGATCGATCATATGGCGTGCCGCCGGATAACGCGTGGAACCGAGATGGTAGACCGACGCCGGCAATAGCACCGGTTGGACGCCGGCGGCCTTGAGCGCCTCCAGGCCGGCGGCGCCTGTGGCTTCCAGGTGGTCCGCGGTGGCGGCGCCAAGCTCGGCGGCGAGGAGCGCGCCCTCGTCGGGAGTGAATTGATCGGCGTGGATGCGCAGACCGAATCCCAAGTCCCGCGCGGCGCGCAGAATTACGCGGGCTTGCGCGGCCGGAAACACGGTGGGTTCACAGAAGACGTCGCAGTATTCCGCCAGATGCTCCTCTGCGGTGCGCGGCAGCATTTCGTGAACCACCAGGTCCGCATAAGCGTCGGGACGGCCGCGATACTCATCGGGAACCTCGTGCGCTCCCAGGAACGTGGGAACGTAGCGCAAACGCCCTTCCGCCGCGAGCTGCCGGATGACCTTCAGGATCTTGAGTTCCGATTCGAGCGACAAGCCGTATCCCGACTTGGCTTCGATGGTAGTCGTGCCGCCGCGCAGGAACCACTCCTGGTACCGGCGCGCGGCCACCAGAAGATCCGCCTCGCCGGCCTGGCGAGTGAGCCGCACGGTAGATCTGATGCCTCCGCCGCGGGCCGCGATTTCCGCGTAACTGGCGCCTTCCGCGCGCTGCTCGAATTCATCGGCCCGCGTGCCGGCGAACACGGGATGAGTGTGCGCGTCGACAAACCCGGGAAGAACGATGCGGCCGCCCGCATCGACAATCTCGGCATCGGCGGAAAGCACCCGCTCCATCCCCGCGCGGGACCCGATGGCTTGAATGCGGCCATCGCGAATCAGCATGGCGCCGTCGGGAACGATGGCGAGATCCCGCATTTCGGGGCCGACTCGCGGACGCGGCGGTCCCGCCAGGGTCACCAGTTGGCCGCAATTCCAGACGACGAGCTCACTCATCGACGTTCAACGCGCGCAGGCGCGCTTCCACCGAAGCACGGAAATCCCGGTCCTGGATGGCACCGAGATTAATCCGCACGTTCTCCAGCGCGCCGGTCTTGCCCGCCGCCGCGAGCGCCTTCGCCACCGCCAGATCGGATGCGAACTTTGCCGGGATTTGAAGCTCTGCCAGCCGTGTCAACATGGCGGCAGCGCGTTCGAGAACTTCGAGGGGAACTTCGGCCGCTCCGTGCAGCGCCTCCTCGACAAACGGCCCACGCTCTTCCTTGCAACGCTTGTATGCCGCCATCACGCGCTGAAACGCTTCGGCGTCACGCTCGACGGCACCGGTGAAGAACCGCCGGTCCTCCTCGAACGCGCCGCTGTCCAGTTTCGCGAGCCGCGTCACCATGGCGCCCAGCGCAGCCGCCATGGCCGCCGCTGCCGCCGCCGCGCTGCCGCCGCCGGGCGTGGCGCTGGGAGCAGCCAACGCATCCAGAAACTCCGGCAACCCGCGGCGCGACACCATGGCATCGGCGATGCGGTTTTCCAACACCAGTTCCGGCCGGAAATTCTCACAGCGCAGGAAATACTCGGCCGACATTTCCAGCGCCTTCCTGGGGACCAGGCCCACGATCTCGCTTCCCACCACCGGCACGCCATGGCGCTCGGCTTCCCGGCGCACGGCTTCGAAAACCAGGTGCATGGGCGTCTGCTCAAAATCCGTCAGGTTGATGGAGACCTGCGCCAGGTTGCGCGACGCCAGGGACACCCCCATGGACTTTACGTAGCGGAAACCGCCGGAGGAGAATCGAATGGTCCTGGCAATCTTTTTGGCGATGCCGGCATCGGCGGTGCCAAGGTTGATGTTGTAAGCGATCAGGAACTTGCGCGCGCCCACCACCGTGGCGCCGGCAGTGGGATGGCATACCGGCTCGCCCACGTCCGGGCGGCGCTCGGGCACCGTCCCCATCTCTTCGAGCAGCGCCTCGAATTGGCCGCGCCGTATGTTCTCGAGGTTCACGCGCTCGGGCCGTCTGGCCGCCGCTTCGTAAAAGTAGACGGGAATCTTCAGCTTGTTCCAGATTTCGCTGCCCACTCGCTCGGCGAGCTGAACGCAATCCTCCAGCGTCACACCCTCGATGGGGATAAACGGCACCACGTCCGCAGCCCCGATGCGCGGGTGCGCGCCCTGGTGCCGGGTCAGGTCGATGAGCGACGCCGCCTTTTCAACCGCGCGGAATGCGGCATCGGCCACCGCCGCGGGCGGCCCCACGAAGGTCAGCACGGAGCGGTTATGATCGGCGTCCGATTCGCGATCCAGCAGAACCACTTCCGGAACCGAAACGATGGTCTGGACAATCGCGTCGATCTTGGCGGTATCGCGGCCTTCGGAGAAGTTGGGAACGCACTCAACCATTTGTCGCATCACTCTGCCTGCTCCATGGGCCGTTTAAGCTTGTGCTCTTTGGCGAAGAGGATGGCTTCCTCGTAACCGGCGTCCGCATGGCGGACCACACCCAGCCCCGGATCGGTGGTCAGCACACGATCCAAGCGCCGCTCGGCTTCATCCGTGCCGTCGGCCACCACCACCATTCCGGCATGTTGCGAGTAGCCGATGCCCACGCCTCCGCCATTGTGGATGGACACCCACGACGCGCCCGCGGCGGTGTTGAGCAGCGCGTTGAGCAAGGGCCAGTCGGCGATGGCGTCCGAGCCGTCGCGCATGGCTTCCGTTTCGCGATAGGGCGATGCCACGGAGCCCGCATCCAGGTGATCGCGCCCGATGACAATAGGCGCGCGCAGCTCGCCCGAGCGCACCAGGCGATTCATGGCCACGCCGAATTCCGCGCGCTCCCCGTAGCCCAGCCAGCAGATGCGCGCCGGCAGGCCCTGAAAGTGGATGCGCCGGCGCGCCAAGGGCAGCCAGCGGGCCAGCGTCTCGTCATGCGGAAAAAGCTCCGAAGCTAAGCGGTCGGTGCGGTAGATGTCTTCGGGGTCGCCGGACAGGGCCACCCAACGAAATGGCCCTCGGCCCTCGCAAAACAGAGGCCGGATGTACTCCGGCACAAAGCCGGGAATATCGAAAGCACGTTCCACACCCGCCTTTTTGGCCTGCGCGCGGATGTTGTTGCCGTAGTCGAAGGTTACGGCGCCTTGCTTCTGCAAAGCCAACATGGCCTCGACATGTGCGCCCATGGCTTGGAGCGATCGCGCCAGGTACGTTTCGGGATCGCGGGCGCGTAGGGCGCGCGCCTGCTCCAGGGTCATTCCATTGGGGACGTATCCGTTCAACGGGTCGTGCGCGCTGGTCTGGTCGGTGAGCACATCTGGGACGAAGCGGCGGCGGACCAGCTCCGGCAGCACGTCCGCGCAGTTCCCCACCAGTCCCACCGATAGCGCATTCCCCCGCGCCTGGGCCTCGCGCAACATGCCAAGAGCATCGTCCAGGTTCCAGGCGATTCGGTCGCAGTAGCCGGTTTCGAGCCTGCGCTGAATCCGCTGCGGATCCACCTCCACTCCCAGGAAGCACGCGCCGTTCATGGTGGCCGCCAGCGGTTGCGCGCCGCCCATGCCGCCCATGCCCCCCGACACCACCATCTTGCCGGCCAGCGGCCCGCCGAAATGCCTGCGGCCCACAGCGGCGAAAGTCTCGTAGGTTCCCTGCACGATTCCCTGGCTGCCAATGTAGATCCACGAGCCGGCGGTCATCTGGCCGTACATGGTGAGGCCCATCTTCTCCAGGCGATTGAACTCGTCCCAGTTGGACCAGTGGCCCACCAGGTTGGCGTTGGCGATGAGCACCCGCGGGGCCTGGAGATGCGTGCGGAAGATGCCCACCGGGCGCCCCGACTGCACCAGCAGCGTCTCGTCGTTTTCGAGCGATTCGAGGGCGCGGACGATGGCGTGAAACGATGGCCAGTCGCGGGCCGCGCGCCCCGTGCCGCCGTAGACGATCAACTGATCGGGGTTTTCCGCCACAGCGGGATCGAGATTGTTGTGGAGCATGCGCAGCGCGGCCTCCTGCTGCCACCCTTTGCAGGTCATGGCGCGCCCGCGCGGCGCGTGAATTGCGGTTGTGAGACTCATTTGGCTCCAGAAACGGGCAAGCTAAAGCATGCCCCACCAGGGTGGGGCATGCTTTAGCTTGCCCAGACTGCATTTATGAAAACGCCCACTCATCAAATCTACCTTGTCGAATGGCCGCCGCGGTGGCTTCGATGTCTACCGAGAGCGGCCGGTCTTCCGCCAGCGGCGGCGCAATGGAGCGGACTACCTCCACCACGCGGCGAATCTCCGGCCCCGGCTCGAACGGCTCGCGATACCGCAGCGCTTCCGCCGCCGCCAGCAGCTCGATGGCAACTATGTACTCCGCATTTTCGACGATCGTGCGCAGCTTCGTCGCCGCAGTCATTCCCATGGAGACGTGGTCTTCCTGTCCGCCGGAAGTCGGCAGACTATCGACGCTGGCGGGATGCGCCAAAACCTTCGACTCATTCAGCAGCGATGCCGCCACCACCTGCGCCATCATGAAGCCGGAGGAAACGCCGGGATCCGAGGCCAGAAACGCGGGCAGGCCGTCGTTGAGGTCGGGATTCACCAGCCGGTCGATGCGCCGCTCACCGATGCCGGCCAGCGTGGTCATGGCAATGGCCGCCGAATCGAAGGCCAGCGCCAGCGGCGCGCCGTGGAAATTGCCGCCGGAAAGAACCTCCCCGGTATCGGCGAAGACCAGGGGGTTGTCGGTGGCTGACCCGGTCTCGGTCTCGACCGCGGCGCGCGCATACTCGAGAGCGCCGCGCACCGCCCCATGCACCTGCGGCATCGCGCGCAGGCTATAAGCGTCCTGCACGCGGGCCGGGGGTGTCCCCTGGGCCCGGCGCCGTGACGGATCGACGTCGCTCCCCTCCAACAAGCTCCTAAGATGCGCGGCGGTGGCTGCCTGGCCCGCCTGGGGGCGCGCCGCGTGAATGCGCTGGTCGAACGCCACGGGATTTCCCAGCAGCGCTGCGAGCGACATGGCGCCGGCCACATCGGCCAGGCCAGCCACACGCCACGCGCGCCACAGGGCCAGGCCGCCGACGGCGGTGAGCGCTTGTGTTCCGTTGAGCAGCGCCAGGCCTTCCTTGGCTTCCAGACGGACCGGCTCGAGTCGCACCAGGCGCAGCGCCTCGCGGCTCGGCCAGCGCTGTCCTTGATACGTGGCCTCGCCTTCGCCGATGATCGCAAGCGCCAGGTGCGCCAGCGGGGCCAGGTCTCCGCTGGCGCCCACCGATCCCTTTTCGGGAATCACGGCCAGCACGCCGCGGTCGAGCATGGCGACCAGAACTTCGGCGATCAGCGGGCGGACGCCGCTATACCCCAGCGCCAGCGTGTTGGCCCGCAGCGCCATGACCACTCGCGTCTCTTCTGGGGAAAGCGGGCGACCCAGCCCGCAGGCGTGGCTGCGCACCAGGTTGAGCTGCAAGCTTTCGATAGCATCGTCCGCGATGCGCACCTCGCACAGCCTGCCGAAACCGGTGTTGATTCCGTAAACCGGCCGATGCTCCCCGGCGACCCGCCAGACAACGCGCCGGGAAGCTTCCATTTGCGCCATGGCAGCCGGCGCCAGTTCGAGCCGGACCTTTCCGGAGGCGATCTCCGCCATCTCTTTCAAAGCCAGCGGCTGTCCACGGAGTTGCAGCATCCTGACCTAATGATAACTCCGCTTAATTCGATTGGCGAAGATAGAATCAATGGTATATTTCCTATATGGCAATGGAATCATGCGCACTACTGGATTTAACCGGACGAAAGTTACTGTCGGTCTTGCAGGAAAATGCGCGGCTCTCCTATGCGGAGCTGGGGCGCAGAATCGGGCTCTCGCCAGCGGCTACCGCGGAGCGCCTGAAGCGCTTGGAGGATGCTGGCGTCATCACCGGCTACTGCGTGGATATCGATCGGGAAGCGTTAGGGCTGCCCATTCTGGCAATCATCCGCATGAGCTGCAACGGCGCCCGATACAGGCCGTTCCTGAAGGCCGTGAAGGGTTTCCAGAACGTCGTGGAATGCCATCACGTGGCCGGCGGCGACGCCTTCATACTGAAGGTGGTGGCGCATTCTGTCGAGGAACTCGAGGGCCTGGTGGAGAAACTACTGGAGCACGGAGTCCCCACGACGAGCATCGTGTTCTCATCGCCGGTGGTGAGACGATCGCTGCCGCTGGGGTAGTCGAGCGATATCCGTGGAGGCCCGCCAGGGTATATACTGGCATTTCGGACCCAAAGAGGTGATTTTCTCATGCCATTCTCACGACGCAATTTCCTGAGCATCGCCGCCGGAGCGGGTGCTCTGGTGGGGGCACGTGGTGTCCTGCCGGCCGCGGCGCAACAATCGCAGCAGCAACCGCCGCAACAACAGCCGCCCAGGCCTAACATGGATGTGTGGACGGGCACGGATCAACCCTACCCCTACTACACCGCCCGGTCCACGGTGGCGCTCGTCAAGGGGGAGAGCCGCCGAAAGAACATTACCGACGCGCTGGTGGCCATCGACGACCAGATCCTACCGGTCCTGAAAACCAAGAAATACGTTGTCCTCAAGCCCAATTGCGTCAGCACGGTAGCGCTCGGAACCACCAATCCCGAGGCCTTGATGGGCATCCTCGATTACCTCGCTCCGCGCTACAAGGGGCCGGTCATCATCGCCGAATCCTGCGGCAATGCTCTGGCAAACTTCGAGGCTCTCGGCTATCGGAAGATTGTCGAACAGCATCGCAGCCAGAATGTGAGCCTGGTGGACCTGAACATTGAGGCGAAATACCAGGTACTTCCGGTGTTCGATTACGATGCGCACGTGGTCCCGGTGCGCCTGGCGGCCCGGTTGCAGGACCCGGACGCATACATCATCTGCTGCTCGGTGATGAAGACGCACAACGCCCAGTTGGTCACCATGTCGGTGAAGAACATGGTCCTGGGCGCGCCGCTTTCGGCCGCTCCCAAGGAGACGCCGCGCTGGAGCGACAAGCGCAAGTTCCACGTCGGCATCCGCATGATGCAGGTCAACATGATGCTGACGGCGCAGAAACTGAGGCCCTTCTGGGGCGCGGCGGTGGTTGATGCGTTCGAAGGCATGGAGGGCAACGGCCCGCACGCCGGAACGCCGGTGCCTCACCGCATCGCAATCGCCTCCACCGACTACCTCGCCGCGGATCGCGTCGGCGTGGAAGCCATGGGAGTCGATCCCAGTTGGGTGGGCAGCCTGGTTTATTGTTCCCAGGCGGGTCTGGGGCAATACGACCTGAACAAGATCGACGTTCGCGGGGTGAAAATCGCGGATGTGAAGCGGACCTACAAGCTGAGCATCGACGCGGACCGCGAAAAGCAGTGGATGGGGCCGATGGAGGAATTGCCGGTCAGGTTAGGCTGACGCGGCGCCCAGCTCAACATTCGTCAGCGTGACAATCGCTCCCGGCGGCACCGTCACCTCGCCGCGCGCCACCGGCTCCACGGCATTCTCCTGCTGCGGACTCACAACTTCCATATACCGGAACGGCTCTCCGGGCCACGTCACGGAGACTCTCTGAGCAGCCATTGACCGATTTAGCATCACCAGGGTCCGGGCGCCTCCGTTTCCACTGAAAGCAGTCGCCAGAAGTTGCTGGTTGGAACTGGCCGCCTGCACCCGCGTCATGCCGACGCGGATTCGACGGGAGTAGGCCCCATACACCCGTAATTGATGGCTGGTCGCGGCCGGAACCAAGCCATGTTCGGTATCCGGCGCCATCAGCGTGCGAGTCCACCCGTACGAGGGCTGGACCACGTTGAGCAGCGTCCAGCAGTACATGATGCCGCAGGTGTCCAACGTAGTCAACAGCTTGTGATAGAGCTGGCCCATGGCGAATGCCGTGCGGTAAGTGCGGGTTTGAAAGGCTGCATTGTTGACACAAAGTTCCACCGCCATGAACGGTTTCCCGCCGATGGCCTGCTTCATCTCGCGAAGGAGCGCGTCGAAGCCGTCGGAATCGTAAAAGTAATTCTGATAATCGTACATGTTCGACGCGGCGTAATCGATGGCTTTCCACACCGCGTCCTTTTCGCGAAAGGCTTTGACCGCGGCAATCCCGCCGGAGAGATACGGCGGATTGTGCATGTGGATTTTGACCGCGCCGAACCCGGCTTCATCCAGCGCCTTGCGCAGAGCTAGCGTCATCTGCTGCCACACCTCGGGCGGCTGTTGCACCTCGTTCTGAATGCCCACAATTTCCGGCGCCGAGCCGGTCTTCTCGCGCGAGACCTGGCAATAACCAACCATGGCCCTGGCATACGCCTCCAGGTCGGGAAGCTCGGTGAGCTTTCCGGCGCTGTCGCGCCGCCTGGCCCACACCGGCAATTCCCAGAATTCGAAAATCACTTTTCCGCCCAGGCGCCGCACCCGGCGCATGTAATCGAAATCGCTGGTCTCGCAATTCGGGAAGTTGTCCCCATAGTAGTGTGGGGAGGCGTCCGCGGGCCGGTCCCAATTGGTCATTTCCGGATTCAGGAGAGCGCCGGTGGGGTATTCGCGATGCAGCAGCAGGTTGTACTCCGCCAGTTTGCGCCACCAGACACGCTTGCCTTCCGGGCTGAGCTCGGCGTAAGCGGGCGGAGTGGTGGTCCCGCCAAAACCCAGTATCTGCTGGAAGCGCACGGAAGCGTCTACGCGCACTGTGGCGGACTCAATGGCCGGCGGCAACAGGCGCCCCCGAACGCCGCCATCCTCTCCCGAATACGCCAGTTGGTGCCGGTTGACGTCCAGGGTGCAATGTGCGACGAGGGCTTGCTTGCCGTTCAGCGCCACCCGAACCGACAGCCGGTGATCGACCACCACGGTGATGGCGCGGAGGTCGCCGCTCACTTCCACACTCGATTCCTCCCAGAGTCCTTCCGGGTGCCGCGCGGGCCTCTCTGCGACGGGCGGCACCTTGGTAAGTCCGGGCGAATCGAAGTAGCGCTGGACCAGACGGAGTCTGCCCGCTCCAACTTCTACGGTGAATCCGCCCATCGGGCCGGTGAAGATCCAGTGCAACTGGCTCTTCTCTCCCTTCCACTCGTCAATCGCCAGCGTTCGTTCGAACAGAGCGGGCAACCATTCCGAAAAGTATTTCCGCGGAGGGCCCGGCACGTTCCAGCGCTCGCGCGGCGACGGCGCGCCCGGAAATTGAAAGGGGTCGCCCGCCGTGGATGGGCTGTCCCAGGCCGGCAGCAACAGTCTCTGCGGGTTGGCCGGACCAGCTTGAGCGGCCGCCTGGGCCAATGCCGGCGTGGAAAGCACCGTGGAGTTAAAGGCGCGTCGTGAAATCTTCATCGGGGATCCCCTTCAATCACTTATACTCCAGGAAACAGCGCCATGTGGCAAATGCCGGGCAGAGTCCGAAGAACCTCGTTGCGGGCCGTGGCCACCGCCGTGTCGGGCGCACTGGCGGTCGCGATGGCCGTAGCCCAGTCCGGCGGACGGTATCCCGCGCATTGGTGGACGCCCGTTCCGGAGGACCAAAAGCCGGCTTGGGAAGTGCTCCCCCAGGCAGCCAAGCCCGGCGAAGTGATTCTTTCCAAGAGGAACGAGCTCGGAATCCTGTCCAATTTCGCCGCCACGCCCTTCACGCTTCGTGGGAGACGTTATGCCAGCGTCGAGGGATTCTGGCAGATGATGCTCTATCCCGAAGGTCCCGGCGACCCGCGCGCGAAAGCCCCGGGGATAACATGGCCGCACTCGCGCCAGGAGGTGGCGCAGATGACCGGATTCGAGGCCAAGGATGCCGGGGCACTGGCCGAAGAGAACATGCGGAAAATCGGGATCGACTGGGTGACATTCGAAGGCCGGCGGATGAAGTATTGGTCGAAGAAGAAGGGCGATCACTACCGTCTCATTCTGGAGGCGATGCGGGCCAAGCTGGCACAAAACCCGAAAGTGCGGGAGATCCTCCTATCGACCGGAGACCTGGTTCTGCTGCCCGACCACATCCAGGAGGCCGATCCTCCTCCTGAATGGCTCTATTTCAGGATTTGGATGGACCTGAGAAGGGATCTTCGGCGCTGAGCGGCCCCACCCTTTCCAGCAGCGCCGTGCGGCTGCGGCGCACGGATGGCGACTTCACAAGCCTGAATCCCGCCCCGCGGGCCGCCTGTAATTCGGCGTCAAACAAGGAAGCTGTGACGTGCCCCGTTGGTTCGACCAGGAGCAGGCGCGCTCCGGGCTTCGAGGCCCGCGCCACCTCGCGGAAGAACGGAGCGGCGGCCGGCAGCTCATGCACCACGGCGCATGCCAGCGTGAAGTCCACCACGCCTGCCAGATCCGCGAGGCCCAGCGAATCGGGCGCTGCCAGGCGCGCGTCCAGGCGGTCGAGAACACCGGCTTTGGCCGCGCGGCGCCGCAGCCCATCGAGCATCCGGGGCTGAATGTCGACGGCGATCACCCGGCCCGACGCGCCTGCCATGCGGGCCAGCTCGAGGGTGAAGAAGCCCATTCCGGGGCCCGGTTCGAGCACCGTCATGCCTGGGCGGACGTGTGCAGCCAGCATTTTGGCCGGCTGCTGGAAGATCCGCCGCACGGGGCTGGCCAGCAAGTAGCCAAGCCACCACGGGCAGACGCGGTGAGGCTTCACGCGAGCTGGAGCACTCTGTTCCGGCGACGGCACGGGATTCTGCGTCCTTAGTCCTGAGAGTGATTACGGCGGAGCCGGTCGCCCAGCCGCAAGTGAACCATTGACATGATGTGCAGGGCATCGGACACAAACGTCCCCCACTTTTCCCGCATACTGAGCGTGCTCCTCATGTTCCGGAAGAGGGGATACTCTGCCACCACCGCTATCCGGTTATCCCACCGTTCCATGTCCTTGGCCCGCTCAAGTCCCCACCGTAGAATTGCGCTGTCATCCATGCCTCCGGCTTGAATGACCTTCCGGTTCGCTATCTTGAGACCGCGGAAGGAACAGGCGTCAAACAGGATTTCGCTGCCCCGAAGAGCATTGGCCAGCTTGATCAGGAACGCTTTCACCTGGACTTCCTCCAAATAGTAGAGGACTCCCGATGCGACGAAGAAGATCGAATCACCAGCCGTCAACTGCCCCAACCACCCTTCGTCGAGCAGCGAGCATGCGATCAGCGTCCTTCGGTCTCCTTCCTGAATGTAAGTCTTTCGTAACTCGATCACATCCGGCAAGTCGAGATCGTACCAGCGTAGGCGCCCGTTATCGACCCGTTCGAAGGTCGTGTCGAAGCCGCAGCCCAAGTTGACGATGGTGGCGCCGGGATGCCCCTCCAGGAATTCCCGTATCGTCCGGTCCGTGTGCAGACTGCGAGCGATCCAGGCCAGTTGGCTGATAAAACTTATGTTTCGGGAAATGGTGGAGAAGTCGTAGTCGATAGACTCAACAATCCTGACGGCTGTTGCATCCACCAGCAGCGGGTGCGCTTTCTTGGTCTCCACGGCGCGTCCCCACAGAGGCAGAAGAAGAGTCTTCTGAACACTCCCCAACTCAATGGCGGTTGTCGCAGAGCGCCTCGAAGGCGGGCGCCAACGGCCCTCGATTCCCGTGCCGCCGCTCAATTCCCTCCTTCCACTGCTCGTGAATAGAATCCCGCCAAGTCACTCTTCAATTGTTTCAGCGCGTCCACGTTCAGGTAGATCATGTGCCCCGACGGGTAATATCCGAACTCGATGTTCCCGCGCAGCTTCGGCTCCAGCTCCATGTGCGCCAAATCGAACTCGGTGATGAAGAACGGGGTCGCCAGATCGAACAGCCCATTGGCCGAAAACACCTTCAGCCGTGGATTCTTGCGCATGGCATCCGCCAGGTCTCCCGCCACATAGGCGTCCCGCATGGGTTGCGCCTGCCCTCGTCCGCCTCCGCCGCCTCCTCCTGGCGGGCGGTGGGTGTGATCCCAAGTTTGGTTTATGTTCAGTCCGCTGGGAAGGTAAGTCTCCTTCGACGTGTACTTCAGCTCGCGGTCCAGATACTCGTGGAACGCCGATACAAACGCACCCGTAATGCCGGTACTCGAGGGATCATAGCCAGGCGTCTCACCGGCGGCGTCCAAATCCGTTCCTTCGAACCGCGCATCATACCGTCCGATAATAAGCCGCTTGTCGCGCATCAGCTCCTTGCGGAAACGCATCGGGCTGACCCGCAGATTGGCTTCCTTGATGTACTCGACCGTCAGCCCGGTGTACCCGGCCAGCTTGGCGGCGATCAAGTCCGCCTGCGCCTGCGGCAGGTTGTGTCCCTGCGCCAGGGCTTCCGCATAAGGACCCCGCGCGAAGGCCCGCACTTCGTTCAGAAACACCTTCTCGTCTGTGGGCTTATGCGCCACCTTCCCGTACTGCCAGGCGATGGCCGCATAGGAGGGGAGGTTCCCGATGAAAACCGCGTCGCTTCCCGGAGCCATGGTGAAGTAATTGAGAATCGTGGACATGAGAATGACGCCATTCAAGGACATCCCGCTGGTTTCGAGCGCATCCGCCAGCGCCGCCGAACGCGTGGTGCCGTAGGATTCGCCGAACAGGAACTTGGGCGAGTTCCATCGGTGGTTCACAGTCACGTAGCGTTGAATGAACCGCTCGAACGCCCGAACGTCCTGGTCGGTCCCGGCGAAGTCTCGGATGGTTGCCGTTCCCACCGGCCTCGAGAATCCGGTACCCACGGCATCCACAAACACCAGATCGGTCTTATCCAGCAGGCTGTACGGGTTGGGCGTCACCTGGTAAGGAGCGGCGCCGGTGGCCTCCGGGCTGGCCGTCACCACCCGCACCGGCCCCACCGAACCCATGTGCAGCCACATGCTCGCCGAGCCTGGACCGCCGTTATACAGGAACGTCACCGGCCGGGTGCGAGGATCGCTGACGCCCACCAGGGTGTACGCGACATAAAAAACAGTGCCGTACGGCTTGTCGTCGTCGCCGTCGATCAGCAGGGTCCCCGCCGTGGCGCTGTAGTGAATGGTCTTGCCATCCAACGACAGCTCATGGTCGGTGACCGAGCTGGTTTCCGCCGGAATGGGAGTCGCAGGCGTCTCAGCCGCCCGAGCGGCTGGTGGTTGGTTGGCCGGCCCTCTCTGCGCGGAGGCGTATGAAGCCGCTAAGAGCAGGCAAACTGTGAAGCGTGGTCGCAGCAAGTGTCTCATCCTTTAGGCGTATTCTCTCACAAAAGTCAGTCACAGAGGGTTGTCTCAATGGAATCAATCGGTTAGGCTTCAAGCCCGCCGGCGCCACGCTACACTATCGGCGGGAGGCGAATATGGGCACTGGCCAACCAACTGAGGCTGCCGACGCCCGGAAACGCGTGTTGGACCGTTATCAAGAGCGCATTGCGTACTACTGGAAGGCCAGTCGAGACAACCAGCGCGCATACAAGACAACCCGTTATCTCACGGTGGTGCTGGGCGCCGTGGTGACACTGCTCTCATCCCTCTCCTCGGCGTATTTCATTCGGGGTACGTGGCTGGAAACCGGTTTTGCCATCTTGACACCGCTCTTCGCCGCCAGTTTGGTCATCGTTGGCGGCTTTTCCCAGAACTTTCAGTGGGGAGCCGCGTGGTCCGACATGGTAATCGCCGCGGAACGCCTCGAAACCGAGCGTAACCGCATTGCTGCCACTCTTCCCGGTCAAATCGACGCCGTCAAGGAAACGGCTCTTCTGGATGAGATGGTGATGGACGAAACCAAAGCGTTCTTTCGACGTCTTTTCGGCGCCAGCAGCGCTGAAAAACCTCCGCCTGGCGGCGAGGGCAGGTAGATCACCGGGCCGCCCATTCCGCCTCGAACCGGTCGAGCCCGACGAAGGACTTCTGCGTGCCCACAGCCAGCGTGGAGAGAGCCGCGTAGAGATTGGCGCGGGCGATGGCTTCGGCCTCGGCGCAGCCGCTCGCGAGAAAGCACGCCAGGCTCCCGATGAAAGCGTCTCCCGCCCCGGTGGTGTCCACCGGCTTCACCGTAAATGCCGGAATGTGCGAAATGCCATCTGCTCCCGCGCACAGCGCGCCGTTGGCACCCAGCGTCACGATGACGCGGCGCAGGCCGCCGGCCAGCAGCTTGGAAGCGCAGTTCCGAGCGTCGTCCATGGTTCGCACCGGCATTCCGCTGAGCGCTTCCGCCTCGGTTTCGTTGGGAATGACGTAGTCGGCGTTGGCCACCTGGGCGAGGTCCAGCGCCTGGCCGGGCGCCGGGTTCAGAATCGCGCGGATGCCATGAGCGCGAGCGAAGCGCAGCGTGTGATACACCGTCTCGATGGGAATCTCGAGTTGGAGCACAATCGAATCTGCGCCGACGAGCAGATCCGACCCGGCGTCCACGTCGCCGGGCGAAAGGCGGTCGTTGGCGCCCTTCACCACCAGGATGCGGTTCTGGCCGGAACTATCGACGAAGATGGGCGCCACGCCGCTGGAAACGCCGGGCGTGATCCAGACGTGGCTGGCATCAATGCCGCGCGCCGTGAAGTTCTGGATGGTGGCCGGCCCGAACAGGTCATCGCCGACCCGCGCCACCATCGACACCCGCGCGCCGCACAGCCGCGCGGCGACGGCCTGGTTGGCCCCTTTGCCGCCGAAGCCGAGATGGAATTCGCGCCCGAAAATGGTCTCACCGGGACGCGGAAAGAGATCGGTAAAGGTGGTCAGGTCGACGTTCGCGCTTCCAACCACGACGATGTGGGGCTGCCGGCTCATAGTTCCCTCAATTGTACCTGCCAGCCGATGCATTTGGTTTGCGACCGTAACATCTTGTATACTGGCGTTGAACCCTCCAGCAGAATCAATTGGGGATCATTGTATTCGAAGGACAGAATAAGGACGAAATAAGGCATGAGTTTAAGCCAACTGGCAAAATCCATATCCGAGTCGCCCACCCTGAAGCTGAATGAAACCGCAGCGTTGCTCAGGGACAAGGGCGAGCCCGTTATCCATCTCGGGGGCGGCGAGCCGAAAAGCAAAGCTCCCATCGACGCCATCGTGAGTTGCGCGTCTCTTCTCAGCACCGGCGACGTGAAGTACACTCCGGCGGACGGCATTCCGGCGCTCAAGAAGGCCATCATCCGCTACACCGAAGAGCACTACGGGCGCATGGCCTCGGCGGAAAACGTGATCGCCTCGAGCGGCGCCAAGCAGTCCATCATGGTGTTGCTGCACGCCATCCTCGATCCCAAAGAGGAAGTCATTTTCCCCGTGCCGTACTGGGTCAGCTATCCGGAGATGGTGAAACTCGCCGGCGGCGTGCCGGTGCCGGTGGCGGCGCTCGACGGCGGCTTTGAGCCGACTGTCGAAGAGATCGCCGAAAACGTGGGGATCTACACCAAAGCCATCATCATCAACAGTCCCAACAACCCCTCCGGCGCCGTGTACTCCGACAAATTCATCGCCGGCGTGGTGGAGTTGTGCGAAAAGCGCGACCTGTATCTGATCATGGACGATACCTACAACCGGCTGGTCTTCGAGGGCCGCAAGCCCACCAACGTCTACGAATTCAGCCACGCTCTCACGCTCGACAGCTCCAAGGTGGTGGTGATCAACTGCGTCTCGAAGATGTACGCCATGACGGGTTTTCGCATCGGCTGGGCGGTCGGCAACAAACAGGTGATCCGGGCCATGGCCAACATCCAGTCGCAGGAAACCTCCGGCCCGGCCGCGCCTTCGCAATGGGCGGCGGTGGGCGCTCTCAACGGTGCGCAGTCGTCCGTCGAGAGCCTGCGCCTCACCCTCGAGAACAATCGCAACGTGATGATGCGTCGCCTGGGCGCGTTCACGGGCGTCAAGGTGGTGAAGCCCGCCGGCACTTTTTATTGCTTCCCCGATTTCAGCGCCTACGAGAGGGACTCGCAAAAACTCTGCCACTTGCTGCTCGATAAGGTGCGCGTAGTCACCGTGCCCGGCCGCGAGTTCGGCATGGAGGGCCACCTCCGCATGAGTTTCTGCGGCACCATCAAGGAAATCACCGAAGGCGTCGAGCGCATCAAGTGGGCGCTCGACCCGGAGGCCCCCAACGAGCTTTACCTGGGCGACCGCAAACTAGTGAGGGACTGGCGATGAACCCCTATCTCGATCTTCCATCACCCGCGCAGCCCGAAGCTGGCAAGCTGGCTGCCAATTACGGCCTCGAAAACCACGGCCTCACGAATCTTCACCGCATCTACTGGAACCTGCCCACCGCGTCGCTCTATGAAGAGATCGTATTCCGCGGCGAGGCGCGCATCTCGCATCTCGGTCCGGTGGTAGTCAGCACCGGCAAACACACCGCGCGCGCCGCGGCCGACAAGTTCATCGTCCAGGAGCATTCCACCGAAAACCACGTCTGGTGGGGCGAGTACAACCGGCCGTTCAGCGGCGATAAGTTCAGCCCGCTGCTCACGCGCATGCAGGGGTTCCTGCAAAACCGCGACGTGTTCGTGCAGGATTGCTATGCCGGCGCCGATCCGGATTACCGCCTGCCCATCCGCATCGTCACCGAGAAGGCCTGGCACAGCCTGTTCGCCCGCAACATGTTCATGAAGATCAAGAGCGTCGACGAGCTCAAACGCCACGCGCCCGAGTTCACCGTGATCTGTGCGCCCTCGTTCCAGTCCTCCTCCATCATCGATGGCACCCGCAGCGAGACTTTCATCGTCATTAATTTTTCCCAGCGGCTGGCCATCATCGGCGGTACCAGTTACGGCGGGGAGATCAAGAAGACCATCTTCACGGTGCTCAATTTCCTGCTTCCGCTGGAGGGCGTGCTCCCCATGCACTGCTCCGCCAACGTCGGGCCGGACGGCGACACGGCGCTCTTCTTCGGCCTCTCCGGCACCGGCAAGACCACGCTTTCGGCGGACCCCTCCCGCAGACTGATCGGCGACGACGAGCACGGCTGGAGCGAGAACGGCATCTTCAACTTCGAGGACGGCTGCTACGCCAAGGTCATTCGCCTCTCGCCCGAAGCCGAGCCGCAGATCCATGCCTGCACGCGCCGCTTCGGCACCATCCTGGAAAACGTGGTGGTCGATCCGATCTCGCGCCGCCTCGACCTCAACGACGACCTGATCACTGAAAACACCCGCGGCGCCTATCCCCTGGATTACATCGAGAACTATATGCCGCCCAAGATGGCCGGCCATCCGCGCAACGTGGTCTTCCTGACGTGCGATGCCAGCGGCGTCATGCCGCCTATCTCGCGGCTCACTCCCGACCAGGCCATCTACCACTTCATCTCCGGGTACACCAGCAAGATCGCCGGCACCGAGATCGGCCTGGGCACGGAGCCGGAGATCACCTTCAGCACCTGTTTCGGCGGCCCCTTCATGGTGCACCGTCCGTATGCCTACGCCGAAATGCTGAAAGCGCGGCTGCTGAAGTACGGCGCCACGTGCTGGCTGGTGAATACCGGATGGACCGGCGGCTCGTTCGGCGTCGGCAGGCGGATCAGCATCCAGCACACCCGCAAGCTCCTGAACGCGGCCCTCTCGGGCAAGCTCAACGCCGTCCAGTTTCGCGCCGACCCGGTCTTCGGATTCGATGTGCCCACTGAATGCGAGGGCATCCCGACGCAGATCCTCAATCCCGCAAACACGTGGCCCAGCAAGCCGGATTACGACCAGAAGTACCAGGCCTTGGCCGCGCGCTTTATCGAGAACTTCAAGCTCATGACGGACGGCTGCCCCGAGGACCTGGTGGAGGCCGGCCCCAAAAGAGCGCCGGGGCGGCGGGCGTAAGGCAAGTGGGGCAGACCTGCTTTTCGTGGTCTGGCAAGCCTGCCGAGAGACCAGCCTTGGTTAGGTGACCGGCGTTGCTCGGGAGTAATCCGCCCATCCAGCAGGTTGTACAAGCCACTGCCGGGAGATCTCCGGTGCCCTTGCCCAGGGCAGAAACTCACCTGTAATCTGTCACACCTGCTCTCGACTACTAGGAAGCGTCTCGCCAGCATCCGATTTGGTCTCGGACGTTTCGATGTTATTCTTTTTCTGTAGATGCCGCGAGGTGTTTTGTATGGCCGAAGAAGAGCATCTGCGAATTCCTGGACTCGTGAACATCAAAGACATCAAGTTCCACCTCTATTTAGCGAAAACCAAGGTCGACATGCTCTACCAGCAGATCCACGGTTTCGAAAAGCATAAGTCATCGACCGAGATAAAGCTTGACGTTAAGGTCGCGTCCGTTACGCGCAAAAAGGAATGCGAGGTCGAGCTTTCCGATGAGAATAAGCTCGGAGCGGTGCTAGAGGAGCTGTATCAGAGCGGACAGGTTGGCACGCCCGAAGAGCCTTCAGCGTATATCAAGGGCATCTTTCCTATGAAATGGGGGCTTTACAACGATTCAGGCTTGCGGCCGGACACCGAAGGACCACTCGTGTACTTTAGTGGGTTTTCCAATGGGATTCTCGTCGGTCTGGGCGGCTCATCGAAACACGTCGTGGGTTTCTACGGAGCGACGAGCACGGGCTCGCGCTCGGCGACCCCGTCACTGGTCAATTTTCTTCTGGCCGGACTGGACACGGGTGAACCTCCACGGTATCCAGGTTGGTGGGACATGCAGGCTGAAGTGGAGCAGCTTTATGAGGCCATGGCGATCGCACACCATTTCCTGCGCCCTCCCGTTCAGCAGTTGGAGTTCGTTGCCAAGGTGATGACGAAAGATGAAGCCAGCGGCCTCCGTCGCTGGCTTGGTGAAGAACAGGCATCGATCATCCTGGGGACGCCGATCTACGTGGACCAGGTACATCCACGCCTTGAGGATGATCCCGGGGATAAGATTCGCGACTGAGCGCCACATTCCCGCCCCGCGCTAACCCCCGCCCCAGTAGCGTATCCTGTTTCCATGAGAAAGTTGTTCGCCGCTCTTGTTCTGTCCGCTCTCCTCTTTGCGCAGGAAACCGTTGACCAAAACGTAAACGCCAGAATCCGTTCGGAAGAGGCCGCGCATTCCGAGATCATGCGCACCCTGCACATGCTCACGGACCGTTATGGGCCGAGGCTCGCCGGCTCGCCCAATTATGAGGCTGCCGCCAAGTGGGCCGCCGCCACGCTGACCGCATGGGGCCTGAAGAACGCGCACCTCGAGCCGTGGGATTTCGGCCACCCCGGCTGGCTCAATGAGCGCGCCGCGGGCTACCTGGTTGCGCCGGTCGAGGGCGCTCTCACATTCAAAGTGCTGGGTTGGACACCATCTACCAACGGCACGGCAGCCGCCGGCGCCGTCGAAGTGACGCCGCCCGAAGGACCGCCGGCCGCCGGACGCGGCGCCCGCGCGCCGGTCACCATCACGCCGGCGCAGTCGCAATGGCCTACCAGGGAAGAAATGACCCAGTGGCTGGAGGCCAACCAGGCCAAGGTCAAAGGCAAGATTGTGCTGGTGGGCAAAGCGGCCACCATTCCGGTGGATTTCAACCCGCCGGCCAAGCGCCGCGACGACGCCCAGGTCCGTGCCCAGTTCGACCCCAACAACCCCAACACCGGCTTCGGCCGCGGCGGGGTGCCCGCTGGGCCCGGCCAGCCTCCCACGCCGGACCCTAGCCGGCTCACCGCCGCCCAGGTCAACGAGATGGTGGACGCGTGGCTGGTGGCCAACGGCGCGCTGGTGCGCGTCAATGACGCCGCACGCGAACACGGCCAGATCCGCGCGTTCCAGAACCGCACGTACGACGTGGCCAAGGCGGTGCCCACGGTGGTCCTCCGCAACGAAGATTACGGCCGCATTGAGCGCCTGCTCAATGACGGCGAGGACGTGCGGCTGGAATTCAACATCGTCAACCACGTGTACCCGGAGGGCAAGACCGCCTACAACGTGGTGGCCGAAATCCCCGGCACGGACAAAGCCGACGAAATCGTGATGCTCGGCGGGCACCTGGATTCCTGGCACGCCGCCACCGGGGCCACCGATAATGCCATCGGCGCGACCATGATGATGGAAGCTGTGAGGCTCATCCAGACGCTCGGCGAGAAGCCGCGCCGCACCATCCGCATCGCGCTGTGGGACGCCGAAGAAGAGGGGTTGTTAGGATCGCTGGCCTACGTCAAACAGCACTTCGGAACGTTCGAGGACCCTAAACCGGAGTACTCCAAGCTGGTGGCCTACTTCAACATCGATTCGGGAACCGGGCGCGTGCGCGGCGCCAGCGTGTTTGGGCCGCCGGAAGCCGCCGCCGTGGTGCGCGCGGCGCTGGCGCCTTTCCAGGATATGGGCGTGGCGGGAGCCGCGCCCTCCAGGAGCCGGGCCGTGGGCGGCACCGACAGCACCTCTTTCAACAACGCGGGGCTGGCCGGGATCGGGCTGCAACAGGACCCCATCGAATACCAGAGCCACACCTGGCACACCAACCTCGATACCTACGAGCGCATCGTTCCGGAGGATGCCCGGCAGGCGGCCACCGTGATTGCGGCCGCGGTCTGGCACGTGGCCAATCGCGAGCAGATGCTGCCGCGATTTACCAAAGAGCAGATGCCGCCGCCGGTTGCTCAAGCGGCGCGTTAGCTCCTGGCCGCCTCGACACTCTCCTCGACGATCCGCCCGTCGAACAGATGGATGGTCCGGTCGGCGAACTCCGAGTAGCGCGGATCGTGGGTCACCATGCAGATGGTCGACCCCGCCTGGTGCAGCTCGCGCAGCAGGTTCATGACCGCTTCGCCATTGGCCGAATCCAGGTTTCCGGTCGGCTCGTCCGCCAGCAGGATCAACGGATCGCCGCTCAGGGCGCGCGCCACCGCCACGCGCTGCTGCTGGCCGCCCGAAAGCTGCGACGGGTAATGCTTCATACGGTGCGACATCCCCACGCGCTCGAGCGCCTCTTGCACGCGCCGCTTGCGCTCGGCCGACGGCATGCCGCGGTAGGTCAGCGGCAGCTCCACGTTTTCATAAACGGTGAGGTCGCCGATCAAGTTGAACGCCTGGAAAATAAAGCCGATCTCGCGGTTGCGGATGCGCGCCCGCTCGGAGAGCTTCAGCCCCGTCACCGGCTTGCCATTCAAATAGTACATGCCGTCGGTGGGCGTGTCCAATAACCCCAGGATGGCGAGCAGCGTCGATTTGCCGCAGCCGGAAGGCCCCGCGATCGACAGGTACTCTCCTTTCGTGACATCGATGTGGACGCCCGACAGCGCGTGCGTTTCCACCTCGTCCGTCACAAAAACCTTGCTCACCTTCTCCAGTCGAAGCAGCGGTTGTGAGCCGTTGTCCATCGTCATTACCCCTTCTACGAAAACCGCGAGAGTTTAGTTCAAACGAATCCGGTCGTAATTATCGTACTGTGACATGTCTGAAAGAATCACCTGGTCGCCGACCTTCAGGCCATCCTTGATCTCTATGGTATTGACGGAACTGCGGCCAAGCTGCACCTTCACTTTGTTGGCATATTTCCCGTCCGGTTCCAGTTTGAAGAGCTGCACCGTGCTGTCCTGCTGCCCGAATACCGGCCGCCCGACATACACCACGTCGTCCAGCTTGGCCAGTTGGATGGTGCCGTCCACGCTCAGATCGGGGCGCGCGCCGGCGGGAAGCGTGCCCTTCAGCGCCACATCCACCGTCACCGTGCCGTTCAAAATTGAAGGATCGATGCGCGATACACGGCCCTCGATCAGCCCGTTCGATCCTCCCCCGGCCAGCCGTGTATCGATCACGGCGGGCTGCCCATAAGCAATATCCTTAACTTGTGTTTCGGCGATTTTCAGCTCCGCCTTCAGCTTGGAGGGCTGCGCCACCTTCCCCAGCGGCGTTCCGGCCGTGACCTTCTGGCCTACCTCCACCGGCGTGGGAAGCTGTTGCAGCATGCCGTCGAAACCGGCCCGCACCTTCAACTGGTCCACCTGGCTCTTCTTCAGGTTGTACTGCCCGCGAAGCTGCTCCACTTTCACTTGCTGGGCCGCCAGTTGCGCTTCTTCGGCGTCGCCGTTGATGGCCAGACGCTTCTGCTCGAGCTCGACCCGGCCACCCAGTTCCTGCGCCTTCACTGCCGAGATCTTGGCATCCACTTCCGAGAACAGGCCCTCTTTGGCCAGCGCCTGGTCGCGGTCCGCCTGGAGCTTCGAGGTATTGAAATCCGCTCCCACCTGCGCCACCGTGGACTGCATGTCGAGCTTGGCCTTCTCCAGCGTGACCTTCAGGTTGGCGTAATCCGCCTCGGCGGCTTTCAGGTTGTATTCGGCGTCCAGCAACTGCGTCTCAAGCTCCGGGCTGGTCAGAATCATCACCACCGAATCGGCCTTGACGGGCGTGCCCGGGTAGATCAGGATGCGCTGCACCCGGCCGTCGGTGGTGGCCGGGATGAGCATGGTCTCCTCGGGCACCAGCGTGCCCAGGCCGCGCACCTCCAGCACTATGGGACCGCGCTTGACCGCGTCGATCCAGACTGTGGACCGGTCGACCCCCGGCGCCGCCGGCTTCAAGCGAGACAGCCCGATGGTAATCGCGGGAATCGCCGCCAGCACCACCACTCCAATCAAGATGCGGCGGATCAATCTCTTCCGGGCAGCGTCTTTTCGCGGTATGTCCATTTCGATGTCCGCAGATGATGGGGCACGGCGCCTGCCACTCCGCGCCTGACTTAACATTATGACGTTTCAGAAGATGAATGGGATAGCCGACGGATGCGACTGTCCGCTAATGGGACACCCTGTGCCGGTGTGGGACGGTGGGAGTGGGGGATGCGCTTGGAGAATCAGTTTTCCGTCGGAACCTGCTCCAAGTGATCCACTACTAATACCGCGATGGGAGCTTTACGTCGCTCCAGCCTGAGGCCGAGCCATCGCACCGCCGAAAACACTGAGGTGCCGGCGGGGTCCGACGCCACGAGTGGCGCATCTCCGCCCGGCGCGTCGGCTTCGCTGGCGCCCGACATATCGGCGCGGGAAAAGTCCAGGCTTACCTGGTACTTTCCTTCGAGACCCGTCCTGTCGATCACCGGCACCCTCAGGTAGGATGCCAGGACCTGAACCAGCGCGTCCATCGGCATCTTCGTAAACTCCAGGTGCAGACCGGAGCTGGTGTAGGTCATGGCGGCCAAACCAAATGGCTTGCCGTCACCGTAGAGGCTGTCCAAGGTACGGCCCACCTTCTCGATGGGATTCGCCGCTTGGTCCGCAGGCGCGTCGGCATCGGGAGCGGCGGGCTTCATCTTCGGCCCGTCCTTCCCCACCACCAGGGCGAATCCCGGCACATCCCTTGTCTCACCGTGCGCCACCAGCCCGAACCTCTCCACCAGTAGCCACTGCAGCATATAGGGAAGCTGGTCCCGGGTGGCGCCTTCCGGGAGCTTGGCGAGGATGTCGAAACGGAGTGAGTCCATCCAGTCAGGCCCCGACACTTGGTCGGGCTGAAGCCCGAATGCCCTGAGGATCAGTTGCTTGATGGACCAATACCCGATATCGACCCTGGCGGCGTCGATCTTGATGCCGACGTGCTGCGTCGGCCCCGCGGACACCGGTTTGACGGATGCGACTTCGAATTTCGGCCCCGACGGCCTTCCGAAAGTCGCAGCCTGCGATTGGGCGCGCAAGCGCGGTCCACTCACTACGCCGGTGAGCACCGGACCCATCACCGCCAGCAGCGCGGCGGCAGCCAACAAAAGCTTTCTCGCCGAACTCAGCCGCCCGCCGATAGGTTGCGTCATAATTCCCTCGATTCTTCCCTTGAGATTGGCGCCCGCCACTCCGGCGACGCACACGAGCGGTGATTCTACATAGAGCTTGCAGATGCTCAGTATCGCTTCGGCGTAGACGTGCGGCTGGCTGCCCAGGCTCAGCACTGCTTCGTCGCAGGCTCGCTCCCGTTCTTCCACCAGCCTTGCTCCGATCCACCATACTAGTGGATGGAACCAAAACACGGCTTCGACGATCATGTGAATCGAAGCGAACAGGTTGTCGCGGCGGCGGATATGGCACAGCTCGTGCGCCAGGACCGCCTCCAGTTGAGGCGGCGTCAGGCGTTCCGCGACGCCCGCCGGCAAGAGAAGCACGGGGCGCCATAACCCGACGACGCCGGGTTCCAACGGGCCCGGAGAAGAACGCGCCTCGACCGCCGCGGGAAGCTCCAAAGGAGTGCTGGCGCGCACCGCAGCCCGGATGCGCAGCCAGTCCCTCAGCCGTATCAACATGATCGCCGCGAATCCACACGCCCAGACACTGAGGATCGCGATGGGGGCCCAATCGCGAGCGCCTTCCGGGAACGGCGCCAGCGGGAAGGCGCCAGAAAATGGCTGGCTGATTTGCACCATGGTGAAGGAGACCGCCGGCACCGCAATTCGCGCCGCAAGATTCCGGGCGGCCGGCGCCCGTTCCAGATGGTTGCCGAGGCTCATCAACAGCGAGAACGGAACCAAAAACTTGAGCGAAGCGCTCAGCCACAACCAATATCGGACTTTTGCCCGGTTCCCGCGGAACGCGGCCGTCAGGACCCCCGCCGCGACCGCGAAACACGTCGATTGCCACAAATGGTTCGTCAGTTGGCCGACCATTCCGATTCACGCGCCCTTTCTGCTCCTGGCTGCAGCTTCGAACTTTCTGATCGTCTTCTCCAGCCCTCGAACGTCGTCGAGCGTCAGTTTCCCAGCCTCGGCTAGTTGCGCCATCATAGGTTGGGCCCGCCCTCCGAAGAAACTCAGGATCTCGTCGAGCAGCCTGCTCCGCGTCGCATCTCGGGACATGACCGGTTCAAAGATATCGGCGTTGCCGATCTTTCGGACGCGGCGCAGGGCCTTCTTCCCTTCCAGCCGGTATACGGTCGTCTGGATGGTAGTGTAGGCGGGGCGAGGCTCCGGAAACGCCTCCTGAATCTCCCGAATGGACGCTTTTCCCTGCGCCCATAGGGCCTCCAGGATTCGAAGTTCGAGTTTGCTGAGCTTCGGCTGGGTCATGTATCTCTACTGTCTCTCATCTAATCCTACTATGTTATAGTAGGCGAGGGCAAGAAAAATCTCAGCGGCGCTGTCATACGGTCCGCCGGACCAGGGGGTCCGGCGCGAACGGGGGCGCCCGCCCCACGTTCGACGCGGCGAATTCATGGGGCTGTCATCTTCCTGAAATCGTTATGACGCGATTCTGGAATGTGGTGGAACGCCGTAAAATCGCTCTCATCTACATCGATGCCGGCGGAGGGCACCGGGCCGCGGCCACCGCTTTGTGCGATGTCATCCGGGAGCAGCAGCGCCCCTGGCAGGTGGAAATGTTCTCGATCCAGGACCTGCTGGATTCCATCGACTTTATCCGCAAGTGCACGGGCATCCCCTTTCAGGACGTCTATAACATCATGCTTCGGCGCGGTTGGACGCTGGGCACGGTGCAGACGATTCCGCTGATGCACTTGCTCATCCGGCTGTCCCACGCCTCCCAGGTCCGGGTGCTGGAGCGGCATTGGGCGCAGTACCGGCCCGACCTGGTGGTGTCGCTGATTCCGCATTACAATCGCGCCCTCAAGGCGGCGCTGGACCGCGCGTGGCCGCACAGCCGGTTCGTAACCGTGCTCACGGACATTGCCGACTACCCGCCGCACTTCTGGATCGAGCGCCAGGAGCAATACGTCATCTGCGGGTCGAACCGCGCGGCGGGGCAAGCGCGGCAGCTTGGAATTCCCGATCATCGCGTCCTGCGCGCCTCCGGCATGATCCTCAATCCGAAGTTCTACGCGCCGGGGATGGGCGATCGCCGCGGCGAGCGAATCCGGCTGGGCCTGGAACCCAATCTGCCGACCGGACTGGTGCTCTTCGGCGGCGAGGGCTCGCGTGAGATGCTGAGGATTGCCAAAGCCCTCAACCACCCCGATAGCGGAGTTCAACTCATTCTGCTGTGCGGCAAAAACGAGCCGGTCGCCGGCGAGTTAAGGGCGATCAAAAAGCGGATTCCCATGTTGGTTGTGGGGTTCACCCGGGAGGTTCCGTCATTCATGGATTTAGCCGATTTCTTCATCGGCAAACCGGGGCCGGCCTCGATCAGCGAAGCGCTGGCGAAGCGGCTGCCGGTCATCGTCGAGTCGAACGCCTGGACCATGGCGCATGAGCGCTATAACGCGGAATGGATCGAGGAACAGGGTGTCGGAGTGGTGGTCCGGAACTTCTCCTCCGATATTTGCGATGCCGTTCGAAAGTTGCTGGCACCCGAAAACTATGCACGATTCCGGCAGCGTGCCGCCGCAATTCGCACCTCCGCGGTCTACGAGATCCCCGACCTGCTCGAACGCATTCTTACGGATGGGCAAGCGCCGACTGGCCCGCGCTATGACGCAGCGCGTATCCCAGCGTGAAATAGAGAAGCACTCCCATGGGGACCGAGATGCAGGCCCACCCGGCCACGGCGTTCCAGATGGCGCCGCCGAATCCGGCGCGGGATCCGAATATCCATGAGCCCGCTCGCGCCAGCGGAACCAGCAGCGCGATCTGCACGGGAGTCGCCATCTGATTCACCAATAGAAGCGCCGGCAGGTTCAGCCGCAGCGCGATAGCCGCCAGGCCGCACAGAATGGTGGGGCAGCCGTAGACGGGGAAGGCGCCGAGCACCAATCCGACGGCAATGATGAGGGCGATCTTATCGGGAGAGAGTCCTTGGGTAGCGGCAGCCAGCTTGGAGGCAATTTCTCTCACGTCAGCGCCTCCGCCTGCCGCGAGAGCAGGCGCCGCAGCGCCAGCCGCACTCCGTTGGTGGCCGAGAATTGCAGCATTCCGGCTGCTGGTCTGACGACCCACGGCATCCGATTTCTCCAAAGGATCGAAAGCGGCGTGGCAGTCCCATCCTGGCCGCGGTAGAACAGACGGTCGGTCCACCGCTCCCGGCCCGGATAATCGGGGTAGGGCCGCAGAATGTCCCAGATCGCTTCCAACATGCGGACCGGCATCGACTCCCGATAATGCGGCATGAACAGGACCACGCTGTGGCCGGAACGGACCTCGCCGGCAAATTCGGCGAATGACGTGGCGTTCGTCAGGTTGAGGCACGCCGCAGGCTCGCACGCATGCCGGTCGCCGCCGGAAATGACCGGCCGCGACCATTCCCGCGCGAGTTCCACAACCAACCGGTTTTCGCTCCAGCGCCGCGTCCCATTCAGCTCGAAGGCGTGAAACAGGTGGTTGCACTCCCTCAGAACCCGGTCGAGCGCACGCTGGTGATCGGTTCTCTCCACGCCTTCTTCCAGCCAGAACGGGTGGTTCAGAACAATCAGGACGCCCGGAATCCGGCCCAGTTCACCCAGCATCTCCGGCAGCCGGCTCTCGACCGGAGCCGAAGTATGAGCGGCCATCGCGGACATCCACGAACGCGCCGAGTCCGGCGGCAGGTTGTGAATCCCCAGATGCAGGATCGAGCGCTCGTACGGCACCGTCCATTCGACCGAAATCGGCTCGGCGTTTTGGCTGGCTGACGCTTGGAGCGCCAGCCCGGCGTCGATATTGTCGTGGTCGGTCAGCGAGACCAGCGGGCGCAAGCCCAGATCCGCGATCTGCTTCCGCTCCAGGCGCACGGCGGAAGCGGGCGACAGCGGCGGTGTCCAGTAGGCTCGCGAGAAATCGACCGCCGGCTGCGGACCGCGCTGATATCTCCCGACAATCTGCGAAATGCCGGGAACGCAGTGCAGGTAGCGCGGCAAAAACGACAGACATTCCTCGGAATGCATGGTGTGGCCGTGAAGGCAGACCGCCGTGGCGAATCCGCCAACCGCCCCTGGTTGGTCCCAGAACAGCGACAGTCTTGAGTGATTCATACTCCGCAGCTTAGTGCGGAGGTGGTTACAGTACGATCTCAAACGTGTGCTGTTTCTGCAAAACATTTCATCAAGGAAATGTTTTGGCCCCGGCATTGAAAGGCTTGCGCTTCCGGGCGTCCCATGCAGCGCTCCAGCAGCGCAAGCGGAGCGCTGAGGAGGTCAACCAGGATCAGTGCATCCAGGGTATCGGAGAACTTCGGATCCACGCTGAATGCCAGCACGCGGCCGCCGGCTTTCAGGTATTGACGGATGAGCACCGGGACTCCTTTGCCGTCGTCTTCAATGTCCGCGATGGAGAGCGACAGGTCCTCAATATCGGCCGCCACGGCGGCGAATCGCTTGATCTGCCGGTTGCGCGGCGTGCGATCGCGGAATTTTCTTCGCGGGGCCACGAGCCACGCCAGCTCGTGCGCAGCCCGGTCGGAAAGGTACGCCGCCATGAGGCTGCGCGACGCGGCGCGGTATTCCGGGCTGATGCTCACGGCGCCAAACAGGACTGGCGCCTCCGGCCGCCTCTCGACCGCTCGGGCGATTCCTTTCCAGAGGAGCAACAGCGCCGCGTAGTTCTTCTGATACTCCGGCACCACGAAAGACCGCCCCAGTTCGACGGCGGGGCCGATGCGCTCGAAGAAATGCGGATGGAAGCGGAACAGGGTGCTGGTGTAGAGGCCGGAAATCCCGAATCGCGGCAGCACGTCGCCGGTGACCGCAAGGCGGTATGCGCCGGCGAGACGGCTATCCGTCTTGTTCCAGAGGAAGAGATGTTGATAGTACTCGTCGAACCGGTCGAGGTCGGCGTGCTTCCCCGTGCCTTCCCCTACCTTGCGGAAAGCCAACTCGCGGCAGCGGCCGATTTCCGCCAGCATCCGGGGGATTCGTGAAGCAGACGCGAGGAACACGGAATAATTTCTGTCGCTCGCCAGTTCGCATTCCGCCGGGAGGGCAGCTACTTCCCCCGAAAGTAGCCGCTCTGCTCCCGGCGGTGCGATCGTCCGGACCCGTGGCGAGTAGAGTGGCGAGGAAAGAGCGGGCTCGGATCGATTCGATAGAAAGAACGTTCGCGATCGCATGTAGGCGGTCGCCTGTTCGGCATCTCGGTATCCCGCCAGCACGCCGTGGCGGATGGGCGAGCCGATCCGCAAGCGGATTGTCCTGCCCCGCATTCTGCCGAACTCCCGTGCCAGCGCCATGGTTCGCAGTCCGGGATGCAAGATCCCCGCAAGCTGGAAGGGGATGCTGTTGGCGCCTTCGAAAAACGCCGGGACCACGGCGCAGCGGGTGTGTAAGGCCAGGCGGGCGGCACTGGTGTTCCACTGCGGATCGGTGACGGAATGCTCCTTCCAGTCCAGGTGCGCCACTTCGCCGGCGGGAAAGACCGAGAGGAGGCCGCCGCCGGCCAGCCAGTCCAGAGCCGCCCGCAGCGGCGCGCGGTTCTCGTACTGTGCCGTGGGAGTTTGAAACGGGTTCACCAGGATCATCTGTTCGCGCAATTCCGGAATCCCGCCGAGCAATGAATTGGCGAGGATCTTCAAATCCTGCCGGACGCGGTCCAGGAGGGCCATGAAAATCAGGCCTTCGACGATCCCATACGGATGGTTGGCGACAATCATGGCCGGGCCGCGAGCCGGAATTCGCTCCAGGTCGCCGTCGTCCACCTGGAAGCGGATATCCAGCGACTCCAGCAGGCGCCGGGCGAATCGCGCGCCGGTTCCACTCCGCCGGGCGTTTTCGAAGCTGTCCATCACCTCGGTTGGAATGAGGAGCTTGTGCAAGGCGGGCGCCAGCGGCTCCGCCCAGAAGCGCAGCGTGTGAGGGAGAATCGGCGGCACGGACAACGGAATCTGCGGCACGGCGGTCGGCACTGTTTGATATTGGCGCCTGCTCGGTTACGCCACGGTGAAGGAGTGATGAAACTCGTCGCGTGTCACACGGCCGCGGCGCTCCGGCCGGCATCGACCGTGATGGGGGCTTGACCTTGAACACGAAGCTCTTGACGGCCAGGAGGGTGGATCTGCCCTCCGATCCGCGAACGGTGCCCCGCACATACAACTGGAGCGGCGTCCTCTCCGTCAGTTTGGCGGGCCAGTCGATGAATAACTCCACCTGCGATCCGACCGCCAACGGGTGTTGCGCAACAAAAATGGCCGTGCGGCGTCCGATAGCGACGGTCAGGCCGGTGCCCGCGGCCACGTGCCTTTTCCAACGCGATTGATAGCGCAAGGGCAATGAAACAGGGTGCGGCTGTTTCATTTTCGCGGCACCAGCCGCTCGGACAGCCGGTTCGGAAGCCTGACCTTCGCCCAGTCCATGCCCTCTTCGCGAGCGCCGGCATCCGGCGCTGAGGCGCCGGGAGATTCGGTGACGCCGGTTTGGACTCGACGTGTGCACAGATCGCACCTGCAGATTTGTTCCTGGTTGTCGCGTGCATGAGGGATCATGTCGCCTAGCATGGCTGAGGAACGTATCGCTACGATGACGGCTCTGTTGCGGACGATTTAAGAATAGTTACAGGCGGCGAAAGAGTTAGTGCCCAAACCAGCCCGGTCCAATTTCGAGATGGTGGCTGACGGAATCCGGAACCACCAGGTAGAGCAGAAAGCCTACCGTGGCGTGCGCCAGTCCCAGAAAGTAGAGATTCCGGTACCGCCGGTAGATCACCGTTGAGCAGTAACCCGCGGGAAGGGCCACCACCATCAGAAACCAGTTGGGGGTGTGAACCGCGCAGAAAAGCGCCGCCGAAATCAGCGACGCCGCCCGGCGCCCCAGCACCGCATCAAACCGGTTCAGAAAGTAACCGTTCAGAACGTACTGCTGGAACACTCCCCACGGCACGTATGCGGCCAACGACGCCAGCGCTATCCCGATCCCGATGGGCCGCAGGGTACGAAGCAGGATGCCCGACGCCAGCATGAGCAGCGTCAGGAATGCCAGCACCGGCGAGAACTCCCGCCAGCACTCACCCATGTTGCGCGTGCGAAAGCCCAGGCTGGAGGCGTTTTCCCGGCGGACCAGGTGCGAGAGCAGCATCAGTCCGAGGATCACCACCCACGCGCCGCCGTGGCTATAGCGCAGATTCCAGATGTACGCCACGATCATGGCGTAAACCAGGACCGGCTCCAGAATGGCAAGCTTTCGAACCGTGGTTCCCTCCACACGGGCAAGGGACTGAGACGCGCCAGGACCCACGGCGGTTGCCCCGAGTGTTCGAACTCGGACGCCCGCGTCTCAAAAAGGGACACCGGCCCCGCAGCTTTCCACGCCCCGCCGTTCCCATGGCAAGCGGTGAACTGGAAAGCCGATCGGCCCTCGGATTGCTCCCTCCGGCGTGTGTACCAGTATCGCGCAACACTGTTTCAACTGGCTTCCCTGACGCTGGTTGCCTTCCACGCCCTGGCCCAAACGTCCAACATCGCCGTGCTGCCTCCCCAGCCGCGCGCGCTGGGCTTTCTGACGCGGCCCTATCAACAGAGGATCGTCCCCCCCATCAATCTGGCCAATTCCAGCCGCCTGGCTGCCCTGATTCGCGCCGGCAATCTCTATCTGACCGCGCAGGACGTGATTGCGCTGGCACTCGAGAACAACATCGATATCGAAACTCAACGGTATGGCCCGCTGCTGTTTCGCGAGGACCTTCGCCGCGCGCAGGTGGGCGGCAATCTGAGGGTTCCCAGCACTCCCATCGCTCCCGGCCCGCAGAGCGTGAGCCTGGCCGGCATCAACGTCGGCAACACCAGCCTCTCCTCCGGCACCGGCGTCAGCTCGAGCGGGGGAATCACGGTGTCGTTCGGGTCCGCCATCCCCAATCTGGATCCCTTTCTCTCGATGTCCGCCAGCCTGGGCCACTTCACCTCTCCGGAGAGCAACATCATTGTGGACCAGACCAACTACCTGGTGCAGGGATCGCGATCGTTCAGCCTCGGCTATAGCCAGCAATACCTGCCGGGAACCATTGTCTCCGCCTCGTACGGCGCCACGCGGAGCACCAGCAACAGTCCCAGCAACCTGCTCAACCCGATCGATTCCGGCAGTTTGAGCGTGAGCGTCACGCAGAACCTGCTCCAGGGCTTCGGCTCCTCGGTGAACAGCCGCTACATCCGTATCGCGGGAAACAATGTAAAGGTGTCCGATCTGCAACTCAAGTTTCAGGTGATCACCACGGTCGCGGCCGTCCTGAATCTGTACTGGGACCTGGTGACCTTCAATGAGGACCTGCGCCTCAAACGGCTGGCGCTGGATGCGGCCCGAAAGCTGTTCGAGGACAGCAAAAAGGAAGTGGCGATCGGCGCCAAGGCGGCCATTGAAGCGACTCGCGCCCAGGCCGAAATTCCAGCCCGCGAGCAGGATGTGCTGCTGGCACAGACCAACATCCTGCAACAGGAAATCGTCCTCGAAAACGCCTTGAGCAAACACGGAATTGAAGACCCCGTGCTGGCGGACGTCCACATCGTTCCGCTGGACCATATCGAAGTGCCGCCGGTGCTGGAACTTCCTCCCACCAGGGAGCTGGTGGCACAGGCGCTGGACGAACGCGCGGACCTCCAGCAAAATCGGCTCAACATCGCCAGCCAAGCCCTGGTTCTCAAAGGAGATCGAAGTGAGCTGAAACCCCAGTTGCAGGCCTTCGCCATGTTTACCAATCACGCGCAGGCCGGTGTTCCCAATCCCCTCAACGTCGGGTACGAATATGGCACTCCCGACCCGTTTTACATCGGCGGTTACGGCACCACCTTGGGCCAACTTTTGCGCCGCGACTTCCCGGACTATTCCGCCGGTATCTCCCTGACGATCGCCCTCCGCAATCGCGCGGCGCAGGCCGACTACGTGACCGACCAGTTGCAGCTTCGGCAATTGCAGCTAGGACTCGAGAAGAGCGTCAACCAGGTGGGGGTGGACGTCCGCAACGCCGTGATCGGCCTCCAGCAGGCGCAGGTCCGCTACGAAACCGCTGTCAAGACCAGAGAGCTGGCCGAGGAAACCCTCAAGGCGGAGCAGCGAAAGTACCAGCTTGGCAGTTCCTCCAACGCCCTGGTGATTCAAGCCCAGCGCGACGTGGTAAACGCCGAAAGCGAAGAGGTGCAGTCCATGGCGAACTACACCCACGCCCGCATCGCCTTCGAGCAGGCGCTGGGAATCACGCTGGAGAGAAACGGCATCACCATGTCGGAAGCCGCTTCGGGGATGGTCCAGCGCCGGTCCGCCTTACCAGACCCGCGTCAAGGGGGGAAATAGGAGCCATATGAGGAACACGCGTCTGCAACTATTCCTGGCATGCGCTCTCCTCGGCGCCGTATTGGTTTCCGGCCTCGACGGGCAGCCACTTTCGCCCATCGCCCCGATCAAACCCGCCGGCATGCCCTTCATCCGCTCCTATCGGTCGGACACGGTGCCGCCGCCGCGCGTGTCGGATTCATCGCGCCTGCACGCCATGATTCGGGCCGGGAACCTTTATCTGACGGCGCCGGATGCCATCGCCATCGCCATCGAGAACAGCTCGGACCTCGAAGTGGAACGGTACCGGATCCTCGCGTTTGGGTGGGATGTGCAGCGTCTCGAATCGGGTGGGGCGCTGCGGGGCGTCCAGAGCGGGTCGGGCGCCACCGTCACGCTGGCCTCCGGGCAGGGCGTAGCCGGCAGCCGCAGTAGCGGCGGTGGGGCGGCGGCCCAAGCCGGAGCTGCCAACATCCAGCAAATCGGTCCTGTTACGCCGCAGCTCGACCCGATTTTCACCACCTACACAGTCTTGGGGCACCAAACGTATCCTCAAGACCAGCTTGTGCAATCCGGCACCAACGAACTGGTCTATACCACCCGGTCTTACTTCGGCCAGATGTCGCAGGGCCTGTTGAGCGGCGGCACGGTGCGAATGTCGTACACGGGGGCATACCTGAATGAATCGGCGCCCACCGACGTTCTGAATCCGACTTCCTCCGCGAGCCTCGGAGTGGTCATTGGTCACAATCTGCTGAAGGGTTTTGGCGAGCGCGTCAACGGCCGTTTTATCCGGGCGGCGAGACGACGCGCGGCCAACTCGGATCGCGGATTCGAGATGCGCCTCATGGCGGTGGTGGCCAACGTCCTCAACCAGTACTGGGATCTTTCGGTGGCCTCCGACGATGTGAAATACAAGCGGCGCAATCGCGACATCGCCCGCGAGTTCGATGAAGCCACCCGCAAGGAAATCTCCGTGGGAGCGATTCCGGCAATCGACCAGATCCGGGCCGAATCGGCGCTGGCGCTTCAGGAACAGGCGCTGGCGGTGGCCCTGAACGCCGCCGCGCAGCGAGAAAATGCTCTGAAGGACGCCCTGAGCTGGCACGGGCAGGCCGACCCCGCGCTGGCCGCCGCGCACATCATCGCGGTCGATCCGCTGGAGGTTCCCGAGACCGACGATTTGCCTCCTCTCGGCGAGCTTTTGGCAACCGCCATGAACCTGAGGCCCGATGTGGCCGACGCCAGATTGAGGGCGGAACTGGCGGAAATGGAGGCGTCCAGCATTTCCAACGGCCTGCTTCCCAGCTTGCAGGTTTTCGCCACCAGCAGCAACGCCGGCCAGACCGGCCAGCCCGTTCCGGGGGCCAGTCCGGCCCCCTATTTTGTGGGCGGCGCCGGCGCGGCCCTGGGACAGGTGTTTCGCCGCAACTTTCCCAATGAGCGCGTGGGCGTGCGGTTCTCGGCCCCTTTGGAGAATACCCAGGCCCAGGCGGATCATGCCATGGATCAGTTGACACACCGGCAAACCCAATTGAATGCGCAGAAAACCTTCAACCAGCTTGCCGTGGATGTTTCCACGCAGGTCATGGCTTTGCACCAGGCGCGCGCGCAATATCAGGCGGCCGTCGAACGCAGAACCATCCTCGAGAAACTGCTCCAGGGAGAAGAGCGGAAGTTTCAGATGGGGACCTCCACCATCGCCACCGTGGTCCAAGCCCGGCGCGACCTGGCAACGGCGCAATCCAGCGAGCTGGCGGCGGCCGCTGCCTACATGCACAATCGAATTGCCCTCGACCAGGGCCTGGGGCTGACGCTGGAGGCGAACCACATTTCCGTTGAGGATGCCATCTCCCTCACGGCGCCCTAAAAGAAGAAATGCTTGGTCCAATCCACCATGGCGTGGAGAGCCGCCGATGACAGCACCGTCGATGCTCTCTGGAAGACCACACCGTAGGCCACGCCCGCAATGGTCGCCAGGATCATGTAGCGCCAGTTCGGTAACGGCTGCGGTCCGTTGTCCAGGTGCGCGCAGCCGAAGATCAAACTCGCCGCCAGCAGGGTTCGCCAACTCGCGCCAAAGCGCTGCTGGATGAAGCTCTGGATGAGCGAGCGGAACAGGATCTCCTCCGGCAGCGCCGTCCCCGCCAGGATGACCCCAAAAGCTCCGGCCATCCTGCCACCGGTGATAGCGGCTTCGGGCCAGTGCGGCATGGGAATGAATCCGAGAGCTATCCCGACGACCATCAACACCGGCGCCGTGATGGCGTAAGCCGCCACGGGCAACCCGAAATCGGAGCGGCGCCGCGGCAGGTTGTATTTCATCCCTGAAAACAATCGGAATCCGGTAAACAGCACCAGGCCCAGGAGAATGGCCATTCCATACGCCACGCTATGCAGGAATCCTTGCGCCGGGCGCGGGACCAGACGAGCGCCCACGGCGAATTCGAGCGGCAGCCACAGCAGCAGAATAGCCGCGAAATCGAGCGCCGCCGGCCGCTCAATGAACCCGGCGGGGAGCCCTCTGGGCCCGGCCCACGCGCAAGCCACCGGCGCGGCCGTATACCCCAGTACCAATAGCGCCAGTGGAAAGCTGAACGCACCTGCCAGCGCGGCCGCGCCACTGAAGATGGCGACGAGAAGAAACGGAACGGCCCAGATGGCAGCGGGGCGCGCATGTAAAGCGGCGCGCACACGATTTTGCACCGCGGGCAGGAAAAAAGACAGAACCGCTGCCAGCAGCAGCGGCAGAACCAGCGTTTGCATTTTGTGGTAGCGCCGCGGGCGCTACTTGACTACGATTCCCCGCTCATCCAGCAGTTCGCCCGTCTGCGTCCACAGGTTCAGCAGATTCATCTTGACGCCGATCTGATTGGTGACCACCGCCGATTCCGCTGACACCAGCGCGTTCTGTGCGAGGATCACGTCTTGGTTGGTGTCGGTGCCAAGCTGAAACTTGGTATTCTCGGCGTCGAGGTTCTTCTGCGCGAAATCCATGGCGATTTGTGACAGCTTCAACTGTTCTTTGGATCCCTCCAGCTTGGATACGGCAGTCAGGATGTTCAGCCGAACGGCCTGCGCCTGGTTGCGCATGTTGAGCATGTCGGTCTTTTTCTGGACGATCGCGGTGGCCATGGCCGCCGAGGCGGCGCGATTCTTGATGGGAAGGTTCAGGGTAAGGGCCCCATAGTAGGTCGGATACGAGAAACCGAACATCTGGTCCAGCGCATCGCCAATGCCGCCCGGAATCACCGCCGACGTGGTGCCGGCTCCGACGATGGTCGAAAGGCCGGGGTTGTACACGCCGCCGGTGCCGTTAGATTGGTAATACAGGGATAAGGAGAGGTTCGGAAGAAGGCCGTTCTTCGCGGACTGGATGCCGAGGTCGTCCACATCCAGCTTCTGCGTGGCCTGTCTCATGACCGGATGGTTAACCAGCGCCTTGGCCACCGCCTGCTCCGCATCCACGGGCAAGGCTTCGGACGGCTTCAACTCCATCGACTCGGTAAGCACGATGGGGAGTTTGCGGACCGCCGGGTCGAGGTCGGCGCCCATCTGGTGGCGCAGCGCATCCTCGGCCTGGTCCAGAGACCATTTCGCCTGCGATACACTTAGCTGGGCGTTAGCCAGCGACTGCTCCGGGTTAAAAATATCGAGTGGCGACAGCGCCCCGAGTTCCAGTTCTTTCTGCATGTACTTGAGAAGCGCCTCGGCGTTGCTCTGGCCGCTTACCGCCACTCTCACGTTCTCGCGCGCCATGATCGCGTTCCAATAGGCGGCCTCGGCGATGTTTACGAAGTTCAAGAGCTGCGCCCGCATAGCGTAATCCGATATCCGGTAATTGCTCTGAGCCGTCATCAGCGGAATCCGGTTCACATACGAGCCGAGATTCTGGATCAACGGCTGGGTGACGCTGAACCGCAAGTTGGCCGTCTCTGCGGGGTTGTAGTTGTTGTAAGAGTTGGTCTGGGAGCTCTTCGCCCCGGAAAAACTTGCCGTATAGCTCAACCCCTCTGGGATCGTCTGGCTGTACTGGAGGGCGTAAGGCTGAGTGAGCGATTTCGTCAGGGACGCGGCATTCTCAGCGGTGGTCGCATTGGTAGGCACGGTGGTGGACCGCGTGGTGGAAAAACTCGCGAGGGCCCTCGGATCCCACACCCCGAACGCCGCCAGAATGTTGTTCTTGGGAATCTCCACACTGATCAACTGGAGCTGGATGTCGGTGTTATTGGCCATCGCCAGCTCCAGGAAGTGCTTCAAGGAAAGCTCCAGCTTGCCGTCGACCACGAAGTCCTTCAGCCGCACCGGATTTTCCAATTCGACCTTGGTCCGGGTCTTCTGAAACGTCTCGCGAAAGTAAGACGGTTTGGGAAACGACGATGTCTGCGCCAACGCGCTCGCCGTCAGAAGAATGCCTGTAAATAAAGTTCGGAACAGCATAGTTCTACTCGTAACGAATAGCCTCGATAGGATCCAATTTCGCGGCCTGAACGGCCGGATAAATGCCAAACAACAGCCCGATGAATACCGACACGCCGAACGCAACCGCGATCGAAGAGCCGGTCACCACGGTCGACCAGCCCGCGGCGGATGCAATGATCTGCGACAATGCGAACCCGAACGCGATGCCGATCAGGCCGCCGGCGATCGAGATCAGGACCGCCTCGGTCAGGAACTGGCGCACGATGTCGCTCTGGCGGGCGCCAATGGCGCGGCGGATGCCGATTTCGCGCGTCCGCTCGAGCACCGTCGCCAGCATGATGTTCATGATGCCGATGCCGCCCACCAGCAGCGATATGCCGGCGATGCAGATCATCACAATGCTGAAAATGAACTGCGTTCGCCGCCGCTCCTCGAGCAGACCCGCGGGCACCACCACGGTGAAATCGCCTGCGTCCTTGTGGGTCGCCTCGAGAATGGCGCGCACCACGTTGGATGTTTCAATGGAATCGACGCCCGTTCCCACCTTCATGTAAATGCCGTCGATTTCGTCCTTCAGATAGCTGGTGTTGTCCTCGAACCGGCGCATCACCGTGTTGAGCGGCGCGATCACCAAGTTGTTGCGGTTTACGGACTGCACGCCTTCCACTTCCGAGTCGCTGCCCGCCTGGGGCGTCAGCACCCCGATCACCTGCAGCCACGTGTCGTTGACCTTCACGTACTTGCCGACGGCATTGTCGTAGCCCAGCAGGTTCACCTTGGCGGTTTCGCCCAGCACGCACACCGGCGTCGAAGCCTGGTTCTCCGCGTCCGTAAAGAACCGGCCGGCCACCAGCTTCAGGCTGTTGATCTCCACGAAATTCGGCAGCACGCCGATGAGCTGGGGTGGTTCCTGGGCGGTCTTGGGCAACACTTTCTGCGGCTTGAACCGCTTGCGCGGCGTAATAGCCACCAAACCCTGCACGTTTTCCGAGATCGCCCGGTAATCGCGGAAACTCAGCCCCGGCGAAACGGCGCGGACGAGCTGAAGCTCGTTGCGGTCGACCGCTTCATGCGCCTCCACGATGATGTTGTTGACGCCGAGCTGATCGATGAAGCTCATCATCTCTTTCTGCGCGCCGGCGGTGATGGAGAGCATGGCCACCACCGCGCCAACGCCGAAGATCATACCCAGCATGGTCAGCAGGCTGCGCAGCTTGTGCGCAAAGAGGCTGGCCATTCCCATCTTCAATTCGGGAATCACGTGCGAAAAAAGCGTCATGGTTATTTCCCTCCCCCCATGCCGCCCATGGGGTTGCCCTGCGATTTCTTTTCGCCCGTTTCCTTCTTTCCCGACTTTTGGGCCGTGGGATCGGAGAGCGCCACGATATCGCCCTGCTTCACGCCGGAGGCCAGCACCATCATGGATTCACTCTGCTTGACGACCTGTACTTCCCGGGCCTCGAATCTCTTGTTTTTCAACTGCACGAACACCGTCGGTTTTCCGTTCTTTTCAAAAACCGCCTGGGCGGGGACATGCAGAGCATCCGGAATCTTCTCGACCTGGATTTCCACGTCGGCCAGCAGCCCGGGCCGCAGCAGCACCTGAACCTGCGAGTCCTCTTCCGGAGGAAGCGGCAGTTTGGCGTTGTTGCGCTCCTCCTCAGTGTATTGCGTAACGGTGTACCGTTTGACCAATTCTTGCAAGGCGTTGTCGCCCGCGCGGCCAACGGATCCCTGGCTCCCCAAGCGTCCGCCGCGGCCTTCGCCGCCCCGCCCGCCAGCGCCGCGCCCCGAGGGCCCGGCAGGGCTGGCAGCCATTGACTGGGTGAACTGGTCGATCAGCTTCTGGCGCTCGGCGGGAGTGCTGTTCTGAGATTGTTTGATCAAATCCTGCATTTTCTGACGGTCCGCTGCGGACATGCCTTGCCCGCGTCCGCCGCGGGGCCCAGAGGGCACCCCACGTCCCCGCCCGCCGCCCTGCTCCTGGTTGTCCTCCGCGCCCGGCATTCCTCCCGGCGCCCCACCCTGGTCTGTGGGCCCGGCGCCGAACATCGAGCTGGCGGGGGTGGCCCCCAGGTTTTTCTTGGCGTTTTCCACCGCCGTCGCCATGATGCGATCAATGTCGCCGGGCTTCATCCCCAATCCCGAGAGCAGTTGCCGCATGTCCACCGAAAACACCACATCGAACTTCTTGGAGGGATCGCCGGAGAATACGTCCGAGGTCGCGGTGCCGCTCATGCTCTTGATCTTGCCGTGGAACTGCTTGTCCGGAACGGCATCGAGCTGCAAGATGGCATCCTGGCCTTCCTTCAGATTGGCGCGGTCGAGTTCGCCGACTTTGGCCCATACTTCCACTTCGGAAAGGTCCAGCACGTCCGCCACCGGCATGCCCGGCTGGAGCGTGTCGCCTTCCCGAACGTCGGGCATCTGCTGGCCGAAGTTGAAATTCCCGGCGCGGTTCTGCCGGATGGCCACTAACCCGGTGATCGGCGCCAGGGACTTGGTCTGCGCGATGCGACTCAATTCCTGCGTCACCGTCAGCACGCTGCGGTTGCGCTGCTCCTGGTACACTGCGAGCTGCGAAGCGAACTGGTCCTGCCGCGACTTGGCGTCAATTTCCAGTTGTGTCAGCGCCCGCCGGGTCTCTTCGAGGTTCAGGATGTTCTTCTTGGCGTCGATGAGGTCCAGGATCGGGTTCTCTTGCACGTTCAGCTCCGCCGTCCGGATGGCATAACGCGCTCCCAGCAGGGTCAAGGCATCCTCGGCGGCCTGGATGTCCTGGGTGACTTTGACCTGTTTGATCTGCTCGTCTACCTGTTGCACCCCCAGCCGGGCCTCTTCCAGCGCCGCCTGGCGCTCGGAATCGTCGTACTCGACGACCAAGTCCTTCTCATGAGCCAGCGATCCCACGGGAGCCAGCCGCGTGATCTGAACGGTGCCGTTCAGGTTAGGCGCCAGCATGGCGACCGAGCGCACGGCGTGCAGCTCTCCGCGCGAGAAGGCGCGGATTACCACGTCGCTGCGTTGCACTCTGGCCGTGGCGATCTGTTGCTGCCGTTCCGGCAGTTGTTGGAAGAACCGGTAGCCGCTATATCCCAGGCCCGCCAGGATCGCCAGCCCGAATAACCGAATGATTATCTTCTTAAACATGTAGAACCGTTTCCGCTCTGGAAACGCTCCGTAAACCAGAGCGCTCGCGCGCGCGTTTACAGCTTCTTTTTCGCCCTCTTGGCCGCCTCTGCCGGGCTTTCGAGAGTCACCGTTTCGCCTTCTTTCAGGCCGCCCGTCACGATGATGTCTTCATCGTTGCGCCGGCCCACCTGAATGGGCCGGATCACAAACTGCTTGCCGATCTGCACGTAGGCCGCAGGCTTGCCGTCGTGGTCGAAGCTGGAGCGAATGGGAATGAGCAGTTGATTCGGCTGGCGCTCAATAATGATCTCAGCGGTGCTGCTCATGCCCGGCCGCAAACGGTCGTCCAGGTTCTTCAGGGTGGCGCGCGCCGGGAAAGTCTTCTCGGGGGTGGAGCCTCCCCGGTAGATCAGCGCGGCGATGGGGCTGATCCAAGTGATTTCAGCCGCGAATTCCTTGTCCGGAATGGCGTCCACGCGCACCCGTACGGCCTGGCCGAGCTGGAGCTTGCCGCGGTCCACCTCTTCCAGACTGAGATCCACGTACATTTGGGAGAGCTCCGGGATCTCGGCGATGGCCGCTCCGGTCCACACATTGTCGCCTTCCTTGAACGGCGGCGGCGCCTGGCCGAAGGTGCCTAGCGAACGGAAATTCTGAAGCACGTTCACAACGCCGTCGGCTGGCGCGCGAAGCTGCATCAGGGGCAGGTAGCTGGCGGCCAGGTTCAGGTCCGCGACGGCCTTGTCCTTGCGCTGGCCGACGCGGGCGAGGTCCGCTTGATTCCCCACCTGGTGCGCATTCATAGTGGACTTGACCTGCTGCAACGATCCTTCCACGACTCCCACCTGAATACGGTACTCGGCGCCCTGCACCCACGAGAGCACCTCGGCCTTGCTGGCGTCCAGCCGGGCGCTCTCCACTCCATACTCGGACTGCATCTTGCTCAGGGCGTCGGCTTCGTCGTTCATCACCTGGGTCGCCTTCAGTTGCTCGATGTCGCCGTCGGCGGCGCGCACGGCGGTGGTCCGCGCGATGACATTCAGCTCCTGCTGGACGGCGTCAAATTCCACGACGACGTCACCTTTCTTGACCGGCCTTCCGTTGTCCGCCAGGTGGACAATGCGCAGGCCCGGCACTTGCGGAGCGGTGAGGGTGAACGAATGGGCGCTCTTGACGGAGCCGCGCGTGCGCACGCTGATGACGAAATCCGCGCGTCGCACGCGCGCCACCGCGACTTCCACCTCGGTGGTCCCGGTGTAGCGATAGGCCGCGTACAGGCCGCCGCCGCCCACGGTCAGCCCGACGATCCAGGTGATGATTTTCACCCTTCTCGGATGCGAACGCCCCAGACGCTGCTTGGGTCTCAGATCTTTGGATGCCATAGTGCTTGCTCGACGGGTAACGCTTCTCCAGGCTACATGGGCCGCTGGAGCGCTATCACGTCCCCTTTCTGCACACCGGAGTGGATCGCCACGGTGGTGAAATTTACCAGGCCCAGTTCCACCGGTTTGCGTATCCAGCCCTCCGGGCCTTGCAGGAAAACGAACGTGCTGCCGTTTTCCTCAAAAATTGCCTCGCGCGGGGCCAGCAGCGTGTTTTTCTCGGAATTCAGCTCGATCTCCGCGCTACCCGTGAGATCCGGGATGACGCGTGGGTCGATCCGCTCGATCTTGACCCGTATGGGGATCTCTCCCACGTAGCTGGCACGGAAAGTGCTGGTTTTGGAGAGCGCGCCGATGCCGATGAGCGTGCCCGGCATCTCGATATCGGGATAGGCATCCAGCCGGATGGTGGATTTCATCCCCAGCCGGAGCTTCTCGGCATCCACCTGATTCACCGTGGCGTTCAGCACCATGGAACTGGGGTCCACAATCTGCATGAAAGGCTGGCCGGGGAAAACCTGGTCGCCTTCCCGGATCTGCCCGAACTCGCCATTGCGCACAATGCTCTGCATCACCACGATTCCGTCCATGGGGGTCTTCATGGTCATTCTCTGGACGTTCATTTCGGCCCGTTTGAGTTCGATGGCGGCCTGGTCCAGGTTGAGTTGCTGAACCCGGATCTGCGCAGCCTGCTGCTCGATCACCAGGGACGCCTCGTACAGCAGTTCCTTATAACTGGCCTCGTTTTGCTCCACCGCCAGCTTGTACTCCGCCGCCTGGATGGCGGACCGGATGGGCGCCGTCTGCATGTCCAGAACCGATTTGTCCCAACTGGCCTTGGCGGTAAGCGCCGTTTGATCGTGCGCCTCTCTGATAGTCGCCAGGTTGGCGATCATCTTGCGGACGGAGTTCTGCGTCTGGATCACCGAGTCTCTATAATCATCCAACCGCTGCTGCTGCATCTGCGGATCGAACCGCCCCACCACGTCCCCGGTTTTCACGTGCAGGCCAGGCTCGGCGAGCTTCATAATCACCAGGCTGAAATCGTTCGGGGGACCGCCGCCGCCCACGCCACCGCTGCCGGTTCCGACGCTCCCGAGGCTGAAATTCGTGTCGGTGCCGCCGCGGTTCATTCCCGACCGGCTGCCCACGATGCGCGGCGCCAGCAGGGCCGCGAAGTTCTGCGCGGCCACCGTGCCGTTCACGCGCACGGTGGCGTGAAGATCGCCGAGCGACACCGACGCCACCGGCACGACTGCGGCGGGTTGGGCGCCTTTCCCCAAAGCCTTCTGACCGGATGGAGTGTTTAGATAGAGGGCGATGCCTCCGCCGAGTATCGCCACAACCAGGGGAATCCCCCATATAATAAACCGCCGTTTCGCCGGTGGTTTGGGCGGCACAACTGCCGGACCGGGAACAGGCAGGGTGGGGATGATCTGTGGCTCGCTGACAGAGCCGGGCGCGGGGGCGCTGCTTGAGAGAGGTTGCATTCTTTTCCTTCCAGCCCAGTGGGCCCCGTTACAAGTGTGGTGCTACTTCAAGCGTGAAGACGCTGAACGGGCGCCAAAGGTTATCGGAGTTCGGCCAAAAGTTCATTTTTTTTCGGATAGCCGACACCGATATTATGCCTGATTCGGGGAAGGCCATGTCACGTGGCGAAATGCTGAAAAGGTCCGAAAAAACCATTTGAGCCGCGGATCAACGCAGATCAACGCAGATAAGCCATTTATTTTCAACGGAGTGCCATCTTAGAGGTGCGGCACGCGCACTGTCGCGGGCCACGCGCTACAATCGACACTCAACTAGAGATGACGCGGCCCTCCGCCCAGATTTCGCCCGCCCATCCGCTGATCCGCGAGTACCAGCGCTCGCTCGAGGCGCTTCGCGGAGAAGGCGTGGAGAACGAGCTGAGCCTTCGCCGCCCGTTCGAGAACCTGCTGGCGGATTCCGCGCGCCTGCGCGGCTGGCGCTTCGTGGCCGAGTGCGGCGCCCAAGCCGGCGGCCACCGCATACGGCCCGACGGCACGGTTTTCGACGCCAACAGCCTGCCGCGCGGCTTCTGGGAATCCAAGGACTCGCACGACGACCTGGACCGCGAGATCGACCGCAAGATCCGCCGCGGCTACCCCCTTAGCAACACAATTTTCGAAGACACCCGCCGCGGCGTGCTCTACCAGGACCGGAACCAGGTAATGGAGGCCGACCTCTCGAACGCGCGCGACCTGGCCGACCTGCTGTTCCGCTTCTACTCCCACACCGAGCCCGAGATCCGCGAATTCGAGCAGGCGGTCAAAGAGTTCGGCCAGCGTGTCCCCGACCTGGCGCGCGGCCTGGCGCAGAAGATCGAGGAGGCGCACCAGCACAACCGGCCATTCCAGGAAGCGTTCGGCAAGTTTTTCGCGCTCTGCCAGGTTTCGCTCAACCCCAACATCTCACGCGAGGCCGTGGACGAGATGCTGGTGCAGCACCTGCTCACCGAGCGCCTATTCCGGACGATCTTCGACAACCCGGAATTCACCCGCCGCAACGCCATCGCGGCCGAAGTGGAGCGCGTGATCGAAGCCCTGGTGAGCCAGAGCTTCAGCCGCACGGAATACTTGAAGAGTCTGGATTCGTTCTACCTCGCCATTGAGAGCGCCGCCCGGACCATCGCCGATTTCAGCGAGAAGCAGTTGTTCCTGAACAACATTTACGAGCGCTTCTTTCGCGGCTATTCGGTGAGGGTGGCCGACACCCACGGCATTGTCTACACCCCGCCGCAGATTGTGGAGTACATGTGCGGCGCGGTGGAGGAAGCGCTGAAGCGCGAATTCGGCCTGACGCTTTCCGCGCCCGGCGTCATGATTCTGGACCCCTGCACCGGCACTGGCAATTTCATCGCGCACCTGATGCAGCGCATTTCCAAGCGCGACCTGCCGCGCATGTACCGTGAGCAGTTGTTTGCCAACGAAGTGATGCTGATGCCGTACTACATAGCGGCCTTGAACATCGAGCACGCGTACTTGGATCGGACCGGCCAATACGAGCCGTTCGAGGGGTTATGTTTTGTGGACACCTTGGACCTGGCCGAGGACCGGCTGCCAGCCTTTGGGGAGACCAACATTGAGCGAGTGGAGCGGGAGAAGGAGGCGCAGATCACGGTCATTATCGGGAACCCCCCGTACAACGTGGGCCAGTTGAACGAGAACGACAACAACAAGAACCGGAAGTATCCGGTGATCGACCGGCGGATTCACGATACGTACGCCAAGGACTCGAAGGCAAGCAGTGTAAGCAAGCTTAACGACCCCTACGTGAAGTTCTTCCGCTGGGCCACTGACCGCCTGGAGGGCCACGATGGCATTGTCTGCTTCGTCTCCAACAACAGCTTTGTGGACCAGATCGCTTTTGACGGAATGCGCAAGCACCTGATGCAGGATTTCACGCATATCGATCACATCGACTTACACGGCAACGTCCGCAAGAACCCGAGACTCAGCGGCACCACGCATAACGTATTTGGCATTCAGGTTGGCGTGGGAATTACTGTGGCAGTGCGCTGTCCGGCTGAAAGACGGCTGCGTTACCATCGCGTACCAGAGTCCTGGCGGAAGGAGGATAAGCTGGCATGGCTGACGGAGCCCACCCCGGACTGGCAGACGCTCCGCCACACCAACGCTCAGTGGTTGGGGGTCGGCCGTGAAGGTGAATTTGCCGCATTGGTCGCAATCACCGACTGTTTTTGGCGGCACGCAATGGGCGTGAACTCGAACCGGGACGAGTGGGTATACGGCTTTGATTCCGGAAGCGTCGCTTCTAAGGTGGATCGCTTCGTGGAAGCCTACAATTCCGAAGTTGATCGGTGGCGTCGGGCGGCCAAGGCGCCGGACGAGTTGGACTCCTTCTTGATCAGTGATCCAAAGCGGATCAAGTGGAGTAGTACCCTCAAACAAAAGCTCGCTTCGGGCACGTATGCGAAATCTGCCCCTGAGCAAATCCGCACGGCCCTCTACAGGCCGTTTTGCACCAGGTGGGTCTATTATGACTCCGTCCTTGTTCACAGGCCCGGCAAGTGGCTCGAGATCCTTCCCAATCAAGAATCAGCCGAACAGAATCGCGTGATCTCCCTGACGGGCATCGCCGCCGAGAGACCGTTCATGGTGCTACTGAGCAATCGGACGTGTGATCTACATCTCGTCGGCGCAGGCTGCGGGACTCAATGCTTCCCCTTTTACACCTACTCCCGCGACGGCACGAACCGCCGCGAAAACATTGGCGAGCCGGCGCTCGATAGGTTTCGACGACGCTACCGCGACCCCGCCATCACCAAGTGGGACATCTTCCACTACATCTACGCCGTCCTGCACCATCCGGCGTACCGGGAGAAGTTCGCGGACAACCTGAAACGCGAGCTGCCGCGCATCCCCTTCGCTCCCGATTTCGCCGCTTTCACCGCCGCCGGACGCGAACTGGCCCGCCTGCACGTGGAGTACGAAACGCTCGAACCGTGGCCGCTCGAGTGGGTTGAGAATCCGGCGTACCCGCTCAGCTACCGCGTCGAAGACAAGATGCGGCTCAACAAAGACAAGACCGCGCTGGCCGTCAATCCCTCGCTCACGCTGGCCGGTATTCCGCCCGCGACCTTCGAGTACCGGCTCGGCAACCGCTCCGCACTCGAATGGGTGGTGGATCAGTACCGCGTCACCGAAGACGAGCGCAGCGGCATCAAGTCCGACCCCAACCGCGAGGACGATCCCGAGTACATCGTCCGCCTCGTGGGGCAGGTGGTGCGCGTCAGCATTGAGACCGTGCGGATTGTCGGTTCGCTGCCGCCGGTCTTTCCTGGGTAGCCGAAGCACCTGCAAACCGCTACAGCGTAGCGGAAATCCCCGGCTAACCCATTGATTCTACGTACGGAGACCGCTACGGCGTGGCGGTTTCCCTCTTTGTGAGCGTCCCGCTGGTTTCTAAGGGACAACCAGGAACGGCTTTGACAGACATTAGCGATGTAATATAGGATATTAGGCGTCGTTATTGCCGCTAAGGAGGCAACGAGAAATGAATTCAGAGTCCAGGCTGGGCCCGGGGGGCGAGGATTCCCGACGGGACTTTTTGCAAAAGATGGGGACGCTGGCCGCGGTGTCGGGTCTGGCGGCACGCGCCAACGCGGACCCGCAGCCCAAAGTGCCGACGGTCCGTTTCGGCAAGTACGATGTTTCGCGGCTCATCATTGGATCGAACCCCGTCGCCGGTTTGTCGCATCTGTCCCACATGATCGATGTGGAGATGCGCGCGTGGAACACGCCCGATCGGATCAACCAGTGCTTCAAGCGTGCCGAGGAAGCGGGCATCAACTGCATGGAAGATGGCGGGCAGCGCGTCCCCGCATACAACCAGGCGCTCGGCGGCCATATGATGTGTACCACCCGCAACACGGCGGGGCTGGACGAATCCATCAAGCCCGGGCGCGGAGCCAGGGAGATCGCCGCCAAGACCGGATGTATCGCCATTCACCACGGCGGCGCCGGCGACACCGGCACGGACGCCTGGTGGAGAAGAGGCAAGCTCGACCGGGTCCGGGAATGGTGCAAGAGCGTGCGCGATGCGGGCGTGCTGGTAGCCGTCACCACCCACCGGCCGGAAATCGTCGAGATCATGGAATCGCAGAACTGGGACGTGGATTACTACATGTGCTGCGTGTACAAGTACGGCCGCACTAAGGCGGAATGGGAGAAGGAATTCGCGGCCAACCCCGGCTTGGCGCCGGCGGAAGTCATTCACTATAGCGATGGTCCCAGAGAACAGTATTACGGCGACGGGAACCTTTTCGTGCGCGGCGATCCGCCAGCCATGTACAAGGTGGTCAAACAGACCAAGAAGCCGTGCTTTGTGTACAAGATCCTGGCCTCCGGCCGCCTGTGCGACCGGGAGGAATACGTGGAGCAGGCGTTCAAAGAGTGTTTCGAGAACATCAAGCCGACCGACGCAGTGGTGGTGGGGATGTATGACAAACAATCCGACCAGTACACCATCAACGCGGGCTACGTGCGGAAATACGGCTCCAACACCGGACCATCGACCAGCGCGTGAGAATCGGCGGCGGGCCGGATTCGGCGAACATTGAAAGGAAACGAGCAATCATGCGTGATAAGTGTGTCTATGGAATCCTGGCGATCGGCACCTTGCTATTGGTGCCGGTCTTTGCCACCGGTCCCACGTGGATTCCGGATGTAACCTTCAAGGCTACGAGCCTCGCTGGATGGCACGTTCTGGGTCAGGCCGACTGGCGCGTGCAGAACGGGGAAGTCGTGGGGACAGCGAAGCCGGGCGGCAGCGGCGGCTGGCTGGTGCTGGATCGTTCTTATCAGGACCCAGCATTTTATGCCGCTTTCCACTGCACCAACGGCTGCAAGACGGGCCTCTTGTTGCGTGCCGAGAAGACCGAGCAAGGCATGAAGGGGCTTTTCGTTTCGCTCACCGAGGGGGACGTGGCGACTTACCGCGTCACTCTAGGTCCGGACGGTCAGGAACTCAGTCGCGAGCCATTGCGGGCACCCGGCGGTGAAGGCGCCCGCGGCGGCGGTGCTCGCGGCGGCGCCGGTGCCGCGCGTGGCGGCGCCCGTGGTGGCGGCCGCCCTGCCCTCCCCACGGACTTGCCCATGTCTCCGCCCCGGCCCGGCCTGCACCCGGGCGAGTGGAACGAGGTGGAGGTGTTGATCGATGCCACCACCATCCGGACGTTCCTGAACGACACCATTGAGGCGACCCAAGGCCCGGTGGATGGGGATATGGGCTATGGGCCGCTGGCGCTCTACGTCGGCGGCACCAGCGAGGCGCGTTTCAAGAACATCGCGTACAAGGATGGGGCCTTCCGGTATGCTCCCGTGGAGAAAGTGTCACCCCGGTTCCGGATGCAGCGCCTCAACGAGTTTTACTACGCCTGGTCCGCCGCCGTGGCCGATTTCAACCGCGACGGCATCCTGGACATCGTAGCCGGTCCCTATATCTATTACGGACCCGATTTCACGAAGTCGAGAGAAATTATGCCGACGTGGGCCCATAGTCCGTCCAAGGAGTACGCCAGCGATTGCATGATTCAGCTCGCCTACGACTTCACCGGCGATGGCTGGCCCGATGTTCTCTGTTCCAATCTCGGCACCCCCATCATTCTCTATGTCAACCCGAAAGGGGAGTCGCGCCGCTGGGAGAAATACACGGTGGTGTCCGAAGGGGTTGGCTGCGAGATTTGGGATATGAAGGACATCGACGGCGACGGCAAACCCGAAGTGGTTTTCACATCCAGGTCGCAGGGCGTGGTTTATGCCAAGCCCGATCCCGCCGATCCGACCAAACCGTGGATCATTCACTCCGTCTCCGGACCAGGCTACGGGGCACTTCACGGCATTGGCATCGGCGATATCAACGGCGACGGACGCCCGGACATCGTCAATGTGTTTGGCTGGTGGGAGAATCCGGGGCCCGGCGGCAAGGAGCCTTGGAAGTACCATCCGGTGGCTTTCGGCCGTTATAATCGCACCGGCACGGTCGGCGGCGCCTTGATGGCGGTATATGACGTCAATGGCGACGGCTTGAACGACGTGGTGGCCACCCTGGGAGCGCACGATGTAGGCATGGCGTGGTACGAGCAGAAACGCGACGCGGCCGGCAATATCTCTTTCGTCGAGCACATCATCATGAAGGATTACTCAACCACCGCGACCAACGCCGGAGGCGTGACATTCTCGCAAATACACGGCGCGACCTACGCCGACATCGATGGAGACGGCGTGCCGGACTACATCGTGGGCAAGCGCTATTGGTCGCACGAGGATAATCTCCATGACCCCGATCCTTATGGCGTGCCCGTTCTGTACTTGTACCGGACGGTTCGCAATCCGAAGGCTCCCGGTGGAGCGGAGTTTGTTCCGGAGTTGATCCACAACCACTCAGGCGCTGGTTCCAATTTGGTGACGGCGGACTTGAAGGGGGATGGCGCGGTGGATATCATCTCGGCGACCGACCGGGGCTTGTTCATTTTCTGGGGCAAGCCGCGTGCCGGGGCCGCCAAGAAAGCGCCTGCGCCCGCCCGCAAGTAGCGCGCCGGACACAGCCCGCGATATGAGATATGATCGGATTATCAGAGCTCGTATTTTATCTTTAGGACAGGAGTAGACAACCATGGGAACCCCCGTATTGGACCAAACAGCCACCGAGTCGAAGACGACCACAGTTTTGGATGCCCCGAAGAAGCTGAAGTTCTGCGTGAACAACGAATGGCGTGAGACCACCTCCGGCCGGTACATGCCGGTTTATAACCCGAGCGTCGGCAAGGTCATGGCGGAGACGCCCTGCTGCACGCCGCAGGAAGTGGAGGACGCCGTGCGAGCCGCCCAAGCGGCGTTTCCGAGCTGGTCGGCCAAGCCCGTGGGCGCCAGGGTCCAGGTTCTGTTCCGCTACAAAACGATCCTGGACGAACATTTGGGGGAACTCGCCACCCTCCTGGCCACGGAGATGGGCAAGAGCCTGGATGAAGCTCGCGGCGACGTCCTGAAAGCGATCGAAGTGGTGGAGTTGGCCTGCGCCGTGCCGGTCACCATGCAAGGCCGGTCGCTCATGCAGGTGTCGACCGGACACGACACGGTAAGCTATCGCGAACCCCTGGGAGTGTTCGCGGGAATAGCGCCTTTCAATTTTCCGGCCATGATTCCCTTCGGGTGGATGATCCCACTGGCCATCGCCACCGGCAACACGTTTGTCTTGAAGGCCGCCAGCATGGTTCCCCAGACGGGAATGAGAATGCTGGAACTGTTCCAGGCGGCGGGTTTGCCGGCGGGAGTGGTGAACCTGGTAACGTGCACGCGGAATGAAGCCGAGATTCTGTTGAGACACCCCGATGTACGGGGCGTCTCGTTCGTCGGCTCGACCAAGATCGGAGCCCACGTATACGCCACGGCCTCGGCGCACGGCAAGCGTGTGCAGTGCCTGACGGAAGCCAAGAACCACGGCCTGGTGCTCAAGGACGCGGCCATCGAGCGGTCGGCGCTCGGCATCATAAATTCGGCCTTCGGATGCGCGGGGCAGCGCTGCATGGCATTGCCGGCCCTGTGCGTCGAGGAGTCGGTGGCGGACGAATTGGTTGAGTCACTGGTGCGCAACGCGAGTAAGCGGCGGATGGGGCCGGCGTGGGAGCCATCGACAGAACTGGGACCCCTGGTTTCGCAAGAACAGAAAAAATGGGTGACGAACTGGATCGAGAAGGGCGTCGAGGAAGGCGCTGAGCTGGTGCTGGACGGTCGCGACGTGAAGGTGCCCGGCTATGAAGGAGGGTTCTTCGTAGGACCGACGATTATCGATCGCGTGAAGCCGGACATGAGAGTGGGAATCGACGAGATCTTCGGGCCGGTGCTGTGCATCAAGCGGGTCCATGACTTTGAAGAAGGCCTGGAGATCATGAACGCGAGTGAGTTCGCCAACGGGTCTTCGATTTATACGCAAAGCGGCTACTGGGCGCGCGAGTTCTCGCGACGGACGCACGGCGGCATGGTGGGCATCAACGTAGGCATCCCCGTGCCGATGTCGGTCTTCCCGTTCAGCGGCCATAAGAGTTCCTTCTTCGGCGATTTGCACGTCATGGGTCAGGATGGCGTCACTTTCTACACCGAAACCAAGTCCGTCACCGCGCACTGGTTCAGCGAAGAGGAATTGCGCGAATCCAAGGTGAGCACTTGGGACGGAACGATGGCCCGAACCTAGGGAATTCGCAACTGCCGGCGTGAAACACCGGTGGACAGGCGGAACCGCCTGCCCCACGAAAACAGAAGCCCGCGCGGACCAAGGCCGGACAGACGCCTTCGTCCGACGCCGAGCGTGAAACCGGATACAATAAAGCGCGTTGGACAGGAAATGAGACTTCTCTTGGGGCAAGGGCCGGGCGGTTCCTGGGCTTGCCCCAAGGCGCCGGCTGGACAAAGCGCCGGATCGAACAACAAGGAAAGGTCGATGAATCAACTTACGGCTTACAAAAGCCCACTGCACGAGATGACGCAGACCACTCCCACCTGCTTGTGGAACGACTCCGCGGCGATCGCGGAGCTGACCGCCTCCATCGAGGATGGGGCCGTGGGAGCCACCTGCAACCCCGTCATCGTGCTGGAAGTCCTGAAAAAAGAGATGCAATTTTGGAAGGAGCGGATCGCTGCCCTGGTGGATGAAATGCCGGAGGCCACGGAGCACCAGATCGCCTGGCGGGTGGTGGAGGAGATGTCAGCCAACGCCGCGAAACTGCTGAGGCCGATCTTCGACCGGGAGAAGGGGAAGAACGGCCGGCTTTCCATCCAGACGGATCCGCGGTTCTACCGGGATGCGAAGGCCATTCTCGAACAGGTCCTCCATTTCGACAGCCTGGCGCCAAACATGATCGTGAAAATCCCGGCGACCAAGGCGGGGATTCCGGCCATGGAGGAAGCCACGTACCGCGGGGTGAGCATCAATGCCACGGTCTCTTTCACCCTGCCGCAATGTATAGCCGTTGCCGAGGCGGTGGAGCGCGGGCTCACGAGACGGCAGAACGAGGGCCTGGACATCTCCAGCATGGGTCCGGTGTGCACCATCATGGTGGGAAGGCTGGACGACTGGCTGAAGGTAGTGATGGAGAAGAAAGACATCATTACCGATCCGGGATACCTGGAGTGGGCAGGAGTGGCGGTATTCAAGAAGACCTACCGCATCTTCCGCGAGCGGGGGTATCGAATCCGGCTGCTTTCGGCGGCGTTCCGCAACCACATGCACTGGAGCGAGTTCATCGGCGGTGACGTGGTCATCTCGCCGCCCTACAAATGGCAGCTCCGGTACAACGCGAGCGACGTGCCGGTGGTTTCGCGAATCGACAAGCCGGTTGACCCGAAGATCGTGGACGAGCTGTTGAAGAAGTTCCCCGATTTTGAGCGGGCCTATAGCGAAAATGGACTCACGCCGGACGAATTCGACACGTTTGGCTCAACCGCGCGCACGCTGCGGCAGTTCATCCAGGCCTGCCATGACCTGGATGGGCAGATCCGGGAAATCATGGTTCCCAACCCGGATACGAGGGTCTGATGCTTCCTGAAAGCGATTATATCGTTCCCAATGACGCGCCTCCGGCCCCCATTCATCGCGTACTAAAGGGGCAGAAGGCGCTTGTGACCGGGGCCAGTAAGGGTCTTGGGCAGGCAATCGCCATGGGCTTCGGCCAGGCGGGAGCGGACGTTCTCATAAATTACTACAGCGACGAAGCAGGGGCCAGACAGACGGCGAAGAGCATTGAAGAAAGCGGAGCGAAGGCCGTCATCTTCAAGGCCGACACGGCCAAAGAGGACGAAGTGAAGGCCATGTTCGAGTGCATGATCGACACTTTCGGCCGCCTCGACATCTGCGTGCCCAACTCCGGAATTCAGCTCAATGCCCGCATCGACGAGATGACGCTGGCCCAGTGGCAGCGTGTAATCGACGTGAATCTCACGGGCCAGTTTCTGTGCGCCCGCGAGGCGGTCCGGCTGTTCAAGAGGCAGGGGATCGACCGCTCCATCTCCTTTGCGGCGGGCAAGCTGATCTTCATGAGCTCGGTGCACGACCTCATCCCCTGGGAGGGACATGCGAACTATGCCGCGTCGAAGGGCGGCATCCTGCTGCTCATGAAGAGCGTCGCGCAGGAGGTCTCCCACCTTCACATACGCGTCAACGCCATCTCGCCAGGTGCAATCCGGACGCCCATGAACGTGGAAAAGGTCACCTCGCAGGAGGTCTTTGAACGGGTTCTCCTCAAGCTGATCCCCTACAAACGGATTGGGGAGCCGGAGGATGTCGCGCGCGCCACGGTGTGGCTGGCATCGGACGAATCCGACTACGTGAACGGGACCACCATCTACATCGATGGCGCGATGACGTGCTGGCCCGGCTTCATCGGCGCCGGTTAGACGGGAAGCATGGAGAATCAGGAGAGACTCGACCGGATGCGGCGCGCCATGGAGGCGGATCGCATCGACGCCCTGGCCGTACGGCTGCCCGAGAACGTGCTTCTGCTGAGCGGGTTCTGGCCGATGATCGGCGCCAGCGTGCTGGTCTTTCCGCGCGAGGGAAGGCCGGTCTGCGCCATCCCGCACTGCTACGAAAACGAAGCCAGCCTGTCGCTTTGGGAGGCGGAGCCGGCGTATTTCCGGTACGGCGTCCTGGATGCGCCGGAGCCGGGTTCGGCGATTCGGGAGATCCTCTCGCGGGCCGCGCGGGGAAAAGGCTGGAAGCGGGTCGGGTACGAAGCGGATTTCGAAGTGGTCGCTCCCCCGTGGAATAGCGCCGAGTCGCAGGTGCCTGCGGCGCGCACCCGCGAAATTTACCGCGCCGCGTTCGAGGGCGGCGAACTGGTCGACATCTCGTCTTTCCTCCAGGCCCAGCGGCGCAGAAAGACGGCCTACGAGATCGCCAAGATCCGCATCGCCAGCGAGATTTCCTCGATCGGCCTGGAGGCTTTCGAGCGGCTGGTCGGCGTGGGGGCCTCGGGTGTCGAGATTGCGGCCGGAGTGGAGCGCGAGATCATGGCTTGCGGCACGGGCTACCGGGGCGCGTTCCGCGTGCGGGCCTACGCGCAAGTGGCAGTCGGGCCGGACGAGTCCGCGATCGGCTATAGACCCAACGAGGTGTCCACATGCCGCCGCCTGGAACGAGGGGATGTGGCCCTGCTCGAACTGGGGGTGGTGGCCGACGGGTACTGGGCGGACCGGACGCGGGTGCGAGTTGCCGGGGAGCCGACCCAGAAGCAATGGAAAGTGTTCGACACCGTGCGCCGGGCACAGCAGGCCGCGGCGGCCGCGATCCGCCCCGGCGCCAGCGGGGCCGAGGTGGACGAAGCCGCCAGGTCAATCATACGCGACGCCGGGTACGCCGATTTCTTCCCCCACGTTACCGGCCATGGCGTGGGGTTCGGTTACCACGAGTCGCTTCCCAAGCTGGCGCCGGGCGAAACCGACGCGCTTGAGGAGGGGATGGTAACTTCGGTCGAGCCGGGGGTATACTTCAAGCCCTGCGGCGGGTTCCGCATCGAAGACGACGTGCTGGTGACCGAGAACGGTTCCGAGACTTTCGGCCCGTTCCGGAGCTCGCTCACCTGACGCGCAGTTCTTCCAGTGTTTCGGGAATCGCGTCGGCCGTTGCCAGGAACGCCGAGTACTCCAGCCGCACCTTGGTCCGGGCCGGGATCCAACGATAGCAAGGCGTTCCGAAGAGCTTGCCACGGTCGATCATCTGGCGGCGCGTTTCCGGCATTGGGGAGGTCCCGATCTCGATTCCACGCGTCAAAGTCCGGCCGTTCCAAGGGGGCTGGGTGCGGCTGCCGTTTTCTTCCCACAGGCTCAGCCAGGGGAAATCCGAGCGGGTCCAGATGTAGCCGAAAAGGACCTTGGTTCGGGGCGACCAGGCAAAGAAAAAAGCCCTCTCCAGGCGCGGGTCCATGAGGTGCGCCGTGAAGCCGCCGCTGACCGCGGCCTGAGTGTAAACCCGCAGGTCGGAAGTGCCGCCATCCGTGCACGGGACAAACGGCCAGTCGAACTCGGCGCTCGGCTGCATGTAGGCGGCGTCGCCGTAAGGTGCTTCGCTTACCTTAGAGCGCGTGGCCGGCGCGCGGAACTGGGTGGACCCCTTTTCGAGGAACGGCGGTCCTATGGTGACGTGCTCGGTCCAGGCAACCGGACGGTCCAGCGGCGCCAGGTTCTCGACGGTCTCGGAGATCCGCACCCAGGGGCCCTCGAGGCGGATGCGCCGCTCGAAGCGAAGTTGGGCGGCTGGCAGATCGGCCGCGGCGACCAGTTCGTCCGCGGTTTCCGTCATTTGAAAAGGCGCGACGGGAGCCTCGCCGTGCACCGTGATACCGGCCGCCTCCTCTTCCGCCGATGGGCCCCCGAAGATGTCCAGGCACAGGTTGTGACCCATTATGCCGGCGAGCAGCTTGCTCTCCGCATTCGAGCCGTACTCCGGACATCGGGCACGGTCGTAAGTGGAGGGTTCGATGGATGGCCAGGGAGGCGTCCAAAGTGGATTCACGCCGGCCGCTTTGTGCAGGAGTTGCGCGAGATGTCCTCCTTCCGCCAGCGCAGTCAGGCGCAGACACTGGTTCTCAATCTGAACGGCGCGGCGATTACGATAACGAATTTCGGGCATTGGTAGATTTTAGCGCGGAACTGACTTACGCCAGCCCGTTTCTAATTTCCCCTTTCAAACCGTGCGTGCCGTTTTCCGGCACACGGCTTAACGATGATCTTCTGGGTGTGGCTTGCGCCGGGT